>JAABUZ0100000023.1_pt1 | contig 311867 bp, 338 predicted proteins | sample 5562091 | NCBI WGS metagenome assembly JAABUZ01 (sample SAMN12813069, study PRJNA571459) | rock metagenome | isolation source: Antarctica rocks | place: Antarctica: Victoria Land, Linnaeus Terrace sud | collected 2015-12-21 | reverse complement strand
TGTTGTGGGTTTTTGGTTGGGGGGGGGGGGGGGGGGGGTATGGGGTTCTGGCTTTGGATTTTGATCGGAAGGGGTTTTGTTTCGTGGGTGGATGGTGTGTGGATGGGGTTGGAGGGGAGGGAGGGGAGTGTGGTGATATGGAACGGAAGAGGGGGATGGGGTGGGAGATATATATATATAAATGGAAAGTAGAGAATGGTGGCGAAGATGGAAGTAGCTGGAGAGCGGTATCTGATTCCAACAGGGTTGCTGGATTGGTGAGGTGAGTTGTAAGGCAGAGAGAATAGTGCTTGGTTCGGGATATGTTTGGTAAACGGATAACCAAGCGGCGAGGTGTTTTGGTGAGGCATAGGGCATAGACTCACCGGGCTCGGATGGGGTGTTGAGGTGTGAAAGAACCATTGAAGATTCCTCGAACCGATGCTCGTTTTGTTTGATCAATATGGCTTACGCGAGGGAAACTAATGTTTGAAGCGCAGTGCGAGCGTGGTAGGTTCTCACCTTTCTTGGGGGGGGACTTGGGCGGGCATGTCTTATGATTGTTCTCAGCGACGATGGGTGATGGAGGTTAATAAGACGAAAGAATATCCGGGAGGTTGCTAGTTCTGTACACGAAACCTTGACAGTATTGCAATTGGGTTATTCGTATTCGTGAGGAGTACCATGCTGGGTCATGGGGACAATGCGGATGGGTATGGATTAGGTAGGATGCAAATATGTAGAGGTGATAAAGTAGACTTGTTCCAGTGTATTATGAGCAAGTTGATGAACAATCAGCGGTTTGCGTAGTTCTAGAGGTATCCAAATGGACAAACAGACGCTTGAGTAGAAACAAAATCTGACCCGGGGTTTGATTGTAGAGCATATCCGACACGAAGAATTAAGCAAAGAAGCATATGGACCTGATGGATCTCGATTTATCATTCCAAAATTATCAATAGTGACATCCCTAGCTATGGATTGTTGTTCACTGACTTCTCGCACCTCCGCTTGTTTCTTCCTAGTGCCCCGTCGTAAGATTGTGCTATCTGCACGCTTTCCCTTTGCAGGACGCGCGTCCAGTTGAGGGCGTTTCGATCATTGGGAGAGCTCCGTATCTCTGAGACACCGTGCGCCTGCGTGAGTGGACGATTGGAACATAAAAGTGATGCAACAGGGGAGCCGCAAGCGGAGAGAGTGGGGAAGGGTTGACCATAGCGCGTGTGGTGGTCAAGATGCGTACTCTAGGTCTGTGATTGAGTACTCAAGTAGCTCTTGCTAGTATGTATGTATCCTACGGGCAGCATCGAAGGTCAAGAACCAATCGTGCGACGCAAAGGCCTGAATGTAAGAAGATGGTCGTCAAGGGAAACAAAATAAAGAATAAATCCGCCTAAAGTACCTTAGTTATCCACTGCTAAGGTAGAATAGCAGCAAACCTTAAAAGTGTTGAGATTCGGTACAAGTTCACTAGCACGCCTGGGTCCCCTCGGTCTCTATGATATGATGTGCGCCTTTCGGGGCATTTTCGGAGATCCCGCAAAGCTTGTTTACCGCACATCAGGAACACTTCCATTGGTCGCCATTTCGATACAGATATTGTTCTTCCAGGCCAAGCCAAATCAACAATTGATGGTCGAGGTCGTTGTAGCTGGATACACTAGGGCTTCCTACTTGTCACCGCGCCTCTCCAACTTAATTCCAGCTTGGTAGATCGCCCTCTGTCCTGGAGCTTTTCCAGAGGAGTGGGAAAGCGCTCAACGGCGTGGCCATGCTGTTATCGGATTTTTTGGGATAGTGACTAGGTAGGTACGACACAAAGTGGCCTGGATGTATATTTCTTCGAGCTCGTACATAATGCTGAAGGGAAACGATATCGAATTGAGTTCATTTATATGTTCGCCTAATTTATACTGCACTCCGGGGACCTATTGGACGCCCAGTTTGAGACCGAATTTGTGCTTTGGAACATGCCTCTTGGTGCACTCTGCGCATTTTATCATCGTCGAAAGATCGAAAGCCAGTGGAATAATGAACGTTTGCTTGTAATAGACTCATAGCGCTAAAACCATTTCAGCCTCATTCGATGCATATCAAACCCAACGAGACAACAAAAGAATTGATGACCGGAATGGAGAGCACAGCAAAACAGAGCTCCATGAGAGATAGGGCAGCAGTCATAGTTGCCCCAAAATATAAAGCAAGTTCAGACCCCAATCTCAATAGCATATGTAAACACGGAGTTTAGAAAATATTGGAAGGCTTTAGCAACATCAAAATTTCTGTCCAGCTTGCTTCTTGATAACTCTGTGATGATGCTTCGACTATGAAATGAGTAGATTTAGCTCGGGGAAACACCTCAGCGTACAACGGGTGACCGAAGATACTCGATAAGAATTAGTTAGTCGATCGTGGGGAGGAATCCCGCACAGAGATCGGTCCGTTTGCCAACCTGATTCTCATGGTACTGACAACAGGGTCCCGAATATAGATCTGGCGTAAAGAGAAGACGGAATCTCACACTTCTGATGCTATCGTAGAATTGGTAAGGCAAGGCAACGAAAGATCTGAATTGATTGCCTCAGGTATATATGGATTAGGTAAGCGGCGCTTGCTCTCGAACAGGCGTACTACGTAAAAGCGAGCACGCCATTTGTGACGACAAATCAACTTTGGTGTTACTTCACCCAAAGAAATCTGACACACCATGTCGCCCTCAAACTGTTCAAGTCCCCAACGGGCTGTCGAAACTACTGATTCCGTATATAGAACAAGACGACCGCGACATGTCACTCCCCCGGAGCGTCGGTGCCGCTGCTCGAACCGCATCGAGAAACATCCCAAAGCCTGCCCTTCGGTCCAAATCTGTATGTTTGGATCGCCAGCTACATCCCTCACCTTTTCGAAGTCTACAGGTCCCAAAATCTCGAAGTCTCCATGCAGGAGCATCCCGAACGGCTCAATCAGCAGTAGCAAAGGCTTTGGATGAAATACCTGAACAAACTACAGATCCGACAAACCCTGCGCTTTCCTTTCCGTGTCTTGATGCTCAAGAGGCAAAAACCGCGTCACTTTCCACCCGCTCCATATCCTCTGGTCCCGAGCCTTCCTACAATATCGGTCAACATCAAAGTTGGCATTCGCACGAGCCCTTACTCCTAGATTGGGGGGGCGTGCTACCCGAATTTAATATCGCATACGAGACATGGGGCTCACTGAACAGGAGTAAGAGCAATGCTGTACTGTTGCATACGGGGCTCTCGGCTTCGAGTCACGCACACAGCACGGAGATAAATCCGAAGCAAGGTTGGTGGGAGAAGTTCATTGGTCCTGGTGCTTCGCTGGATACGGACAAGTACTTTGTAATATGTACAAATGTGATAGGGGGCTGTTATGGCAGCACAGGTCCTGCATCAATTGATCCAGCTGATGGTCAGAGATATGCGACACGGTTCCCGATCCTTACAATGGAGGACATGGTGCGAGCACAATTCAGGTTACTAGATGCTTTCGGAATTGCAAAGTTGTACGCAAGCGTTGGTTCTAGCATGGGTGGAATGCAAAGTCTTGCTGCTGGTACCCTCTTTCCAGAAAGAGTAGGCAAGATTGTTAGCGTCAGCGGTTGTGCTCGGAGCCATCCGTACAGCATCGCCATGAGGCATACCCAGCGCCAGGTTTTGATGATGGATCCGAACTGGTCTCGTGGCTTCTATTACAATATGATACCTCCACATGCCGGAATGAAACTTGCCCGAGAAATTGCTACAGTGACATACAGAAGCGGGCCGGAGTGGGAGGAGCGCTTCGGACGACGAAGAGCAGATCCGAGTAGACAACCTGCACTTTGTCCGGATTTCCTGATCGAGACTTATCTCGACCATGCAGGCGAAAAGTTCTGCCTTGAGTATGATGCAAACAGTCTGCTCTATGTTTCGAAGGCTATGGATCTCTTTGATCTTGGGCGCGAGCACCAGTTGCAGATGTCTCAGCGACGGCGAGAAAATAATTCCAAGCTCTCATCTGGAGAACCGAATGTTTTGGCGGACCAGTCCTGCAATTTGACACTGCCGGACAGACCGTATGAAGAGCAGCCATCTCAATCATCATCCCAATCTTTTTCGGAGCCTGTCGCTGTCAATTCCAAGAGCCCACCGGCCGATCTTGTCGCTGGTCTTGCTCCGCTCCGCGACCATCCTACCCTGGTGATGGGGGTCGCAAGTGACATTCTGTTCCCGGCCTGGCAGCAGCGAGAGATCGCAGAGACATTGAGATCAGCTGGCAACCGATCTGTCACACACGTTGAACTGGGAGAAGATACATCACTGTTCGGACACGACACCTTTTTATTAGATTTGAAGCATATTGGGGCCAACATCCGGAGTTTCTTGGGGTGAGCGTTGGCCCCCACGGCGAAGCGACATCGAAGGGTTCCAGGTAAGGCGTCCAGGGATTACGGCTAGCTTATATTAGAGTGAGCACCAGTCAAAGTCATAGCTAGGCGATGGCGAAGATGCAGTGCTCGCCAGAGCACGAGGAAGAGGTTGTGAGATCTAAATGGACAGCCGTGGGCTGCATTCAAGGCTGCAAGCTTATCTGTAGATTGTGCGGGTCGAGTAGACATGTTTTGAATTCACCCGATCCCAGACGGTTTTCATTGAACAGACATTGCATGCATTCCTGATAAGCACAAACGTCGGCGATGAGATCATTTTGAACCTCGGTGGCCGATCTAGAATCGGAAAAACACAATGCCGTCCGGAAGATCATGTCGGAGTGGTGCCATGAAACGCACGCATTTTACCCGTGATCTACGCCGTACCATGGGCCATCCTGCGTGAATATTTCATTGGTTGACTAAAAAAGGAATGTTGAATATGGCGGAACATTGCAGAAGATAGACTGGCCATTCCTTGATTTTTTGTACTGTAGTTCTGTCGTGAATGTGGTTCAAATCTTGGGTAGGCAGTAATGCTGGTAATAGAGGCTTATTGTCATTATCATTATTGTATTTTATTCTCTCTTAGTGGCATTATTATCAGTATTATTGATCTTTTTTAGGTGGGGGGCGGGGCACACAAAACTACATGCATGCAAATCCTTATCTGACAGGTTCCTTGCTGCGCAAAGGCATTTACATATCATGGATTCTGCGGGCGATGATACAATCTCCACAGCAGTGCAGTGTTACAGTTGATGAATATCAGGCTGCCTTCATCTCTTTTACCCAGTTGCTGTCCTCGGTACGGAATACATGATTGGTATTGGTGGTACTGTACCTTCGTAGGCATTCACCTTCCTCATCAACCGACAACCCGGTCTAATAATAATCGCTCTCGCCTTCCACTTTTCGCTTATCCCGAAGGTCAGCAAAGTTTCACGATACCTGACCTTACTACTTCAAGCGATTTAGTGGTACAGTACTCTCCTAGTAGCAGTAGGAAACGAGCAAGCAACGTTACCGATCCATCCCGTATGTACTACCTGTCTCCCCCTGTCCCTACTTTCCTAGCCCCGACGCTTGCAGTCGGCCTTTTCAGTAGGGTCCAGTACAGTACTTAGCAGTAATTGTTGGACCTCTTCCGTTGTGACCGGATGTACAGGATTCTTTCCTAAAACACAACAACAACAAAACAATCGATAGGGGTGCTTTTGCTCCAGCCCCCAATTGTATTCAACGTTGGATGCCACCCCCAGCACTCTCGTACTTCATGCATCACGAGTCTTCCATCTTTACCCTTCAACGGCCTTACTCAGCGTTTGCAGGCCTCGTCTTCTAATCCAGCTCGGAAAAGCTCAGTCTGGAACTGATGAACCCAAGCTGTCGACAATTCCACCCTTACCACCTTTCGAGCGCCATTCCCTGTTGCACGCTCGGTAATCGTCCTAGCTATCAAAGCTGTCGGTTTGCCTACACAGCAGACCGGCCAACTTCGCCTTTTACGCGCTTACGTGTCCTGCTGGCAAACGATGCTTACCTTTCGGAAAGCTGCGATACTAGCAGCGTTCATACTCACGACTGTCTACCTCCTTCACTCGCCACGCCACACATCATTTACAACGCCGACAAACCCTTTAGAAAGTCCGAAAGCTGACGGCCCCTCTGCTGTCAAAACGACAGGCCTTCCACAACCCTCAAGACCCTATCCTCCGCCTCGACAAAAATCCGATAGCAAATCAAAATCACAACAGCCGATGGTGGATCCTAGTAGTAAGAGTTTACGAGAGAACCTACAATACCAATTCCCCTACGATTTGGAATCAAAGTTTCCCGCCTACATATGGCAGACCTGGAAGTATACCCCGGGCTCGGGCGACTTTGCAGATACGTTCAGAACACCAGAAGCAAGCTGGACTGAGCAACATCCTGGGTTCGTTCACGAAGTGGTGACGGACAAAGCAGCAGTCTACCTGTTGAGACACCTCTACGCATCAGTACCCGAAGTGCTGGAGGCATACGAATCCCTTCCCTTACCGATTCTAAAAGCCGACTTCTTCCGCTACCTCATTCTCCTCGCTCGTGGGGGCATATACTCGGATATTGACACCACTGCACTCAAGTCTACGACCGAGTGGTTACCGGAGGAGGTCCCTCGGTCGACCATTGGCCTTGTTGTTGGTATTGAAGCCGACCCGGACAGGGCAGACTGGCGCGAATGGTACTCGCGCCGGATACAATTCTGCCAATGGACCATCCAGTCGAAACCGGGGCATCCTGTTCTTCGCAATGTTGTAGCACATATTACGGAGGAGGCCCTGCGAATGAAGAAACTGGGCATACTCAAAGACAAAAAGATGGACAAGAGCACTGTTGAGTTCACTGGTCCGGCGGTATGGACCGATACAATCTTCAACTACCTGAACGACGCTACATACTTTAATATTAAAGTGGACGGGAAGAATATTACGTGGGAAAGCTTTACGGGGATTGAAACTGCGAAGAAAGTTGGAGATGTGGTAGTTTTACCGATCACAAGTTTCAGTCCGGGAGTGCAGCAGATGGGTTCCAAGGAACCGGACGACCCAATGGCATTCGTAAAGCATGACTTTGAAGGTATGTTTATTTTTTACTATGCGTTTTACATTTTGTGAATCATATTCGTTTGGTGTTCAAGCTGACGGAGACATTCAGGTACATGGAAGCCCGAAAGCGAAAAGATCCATACTCGATGATCCCGCTATTTTTATCGCTCCGATCCGCTGATCACTCCATCACACGTCCCGCCGCTCAGGCGTCCGACCGCCAAACCTCTCACCCAATTGACATTCGACCACAACATCCGGAGTACCTCATTCGAAGTTCATCACCGCCTGTGCCTCTTGGGCATTATACAAGCAAGGCGAACTTCCCGGCCACCAAAAATAGATGGAGGGTGGCTATCAAAAGAACACATTACGACACTAGATTAACTTCGAATCCTCCCTATTTATGACCATAGAAATCTTTAGGCCAGTCGCAACCCGGCCGTCTCATACCCGACCTTCTTTATCTTCCGACACAAAGTTTCAAGGGCTGAATACTTGTGATCTCTGTGTTTTAATATCTCGCAAGTGCTCATTTCGGTCGGTTGTTGGTATTAGGCATTGGCTTTGTGGAGAAACATTGCATTTTGGTGGAGGGATATTGTAGGGATTTGGTGTGCAGGAGGTATATATACATAGAGGAAATGGAAGAGTATATTCGATCGCCATATTGAAATGTTGGTCCGACGGGACATGCTCGAAGAAACCCTTGAACTATGCATTCTATTAACGGTGCACTTCATGGATATCTCCTAGTAACCACAGATCTATCTGTCGAAGCTGGCAGCCCGCAATAAATTCATAACGCTACTCTCTAGCGAAATGCCTCCTTCCAGATGTCCATCTGCTTGTCTCCAAACACGACGAGCTACGATATATACATGCACTTTTCTACATTTCCATCCCCCAGTGATCTATCGACCTCGACATCTCACGGATTCCCTTACCCAGCCGTTCATCTGTCGGAACAAGTACGACTTGGTCAGCCAGATACACTCCCCAGGCAGGACGGAAGGATGGGGATGGGAGGATGCAGTATCACCCTCCCTCCCAGCCCCACTTCCAACACCCTCCCTCTTCCTCTTCGTCCCAACACCCCCCCCCCCCCCCCCCCCATCCCTCACCCCCCGGGCGTCTCAACATAACCCCCCTACCTATCATAAAAACACCCCATCCTTTCCCATCTCATCCCCTCTTTTCGAGTAAAACGGATCGGAATTATTTTTAATTTTTTGGGGGGAGCCATAGGAACACGAGTAATGAGGTTTTTGGAGGTTCTGGAATGGATGGGTTGAGGAAGTGGGAAGTGGAAAGTTGGATGGATGTGAGGGGAGGGAGGGGAGGGGGATGGGAGGGGGATGGAAAGGGGGGCCACGGAGGAGAAATGTGGGAGGATCGAAACCAAAACTTTTGTAAATCTACTCTACAAGCAAGCGAACCAAGAAAATGATAGGATTCAACCATCATTTCCGTGATGGGGAAGAATTGGTTGGTGGGGTGGAAAGACTTGAATGAATGATTGCAAAACATTCCCCGCACCTCCAAAAAGTGTGAAAGATTTTTAACATTTTTCGCGATGGATCTTTCTATGTAGGTACATATGCCGAGGAGCGTGATTTTTCGCTTGTGATTTTTGAAATGTAAAGATGTTGGGCTGGAGACGAGGAATGATGGAATATGTATGTACTGTCGGAGAAAGAAAATAGTAATGAGTGAACGAGAGAAGAATTAACTTGGAAGCATCAGCATCAAAAGCATCCACAACGTTCCCTTACCAGCATACATCAAGCACCGCGTACTTGTTTCATTCGCTACTTCTACGCCCTCCCACCAACCGATACTACATAAGCCAAACAGCCTCCCCGGCCCACCAAACGCCCCATCCTCCCACCGGCTTCCCATCACCAATCCACAACATCAACCGCCCCCATCTCCACGAAACACACGCTAAAAACGCCAAGAACACCCTGTCTAAAGTTCAAGTAGCCAATCACGGTGAACAGAATGCCACGCTTGTAGATGGCATCGTAGCAACAGATGGAAGGGCGGAAAGTAAAGACCAAGAAAACGCTAAAGGGGGGTTGGCCAGGACCGGGAAATGCTCGCGAAGCGCTGGATGAGAGTGGGCGAGGGGGGGTTTTCTTGGGCGTGAGGACGTGTTATTGCGGTGGGGGCTTGGACCAGAAGTCGAGGCTTGCGACGACGTCTTGGCCGTCGTCTTCTTCGTAGGCGTATAGGATCTGAGAATAATGATAAGACGTTGTAATGGAATGGTAAAGGGTCTGTTTGGGGGAAATACCTCTCTCGTCGACGAATGCAACATGCGAATATTCTTCCCGGTAATGATATGCACCAACACACTCGTCTCCAGATGTCGTATCTCGATGAAACTCGGGTCGAACGCAAGCAGATATGGATGCGATAGCGCGAAACTTAATGGCTTGCCTTCCCAACTGATAAGCCAATCTGGTCGAGCTCGCCACCCATTGCGGTTGACAAAAAACGAGAATTCAGAGTAGTGGAGCAGGAATTCGCCGTTGAGCCGTTCGATGGAGATGGGCATGTTGTCCTTGCGAGTAACAAAGTCCAAAGAGGTATCGGCCAGGTCGAGCAAAGGCTGCGTTTCTAGTGTTTCGAGGCTGACGACTTCGAAACCACGAACGCACGCGACGCAGAGTTTGGACTTTAGGTAATTTACAGCGGTTGCCTCTGCTGGTACGTAAAATTCCTGTAACAAAATTAACTTGTTTTTACGAGAATTGTAAAAATCACAAACCTTAAAAGGCTTCAAAGCGTCCTGACCGCCCTGGAAGATCCTAGGAATTGCTCCCTTTCTATTTCCCTTCGAAACAGTATCCATAGGCTCATACACTTTGATAGTGGTTGAAATTCCCGACATCTTGGCAGTACATACCAGATGCCTACCCATACATACTCCGGCAGTAAAGAACTGAGAATGGTTCTGAATCTTCCTAGGCCTCCTGGCAAGTGGCGACTGAGACTCATTAGGATCCAGAACTTCTAAAGGATACGAGATCAAAGCCTTGTTAGCAAGTATAAGAAGAATCTGATACTCTTCTAACACATCAATCTGGGTTACTGAGCTAATGTCAATCACGCGCTTAGGTCTGGCATCTGGTGTTTTTGGCCGACGGTCTGAGATGAAGACACCGGCATCGGTTCCAAAGACGAGTTTACGTCCACCATCTGATAATCAAGTTAGTCCAGTCGATACCTCAATGTTAATGCTGAAGCTTACCAATTGGCACAAGGCAATTAACACCATGTGCGCTCGTGAAGAAATTGTCAGATAGTATGGTTTTGGTGTAAAAGGTACCTCGGTCTCGGAGCTTGCTCTGTTGTCCTTCAATATGCTCCATCCATTTTCGTCGTTGAACTTGAGAGAGAGCATAAAGCGTGATTTCATATCCTCCTTTACCAATATGTTTCACAGTAATGGGATAGCCTTCTTTCGTGCCTGATGCAGGTTTTGGAACATTCATAGCTGCCTTGGCTGCTCCAGGAATGAGACTTGAAGACGGTCTCTTTGATATGCCAAGTCTCGGGATTACCTCGTCCATCTGTGTGATGACCAAGAGCTCGAGAGGTATAGGTTTTTTATACACCCGTTGCTCATCTCTCTTATTGACAGTCTTGATCCTTACTAGCAAAAGAGCATGGTTGAACAGATAAACAAAGACCTCGCTAGAGTCTGTGGGACTTTTCTTCAGAGGGCCTTTGTAGACTAGCTCGCGGCCTTCTTCGAGAAGCTTCAGATCGAATTTCTCGCCGGGACTCCATTTTAGTTGTTGTGAAAGCTGTCTCAAATTATGTTGGTTTTCTGCCTTGCCGGACTCAGCATTAACCTTGGTCAGGATTTCCTTAATTGTAGCAATGGCCTTGGGGATATCCTGAATGTCTGGATTGTCCTCGGCTGTGTACTTTAATATGTTCTCTAGAAGTAATGGATATCGTGCTAATCTTGTGGTGGGCTTCGTCAGGTACCCATTAAGTTCTAGCTTTCGAGATTCTTTCAGGCGCTCGGTCTCATCAACAAATCTAGAGAATGCAACATTCGATTGTCGCTCTTTCTCAAACTCGTACTTCCCATTGAGCTGGTTGGCGCCGTATTGTATGAACGGATCGAAGCGAGGCACAAAAGCGAGGAAGATATCACCCACGTTCTTAACCACAGGGTTTTCTTGTTGTCTCCTTGTTAACTGATCCGCCATTTTCGAATTCACAGCATGCACTTCCATACAGTTCGAAAACACCTCCCGAATGAACTTTTCTCGGCGCTGCTCGGGAATTGAAGATGGATTGGCTGGGTTCGTCGAGCGCAAAGGTTTCATCCAGAAATCCCTGAGGTACTCCAGGTCCTTCACAAAATCACGTTCTGTGTACATGAGCTCCGATATCACCTCCTGTCGTTTCTTCTCGCGGTCTCCTACACTGTCAGCCACCTCTTTCGATACGGTGTTGATCCAAAGCTTCTGTTCATCATTCTCATCAGCGTGTAGACTGGCAGAAGATTGTTGTCGCCGTAACCCAGGCTGTGGTTTCAGATTCAGTCGTGACTGCTGCTCTAAGCGTCGAGGGCACGCAATTGAATAGCAAAGTCGATCTTTTGTGCATGTTGGTGAATAGCATTCTGTTAGAAGTGTGAAAACGCCGTTCACGTTACTCGCAGTGTCCTCCATCAGCGATTCCCGGAACTGATATATCTCAGTCGACGAATCCCTAAGTCGATGATCGTATGTAACATCGTGAAAGAATTTTTGCGCGTCCAAAGCACGTCCGAGGAGCAGGGCCAGATTGCGGTCTGTGGTTTTGATAATGTACGCAATAAGGTCCACAGCCTCAGCACCGGTGAAAGCGAATTTGTAAGACAAATCGTTCTTGTTACGATCTCCAGCCGCTATCCGTTCCCGGAACACATCTGCCACGCGGGACAGAAGAGCAGGGTATACTAAGGGCGCCCTGGTTTGTGCAGGAATTACACTGCTACCAGACGATCCCCCGTTTTTCATAGAAGGCCTATGCTGTAACGAGTCGCTGCGTTCAGATGGCGCTAATGTAGAAGCCATGGACATCGTACGTGACTGGGTGTTTCCTTGGGGGGTTATTGTACTCTCGCTCTGCGGACGTCCGTTGGGGTGCCCCGTTGACGGTGAGGGACCATATGGCGCGCCTGTACCTGGCAGCTCCGCTATTGGAACATCTTGTCCGGACTCGCGCCTTCTATTGGGTATCACTCTTCCACTCATAGTCTGATTATGGTCCCTTTCCATCGAAAACGAGTTCATCGACATTGCTCTCTCGTCATGCCGCTCAGGGACAACGCGTCCTTGTGCTGTTGTTCTAGAGCCCATCGATTGATAAGATGGCTGTCGGAAAGAGTTAGCGGAAGCCTGGTTGTAGTTGGTTGTTGGGGGATTGTATGATGACGGCCCGGGAATAGCTGCCATTGACTGCGTCCGGTATGAGTCTGAGTTAAGTGCAGGATCCTGGGGGTAGCCACGGTTGGGAATCGGCTTGTATGAATCTACAAGGTTTGGGGGGTACCCACGATTGGCTGGAGGTCTATTATATTGTGGTTGAGCAGGTTGTCGAGAGTCGATACGCTGTGGCTGAGGATAAGGGCGCCGATCCGGGTTCAGTGGTTGCGGAAGGTATTGGGGGTGTGGCTGTGGTTGTACAAGGCCGTTGTTTTGCCGTTGGCCTTGATAATATCCATTGGTTGTAGGAGGAGGATAGCCATTCTGGTGTTGCCGCATCGGAGACTGCATTCGTGTAGATGCTGCTGTAGAGGACTGGGACATCATGGAACTCTGAGAAGTCATTGTCGAAGATCGGTCAGGGAGGAGCGGAGTTGTGTCCGATGTCATTGTCTGAGTTCTCCCAGGTGGCGGAGCGGCGCCGAAGATGTTTGAAAAGGCGGCATCTCTTTGGTATGGGGATGCATGACCATAGTTGTTCGGCCGAGTATTCCTGCCTTGCTGGACACTATAGTCCGCCATGCTCGCTGAAGCGCTTGTGCCTTGTGGGTCGTAGTACACAATCCCTATACATCCGGTGATCGACAATTTCGCAACACAGCCAAATATAAAGATATCCTGTCAAAGATAGCAGTCAGATCTTTAATTGCCTACAGTAGAAGCGTCGTAAAACGTTAGGAAGAGGCCTTGATAGGGGAATATACCAGGGTAGATGGTACTGCAAGCCACGGAGTGCTGGCCCCTCAGGGTGGTGTCCCACAATCTTTGCTTGCAATGCCGAAAGAGCGCGGGTATTCCCTCAAGGAAAGATAGATCTCGAATATATTTGTAGGTATCCTGAATACCTATATCACAAGGCCCACATCCTGTGGGTTAGATACGCGAAGTTATCTGTGTATGATGGACGTGTGGGAAATTCAAGGTCAAAGAGAGTCAAAAACGGCAAGCGGGTCATCTAGGAAAAGGCCCCCCCTGCAGTGACGTTTCTTTCTGCAACCACTATAAACAAACCCTTCATCAAGAGGCTGTTCACCCAACGTTTTCTTTTCATCCTTGAAGTCACTGTCTTGGCTCTCAAACATAACAAGAGATCGTGGTCATTCCCGTACATCGCTTTGCGACCACCTTGACAGGTGGTAAGGTCGCGGCCCACACACTTTTGCCTCCGTTGCATCTGTTAGGGTTGAAGTCCTACCATGGCAGACGAGACAGCTCCTAAATTTGCGCCATTCTTCAGCATGGTATGACTCGAGAGCCCTTTACGGCAATAGCTGCTAATCTTCTACTCAGGGTGGAATTGCTTTTGCTGTAAGTCCACGAATATCAAACCCCATCTCACGAATTACACTTATATACCATAGATGATCTTCGGATGTGAGTCTCGAGTCAAACAAGCGTTCACCACCAGCACAACCTGACGCGAACATATACAGGCGCCGGCGCAGCGTACGGCACTGCAAAATCAGGCATAGGGATTGCGGGCGTGGGGACATTTCGACCAGACCTAATAATGAAGGTATGGGATAAAGCAAAGCGAGGTCTTGAATGAAACGCTAATAGTCGGTCATATAGTCTTTGATCCCGGTGGTCATGGCCGGAATCATTGCGGTCTATTCCCTCGTGATAGCGGTTCTGATAGCTGGGGATATGAGTCCACCGCCAGAGCATCACATAGGCTTGTTCGAGTACGGCATATCTATTGCACAGCTTCTTTTGGTAAAGCATTACTGATCTGATTCTTCACAGTGGGTTTATGCATCTGGCAGCTGGGTTATCGGTGGGTTTGACCGGACTGGCAGCGGGTTATGCAATCGGAGTCGTGGGCGACGTTGTACGTCACCTTCTTATCGTACAATCGACGAAGATGACTTGGAGACGGTATTGACAGGGCTTAGGGAGTACGATCATACATGTTACAGTCAAGGATATTTGTGGGGATGGTTTTGATCTTGATTTTTGGAGAGGTCCTTGGGCTTTATGGGCAAGTCTTCGATAAACACTTATGCTGCCTTTGCAACCTGATTTGCTAACCGATCTTAGTCTCATCGTGGCTCTCATCTTGAACACCAACACAGCTTGAGATATCCTCCTTCATGAAGAGGCGTTACATGGAGGTTTACTTGGCGTTGGAGCATTAGAACATGCTTCGGAATCCGGAGATTGGACTCGTAATGTGTTGGCGGCTGCCGGTCTCTACCGGCCTGCCTACTCTGTGACCATCCCCGATCCTATCCTGAGAATGGTGCAACATAAATAGTACAGAAATTGCGGTCTCGTAGTCGAAGCGATAAAAGGCTTTGTCGATGTACTTAAGCACTTGGGATTAGGATACACCCTACAGGACTACAGGGTTGAGCTGCAAGGAACGAAGTGCTAAGGTACAGCGTCTTGGCAGGCCATGCCAAAGGTTCAATTCGTTCATGGTTTGATGGATATCTTTAATTGGCCGGATTATTGAATATGTATTGTAATTACCGCAATTCCCGGGGGAACCCCCAAACTTCGTCATTTAAGCTGGCCGCAACGCCTGGACCCATGGGTCACCCCTCATCATTCATGCGAGGCTCTTGGAACCGGTCTTGTTCCAACCTTCCTCATTCTAATGATACTTCCCACATCCACATTCAACAAACAACCAATCCAGCACATTTGGTGACACTCACATGCAGCCATTCATCGCTCGTTCGCTCGCTGAGCGTGTCCAATTGTCCACTCTCCTATAAGAATCACCGAGAAGAGGCATGAATTTCAGAGCGCAAACATGGCAGCAGCCGCGATAAAGAACCTAGCCCACGGGCACAGTCCAAAACTCCTTCGCAGCAACAGCAAAGCCTTCGGTCAGCCGAAGCCAATCGACCCAGAAGAGCAAGAAAAGGAGAAAAACTTCATAGAACGCTTCACGGAAAATCCGAGGCCTCTGTCCCCTCATCATATCTCACAAGATCCTAGAAATAAAGAACTGGGCTGTGCCTCGCGGCAGCTGAGAGTACAGGACTTCAAGCTTCTGAAGACTATTGGGACGGGTTCGGCCATTCAAAGTCGTCGAGCGTGACTGGGGCTAAACTATGGGTATACAGGTACATTTGCCCGAGTATGGCTGACATGCCTGGCTGGCTCTTCAAAAGAGGGCCGCGACAAGGTCTTCGCCTTGAAAATACTTCGAAAGGTCGACAGTGAGTCCCTCTATGACATTCCTGTACCTTTTTTTCCCGGCAATTGACCGACATTCAAACAGTTATTCGGTTGAAGCAGGTAGAGCATATTCGCAACGAGAGAAACACTCTGGCTACCGTCGCCGGCCACCCCTTTATCATCACCATGATCACCAGCTTCTCCGACCGAGACTCTTTGTACATGCTAGTTCGCGAACCTGCAGTAAACTATTGTCATTTTGTTTGCTGACCATTTACAGCTCGATTATTGCCCTGGCGGCGAAGTTTTTACATATCTAAGAAGAGCAAAGAAGTTCGACGAGGATACCGCTCGATTCTACGCTGCTGAAATAGTACTAATTCTCGACTTTTTACACAACGTCAAAGGCATTGCCTATCGGGATTTGAAGCCGGAGAATATACTCATTGACGCAGAGGGTCATCTTAAGCTCGTGGACTTTGGGTTTGCAAAGAACATCGGAAACAGTCAGTCACAGTGCTTGGTTCACTTCCACATCGGATTCTAACAGGGACTCAAGGAGAGACATATACACTATGCGGTACGCCTGAGTATCTTGCCCCAGAAGTAATCAGAAATTCAGGTAGGCTCTGGGCAGCCGTTCGGAATAGTCCTCTTTTGACGCCCTTATTCCCAGGGCACGGTACCGCAGTGGATTGGTGGGCCTTTGGTATATTGGTATACGAATTCCTTGTCGGACAGCCACCGTTCTGGAATCCGAATCCCATGAAAATTTACGAACTGTAGGACGACCAGCCCTCGTTACTGTGAGGGGACGAGACTAACGCTTGAACAGAATTGTCGAAGGCAGGGTCCGTTACCCCAGCGGTATATCCTCAGAGGCCCGAGATCTCATTGGCGGACTGTGCACCGTAAACCCTTCTAACCGGCTTGGTAATATATCTGGCGGCATTGATCGCGTCAAATCCCATCCATTCTTCAAAGGCATTGACTGGGAGGCACTCTATTATCGGCAAATGAAAGGTCCTATTATTCCTGAGATACGGCATCCCGCCGACGCTAGTAACTTCGATCATTACGATCCTGCACCAGACAGCAAGAGCGTGTACACCTCTGACATGGCCTCTAAATATGACAAGGAATTCAAAGACTTTTGAGTGGGTACAGAAGACGTGGAAATGCAATTGCACATATCACATGGCTGGCGATGCTTGGCTAAAGGGGCGTTAGCACTGGATACCATGGAGCGAGCGTGCTGTGTGATTCCCATATCGATTTCTTGTTGGTGCATATTGCATTGTGAAAGAAACCCGAAGTGTACCTTATGAAATAAATTGTTTGTTTAGAGAAGAGAATGGCGGCATCATTCCAACGAAATTCACGAAAGCGGTACTTCCGTATAGTGCCGAAGTGTTTGCGGCTCTGAAGCTCTGAGCTAACCTGATCCGGTCAGATTTAGACTTAGCGTATTATTATGTAACGGGGACAAAATAACCGCAAACTTTGGTGCCTTTAACGCGACAAACATTGAAGAATGCGACCCTCGATGACCAGTCATCTACCAATTGCGCTTTAAGCCCACGCTTTCTCACAAGATGTCGGACTACGAAAAGCTTACTGTCGTCAAACTTCGCGACGAACTTGTGAAGCGTGGGCTCCCAAAGAGTGGTCTCAAGGCAGTGCTGGTAAATCGATTGATTGAAGCTGATGCACAGGCTGGGAATACGCAGGTCGCTCAACAAAAGCAAGAACCAGAGGAAAGTACTCAAGACGATGAGAAGGAAAAGGTAGAAACGCGAATTACACCTCCGGCGCAAGGCCATGATGGTGTTTTAGGAGATGGAATAAATGGCAGTGACGCGCTACAGATTCCAGTCGAAAAAGTGGATAACAGCGCGGATCGCACGGCAGGAGATCGGGTTGCAGGGTCTGCAACTGAGCCAGAACCAATTATTCAGGATGAAGTACAGAGCGAGGAAATTGCGGGCAACACAACACAAAATGCAGAGGCTCTGCCGCAAGCACCCCGAAAAGAAGTTGTCGGCCATGGCCCCGACTTCAAACCCTCGGTGGGACCGCCTTTAGGAGCTTCCACACCTACCGAAGCCCATGCTCCACAGATGGAAGGCGTTGAGCCACAAAGTGACGAACATGCGCTAAGCCCGCAGGTCCTTGAATGGTCGGCTCCTACGGCCGACTCTACCCAGATCGCTGCAGCCGGTTCTACTCACAGTTCTGCTGTAAGCAGACAAGAGCTACAAGAAGACACAAACAAAAGAAAACGAAGGAGCCAAAGTCCGCCTCTATCGTCCATGGAGATCGTGCAAAAAAGGGCAAGGGCAGATAATGGCAGACCTTATGTACAGTTACCAGAAGACGTTGGAGCAACCAGCGCACTGTTTGACGAAGTCAGGCAGCCTAATGCAAATATGGCAGATGCACCTATCAAAATAGTTTCCAAGGACATGCCAACAAATGGTCAGACTCATTTGCATGCGAATGTTGAGATGGTTGAAGATGATCCGGACAAAGCGAAAAATCAAGCGCAGCCTCAACCTGATCAGAAAGTGACGACAACGCACCCAACAACAACAGATTCGCCATCAAAGCCTTCGCCATCAGATACGAGGTTCAAAAATCTTTTCACAGCGTCCTCTAAGCGTGAAGGGTCATCACCACCCCACACTCTTGATCCAGATAATGACGATCGGATTGTAACACCTGCGACACATCCAGCAACATCTGCTCTCTACATTCGTGATCTCACACGCCCTCTTCAATCAGGTAACCTCAAAGACCACCTAATTGCCCTTGCAACACCACCCGGCTCTGCACTCGATACCGAAGTTATTACAGACTTCTACCTCGACTCAGTCCGAACGCATTGCCTTGCTGGCTTTACTAATACTTCCGCTGCTTCAAGGGTTAGATCTGGCCTGCATGGCCGAGTGTGGCCAGACGAAAGAACGAGGAAGCCGCTCTGGGTTGATTTCGTCCCCGAAGAGAAGCTCAAGAAATGGATCGAGGTTGAATCAGAGGCGTCGATCCGGAGAGGTCAAGCTGCCAAACGGTGGGAGGTGGTCTATGAAGAGGAGGACGATGGTTTGAAGGCGTACCTGCAGGAAGCCGGTTCTAACAGTAGCGCTCCTCGGCCGGGGCCGCCTCCGTCGTCGAGAATTGAAGCTGGGCAGGGCGTGCAAGGAGCGCCATCAGGGCCCCGAATCCGAGACGCCGAGCCACGTACCTCACAATCCGGTGCAATATTGAAGATTGATAGCGGAAAGGGTTTTCAAGCACTCAATGATCTTTTCGAGTCTACCGCTGCTAAGCCAAAGCTCTACTACCTTCCAGTTACAAGAAGCACCGTGAACCGGAGGTTAGATATGCTAGCAGCTGGTCGTGGAGGTGGGAGAGGCAACGAGATGCGAAGGTATACCTTCGATGAAGACATTATTGTGGACCGAGGGCCTGAGTTTGGCTCTCGCGGGCGAGGAGGTTATGGCGGGAGGGGGGGAGGCTATGGAGGTGGTTATCAGGGTAGAGGTGGGGGCCGGCGCGGTGACAGGAGAGACCGACGTTAAGAGAAGACGATACCTTTCTTGTAAATTATCAGGCTGGTGCCTTGCTTCGTTGGATGGAGAATTGATGTGGTCGGTTGTGCGTAGAAAGCTTGGAGCGGATCTGTTGTACCAACCTCTACGTGGAGATTAGCCAAAATCCGACAATAGTGGAACCTTTACAAAGTGAGATGGCAGCGTACGAGGTACAAGCGCTATTCATGGAAATGCATTGCTTTGCAGAGCAGATTTGATGTGCTGCAGGGATTAATGTGGCGTGTCAAGCCACGTTGACAGGCGAGATCGTGGGGTCTAGATAAAGGGCTAGCGTGTGGCGTAGCGACCGTTTACGGGGTAAACTCAACAGAGCCGCAGACAATCAGATCCACAATACGAAGGACTTCATCCTATACTTGAATGGACCTATTCCGTGATTCTTCACTCTTGTTTATTGCGCTGCAGCAGCACCATTCACCATTGTTGCTGTGAGATAACTGCCTACCATATAAGGCAGCAGAATCCCTCGGGTTTCAGCCCACACGCTTGTGAGACCCATTCTGGACCAGCCCACCAGCTCTTGTTCCCTGTAACGACGACACATCTATATCAGCTTTCAACAACCTTGGTTCCTAGCTCTGCGAGTACACCTTGTGGGCTTTTCTTCGCTTCCACACAACCTCTTATTGTCTGGTGGCAAACGGCCAGGCGCCTAGGATAATACGAACAAAAGCTGCCAAGTTGGGAGCACCTCTTATCCAACATCTAAAGGGCACCATCGCCGCACGCGACCCGAGATGAAGTTAGCAACAGTATGCAATACAACGTTGGAGGACACACCCAGTATGTTCAACAGCAGAAATAATGATCTGGGGTATGGATTGCTGATCGCATGCTGTAGTCAACGAGGTTGGAGTATGGAAAGACTACACTTTTCATAACTTTGGGCTTGTCCTCTCTGCTATTTTTGGTGTGATTGCCATCCTCGTGTCCTGGTACTTAATCTGGCGACATGCAACACACTATCTAAAGCCATACGAGCAACGGCAGTAAGTCAAGTCAAAAGTAACACTGTTCCGCCATTACTGATGTGCCTTCAGTATCATCCGCGTTCTCTTCATGGTCCCTATCTACGCGTTCGTCTCCTTTTTATCCTACTATTACTACAAACACGCTGTATACTTTGAGGTTATTCGGGACTGCTACGAAGCATTCGCTATTGCAAGTTTCTTCGCGTTGCTTTGTCACTATATTGCGCCGGATATACGCAGTCAAAAAGACTACTTCAGAGGACTACAGCCAAGGGGGTGGGTACTACCTATAAGCTGGTTTAGAAAGTGCTGTTGTGGTCAACGTGGTCCTTGGAGAACACCAAGAAGTGGATTGACTTGGTTCAATGTAGGGTTTCTTTCTAAATGGTTAATTGGTACGACTGCTGACAAACTGGGCAGATAATATGGTTTGGTGTTTTCCAATATTGCTTCGTACGCGTTTTCATGACCCTGGTAGCCGTTGGATCTCAGGCCGCCGGCAGATACTGTCTTGATTCGCTAAGCCCGGTTTTCTTACATGTTTGGGTATGCGCCTCTCACACTTCCAAGGCAGTAGGTATAGAGACTAACACCTCTAGGTCATGGTGATCGAAGGAGCTTGCGTCACAGTCGCTATGTACTGCCTGATCCAGTTCTACATCCAGCTGAAAGACGACCTTGCCGAGCACAATCCGCTTCTGAAAGTGCTTGCGATCAAACTCGTCATCTTCCTTTCATTCTGGCAAACGGTAAGTTCTTCGTCTTCACCGAATTTGCCCCGTCTGATATTCAATGCAGATCATCATCTCGTTCCTCACGTCTTCCGGCGCCATCAAGCCTAGCCCAAGAATTTCTTATCCAGATATTAAAGTAGGAATCCCATCCCTCCTTCTTTGTATCGAGATGGCCATCTTCAGCGTCTTCCATCTATGGGCCTTCCCGTGGAAAGTGTACGACATCCGACGCTCTCAAATCGTAGCCTCAGAGTCGACCCCTGGCTACTTACCAGACCCCAAGACAGCCTATCGAGGCGGCCCATTCGGCATCTACGCCATGGCCGACGTCTTCAACCCCTGGGACCTCATCAAAGCTGTCGGCAGAGGCTTCCGCTGGTTCGCCGTCGGCCGCCGGCGTCGCGAGCAAGACATCAGCTACCTACCCTCGAAACAAAACACCGGCCTCGAGCCCTCCCGAAGCGACAACTCCTTCCACCGCAATGGCCCCATCAACGGCACCAACGCCCCCATCAATCACCCCTACCCCGGCGCAAACCCCACTCGCTACCACCCCCTCGACGACGATGAAGACGCCACGCTCCTCTCCCATGCGCAATCAGTCCCCCAATCTGGCCCCGACAGCCTCTACCCCCGCCCAGGTATGCGCCTCCCCGACCACGCCGGCGACATCGGCGCCACGGGCATCTACAACCGAGGGCCCGATCACCTCCCCACTATGCACCCAACACCCGGAACCATGCGCCAGCAGCAACAACAGTCCGGCACCATCGACAGCAGACCCCTCGACGAACTCGACACCGGATACCACGGCGCCACGCAGCGGCCCGCATACGCGCCCGCCACAGGCCCGCCACGACCGCCCGGACGCCCAGAGCATGCCGAGAATTGGAGTGAGTGGGGCGGGGCGGGGAGCGAGCGGGATCTGGGACGGCAGGGGGGTTGGGAGGGGGCGCATTTCTAGGCTGCGTCTGGTTTCGGTAGCGTGGCTTCATGGTCGATGGATTTTACGCAATGAAGGGATTTTCACGGGATTTGACGAGTTTGGCGTTCTGGGCCTTGTAAGGATATACCACCGGGTCCCTCTCCTTTTCTTTTCTTGTTTTGCTTTGGTGTGTAGGATACACATCTTATTTATTCGACCAACTGTTGGAGATGAGATGACGTATAGAATGAACACGGGCTCTACGTTTTCTGTTGTTTCTGAATGCGGCTCGTTGATGGGGGGGTGTGCTTTGTGCTGCGGGTGCTGTGGTGTCGTGCTGGAATGGAAATGGATCCTGGCTTAGAGTCTGTGATGATGGATGGAAAGGTAGACGGGGACGTGTTGTTGAGGGACTTGGAGGGCAGAAGCCTGTGGTTTGCCCGGTGGAGAGATATCACCCTCTCACAGGGCTTGGAGACCCAGTCAGCAGTTCTGGATCAATCGTGCAACCGCCATCACAAATCACCATCTCAAAAACCACCCACCAAAGCATACTCCTAAAGCACAAGGGGTATCTCAGATTTCGAAAGTCTATCTTAATACTACACCACCAACCCCCTCTAATTCCCCGAAGCCAAAAGCGTCATCAGCGTGAAATTCATCATCACCGTCAAAGCCCATGAGCAACACCACGCCATCTATCGCACGCGTCTTTCGGAGCAAGCTCAAACTGCCTTTACCAAAGAGCAAGAAAGCAGAAGAAAAGCGAGAGAATGTCCAGTAGTGTCGAGTCTCAGCCCGTAAAGATGTTTGCCTTTCTCGAAATGTCAGCATGCCCCACTTGACTAGATGATAGGAGCACTCACCTTCTGCTTGACGCGCTTCCTACAGACGGGACAAGATGCTTGGATGGCAGGTCTCGTCCTATCCGCTTTGTGACTGGGGACGGTCTGATCCGCGCACCACTTGCACATCACACAATGTCCTTGATCTGGTTAACACAACCCCAAATTACAGCAGTAGCAGCATGCACTCACCACAAGGCAACACAGCCACAGTAGCCAACTGGCTAAAACATATCTTGCACTCCATATTCACCATCATCTCTTCCTCGCTCCTTGGTTCCGGCCTCCCATCGTCCCTATCCAATCCCCTCGGCTCTCGCTCCTCTACGCCGGCATTATCTCGCTCGAGCAAATCATCAATAGCCGCCGAGAGCCCCGCTTGACGGCGGGCCCGGATATTCGCGATTGTTGCCTCCACGGCCTCAGGCGTCATGGAAGCGAGCCTAGCAGGGCGGGTATCGTCGATTTCGCCGACGGCGTTGCGGCGTCTACGGAGGCGGTCCATAAGAGCTGTGACGTCGCCCAAGTCAGAGGTGCTATCTTCAATTCGATTACCGTGGATTGGTGGGTTACTGAGTCGGTTCAGGGTAGCTGGGTCATAAGCGCCCGATGTAGTGGATGGCATATGGCCATGGCGGCGGGCTCGGACGTCTCTAACGATTCGACGCTGGGCCTGTGAAGCTGCGTCTTGCATCCGTGCTGCATCTGAAGCGACTGTCGAGAAATCCGGCGTTCCGTGGGGGGCAGCATGTTGATCCAAGCTGTTGAATTGGCTAGCCGCATTGGTTGTATAAAAATCAGTGGCGTGACGAGATGGAGTTGGTGGGATAACTGGACGAGCAGGGGGGTAGATGGTCGTACTAGGATCGTGTCTTGGAGTGTTATTGGGAGGTCGAGTAGTGTATCTTGAGTTACTCTGGGAGTAAGGGTTCCAGTCCATAGAGTTTGTGTTGAATGATGACTCTACTGCCAACATGCGTTCTCTCCAAGTTGCGTAATCCTCTACAAGGCCCGGATATTGGGGCATCGATGGCGTGTACCTTTGAGACTGAGCTTGTAGTGTAGTGTCCACTCCAGATTCCGCTATAGGGGGCGGAAAATGAGGGCTTGTTGGGCTGAATTCTTGAGAATAGGCAGATACTCTAGTATCAGCCGCAATCCCCGTTGCTGAGGCCGAATAATGAGAGCTCATTGGCATATAATGAGGAGTTGTTGGCGTGTACCCTCGAGACTGAGCTTGCAGTGAAGTGTCCGCTCCGAAGCCCGTTACTGTGGGCGAATACTGAGGGCTCGTTGGCGTGTATTGAGGGCTCCTTGACGTGTAATGGGGGTTCGTTGGGGTATACACTCGAGAGTGAACTTGCGCGGTTGTGTCCGGTTGTGAGGTAAGATGCTGCGGCATGCTAGAAAACGGTGGAGGACGCTCAGCCGGCGGACTATTTGCTGCAAGAGTAGAGTGTTGCGGTAATCTAGAGAACTGTCCTCGGGCCCGATGCTGCGTAGTATGATTTATGTTCTGAGAAAGATTTGGTGGCAATGGCCCAAACGGCATTAGAGGTGGGATGGGTCTAGAGGGCCCCTGTGTTCCTCCAGCTTCTGGCAAAGCCCTGAGTCTCCTCCTCGCCTCCTGAGGTCTCTGCTGCTCTCTATCACTTGATTGCTCCAGCTCCGAAGTTCTCTCCGTTCCCTCTCCTTGCCGAGCATCTTCCGCAGCCCTATAGCGTTCGAACGCTCGTGTAAACATCTCGCCCACTGGACTCTCGTAGTCAGCCCCTTGTCTCTCAACCTCTTCACGAGTGCCGTACACACGAGCTGTCGCTTCATCGTCGCGATGTCGGCGTAAGAGATCCCGTCGAGCATTGTTTGCTGCTTGTGCTTCGCTTTCAGCTTGTTGGAGATCTAGAGATGCGCTTTCTCGCTCTGCTCTTGCTGGGACGTGACGATCTTCTACAGTTATGATATTGGCCTGAAAGTTGCCTGATCCTGTTATGGCGGTGTTTCGATTTGACGTGGCAGTGGTAGCCTCGTGCTGATTAATGGGAGGGTGCGGAGCTACGTCAGTCGGAACGTTTGAAGGTAATAGACTCATTCTAGTCCCCTGTAGTCCATCTAATTGGCCATTAATCTGTTGGATTCGATCGTCGAGAACACCTGATTGACGAAGAGCCGTAGGGGAATTCGGAGGAACTTCTCCAAGATCCCGAAGGCCTGACATTACTTGCTCTATGCCTGCTCTTATACAATGTAATTCTTGCCGAAGAGAAGCTAAAGGATCAGAACGCGATACGATCTGTCTTGCTTGATAAGGGGAGCGTGCTGAAGTTGAAGATGGAGGGTCAGCCAGACTCTCTTCGGAATTTGAGTCTTGCGGTGCCGGCCCAATAGTATTGTGGGCCACAAATGTGTCAGAATCATGCGTGTTATAGGTAGGTCTGGCAAGACCGTTACTCCGAGTTGCACTGTGTTGAGATAAGGGATTCGAACGATCCGCATTCAACTCATCAATAGTCCGTGGAAGATAGCCTGGCGGCACTTGATCAAGTCTTTCACCTATCAAACCCCGCAGCTCTGGATGTCCATGCTCATCAGTCACATAAGTATATCCTCGATGCCACTCGAACCACCTCTCAATGAATGCAGTTTGGTCAGGTATGCGGGGTATTTGAGCGTTTGACGATCTTGATAAATCTGATGCTGCAATCCTGGCAGTCCAGAAGTCTGTACAGTATGAGCAATAATTTTGATGCCTGGATCCTTGAGATACAAATCCTATGCCGTCGATGTATTTCGAGTAAGATAACGAATGTGGTCTCTTGTCAGAACAGGCACAGCATTGAGGGGTGGTCATGCGACACGATGTAGGTAATTTATGGGGACAGTGTTCAGGAAGACGAGTGGTGTGGGCGGTTAGAGTAGTCATGATGGTTTCCAGAGGGGAGGAGCCTTGAAGTCCAAATGAATGTGGAAACAATGGCCTGTGATTCAGTTACGACCAGTGTAAGTCCGAGGCACCCCAATCCATCAAGAAGCACCTGTCACTTTCTTCGTAGCTCTGTTGCTTAGCCACCAAGCTTGGTGAAGCCGCAAATGAACTTTGATAGTACGAAGTTGCATATGGAAGAGAGGTGGGTTGTCTTCTATCAAGTGGTTTATCTCCGGTCAAAAGTCCGTTACAGGGATGCTTTCGGTCTCCCTTGGAACGTCATGGACACATCTTCAAGTTGACTTCGCATCTAAAGGCATTATGATGAGGTGCGGACCACTCTCAAGACGTCGCCAGCACCATAAAAATACATCTCTATGCTTTCAGGATCACGGCTGATCGCTAAGCATTTTATTCCATCAAATACACCAGTTCTTCCATTATGTTTTAGTGCTACTATGTCTACTTTTACTCTTCCAAACAGCAGCCCCGAATGTCCGGTTCGACTTACTCCGGAACTCTCCAAAAATCAGCTTCTATCTTTTCCCGCATTCAAAACTTGGATATCTACCCTTCAGCACTCTCTCTCAATCCAGGAAAACAAGTCGCACGTCTTCCACGCCGCCCCATATAAACTTCGCAATATTGACGTGCAGAGCGTTGACTTTTTGGGGGGAGGACGTCTGGGATTCAGTATGCATATTTTCGGAGTTATTCATAGCTAATCTAGACCTAGTTATGAGTATTGGGACATGTTTACGGAGTACATCTCGACAGACATGTTTCATACCTCATGAGTCTATCATTAAAGAGAAATACTAACTCCGAGATCTTTCAGTAAAATTGAAAGCAGAGGTCTCAAATGATAACGGGGAGAAGCTTCCGGGCACCGTGTTTCTTCGCGGCGGCTCAGTTGGGATGTTGGTATGCATTCTACAGGTCACCCACTTGTTCTAAGAGGCCATCAGGCTAACCCCGTACCTAGCTAATCCTTCAGCCTGATGATGTGCCTCCCAATACTGAAAAAGACAAGCATGTGATCCTTACTTTGCAACCTCGTATCCCAAGCGGCTCTCTGTCGCTTGCTGAACTGCCAGCTGGCATGTTAGACGACTCGGGCACCTTCTCTGGTGGTGCGGCTAAAGAGATTGAGGAAGAGACTGGGCTCAAAATACCCGCTGAAGACCTTATTAATCTCACTGAGCTGGCTCTACCGAAGCCTTCATCAGACAATGAAGAGCATTTACAGCAGAGTGTATATCCAAGTCCTGGGGGATGTGACGAATTCGTTCCTCTGTTTCTCTATCAGAAACGAATTCCTCGAGAGCAGTTGAAGGAATGGTCGGGAAAGTTGACGGGGCTTAGAGAACATGGCGAAAAGATTACGCTGAAGCTCTGTCCATTGGAAAAGGTGTGGAGAGATGGCGGCAGAGATGCAAAGGTTCTGGCTGCATGGGCACTATACGAGGGGTTGAGAAGAGAAGGGAAGATCTGAGATGTAGGCTAAGCATGTTACTCTATCAGTGGGCGGGATAGCAAAGTCACTAAATGTCAATGAAACACTGAAGTTGAATTGAAGATACTATAGACGGTGAATCCGTACACCCTGTGTAATCGATGGAACGCTCGAAAACGCTTAACGTCACTTGAGACCAAACCCTCACTTTTGCTACCCTGCATTCGCTTACGCAGAACATCTAGCTTCCCATGCTGGTAGGTGGGCTATCCACTCTCAAACCCAGGACTCGAGTACGCTTCTGAGAGCTCGGTGATAATCATGTCAAGCTCTGGTCCCAAGGCATTGGATGCCAAGGTTATCTCCACCGAGCCATTGGTCGTTTATCCCTGCTCATTGCCGGCCGCCAGCAGTTAACGATTTACAGATGATCAGAGATGCCCGCTGGACAAAGCTTGTATCGTATGCTTGACTCTCTTCAAGTCGTGCCTGGGTGTGTATCTTTCTTACGCGGTATCAGAATCACCTATAAAGATCCACTAGGCAAAGAACGAAAATGGGAGTCCGCCGAGCGCTCGGTAAGCCTCACATTATATACCTAGACCACACCTTAGTCGCGCTCAATTTTCTTCTGACTTCATCTCGGTGTGGCTAACGGCACCTCGCGTAGACCCGCCCCAAAAATTCTCTCGTGGACGGCGTAGGGATTGTCGCTATCCTGCAAAAATCGACCGGTCCCGAGCTACTCCTCCAGAAGCAGTTTCGACCTCCGATCAACAAAGTCACCATCGAAGTACCTGCAGGATTAGTTGATGAGGGAGAGACTGCAGCAGAAAGTGCAGTCAGAGAACTCAGAGAAGAGACGGGGTATCATGGGGTTGCAGCGGAGGTCAGTCCGATAATGTTTAACGGTAAGGCTGCCCTCACTGTCAGTAAGGAGATACAGAAAGCTCGTAGTCATTCCCTAGTGGAGTGGGGATTGATCACTTTCTGTATTCAATGAAGCATGTCCACCTCTCTTCTGCAAATAAACGCTGATCTATACTTCGAAACCCAGATCCTGGCTTCTGTAACACGAATCTCAACATGGTTCACATTAACGTGGACATGAAGCTACCGGAAAACCAGACATTGAAACCCGAATTAGAAGAGAATGAGTTCATTGAGTGCTTTTCGACGCCTCTGAAGGACCTCTATGCAGAATGCAAGCGGCTCGAGTCGGAGGGTTATGCTATCGATGCAAGAGTAGGGACACTGGCTGAAGGTATTGAAATTGCTAGACGATGGAAGCTGTGATAAGATTTCTCACATGGAGGTAATGAGAGTATGTGCTATGCTGTGCGACGGGCCATCCAGGCCTACTAACTCATAATGTTTTATTGCTTCTTTTCGTGATGGCGAAGTGGGATAATTGGAATCATTGTTGCGTTCTTACAAACACATACACTGTAGAATGATAGAGATCATGTCTACGTTAGAAGATCAAGACAAAGTTTCGGGTGCCTGAGCATCGTTCATATCCGGAGACTCGGAGTTGAGTCAATTATTCAAACTTACGGACCGTACAATTTCAGAGTCTTGAAACTGAGATACGCTTGGGGACCGCACCCATGAATCGATCTCGGTCTTGAAGTTGAAGCATCATACATTTAGTTTTAAACTCCTAACATTTCTATGACTATGTACTTCAGTTGATTACATGATACGATTTCTGGCCAGCCCCCTGAAAGCGCTAGATCCACGGCGCTAAGCCTGTTCCTATGATGCTTCCCGAGGCTGCCTGCCCCTTTCTTTCAACGACCACTCAGAGGTCAAGCGCAGTCCCCAGGGTCAGGATTCCGTAGGATGCAGGCCTATCAGATCAAGAGGCTCAGCTTGTGCTCTGATAACACCTGCGGACACGCGCCAAAGGAAACGAATGATGAGTGTATCGTGTTTCACGAGAACGGACAGCGGCATGACTGTTTCTGACTTTTCAACGTTCTTTCGCAGTCTCCTAAAATAGTGCAGGCTGCATCGAGCGTTAGCCCCGCAAAAACGGCGCCGGTAGTCCAACGCTTAAACTTCTAGCACGGCATCAGCCATCAGGGGGCAAATCTCTTGTGGGGTCTGTTTGGCGCTGGCCCGCTGGGCAGTACGGAATAGTCTTGGCTTAAACGCTGTTGGCCATGGGGTTCATCTTATCCTACCCCGTGCTCTGGCAGACTGGCTCCCGTAGTCCGGATGTTCTCACCTGTGTGTCTCCACTCTCCTTCGTCACTACTACCACTGTCTCTCTCGTTCACCCAGTCCGACTGCCTGGCAATTGGGGCTCAGCTAGTCATTCACTCTTTCTACACAGCCCCATCAATCCCTTCGCTCCTCCAACGTTTGATCCTATGGACTAATCACTACGTTTGAAGTTTTACAAAACTATCCTACAAGCTACCAAAGAGCCGGGGACGGCAACCTTTTCGCAAGCAGCATATTCATACGATTTCCGACTCCCTCGAGTTTAGGCAGGTCTTCCGAAGGGCTGGCCGGGCATTGGAGAGACCAAGTTGGTTCCAAGTGACGCTTTGTCCACAGCAAATAATCATAATGGGGTGGTTTGGAAGTCTCGGTTTGGCATATAAATATGCGTAAGTTCTTGTTCTTCCTATCTCGTGCACCAGCTAATTGATCAGCATCGTACTGGGTATACTCTTCTTCTCCGTGTTCTGCGCCGGTTTTGCCAAAGTCATCTATAATCGACGAAAGTACGTCGCTATGATATCAGCTCCAATAAGCCGGTTGTGCTGATTCCTCCAACAGGTTAAAACAGCATACGAAGGACGCTCATCTTGAGGCTTCAGGTTCAAACGAGGAGAGGGTTGAGCTCAATCAACGAGAACTAGACGAAGGTGATCTATTCGGAGTCCGAGCAATAGAGTCGGGATACTTTGGAGGAGTAGCGCAGTCACGCCCGACTTCAGCTGCTGGATCCTCACTCGACGGATCTGGCACTCTCCTTGGTCACCCGTCACCTAAGTTGGCTGCCGCTTCGCCGTTGACTAGTGTAGTCTCGCTCCCTCCAGAACAAAGGCAGTCTTCGCCTTTAGCAAAGAATGCTATCTCAGCAAGCGGAATCAGTACGAGCTCCAGAAAAGTCCGACAACCACTTAGGTCCACATTGCGGCCGTCGGAAGCGGAGCTGAATGGCGGGGTTAATCATGACCCGGCCGTCAATATGAACTTGGAAATACCAGCATCGCCTCTAGCTGCTCCCTCACGCCCCATGAGTAGTCATTCAGATATCAGCGTTCGACAACCACTATCGTCCGCATTCCCGTTCCCTGAGCCCCCGCGCGCTGAGCACGGCGTCCAAGCAGAGCCGCCTCATCTTGCGCTACCACCAAATCTACGATCATCTGCTCGGATGTCGACGGTCCAACATGCAGACGATGAGATACATTCACAGTCTGCTTCGATTATTAGCAGATCCACGGACGGAGATAGCGGTGACAACGAGAGAGGCCAATCACTGAATCATGAGGCCACCGAGCTTCCTGCACCACCTGCTAGGACAGCTTATTGGCAGAGTCCTATCTCAAACGGGGTGGTTCACCCTTCAAGGTCAAGTAGCATCCCCAGTGGCGCACCTGACTATCTAATTGATCGACTACGGCACGAGGATGGTAAGTGAACGTTTTTGGTTCTTCTAAGGTGCCGACACTGATTAGAGGGCTAGTTCCAATGCCTAAACCACCTAGAATATCCGCTGTGGGTGATTGGGGTCCCGCCATATTTCAAGAAATCAACGAGTCATTACAAGATTCCCAGTCCATTGCTACTCCCAAAGGCACTGAGGCCAAAGAAGAGCAGCATGCAAACCCTCATCTGTCAAGTTCAAGCTCTATTTACAGCGAGGCGAACACAGCCTCGCGTCATACCAGCAAGCAACTACCTGGTGAGAGGAGGTCCATGCCGCAAGTGCTGGTGCCCGGAACCGCGAATTCCAACCGGAAGTCTACACTCGCGGCGGAACAACCACGAAGAGAGAGCGACGCTAGCAGCCACCAGGCAGCGTCCGGGGCAGCGTCCAAGGAAGGGTCTCGAGCAAAAAGTGGTACAAATAGCCACCGTCACACGAGGGAGATAGGGGACCTCTACGATTCGTATTGGCGACAGAGTAGAGACGATCAAGCGCCGGGAAGTTCGCGACAGAGCAGAGAGACCTCTCAGTCTCCTAGACATTCGGAAGAAATGGGCAAATCGACCACGCACTGCCCAGTCAATGGCAGGGGTGAAATGGGCAGGGAAAGGAGACCGGGGCAGTTAGAAGTCAGAGTCGCTACCATCGCGGAGGTACCTACGCCAATGGCGAGCCCGATGCGTAGTCCGCATATAGGAAAGGCCATGTAGAGCAATGTCTAATGTTAATAATTCGGCAGATGGGCGGTACACTTGTGCATGAAGTTGGTCACACTTAGCGGGTGTTTATAACTTTCGATATGGCAAGTAGATAGATGGCTCTGTCCACCTTGTCTTCTATCAAGGGAACTAAAGATATAGAGTTTTGCAAATAGAAGATACCTTTCGACTGTTCTACCTAGGCTGCTGCTCATTCCGTTCGGAATTTGACCGCTTCACGACGGAACTGATAGCGATGCTTACTTGGACCTGCCCAATATTCTGCCTTTTGCCAGGTAGGTCAACTTAAGGTATTCATGCATGAAATTGTGGGTCCTTTGGATTTACGCACTTACCTTACTTGCAGTCGTGCTGGAGGGCTGGTGGGGTTGAATTGAAGGACTTCAGCTGGCTTGAATTGGCTTGGCGGCGTGGCGGCGATGAATGAGGCTAGAACAATATATGTAAATCAATCGCCGACCCCGAGATCTTACTCGTACATAGCGTCATTTCCAATGTCCCTTGAATCTCAGTCATCATCCAAATATAACCCTATCCACGGAGTACCTTCCTTTGAATACCATCATATTCCTGAGCCTGAGCGTACACCATATTCGTGTTCAGGTCAACCAATTTCTCAAGCTATGCCCCTCATACTTGATGATTCACCTCCTGCTTCCCCCTCGACCAAATCGGACCGCGCGATCCTTACCTGCAATCCCTTAGCACTCCGCCGTCAAATCCACCACGAATCCGATGCAGTAATCGTTGGCGCAGGCATCCTCGGCTGTGCTCTGGCAATCACTCTTGCCCGTCAAGGCCGTTCTATAATCCTTCTAGAGAAATCACTGAAAGAACCTGACCGCATCGTCGGCGAATTACTCCAGCCTGGCGGTGTGGAAGCCCTCGAAAAATTGGGAATAAGGGACTGCTTGGAAGAGATTGATGCAGTTGTTGTCAAAGGCTACGAAGTGATTTACTACGGCGAGGAAGTCGAAATCCCCTATCCCGCCAACGCCGTTCAAGCAGGCATAAGACCCGAAGGCCGCAGCTTTCACCATGGCCGCTTCGTACGGCGTTTACGAGAAACCGCTATGCGCGAACCCAATATCAGTGTTGTCGAAACCACCGTCACTGGCACTATCAAGAACAGCTGGACAGGCCAAGTGCTTGGCGTTGAAGCGTTGACGAAAGGGGAGAAAGATGTTTACTTCGGACAATTGACTGTAGGTGCGGATGGCTATGCGAGTCGGTTTAGAAAGGAGTACATACCGCATGCGCCGGTTAGCAAATCGAAGTTTTATGGACTGGAGCTTATAGATGCGGATCTGCCGCTACCATTACACGGGCATGTGGTGTTAGGGGATGGGGCACCGGTTCTGTTGTATCAGATTGGTACAAGAGAAACTCGGGTTTTAGTCGACGTCCCCGAAGGACTGCCAAGTGCAAGCACCGCAAACGGCGGTGTAAAGGGTCATCTGAGAAATGTGGTATTACCTAGTCTACCCAAGTGCGTACGCAGCTCCTTCGAAATCGCCCTCGATGAAGGCAAATTACGCAGCATGCCCAACTCCTTCCTTCCGCCCAGCACGAACAAAACACCCGGGATGGTGATGCTAGGAGATGCAATGAATATGCGCCATCCCCTTACAGGCGGCGGGATGACGGTCGCTTTCAACGACGTGGTATTGATACGGGATTTGCTAAGTCCGGAGAACGTACCAGATTTGAGGGATACCAAGCGAGTAATTGCACAGATGAAAAAGTTCCATTGGGGGAGAAAGGGTTTGACGAGTGTGATCAACATTTTGGCGCAGGCGCTCTATGAGCTTTTTGCTGCAAATGGTACGTCCATTTCTTCCGGTTATCTTCCTTTTCACTTCAGGTCACATCAAACCTTACTAATTGCAAACACTGACTTGGAGACAGATGCCCAACTCAAGTCCCTCCAAATGGGCTGCTTCCGCTACTTCCAACGCGGCGGCGACTGTGTCGACGGCCCAGTCGGTCTCCTTGCCGGCATTATAAGCCAGCCTCTAGTTCTCTTCTATCATTTCTTCAGCGTGGCATTGTTAGCGATTTGGCTTGTGCTAAGCAAGAGTCCGATATGGAGATTACCCCTGACGTTGGTGGATTGCATGGGGATATTTTGGAAGGCATGCGTGGTGCTGTTTCCGTTCATATTTTCGGAGCTGAAGACTTAGACGGAGAGGGGCAGGAGAGAGTGATCAAGAGGGTTGTACATGGGATAAGGGAGGCAGTATTCGTTTATGGTGATAGCGATTGAGCGGGCGTTCATAATATAGAGTATTTGATCTAATCATCGCTATTTCGAGCATCATCTATGCAACCAGACATAGATTGCACTTGTGGACCTCTTTTTAATCGCAAGAAAACTTCGAGCTAACTGTCTTGATTCGACTCATTAAGAAGTGAAGTTGATAACAATGTCAAATACGAGGAGTTACCTCCATAGTGACATGGCATAGAGATTATTCGTCGGTTCGGAGACTGGATGTTCCCGAAACGAAAAGATCGATGTCGATAGCCGACGATGATGATAAATCCTGTAGGGCTGGAACCCGGACTTAGGGCCTCGAGCTTACTCTATCAAATCGTGACGCAACGACTTCCATTTTAGCTGTGTCAGACCCAGGTACAATCGCACAACCAACCGATAGCGTTGGTGATTGCTGACAATAATACCGAACCATGTCTTCCACCTCTGCTCCGTTCCTCAATTCCTACACTTCCTTCTGCCCCATTCAACGCGAAAGAGTGGACCAAACTTCCCTTTGCGACACTCGGCTTTCTCCGGTACCGAATACCCCTAAAGCAATTTGAAGTCTTTCCGCCGCCACTGGCCCCATGCGATTGTCGATTTGATATTTCCTTACTCCAAATGGAGAACAATGAGGTCTTCGAGGCGGAAGCCGCGCTCGAAGCGCGCTCGCGATCATATGGTTCCAGGCGTCGAGGCAATGGTGTAGTAAAAGCAACAGCAAACGGTGGAATAGGATCACGTAAGGAAAGCGATTTCGATGAGACGCCTCTGCTGTCGCGGGAAGTCGATCATGATTACGGGTCTAGTACCGAAGCATCCGACGACGGTGACACGAGAGGACCGCCGGCGTGGTCAGGGGAAAGAGACTTTGAAGGGAGACTGTGGTGGAATAAACCAAGTGTAAGCCCGAGCATTCCGACGTTGATGGACAGTCGCTGACAGGGTTATTAGGTTTACTGGTTATTACCGCCTTTCTTCCTATATACTCTCGCGTTCGGAGGGATTATCGTCCCCAGACTTAACCTGATACTCTCCTTGGTCTGTCGGCAGTATTTCGAAGATAGACCCATCGATGGTACAACTACACCAGTCCTGCCAGTCGTCTTTGGTGTGGACAACCCGCAGTGTCAAATACCAGAGGTGCAATCGTTGGTGGCAAAGTTCACACTTTACCAAAGCGTCATAGCTGGTCTCTTATCAGCGTTCACCAGCCCCCAATTAGGAGCGCTTTCAGATCGCTATGGCCGGAAAAGAACCATAGCATTCACAGTCTTGGGTGGGCTGCTAGCTGAGCTCATCATCGTTATCGCTGCAGTATATCCTGACACGGTTTCTGTGTACTGGATACTTCTCGGCTCCGTCTTCGAGGGTCTCTCCGGCTCCTTTGTCGCTGCATTGGCGCTGACAAATGCTTATGCCAGTGACTGTACAGCTCCAAGCAGTAGAGCAGTTACCTTTGGGTATCTCCACTCTGTTCTATTCGGTGGAATAGCATTGGGACCAATACTCGCAGGGTACGCCGTCAAAGCAACCGGCGACATACTAACCGCTTTCTACTTTGCTCTAGCCTGTCATAGTATATCCTTCGTTTTCTTAATGTTTATCATACCGGAATCTCTTTCCCACGAGCGCCAGTTGGCCGCCCAGGAGAAGAAGGCATTCAAAGACGACGGCGAACGACAGGCACAGAGTTGGGAGAGCACTCTCATGAAAGGCCTGAAAGGCACAAATATATTTGGTCCGCTAGCTACACTATGGCCCACAGGCGAAGGCGGCAACCGCTCCGTACGCCGCAATCTCGTCTTGCTCGCCGCGGTAGACACCACCATGTTCAGCGTAGCCATGGGCTCCATGACCGTAGTCATTTACTACGCCGAATTCATGTTCGGCTGGCGCACCTTCGAAACCAGTGTCTTCATGTCCGTTGTCAACATCTGCCGTGTCACCTGCCTGATCGTCCTCCTCCCTCTCATCGCTCGCTTTCTCCGCGGCCCAAAAACCGATCTTCCCGCGCGCCAGTCAGGATCCGATCACGTTGATCTGGCCGTCATTAGGACCGCCATCTTTTTCGATATGATGGGCTATGTCGGCTACGCAACCGTCCGCACTGGGCCGTTGTTCATCGCTTCTGGCGCCATTGCCTCGATAGGCGGCATGGGCTCCCCAACGCTGCAGTCGGCGGTTACCAAGCATGTCCCTCCCGACCATACCGGACAGGTACTTGGAGCTATCGGATTGCTACATGCCTTGGCCAGGGTGATGGGACCTACGATCTTTAATCTCATCTACAGCCAAACGGTTGGGAAGTTTACGCAGACGGTATTTGTGTGTCTAGCGGCGACATTTGGGCTGGCGTTTTTCTTGAGCTGGTTTATCAGACCTAATGGTATGCTTCCATTTCCTCCCCTCGGCCCTTGGTTGTGTAGGCTAACCGATCCAAGTACATTGGGATGAGCCTGAACCAGCTTCACCGCACCCCGGCGCTGACGAGGAGGAGAGTGGGTAGATACATGAGGCTGGAAACTGATGACGACGATGATGCAACGATCAGGAGGCATAGATTGGAGCATAAACGTCTGGGTCTGCCGCTTAGCGCGAGCATGGCGTTTATCTTTGGTGTACCGTTAGGATGTGAAATATATGAATGGCCTATAGCGTCCGAGTACCTTCAGTGCGAATCCCTCGTATCTTCCTAAACCTTCCACCTCCCCATTCAACCCTCACTACCACACCCAGCACCGAAAAATACAAAACCCATCTACAGTAGCAGAGAGACATTTCTTAGTTTCCGAAAAAATCTAAAAAAAAAGTTAAGAGGTTCGTGTGGGAACCTTTGCGAAACTTGAACGAGGTTTTTTTTTTTTTTTTGGGTTTGAGACTTGAGACGGGACGGCGGCGGCGGAGGGATGGGAAATTGGGACAGCATGGGAAGGTTTGGAAAGGGGGTGGGAAAGGGTGGGAAAGGGGAGGAATGGCGGAGTGAGGGGAGGGGAAGGCAAGGAGAAGGGGGTTAGGGTAGGGTAGCTTGGAATATTTGTAGGATATCGAGATCGAGCATGAGACAGAGAAAGGAGAGGAACATAATCAAGCAAAGGTGTCCAAAAAAAACAACGAAACGGGTAAATCCCCCCCGAAAAAACCTGAAGAAGAAACACACGAAGAAACATCGATTTTCGACCAATCGAAAAAACCCACCGCCCAAAAAAAAAAAAGAAAAGAAAAGAAAAACGGAAAGATCTCCGTAATAATGAATAGAAAAGTAATAAATATCCCAATCAAACTGGCTGTTTCTCTCCTTGGCTTGAATGTATTCCGAACGGGGGGGTTGAAATGGAAATGGGATAATGAATGATTCAGAACCCATTCATTCCCCTTCGCCACCCATCGTTCTTTCCCCCCCCCAACCAAAAAAAACCCCCCCGTTCAAACGCAATCTCTACCTCTCTACCATCATCTCCGTCCCTCCCTTCCAGCAAACCTTTCTTCCCTTCCTTCCCACTTCCCACTCCCACTCCCCACTCCCCACTCCCACTCCCACTCCCCACTCCCCACTTCCCACTTCCCCCTTCCTACTCCCACTCCCACTCCCACACATACCCAAAAAAAAACAAAAACAAAAACAAAAAAAGACAACACACGAAATTCCGATATATAAGCCCTACCTTACTCTATAGTAAAATACCTTACATATACGAGCGAGGTTGTTTGAAAAGGTGGTGTTTTTCTTTTCCGAATAACCCTGGGGGGAAATAATAGGGATGGGTTGGCATGGGGGGATTTTTTTGGGGCGAAAGAAGGGGGGGAAGGGGGGGGGGGGGGAGGGATGGGGTTTGGTGGGGATGGGGAATGGGGGGGGGGGATAGGAAAGGTTAGAGGGGAGAGGGGAGATGGGAGAGATGGAGAGGAGGGGGATGTCAAGTACGTGTCATTTGAAGTAGTAGGTTAGAGAGCGGAACCTGCTGTTGGAGAATAGATTCGCGTGGTGTTCGAGGTTGGGCGCGAGGATAACTGTCGATGCCCGCCCGTGGCAAGGGTTTTGCCTGTGAGCAAGTTCTGGACTGAGAAACCGGGTGCTGTCATGTGTAATATCATCTTTGAGCATATACGTGGTCGTTGTGTATGTACGCTTCGTTAACGCACGAGGTCTCGTTTGGGCCGTGTAGTCGTTTCTTCATGTGCAGCCGCGGTACAAAGCCACCCAGCGCCCATCCCTCATTTCAGACAACAGCCCCCTCCCCATTTTCTCGCGCAACAACCCTCCTCCTCGCGGTTCCCACCCCCGCAACCCCCCTCTCCTGATTCCGTCCCAACCACGGCTTCCTCGCCTCCCCCAGCACCTTCTTCCCAACAAAATACACCACCAACCCGCCAATTATGCACACAAACGCAATCGGATACATCCAATGGATGCTCAATCCAAACACTTTGACCCCAATAATCACGCCCCAAAAGTTGCCAGTGAGTAAGCTGATGTTGAAGAATGCCGCCGAGGCGAGTCGGAACATCAGGGGCGCGAGGGAGTAGAAGAGGGTGAGGCAGAGAGTGTAGCCGACTAGGTAGCCGCCGACGGGGCGGTTCCAGGTTGCGGAGCGGAAGGAGGCGCGGTCGAAGATGCCGGCTTGGGTGCCGTTGATGAGCATGCCCCAGAATCCAAGTTGGCCAACGACCTCGTACAGCGGTCTCTTGCTGACCAAAAACTCTTCCACCACATTGCTTATGCCGTAGAACGTAGCGCCGAGCAGGGCGAAAAGGTCTCCTTTGATTTGGTTCCCGCGTGAGGTTGAACCGCCGTTTGCGCCCGTTATGTGATCACTGGCGAGCAGGATCCCCATGCCGCCGACGCAGATGAAGATGCCGAGGACTTGTGTGGGATGGTAGCGGACGTGGAGGAAAAGAAAGGAGACGGTGACGACGAGGACGATGGCCCAGAAGTTGATGAGTTGGGCGGAGAGGATGGTGGTGTAGCGGTAGGCGAGGACGGTGAAGTAGTTGCCTTCGACGTCGAGAAAAGAGAGGATGAGGTCTGTGTTCACGACGGGGATTAGATTGGTTGGTTTGGGAAGGGGAAGTGGAGCATTGGGGGTGATGTTACATTTCCAACCGTCTTTGAGGAGAAAGCGGGCATAGCCTTTGAAGCCATAGCGGTAAATGGTGTACGAAGTGTATATTATGTTAAGGAGAACATAGTTGAAGAAGGTTTGGAAGGCGGGGATAGAGGTGCCTTGGACGACAAGGAGGCCAGAGAAGGTATTGGTAGCGGTAATACAAAGGGCAAGGACTTGACTGTGTTTTGTTCGTTAGCAACAATATCCACGTTCATAGGGGTTCACGGAACAGCTCATACCCAAGCAGTAGCACAAGATAAAAGTCCCTGGTCTGGAGATACGCAAACCATCCCTTCTTGCTCTCATCAATCTCACTCGCCGTAACCTCCGCACTTCTCCATGCATCACCTCCATTGGGAAGGTCTACCACTTCCGGAGCACCATGAACAGGCGCCGCAATGCTTGAGGGCGAGCCCTTGGTCTCACCGGCGGAAACATCATTTGCGACTGCCGTTTTGCCATTCTCGCCATTGTGGGTGTCCATAGGTGGGGACAGAGAGCGAACAAGCGGGGGTAAAAAGCCCGACGAATCGGACACCCTGGGGGAGCTTTCGTATGCTGAATGAGCGCAAAGACTCCCGAAGTCGCTCACTGCGTCGATTGCGCGAACCCAATGTCAATCGGCCGATAAGACGGAGTGGAGAGGGAAAGATTCTGCTTCTTGCATGATCATTGTGGGTTTGCCCTAATCCGGTCTTGGCACTTCTTCTTTGGGAGTTCCGTCGTGCAGGGCGGAAAAGGGTCGTTCCGGGATCGTTCCGTCATTTCCAGGAAAGCAAGGTAAATCAAACTAAACATCCACGCCATCCCACTCATCCTGCACGAAAGCAACCGAATATGTCCGCCCTTTGGGTTCGATCTGCGCATGGGAATCTGGGAAGAGTGGGATGGAGTGGGATGTTGCGTATATGTTCCATGCAAACATACGGGGATGCCGTGCATGAACCGTCAGGGGGTTGACATGCGCGTTGCATGTACGCATTTGCACAGCGACGACACACATGAAGATCGTATGAAGATTAAGTCATTACATTGGATGATGCGAGAACATCACACCCAAATCAAAAGCCGAAATTGCAGTCTGAGATAAAGGATGCAATGTTCGCATGAGTTTGCGATATGGCTGCCAACATGACCCCAGATCAAGGAATTCCGAACCCAACTTTCATATTAGAGGGGGCCGAACCTTCCGCAGGTTCCATCATGTAGGGTTCATGCGGCAACTGCTCCCATTCAATAGAAAAACTGTCAAAGACTCGACCGTCATCTGGTGTATGCGATGCAAGGCATCACGCAAGCGAATCAGGGTTGAGTGGTCAAAAAGTCTTTTCGTCGTATTTCCCAAAGGGTGCACCACCAACTCGTGTGAAACCAACGACAACCCGTAGGTCGTTCTCCGCTCGTCCAACAAAAGAAATATTCGATGCTCCAAAGGAGTGTTCATGTGCCCAGGCAACAATGTGTATCTGGTATAACCTGACCCAGTTCTTCGCCAAAGCACCCACTACGAAAGTATGTCCGTGGCCACCACCGACCAAACCCCAGATCCCAAGTCCCAAAGTCTATAGCACTGTATCGAGTGCTCCAAGCCCAAATCCTATAACACAGTGTAACCGATTTGAATGATAGACCGTAATGGGTTGTTGTGCGATTTAGTGGGCAGAGATGGCGGTAGACTTTCCGAATTTGCCCATACCCCAACTTCGTTTCTTGGGCTGCTTGGGAGTCACAGCGGCGGTAACAGCTTGTGGGGTCATGCGTTGAGGGGGCCTATCGAGCATGGGCGCTTCGCCGACTCTGCGAGTACGGTCCTTGTGCAGATTCTCGCAGGCGGTGAGTTGCGGCTCCCTCCGGGCTTGCAAAGGCATCTCAACCAATTCTATCTTCGTTAATGACATGTCCGATGCAACGTAGGAATGGAGACTATGAATGCTTACGGGAGGAAGAGGATGAGGTCGAGTGGTCTGAATGAGTTGGTGAGACCGCTGCAGGGCCTGTTAGTCGGTGTAGATTATGGATTTTCAGATACGGCAGGCTTACCATGACTGGCCAATGGGCTGGGTTGATAGTCTGGCTTGCCAATGAACGACTTCCGCGTTTCGATCATGGCTGGTGTCGTGATCCCGCTCATGCCATAGTTCCCGAAGCTGTTGTGGTGCGACCAATCTGACCCGTTGTAGCTGTTGCTTCGATTTCCAGCAAAGTTGGCACTGCTGTTGCGGGTCAACGGGTTTTGGCTCCGTCGCTTGTGTGATTCTCGGATGGCAGTGCGATCTTCTTCTCGGAAACTGAACGGAGCACCAGAGAGTGCGTCGGCAGCAGCATGCGTGGGAATATGCTTGTAAGGCTGGGGCTTGTCGACATTCTCTGCCGGCGTCTTTTGAGCTTCTGCGTTTTTATGCTCTTTGGCGGCCTTCTTGGCGCCCTTGATTTTGGAGAAGATGGACATTGTTCTTGCTTGAATTGGTGGAAATCAGGAGTAGACAAGAAAACGGATGTGGAGTTTGAAGATTATAAACCGAAGAGAGAAGGTTGCGGGTTTTTGGGTTTCGTATCTCGTTAGTAGTGAGCTCTGAAAGCCGGTACGGCTGAAGATCGTTACCCCTCTTGGTGTGTAAGAACAACCTAGCAGCGGATCCCAACGTGTTTGGTAGGTAATTTTTCCTGAGGGCGGAACCGAGCGGGAGATCGGAGTTTTTTTCCTGAGGGCCACAATAGTGATGGTGATGGTGATGGTGATGGCGATAGTGGTCGTGATGATGACGATGACAATGGAGGAGAAGATTGGTCTGTAGAAGGATACAGAGGAAAAGAACTTAGCCTTGCTCGGGTAGGATCGAAGATGGTCTTGAAGGCCTACGAAACTAGAAATGCACGAGAGGGGATCTGAGAGATACTAAATAAAGGCTACCATTTGCTTTTGTCTTTTTCGGCCTTTGCGCAGCCCAGGCGAGCCAGGCCATCTGCATTCCCGCTCCTGTATGATGTATCGTCATGGCCCAGCACTACTTCCACATCCGAATCACGATAACTGGGGGCATGCCAGCTGACGGAGCATCCAGCACATGCCACCACCCAGACCCGGGCTTCGGTGGGCGATGCGAGACTGAGCGAGACGGAGCGAGACTGATTGTGCCCTACCGAATCGGCCGGATTTCATGGGATGAATTCCGAATGAGCGGATGCACGCAGGGGTTCGTGGACGATTCGTTGTCGTGGCGGTGCTTAGCGCCCCTGTCCTATGCTGCATCGAGATGATTGACATGAGGCAGCCCTTGCAAGACCCTCCGAACTGGGTCTTCCCCCTGGCTCGCTTGCGGCAGGCTTGGGGGGTTAGTGAGGATTAGTGAATGGATACGGAGGTACGGAGTAAGAAACTGAGACACGCTAGGTAGAATATCCGCATTAGCGCGGAAGAAAACATCGCCACATGGGATATTGTTGGATGTTGTTTATTTCCAGGCGAGCACGGCTTCCATCCATTTGGGGTTGAGGGTTTATCGCAACACAGAAAACCGGTAGTTCATATACAGTAAAAGCATGTTGAACGAGTACTTTCCGTGGCCATCGCCCCAGTCGCTGCAGAATGGGGTTCTCGGCCTTGCTTGGACCTTGGCATCATTGAACCCAAGTCGCCGTGGACCCTTGGTCTGCATGCGCGAGTAAGGATGCCCCCAAGTGAAAATCTGGAGATCCAAAGAAGAGCATGCAGAACCCGCCGAAGCGGTACTTCCGGCAAAAGATACTTGTGCAGAGAACTGGGCTTGACCCCGTGGACTTTAGAGGCTGTCTGTAACGTGGTAGAAGGCGTTCAATTTATTCGATTATTCGGTTATGGATTCTCAAGTGCACCAGTGGTGCAATAATGGTTCCAATCCTCGATATCGAAAAAGCCAAAAGGCCGCGAGGAGCGAGACCACCTCGTATCATATCATATCATGCTTCGGTCTTCGGCGATCTTGTGCATAAGGGAAGATACTTTATGACTTCACTCCTCCATGCAACAGGGTTGCCCACTAATCCCGAAAGGGCTCCACAGGAGGTTTACTTCGATAGCCTGCTCGAAGTTCTCTGATCCTGCATGTCTGGAATCGACTTGGCCACCGAGGAGTGCCATCTGGTGTGGGGACTTATAGATACTGTACGCCATGAGACAGGACATCCGCTAAATCTACAACTTGTACCCAGCTGACTTCGCCATGGTGATCTTTACACGCGAGGTGATAATTCGTGGCATTGACGGTCAGAGACCGAGGGAACGCTGAAGCACGTACTGCAGGTTTTTCGAGTGGCTGCCCTCATTCGGCAGAGATAAGAAGATCATGCTTCTGGATTAAAACAAACTTCTGATAACGCTCGAACGAATAGGAAGCCACGCCAGATTGCGCGAAGCCAGATTCTACGATTCCAAATTCTGGAAAGAGATTGCGTACTATCAGCCTCATACCTAATCGTCGACAGAAGAACTACCCAGTTCGATGAGTGCCACACAGCTTAGAACGTCGGGCAGATGTGGTTTATATGCAAGTGTAATCTGGCGACCTGGCGTTTTCGATCATGTCTTACGTGTAGTCCTTCTCCCCTCATTGCAGAGAGTCTCTCATCACCCCATGAGGCATGAGGCATGGGGTGGCTGACTGGCATGAGATGGCCAGACCTTCAAGTTCCTTATTTCCACAACTTACAGAGAGACTTTGTACAGTCGAACATGGTGTAGAAACGGAGAAATGCAGATACCGATTAGAGGCATCTTAGGAAAGAACATCGTCCGAGTCTTTTAACCCAAGAACTACTACAATACTCCTTGAAGTGTGACACGGATTTGGTTATTGTCCAGAGTGCCCTGAAAGAGGAAGTCCCGACAGAAAGGCATACAACGTCAGATGTCAAAATGCTTGAGACTGGATATACCACTACGAGTATGAACTTGCCAAACTAATGATGCAAGTCAGATACAGTAATTGTACATAGACCACAACACATATATGCAAGCATGTTTGCTACAAGAGCCTCTGTGGGTTGCGGCACTTTGATCATGTGGGTTCTCCACCTAAAGTGTTTTGAGCATTTAGGGTTGAAAGTGTTCGCATGCGAAAGAGCGAGTATCTACCTCAGGTATCTAGTGAGGCCCTGGAATATTTCACTGTGGTAGTGTCGAGCAACTGTGATAGACGATGAAACGGCTCGGTTGATGTTCAACGTCATCTTAGTCATGACTCTCGCCACCGTGGGCGATCAAACACGGCGGCCGATTGTCCTCCAAGTACGTATCCAGTCCGACTATGTTTCAAGACGAGTTTGCAGAGCCTGGTCCGCGATAGGTTTCATGGTCAATCGCATCGGATCTTATTCGACCCAAGAACGACTGTTCTCGGTATTCTACCCAAACGGAATACTCAACGGCTGCCGGCCCCTAGAGGCATCAACACCCCTGAGCCTGCAAGCGCAACGCGCGCAGCACACCATCACCACCATCAACATACTACCTCATTCAGATCAACCCACTCAGCTCACACTCTGTGCGGCACCTGTCTTCCATCGGGACGTCGTAGATACGACGCTCTTGCCTTTGGATTTGCCTTGTTAACCGGCTGCTATCGTTATCGCGTGCTCCTTGGCGAAGGCCTTTTTGCGCCTGACGTCTGACCATTTCGACAACCGCAACGTATCGGCGCATCATCAAAGTCGATCGGTGCAGGTCCGGGCAGTCTAGAAGGGCTTAGGTGATCCAACCCGTGTGCTGAGGGGCGTCACAACCTGCTATGGCCCTGGCCGCGCCGCCACCAAACGACAAGAAACGGGTAAAAGTCTACGAGCTTAGGAACAATGACTGGTTTGATCGAGGAACCGGGTTTTGTACGGGACGGGTCATCAATGTGAGAGAATCCCGCACGCCAAAGGCAGTTCGAGGGCACTCTGTGCTGGTCAACCCCAAGCGGCTGCGCGCGCCTTGTATGAATATTGCTGACCAGGGAAACAGGATGAATCAAAGGTCTACGTCGAGTCAGAAGATCAGCCAGAGCGTATGCTCCTGGAAACTAAGATCTCGAAAGATGATGGATACCAAAAGCAACAGGGTGATCGTCATAATATCCGCAAGATAGGGGCATTGGCTCACTGTGTACAGACACGCTCATTGTGTGGACTGAGTCGAACGGTACAGATATGGCTTTGAGTTTTCAGGAAGCTGAGGGCTGCGCGGCGATCTGGTAAGACATTGAGCACCATTGCTCCTTCCCATGGTGTTGTCTCAGATTCCACGCTGACTAGCTATTGTGCAGGGATTTCGTAAGCCAAGTACAACAGCACCTACTGACGCTAGGGGGTCCTGGTAGGTCGTTATCATTTGTTTTCCGACCACTGTATCGACAGCGTGCTGATTTGGCCTGCGTTGGCCTGTAGATGATGCTCTATCTGACGATGCCATGGACAACTTCGCCAATCCTCTTATACTACCAAAGCCTGAACTTTCGAATCTGGAGGAAATACTACGTATGATGCGTGCAGTATCATCAACACAACAGGGCCGAGACTCGTTGTCAAAATTCGTAATAACAGAGGACTATATTCGAAAGTTGATACCCTTAGTCAGCATGGCGGAGGACCTCGAATCTTTAGAAGACCTACACCACTTGTGTAACATTATGAAGATGCTCATCCTCCTGAATGACACCCAGATCATTGAGCACGTAGTGAGCGATGGCGTGGTTCTTGGTGTGGTGGGTGCGCTAGAATGTAAGTAAAAAGTCTGAGATCAACGGATGAGTGTGGTTGACTAACACATGTGTTGCTTAGATGACCCGGATTTTCCTACCCACAAAACCAACCATCGTCGCTATCTCCGAGATCGCTCCCGATATAAAGAAGTAGTACCAATTGCGGACCCTGCGATCAAAAAGAAGATACATGCCACTTGGCGGCTGCAATACCTCAAGGACGTTGTCCTTGCGCGAATCCTTGATGACCCTACATTCTCAGTTCTTAATTCACTCATATTCTTTAATCAGGTCGACATTGTTTCCCATCTGCAAGCGAATATAGCATTCCTCGAAGAACTCTTTGGCATCATCAACTCCCCGAAGGCCGATTCAACTCGCAGGAAGGACGCGATTTCTTTCATACAAACATGCTGTGCCACTGGAAAGAATCTACAGGCCCCTGCGCGGCAGACACTGTACACGAATTTTATTCAGAACGGCCTGTTGCGTGTAATAACATTCGCGCTCTCAAACGAAGACGCATCAATACGGGTTGCGGGGACAGATATCCTTGTAGCCATGATAGATCATGATCCAGGCATGGTAAGAGCCTATATATTCAAGGCAATTGGCGAAAACAAAACTCCCTTGACAGATACCTTGATTGAGCTTCTACTTGTTGAAGTTGACCTTGGCGTCAAGGCTCAAGCTGCGGATGCAATCAAAGTTCTGCTGGAACCGCAGGGAGTTCCTCCACCACAAGATGCCATGGGAAGAGCAAATGGCGACTTTTTGTCCAAGTTACGCGGTACTGCACCCGCTAATTCGCAAACAGAGTCGTTCATTCAGAGCTTCTACGATGTGTCCGCAAATAAGCTTTTCCAACCTCTCAAAGCCCTGGACCAGAGAGAATCACGTACGTTGGGTGCACACACTAGCATCCTTGCTTTCGCCTAGTTTCGAAATGCTGACTTCAAAACGTAGTAGAAGATCTCACTTACCAGGAAGTTTCGCTTTTTCATCATCTGATTGAGATCCTCATGTTCCTCATTCGTTTCCACCAATTCCGGAGTAAATATTTCGTCTTTGCAGAGGGACTTGCAGCGCGTATAGCAAAATTGCTCTCCTGCCCACAAAAGCATCTGAAATTAAGTAAGTTCATCCTAGATTTTTTCAGGCATAGAACATGCTGATATATCCCTAAGCGGCGTTGAAATTCTTCCGATCGTGCTTAGGTATAGGGAAAGAGGATGAAAACTACCTTGGACAAATGACGAAGAGTCACTTGCTCGAACCCATTCTCAACGTTGTTTACGAGACCATGCCACGAGACAATCTTCTCAATTCTGTATGTTTAGAATTCTTCGAATACATCAAGCGAGAGAATGTGAAACCTATGATTCTCTTCCTTGTCGAAAATTACCGGGAGAAGCTTCAGGAGATCACCTATGTCGACACTTTCCAAAACCTGATTCTTCGATATGACCAAATGCAAGCGTTCAATCCAGATATGGACACTACTCTGTTTGGACCCGAAGGCGACACCACGCCCAATCATGTGAAGACCAATGGTAACCAACGATGGCAGGGTGTTAGAGACCTGGATGCTGCGGAAGAGGCGTACTTCAACACGTCTGATGACGAGGACGAGATATCGACCAAGACAAATACACAGACTACAACGCCGTTACTCAACGGATCATCACCCTTGCTCAAGTCTCTTGTTGACTATCCCGATGACGATGAAGACATAATGGACGCAAAAATCCAGACGCAAGATGAAAAACCTCTTCACTCCGAAAATGAGCAAACAACCAGAAACAGTGACGGCTCGACCTCACCTGGGACTAGACCCTCGATACCACAAACGCCCCCGCCGGAAAGACTCTCTGAAAAACGAAGAAGAGAAGAAGACGATGAAGAGGACGAGCTTGGTAAGCTTTCACATACGAAACGGCGTAGTTCATCGTTCTCGTCGACTGGTAGTACGAATAGCAGTACTGGGACCCCTAACAACATTCTTCGACGGAAAAAGGGCTTTGCCTCGAACAACAAAGACTCGCCTACTGGCAGTAAAAAGATAGAGATTTCTCTTACGGTGAAAAGCCCTGGAGAAACCGATCAAAAACGGGATGAAGGGGGTTGATTGGCAATGGAGTTCTGGTTCAACGAAGCGGGCGTTCGGGTATCTACTCACAGGAGGTAATTGGGAGCATTCGACGCCTATGAACATAAATGAGCACCTGTACCATAGTACTGTTACTTGACCATATAGTAGCGACAGACAGGCTACATATTCTAGAGCTTAATGAGGCTCATGCATCGTATCGTTAGCTCACCATCTGAAGTGTAATCTGCCATGTTTGAAGAACACCAAGCAATAAATAGTAGGATCATCGCTGAATTAATAAGATTCTTAGATCGTTCCCTAGAGTTTGATATACAGTAGTCTGAAAGGCTGACCTCAGCTCCGGAGGCCTAGAGGTAGGGCTGCTCAGCCTTTCCCGCAGGATAGTGAGCCTGCGCCGCTGCGGGCTCGGCTTTAGCGTGTATTGCTGGCAGTCCAAGTGCATGCAGTGTCTACTACGTAGACTCCAAACTGTGCCATGACAATCGATGGTCGCATCTAATGGGAGACTCGAACTCATGTCATCATCCTGAAAGACTTCTTCAATCTAATGCGCGCTTGAATTCCTTGTCACGTCAGCCACATGTTGCATGTCCCCAGCTCGGCTACGCCCCAACTCGAGCATGACCGGAGCGTCTGCAGGATAAGAAAACAAGCGACTGGCTGCATCCTGCAATGTTACCTTAGCCTAAGGTATTTGACGTACGTCTCACAGCATCGCGGAGTCAAGAGGAAGGTATAGTAGCGGAAGAATTCCCCGTCTTCAACCCGAGAACACCAAAGCTTCCGCACTGCAAGCTCGCGCGCTCTGCTCAGTGTTGCCGATCCATTGCCAAGGTTACAGTGCAGTCTAGCTATACTATTCTCACATCCCACGAAGTGGTCAACTATATCTTTCCCTTGGTTGATTGCAAAACAAACCGATATGGCTTATTACCAAAGCGGCCGCCGTCAACAAGGCCAGCGAAATAATCTTCAAGATTCCCCGACATTGCCGTCGGAACACGGGGCTTTCGACCCGTCGCAACCTGGCCAGAATGCGTACATGCGAAGAGCGCCGAGCTTCGATCAAGGAGATGATACTCGGTATCCGGAAGAGGTGAACGGGAATTTGGAAGAGCGTGCATATGGGAGAGGTGGGCACGGAAGGCATAGCAGTGCCTCGATACAGAATGAAGAGCTTTTCATGGGATCACCAAATTCATCGGCCTCGAATCGATCAGCTTCGTACGTTTCAGGCGCGGGCGGGTATCAGCATCAGCCTATTCCTGGCATTGCACCGAGCACCCAACCTTCTTACAATCCGCAACAGTATGGGATACAGCAGCCACAGTACCATTCACAGCAGCCCTTCAGTGGTGTTAATAGTAGTCCCAGCGCTGCATACCAGCCTTACATACCAGCAGCATACCAACCATCAGCAACCCAGCTTCGGGCTAGCTACGTAGGTCAGTCTTACGGACAACAGCCACAGAGTTACTCCATCCCTTCGATATATCCATCCCCCAATAACGCTCCTCCTCCTCCACCACAGCGACCATATGAACAACGTTACAGTAGTCAGATATCACCCCAAATAGGAACAACCCCACATGTCCAACCAACGAATGCCCGGCGCGAGTACCCTTATCGACAACCACCGCTTCCCTCTTTACCTAGCTCGGCTCCTATTACTTCAGGAACTGGATATACTCCACCTGCACCCCCGCCCCCGCCATTCTCTCCTGGTCGCGATGCTTTTCCATCTAACGCTCCGTCGAGACCATTGCCTCAAAACTATTCACATGCTGGACCCACTTCTCAATACGCTCAACATTCATCTTTAAATCGATCTTCGCCGTCACAAAACTCTTTACCACCTCTACCGTCCCGAATTCCATCAAACGGCCTGAATTCTCCGCTTCTTCGATTAGACAACTCCTTACCACCAACGCCTGGGACGCCCGGTCCAACACCTCCTCAGCATTCGCCCCAGCGTACAAATACGACAGGAAGGCATCCTCAGGCCAGGCCTCTACCGGGACCTCCACCTGAGCCTGCCTTGTCTTCAGACTATTTTGGGGATCCCAACGATTATCTTGCCAACGACAGTTATAATCAAGAGCCTCGTTATGAAGTTCTAATGAAAGAGGTTGAGGCGGCTGTTATGGGAAGAGCTCCGACTTCAAGCTCTCGGCGAAGTCCATTGGGAGAAATCAGCGCTCAGGCGCTAATGTACGAAGAGCAAGAGCTCCATCAGCCACGCTCTGGAGAACCTGTAAGCCCCAACACAGGCCATGCGCACACGAACGGACACATGAATGTTCCGGAAACAAATGCGTATGTGGAGTACGACGACAGCGACTCGAGTGATGCAGAAGCGGAAGCTGGCCTAGTTGCTATGCACTTAGCTGACGAGCAAGATGCAGCAGAAGAAGCCCGAAGACACAGCGGTGCTGAACCTGTACGCGGGACATACCATTCTCGGCAGAGCTCGAGACTTGAGGTACCGCCTGCAGAGATGAGTGATAGCAGCGAGGTTCCTGTCGATATGGATTCGTATGGTGGCGGCTTTTCAGGCCACGTTCATTACGGTGATCAGAGCTTGTCGAATCCAAGTAGCCAAGCGAATCTGAGCGAGCTGGACGATTCCCGACGCTTTTTGCCAACGCCCAGTTCTTCACAGCGTTCTCAAAGGTCAAGTGATGAACAAGGAGCGTACAGGGGTATGTATGATTACTCAATACCTAATCAAGATGATATACATCCATTTCCACCTACGCTTGGTGCCCGCGTTGACACCGGTGGCACCGGAGGTCTCTCAGAGCCAAGTCCGCATCCACGCAGACTAAGCTTCGAGGACGGCGACGAAGCGGCGCTAGTAGAATCCGAGGGAGGCCAGAGTCCTGGCGGAGGAATGCCGGACATGTTCTTCCACCCAGGGGTAGGTACCAACCGACCACTACCTTCAGCGCCTGCAAGTAGAAATCGGGTACCACAACTGATGCCGGCCGGTACTTACCAGCATCCTGGGAGACGTCAGCCGTACGATCCTTACGTTCACCCTACGTATCCACCAGCTCCAGATGCCTACGATCAATTACTTAGCCCGTCTGGGACCCCTGTACCAAGGTCTTCCTCTTTAGTCAGTCATGGCAGTACTCCACATACTGTACCACCGATACGTTCGAAAACAGATGCAGACCGGGCCAGAATCCTTAAGCAGCAGCAGCAGCAGGGCAATCGAACAGCTTCAATTTATGGCTCGGATGCCACACCTGATGCGTCTCTAGCTCATAGCGCAGAACTTCTTGGTCTTCCAGAGATACCAGCAGGGAAGCGCAAGAGGTTCAATCCAGCCAAGCTGTCGTCGAACGATTTCAAGAAATGTCCTGAGCCGTGGGCATTGAGCTCAATCGTGGGATGGATCAAGGACATGAGCGAAGGCGAGGCTGATCTCAAGGAACACGCAATCATTGACGGAATTGTAGCGCTCTTCACCCACAAGGTGCCGACGATGAACACAGCCGATGCCGAGACGCTTGGCGCTCGAGTAGTAAAAGCCATGTTTGACTCGGGTACATTGCAGAAAGAGGAAGAATGGGTTAAATTCGGGGCTGCGACTATGTCTGGTGTACTTTTCCAGCTGACTGGTACTGGCTGCTACTCACCCCGATTACATAGCTTTACGCTGCCGGGAAGATGCTATGCCCACCACTGTATGAGGACGCTAAAGAAGATCAACTTGCAGACTCAAATTTTGGAGCCTCAACGCAAGGTCGAAGATTGGGCCACTTTCTATAAGGTATCGAAAGCGGATATTGAAGACATCAACAAGAAAGAAGTTGAACGACAGAACATTCTACACGAGGTTGTCACAACGGAAGACCTATACATGGATCAGCTTAACGTCCTCAGAATACTATACAGAGATGAGCTAGGTAAATGGCAGCCGCCAATCATTACGCCGAAGAGGAAAGAAAGTTTTCTTCGTGATGTATTTGGAAAGGTCGATACGGTCAAGCAGGTCAATGAGGACTACTTACTTGCGCAACTTAAGTACCGCCAACAGGAGCAAGGTCCTTGGATAGTAGGCTTTAGTGACATTTTCCGGGAGTGGATTCGGAAGGCTAAAAGTGCTTACGTTGAATATGCCACCAGCTTTCCGAACGCGACCTTTCTAATCCGTCAAGAGGCTGAGCGCAACATCCTCTTCCGGCAGTTCCTCGATCAAATGAGAGAAAATGAGCGCTCGAAGCGATTGGGCTGGGATACTTATCTAAAAGCTCCGATCACAAGGCTTCAACGCTATGGTCTACTCCTCTCAACTGTGCAAAAGAATATGCTTCATGACTCCGATGAAAAAAGCAACCTACAGACAGCGATCGATGAGATCAAGGCGGTAACGATGGAGTGTGATGCCCGCGTTGCCGATATGGCGAAGAATGTCGACTTGTCGGAACTCCAAAATAAGCTAGTCTTGAGACCAGGCATGGAGAAAGTTCACTTGAATCTAACGCATCTAGGAAGGGAGATCATGTTCAAGGGAGATTTACAGCGGTCGGGCAACAATAAGTTTACATGGCTGGAGACTCATGCTATACTATTCGATCACTACCTGGTACTGGCTAAGACGGTATCTCAAAGAGATGCCGCTGGTGGTCTGAAATACCAGAAATATGATGTCTCGAAGCTGCCTATCCCGATGGACCTGCTTGTTCTTGAGAGCGTCAACGATGATCCAGTAGTAAAGTCTTCTGTAAGGGGAATTGGACCTGTTACGACGGTCACTCGACCTTCACTTGCCAACCAAAATGGCTCAAGCGCCAGTACTCTCACGCATACTGCCACTTCTAATACCCTTGCTACCGTCAACACTAACGGCTCAGGTAAGACTCTCGTTGCCACCACTATACTTGATGGTCCGAAAGATGAAAAGGTCATGTTTCCTTTCCGAATAAAACATCTTGGAAAATCCGACGTTTACACGCTGTATGCACCGACTGCGCAGAATAGGCAGGATTGGTGTGAAAAGATCGTCGAGGCAAAGACTAAGCATGCGGCTTCTCTGTTTGAGCAAAATGCGGAGCCGTTTCGCTTGAGGGTTGTGGCGGACACGGCGTTCGCCTACGATGCGATGTCTGGAGGGCCAAAGAGTATAGTCATCACTGGGACTCCGCTCGATCGTGCCATCCGAGAAGTCGAGCGTAAATTTGATGGGCAGACGAGGCCGGGACCAGTATGCAGGGCTCAAGTAAATTGTGCTACCGCTTTTAATCAGCCATACGGCAACCCTATGCTCGCAGTCGGAACAGATTACGGCGTATATATATCCAACTATAGCAACCCTCGAGGTTGGACACGGGTAAGTCTTTTGCCACCCACTAATTCTCTCAAGTATCAAGACTAAACCGCATTCCCCCAGGCAATCTCTACGTCCCGCGTAACTCAAATCGCCGTCCTCGAAGAATTCTCCCTCTTCGTCATCCTCGCCGACAAATCCCTCGTAGCTTACCACCTGGACTCCGTCTGCCCTGTCTCCGGCACCGCCCCGGCTCCCCACACCAACTCCGAATCCTCCTCCCGCCGCGCGCCGCAGAAACTCTCCGGCGCCCGTGATGTCGGTTTCTTCGCCACCGGCCGCATGAAAGACCGCACCCTCGTCTTTTACAAAAAGCGCGAGGGCATTTCCTCGACCTTCAAGGTGCTAGAGCCCGTGTATCAGAAATCTTCGGGGACGTCAAGAGGGAGATTCGGCATCAGAAAAGGCACGACAGAGTTCTTCCGCGATTTCGACGACTTTTACATCCCGTGCGAAAGCTACGCCATCAACCTCTTCCACTCCAGCCTCGCCATCGCCACGGCCCGCGGCATCGAAGTTATGACCTTGGACAAAAAAGTCCCCTTCAGCATCCCCGACCTCAAACCCCCGGACTGCGCCTCCATTGCCCAGCGCATCCGCGACCAGAGACCCCTGGGCATGTTCCGCCTCTCGGAATCGGAGTTCCTGCTCGTCTTTGAGGAGGTCGGCATCTACGTTAACAAGCACGGCGATGTCAGCAGAGCGGTGGTCATGGAGTTTGTCGGCCGCGCGCGGCAGGCCGTGTTGTACGGGGGTATGTATCTTGTGCTTGTGGATCACGGGGGCGGGTTTGTGGAGGTGCGAAATGCGGTTAATGGACGCTTGAGGCAGGTCGTTAGCGGCAGGGATGTGAGGCTGTTGGACGAGGGCGTGGGTGGGGGCGGGACGGTGAAGATTTGTATGCAGCATCCGGAGTGGGAGCGTGGGCAGGTGGTTGTCGAGATGATTGTCAATGAAGGCTTGAAGGAGTGAGGGGTGGGTTGCTCGAGGGGATTGGGAGAAAGGGATATAATATAGGAGGAAAGACATATGGGTGGATTCTTTTGCTGTTATAATCGGCGTGCGATTCGCCGCGATGAATCGATGAGCCATGGTTTGGTCTACCCATCCGGCGTTGGGGCGTCACTGGATTACATAGTCGTCCCCTGGATCTTGGCTTGGTGTTCCCAATGTTCGACGGTTTTTGGAGGCAGGAGTTTAGGAGCTTCTTCCGACTATCTGGGGAGGGGAAATTCGTTGGGCCTTGAGGCAACGGATCGATCTGGCTATATAATACGACCGGTTTCCGAAGGGAAAGGTCTCTCTCTGTGTAAATCGAGAAATAATTGGAGAATTGGAGTCTTTTTTTTCTCTCTCCCTTTTTTCAAGTATCCCATCTTCTATGTAGATTACCTGTATGATGTATGTTCTTCAATGGTTCTGTGTTTAGGAGAGCTAGTCCGAGCGATTGGTTTTTTGGTATGGTGATTTCACAGAAAGTTGGGTGTCTATCATGCAGACAGAGTTATGATATCAGCTCATGGTTGGGTTGTAATGAACGTGGAAATGTGAGTGACCTTGATGTTAGACTACAGGTCTATTTCATCATGTTAACTTGCATGGGATATGTAATAGATGAATGTTCCTGGTTGGTTTCGTAGATATGTAGTGATTTATGGCTGGAAAGCTACAAGGGATTACTGGAGCGTCTGGAAGAACGGCTATTCGCTCGGTGATATTCTAATTTCTCCTTGTGCTTATCTCTTGACAGCGGATACGGCTTCCCTCTTGATCGTGAACGAAATACGGAGGCTTGGTGAGATAGGCATACTAGGAAGAGCGGTTACTAAGCATGCTTGTGTAGGATCTCGAGGGGATCTGCTTGTTCCTAAGACGACGAACGGGCAGCCGAACGGTTGTTTTCCTGGTGCAAGGTCGCCGATGCTTGCCATGGCATAATAATGGTTCATGCTCCCCACGCTCGGGAAAGTCTTTTGGCGTCTCCGCTGAATTTCTCGAAGTGGGATTCTCGCTAAATTAAGGCTCCTCCCGTTGCGCGGGAAGAGCCAATGCCAGTTCTCACGGAATGTCAAATTGCAAGGCAGCGGAACCCCCGGGGGACCCTCCGGGGGGTGAGGTGGTCAGTAAGGCGAGCAAGGCTTATTTCACTGAATTTGAAGCCAGTGCTTTGGGAAACAGATTTGTTTTGGGGATTCGACTTCCCAGTCAGTATGGACACATGCCTCCTTCATTAAAGCGATGTCGAGAGTTCTCCGATTGGTGCTTCAGAGATTTCTGAGTCTTGAACTCTTTCCCTTCCATATTCAGTCCCTGATCTGGTCAGCCTACCGATGCTGTGCGTTGGCTGCAGATCGGCAGGTTTGGAGAATCCTTTACGGACTCCTTTTTGGGGCTTGGGGCGGGAGGAACTCACACACTGACAGCGAGAAGTGACGACACCGGAGAAGATCCTTTTGCAGGAGACGCAGAGCGTAAAGTTGTATGGTGGCCCCCATCTAACGTGGTTCTGCCTTTCACCGAGTGAAAAGACCTTGCAGCCCCCAGGTTGATGACAGAGGCTCAGCCTTCCGTTGTAAGCATAGCGGTAACACGTGGGCCTACTGTACCTAAATGAAAGAATGAGCCATGCTTTGCTGCCATCGTACGGTACACAGCGCCAGCTCTCGCAAGCGTGGCTGTCAAACACCAGGAAAGAGTCCTGTTAGCACGATCAGTTCCGTCAAATCGCTCTTGCCGTGAACGAGACGTGAAGTTCTCTATGTTTCCGGATTTAGGTTGATGCGGTGCTGCAAGATCGCAATTTCCCTCGCTCCTGTTGCTCTATGCCCCTTCGGCCACACTGTTTGAAACAAGTCGTTACACAAATCCTTTGCCAGCTGTAGTAATCGCATATTGCGCCCCGTGTTTGGCTCGTTGGAACTCTCGTTGGAACTCCCCATGATCGAGGCTATGAATGGGGTTGACAGCAAGAAACAGAAGCTTTGCGTTCCAACCCAGATTCGCCCTGTAGGAGAATAATCCAAGTCAGCATCGCCAATGATTCGCCACGGCTTTACTAGCGTCCTTCTTAAAGTACCAGCCAGTGCACGCAGCACGCCCATCGTCCTGGCACTCATCTCGAACCCGACCTTTGGAAACCAAACATTAACACTCCGCTCCTATTGGCGTCATTGATACTTCCAAACTACAAGGTAGTCTTTGCCAAGGCGTGTGCATCGCGGTTTCCTCAGCAATCTATTGAACCACGGTCACGACTTCGCAAACCCCCACGGGGGTGAATGAGCGCTTCATACTCAGCACTAGCTATTTGCTCGTAACATTGGTTACGGTAGACATCAGCTTCTCTATAGACATTTCAAGTCGTTCACTGCTTTTCGATAGAGTGTATTCACAACATCGACTTTCCAAGGAGTACCCTGGCATCGCACTGTCCTCGGGCACATTCTAGGCTCTTGACGCCGAACAGCAATTCGCAGTCCATTCCCTTGCTAGAAGAGTTATTCTTGGAGTGGAACATAGGTGGGAATACTTGAGAAAGGGGTATCAGAACCCGCCAATATAAACGTTCCTCATCGTGGAATCTCCTCCTAAAACACAGGTGGCCGCTCCACTGGCCGCCGCAGAGGAAGCAGGCTTCGATGGGCATCAGCTTCTACGTACACATGAAGGTGGCCCCCCACCGATGACAAGGGGGAGAACCTCCAAGATGTCGAAGGCGGAAGAGTGTAGCAAACTTACGGTCCAGATGCCCTCGGTTCCTCGACCGGGCTTGGTCAATCAGCACTCAAATTCCTTGCCATCGACGCCTTACCGACAGAGCAGAAAGCTCCCCTTTGACTCTCGTTCGCCGTCTCCCGAGAAAGCACACGTTGACGGCTCTCCAAGGTCTGCGAAGTCTGAGTCAGATAGCGGTCTTCGGTCGCGAGCCATAGGATCCTTGGTAGTCGGGTGCAAATATGAGACGGGAATGGCGTTTTCGCGAAGGCGTATACCATATTCTGTTGGTGGTGATCTGCTGGAGAGACCGAAAAGCATACCGAAGAAATTCCTGAACCCTATGGAAGAGAACAAGCTGAGTGGGGACATGAGAGAGCTTTACGACCGAATACTGCCGTCTACCGAAAGCGAAATTAGAAGGGCGAAATTCGTGAAAAAGTTGGAAAAGATCTTGAATGAGCGGTGGCCTCGGGATGAAATCAAGGTCCACGTTTTTGGCTCTTCTGGGAACATGCTCTGTACTAGCGATTCGGATGGTTAGTACGATAGGAGATCCGCAGAGAACATCAACAGGCTGACAGCTGTAGTGGATATATGTATAACCACTCGCATGAAGAAGCTCGAACGAGTATGTGTGTTAGCTGAAGCACTTGCAGAGCGTAGGTGCTCCTATCGCGCCAATAGCACACTGCAACTGACCGTGACATAGATGGGATGGAACGAGTCGTGTGTGTTTCTCATGCAAAGGTTCCGATTGTTAAAGTTTGGGATCCAGAGTTAGAGATAGCCTGTGATATGAACGTCAACAACACCTTAGCATTGGAGAACACACGGATGATCAAGACATACGTAGAAATTGACGAGCGTGTGCGGCCTCTGGCCATGATAATCAAGCATTGGACAAAGCGACGAATTTTAAACGATGCTGGTAGGTTTGGAGATCTTAATGCTATGAGGCGATTCGGGTGCTGAAACTTCATTCTAGCACTTGGTGGTACATTAAGCTCGTACACCTGGATTTGCATGATTTTGAATTTCCTTCAAACCCGGTCCCCGCCAGTCTTGCCCTGCCTCCACAGAAGACCGCATCAGCGCCTTATTGGAAAGGATGGGACACCATCGTCGTTCGCCGATGATCTCATCACCCTTCGTGGCTGGGGCCACAAGAACAAAGAGACACTAGGAGACCTTCTGTTTCATTTCTTCCGAAAGTATGCCTACGAGATTGACTATGAGCGGAACGTCGTGTCAGTACGAGAAGGCCAACTCATCTCTAAACAGGCTAAAGGTTGGCATTTGATGCAAAACAATCGTTTATGCGTTGAAGAACCTTTCAACACCGAGAGAAACCTGGGAAATACGGCCGACGACATTTCTTTCAGAGGCGTGCACATGGAGCTAAGGCGTGCTTTCGAATTAATCTCCAATGCGAAAATTGAAGGATGTGTCGAGCAGTATGCATTTCCAGAAATCGAGGAGAGGATATGGGAAAAGCCGCCACCAAAACCGGCGCCTGTTTTGACTCGGTCTCGGAGCCAATCACAGAGTGGACGGGGTGGTAGAGGTGGGATCACAAACCGAGGAGGTAGACATACGCAACCTCAACATCGTGCAAGGGAACAAGGGCGACGGGCCTCGAGTGCTGCTGCACCCAGCAGATATGTTGGTCCTCAGCTTAGTGCGTCTGGTACTGTCGGTCGAGACCATCCATTACGAGCTTATTACGAGCAGCTCCAACTCCATGACCAGCTCTTCAATGAGTACCAGATTTTGCAAGCTCAAGAACACGAATTACGGTTACTGCAGGCGCAAGCTCAATTGCACGCTCAAGCACAGGCTCAGAGCACACAGCCTGCGGCGTCTATATCGCACCAGACAACGAGAGAGAACATGAATCGTCCGGCAATAGTTAGCCAGGCGCCTTTGACGGCCCCTCTCCGGAGCGGAAACTTTTACCCTTTTGCCTATCCTTCTGTTCCTGGAACACCATACCCAGGCGTGCACACCAATCCGTCTTCTCCCTCTATGAAGCCTGCCCAGCCGGAATTGAGACGCAGTGTTCAGAGGTCATCTGCGGGAAGCAATTCTTCCAACGCAAACCTAAGATCTCATTCTCAGCCCGCTCGGCCTCTTCCATTCGGCGGCTTAGCTGTGCAAAACCTACAACCGTTTCCTCTCAGTGGCAATGCAATCCAGCAATACCAACAGCTTTATCAGCAACCACTTTATAACCCAGTGGATCTAGGGCAAAACCGGCAGAGGCATCATGATTATTCACATCATCGATCACCAATGTTAGATTCGCAGCTTGAGGAAACTCTACCGAAAGAGTACGTTGGTTATTATGTCCATGACTCTCCACATTCTCGGCTTTATCGCGATGACCCAGCTATAGCACGAATGCCAGGGTACATTGATCTGTCATATCGCTATAAGACCTTGCCGCCGGGTTTCAGTAGATTAAGGCGCAACTCCCGCTCTCCTTCGCCCTCCCCTCCAATACCATTCCGAGACAGATCTCATAGTGTCCGCTCGGCAGCTTCTGCCCCATCCGGCCCTGTCCAACAAGAGAGAGCCCAAGCACCCGCTCCTGCGACTCGGAGTTCTGGACCTATTATAGTAAACGGGTCTGATGGATGGGGTACGAACGAATATCCAGCGCCAGCCGAGTCTTCATCTCTGGCTACGACTACAAGCGAGGCAACAGCAGGCTCGGATGACCATGCATATGACACTCCGGCTAGCTTTGCGGACATGCCTTATACATCTGAGAATTCTTCGCATGCGCACCCTATGCCACACAAGCACCATGTCATGGACAGTAGACGAAACGCAGATATGGAGTCCTTGATCCGGTTTAGTAAATCCCACACCATCGACGTTCCAAAAGAGCAAGACCGCAATACGTATCTGGAGATGCAGAGCCAACCTACCAATGGGTTAGGCATTCAGTATGAGGGCACTCTAGCCAAGCAGCAGAGTTCCAGCTTGGAAAAAGTGGCTACACAGGAGAACGTTCGTCAATCAGGTTCAGCGCGCAAGCCGGACAATATGGCAGACAACGTTAAGTTCCAGCACGAGAAGCCTCTGCAGTCTGTTCCGTTACTCTCTCCGGTTCGGGAGGTCAGAACGCCATCGCCTACAGCAAGCAGGCGGCCGAATGGTGTTTCTTCCGGGCTATACACGGGCCGATTTACCGGCCCTCTGAAGCTGCATATTCCTCCTTTCTCGAAAGGAACAAGTGGAAAACAGAAGCAGGCAGACGCTTTGGCACTAAAACCCAACGGCATCTCCTCTGATGCGGTAGAGAGCCCTAAAACTGCCACACAACAACAGAGCAACGGATGGCAGCAACCGACCAAGAAAGGAAAGAAACACAAGTCGAAGAATAGCATGTCACAGCTAACCAATGGCGAACCGCTACCTGCCAATGAAGCTGAAAGGAAAGGGGGGTGAATCTCAGACCAGGAGTATTGCTCCACCCAGCGCATGAGGACAGTCTTGCCACTCCACCTGCCGGCTATGTACACTATCGCTCTTCGGCCTCTGCAACATATATAACCTTTCGGGATTTTGCAGGTTCTTGGATTACCGGTGTTGACCCATCGAGACGCAAAAGGCTTGCGTCGAACCCTGCAAATCCCCCCTATCCCTTCCCGTTGTCTCTCGAATTGTGAGGCGTGAGTTAGCCGTGTGATTCTGGGGGAAACTTATGAGTGGCCTGGCGACTTCCAAATGGCGCCATTTTCAGTTGGATGAGTCACCCATGTAGCGTCTTTTACATGTTTCAGCGGTTCCTTGGAGTTACCGAGCAAAAGGTGATGCAAAAAGTGGGTCATTGCAGCGACTGGGAAGGAGGCGTTTTGTCGATAATTGTACTTGCATATGGGTGGTCTTCCCGGTTACTGTTGCACTGCCATAGATGGGGATGATTACGGGCGAGATGAATGAACATCGTTTACATATTATCTTTTTGGTTTACGGACCGTATCATGAGAGTAGCTAATGGGCTTGATAGAGAATAACTTGGAGTATCCACCAGCCGAGCAGAGGCCTCGCAATGGTTGAGCCACTTCCTAAAACTGGTATAGAACATTCGGGAAAAGACTTTAGGCCTGACAGTGAGTCCGTTTTGAGGAGGGTGGTGTGAGTTTATCCCGAGGAACTTCGTTTGAGCGATTTGCAGACCGTGAGGTTCAAGGGTGAGGATTTGGCTCATGACTGTTTACAGGAATCCAACTAGTCCTTTTTGGGATTTCCCACGGCCCAAGATCGGTAGTTTCTCTGCAACCCGGTCTGTACGACAGGCCGAAATCACGAATCATCTATTGCTAATCTCTACATTCATTTCGTGAATCGCTTCCCAAAAACTTACGTCAGGCTCGAGTGTTTCGAAAGTGTCGTTTTGGAAGGGTGTTTCGAGGTCTAGGTCCGGGGAACTGTTCCTGTGTTCCCGAATGACTCATGGTGTTTTCAAGATTCTCTACCAAGGTCGATGTATATATAGTGGGACTTCGTATCCACAACGTACCTTGTTCTGCTCTCAATCTTGCTCAGAACTCTTGGCATTCATACTCTCTTGGGCTTTCTTGAAGTTTGAGACCTTTAGAGTCTTCGAGGCCTGGAGGGTCTATATAACAGACAGCGTCCGCACCTCTAATCCCCCATCAATCTCGCCATCGATCCATCGATCCAATCCAGCAGCACCTCGACGTCCCGACATCCAAACCATCTAAAACATCCACCCACCTCTCCACCCAACCACCTCGACTCACAACCAACATGCCTTTTCCCCTCCTCGCCCTCCCCCGCGAACTCCGCGACATGATCTACATCGACGCCTTCCACCCGCCAATCCAGGGCTACATCACGCCCTACACCTCCTCCCTTTCTCCACCCTCAGCCGACGATCTGCTCCCCGTCGCCCTCCTGCGCACCAGCAGGCAGGTAAATGCGGAGGCGAAGGGGGTTTTGGAGAAGTGGAGGCGTGGGGTGGTGGAGAGGAAGAAGAGGGAGTGGGGGTTTGTTGTTAATGGTATGTGCTGTTTGGTGGTGGTGTGGGGTGGGGGCTAATCGGGATGTAGAGATGAGAATGGATGCTTTTGGGGATGGCGATGAGGAGTATGATGATAGGGTGGAGATGGGAGAGAGGTTTGGGAAGGGGTGGGGGATTTTGTGAGGGGTTTGGGGAGTTGGCATATTGGGTGTTTGGGTTTGTTTGGATTGTTTGGATTGTTTGGATTGGGTGTATTTTGGATAGTCGTATAGTCGCTTGAGTGGATGCTGTGGTTACTGTCAACGGTGTCGATATGGGAAATTTGTACTATTCTGGCCAAGTGGATACATGACTTTCATAGCGTGTAATATCTCAAAAATACTGATCCCACTCAACAAGTCCAAGGGCACACCCACTCGCAGTCTAGGGTGGTTTAATACCTTAACATTCCTTTCACTACACACTAGTCGTAACCTGTGGCGATAGGTTTTAGACAGAAAAACGCATTGTCTTACACTTGAGGTCATGTCCGCGACAGAAGCTATGAACTTCCTTACACAATAATCGTATGTATTATATCATGTTGTTGGTGTCGCGACAAAATTAGCTCCAGGGCACTAGAACGACGTCGTGGGTGATACTTCGATTGTTGAGATGTTCAGTTCCACTAAGAGGATGAAAATCACCACTTTAAGAGACCACTACTGCTTGAAGTAAAGATATAGATATTTGCTGCATAGCCACTCCATCTTAGCAGAGGACGCAGAGAATGGAAAGCTTGATGAGGATTTGTTGGGGTACGGAGTTGAAGGGCGAGGTAGCCGTTAGGAAAGCTAATAAGGACGACGTAGCTTTTCGCTTCGATCAGGCGTTTGGATTTCTGAAGAAAGCATCAATACCCAGGAGAAGAGTTGGCTCTTAGCATTTTCTAGGTGGATGTCCTGATTATGGTATCCCTTAAACCGTCGTTAAGGGATATTATTGCTCTGATGAAAGCTGTTTTCGAATTCACGAATCATCTTGGCGGTTATGTAACAAACCTTCGACGCCATTGACGCTTTTGCCGCTTAACCGCGTTGATCATCCCGACTTGTCGAAAGACGTTGTCCTGCCTTCAGAGACTCACAACAGCACAAATACTGGGAATGAGAGATTTGCTTGGAGACGTGCTTGTAAAGAGTCTCGTCTTTGACTGCCTGAGAACGTCGGGCTTGTCGTTGCTTCATCTTCCGAATGATCTTTACCAAACCCCGATTTCACTGTGTTGGCTTACCTACTACTGAGGCAAACTGGGTACTTCGAGAAGGTGCTGAGCTCTTGATACTCTCAAGTGGCTTCGCAGCAGATACAATAACTAATCAACGGTTGTGCAGAAACGCTAAGATTAGTGTTAGGGTGCTCTCGAAGGTTTGTGTGGTGAGGCACATGTAGACTACTCCTAAAACCAATAAGGGATATTACTACTCGGAGGTACGCAATGATTCATGCCAGAATCAGAAGTGCTGTTATTCTGTCGTACATATACGATAAGAACAACATTATTCCTGTTGTGAACCTTGGTGTAGTGGGATAATGTGGCTACTTGAATACGGCTCCACTACGCTCGGCAGGCCAACGTAACAGAGTAAAATGCCATTAAGTTGGGTTTTCGTAGGGGTTCGATTCTGAGGGTGGGCATCTCTATTTTTCTATTTTTTTTAAATCCAATGTCTGACTCTCCATTATGCCATCAACCCTTTACGCATTTACTGTCTACATACAGCAGGAGAGAAGCCCGAAAATGACCGTCTCATCAAGTGCATACATCTGTGATTAAGGAATTTCCTTACTCGACCTGATCATCTCACTTTCTTCCACCACTACCTATCACTACTTTATCTTGTCTGTCGGCCTTCCTCCCTTCTACCTACCACCTTCGGATTTTGTCGTAGTCTCTTTTGATTTACGACCCCATTATTTCGCCAGCTGAGTCTTATAACCGATGCCTCAATTACTATCATAAGTTCTTGATCTTAGAAACCAATGTGGTCCGCTCACTTGGACTCGCTTAAGACGAATGATCTCATCTCACGCCTCACACAACTCGTCCCACATCTTGATCTTACACCTCACCTCACATCTCACCTCTTCCACCTCACTTTACTGAATTCCTTTGGTATTCTATCCTACCAGTTTTAGCTTCGATAAGACCTAGCCCAGGGGTTGTTTCAAAATACGATAGAGTGCAAGCCTTACCTGGTGGCTCTAGGTGAGCCGACCCGCTTTATTTTCCCTTGGATGTCAGCAACTAATTTACCCAAGGACCCCTATAAGCGTAACGGAGTCCCGCATCTGACCCAATCTGAAAGCGAAGCCTTGGCTACCGCTTTTGACATATCAAGGCTTCTTTCTCCTTCTCAAGAGGCCGCCAATACAGTACCAATAATGGCTCCCCCTGGTCTAGTCGTACGTCCAAGACAACAGAACAGGCGCGGTCGTCAAACGGATGGCGTAAACGGTCTCTGCCTTGCTTGTTGCGAAAATACAGAAATTGCGGATCTAGTCATCGTCCACGAAGACAGAGTTCTGTACGGACGTGATCATGCTTACTGCAAGGAATGTGTGGTGCTGCTTTTCGAGCTGGCGCTGAAGAATGAATCTGTGTTTCCCCCCAAGTGTTGTCCCCAGTCCAAGCTTGCACTCGACAAGGCGAAAATATTTCTCACACAGGAGATTATCGATGGATACCGTGCGAAAACTGAGGAATACGCGTCGGGAAAGAGGGTGTACTGCAGCGTACCCACTTGTTCAACTTTCATTCCGCGCGATAATCAACAAGATGGCACTGGAGTTTGCCCTATTTGCCTAACGCTGGTGTGTGTTTCATGCGGCCAAACGAGCCATGAGGGACGGTGCCAAGTGGAAGAAGGATTCGCGCTGCTGCTGGAGGAGGCGCGTCAGACGGGTTGGCAAACCTGCAAAGCTTGCTTCCGTATGATTGAACGGAGTGCTGGCTGCAATAAGATCAGGTATAACAGTTGGCCCCTAAATTAGGCCTCCATGCTGACATTCCTTTTAGCTGTATGTGCGGTTCAAAGTTCTGCTACATTTGTGGCAGGCAATGGCGAGAATGTGGTTGTGGAACTTGGGATGAAAAGTTGCTCCTCGAACGCGCAAATACGCTAGTCTGTAGCGGCATGCATATACATATCCAACCCACAGCACCGCCTCCAGAGCATCTCAAGGCTGTTCGCATTTTCCTTCAGGAGCAGCCTATATGCGATGACGAACATCATAAATGGACACGCATCGAAGAAAAATCTACCTGTGAATTATGCGCCTATCCTGCCCCGAATTTCTACTTCATCTGTATCAACTGCGGGATGATTATGTGCAGGTTCTGCTCACATGGGATGAAGCTTGTCAGTCTGCATAAGAGGGCTCTGTGGCTTGAAGCGCAAAAAATGAAGAAGAAAGGATTGACACGTGCGACAGGCCCCGAACGATTCCGTGGTGCCAGTCGCTGGGCTCACGCTACTGAAATGGAGTACAAGACTTTCACTACAGCATTCAGGTCGAGAACGGACAGATAGTCATAGCCCTTACGGTAGTACGACTCATCTAGCGGCATACCTTGGCGGTAAAGGAAGAGTCAGTACAGGCAAGACCTCAGGCTCTATGGTTGCCATAGCTGGCCACAAACTACGTAATCGACGCATGTATCTTCCGCTGGATCTAAATACTCTCACTGGAGCTGAAAGCTTATGCTGTATACGGAGGCTCTTGCTGGATATATCTGCTTTTGCTTGAACATTTCAAAGGAGGAACATTTTACAAGTAATCAGCTATACTTTCCACTCAAGCTACAACCTAGCAATCATACCTAGCAAGCTCCAGCGATCTTCCCCCACTCAATCCTCTGAACCTCAACCAAAACCACCCCCCCCACTCCCCCCGCCATTACTCTGCGCAACAACAACCCCCCCATCTAGCCCCCCAACACAAACTCATCTCCAACACACCCACCCATACCTCCAATCAACCCCCAACCTCCAACCCAGCAACCCCCCCCCCCCTCTCCCCACCCACTACCCTCTCCCCACCCACTACCCTCTCCCCACCCCCCCTCCCCAAAGACCCATCACACAAACTCACACGAACTCCTCGCAGCTGCTAAACCTTCTCAAGACCCAAACGCCCCCACCCCCCCTCCGTACATCTAGTAGATACAGTAGCTTCTCTGTTCCCAACACTAGTGCGGCCTACGCCCTTTTATCGTATTAATTTGAGGGTGGGGGGGGGGGGAAGGTGTCGTCGGTTTCCGATGATCGGTAGCTGGCGGGTTTTTTGACTTGTGCCTTTATCTCGGGACAAAATTTTAGTGTATAACCGATCTCGTTGCATCTTTGTTAAAAAGTTTTGGAAAGAGAGATTGGTTTAGAGTGTTGTATACTAGCATCATCAATACTGGTTTCACAAGATGCAATGAAATTGAATTTTTTTTCAAAGTGATTTAGAACGATTTTTGAAAGAGGGAAAACCCCGCTCGCCGACTTTTTCTTATCTGGATTTTTAGATAAAGAATCTGCGGTGGACAACGCCGTCCTGGTGGGCCATTTTGCCGCGGCTCTCGATTTCTCATTAACGTCGATATTTCCCCTGAGTAGTAGCTGCGCTAGGTTCTCGAGACCGAGATGTGATACTGTAATTAACTGGGTAAAGGTAATGCCATCTCTTAACAGATAACCCACAACGTGTTTATGCTCGTACGCGAAGAACCATGTCATAAAACTTCCACGGCCGAGGGTCGCCAACTTGCAATGCTGAGATCAACACCTGGGTTTCATGCGTTGTGTTAGCTGTCTCGAAATGGAAAACCCAGTATGCCGCTGAGAATTCCAGAAAGTCATGTAGATAGGCGTAATGATCAAATCTGATGGCATTAGGATGAGCGGAGAACCACGAAGCAAGGTTTGATGATTTCGAGCCCTTGAACACTGATTTCCACATTTTCGCACGATTCCGAATCTGTTTCATTTGGCACTTCGATGCCGATCTCTCCATTCATGGCGGCCTCGATTGCTTTTGCTTCAGCATCTATTGCTTTTGCTTTAGCTTCTAATGCTTTTGTTTGAGCATGTGTTGCTTTTTATTGAGCGTCCAATGCTTTGCGAATTAGTGCCTAGTGATACGTTGCCTCACTGTCGTGTACCTCATTATCTGGTGCTCCGTCATTCCCTACTGCATCGTGTTTTACGCTAGATCCTAATTTAAAAGGCTCACTCTCGAATACGTCGAAAAGGAGATACGAGATACAGATCTTGGCGAGTATCAAGTTGGAGTCAGCCGGCTGCAGCGAATGCTTCCAATATTCAAGGCTTCTGGTAGACTCGCCTACCGATGTAACCGTAGCTTCCTCGCGGATGAGGTATTCTTTCGCTGTTTGATGGATGAGGAAGATCCTTGAATCAATCACACCGACAAAAAGGCCACACAGGTTTCGTACAGTAGTCCGAAACGATTCTTCGGATTCGAGGTTGAGGTCTTCATACGATCTACTGTCTTCTTTGACTGCTAATGCCACGTTCATTCCTCGCAGACATAGTGGACGGCGAGCTGCAATTATCATATGAAGACATTCATTTGCCCGTAGACGATGTATGCTTCCGTCTTAGATTGCTGTATAAGCCATCTCAACGGTTTCAGGTAATCTATCAATGATCCCCAGAAGTCTCTTTTCGGTGACTTGCAGTTGTTCAGTAATAACATCAAAGACAAGTTTAAGCCATAGATACGTGCGGTGGGTCACGCTTAGCAGTTTTATCTCAAGCGTCATTCGGACAGGGATGGTAAGGTTTAGTCACTTGCCAATCTCTTGAACCTTGGCTTTAATGACTTTTTCGATCTCCTGACTGATTGACTCTGTTTCCTCTTCCCCTGCAAGACGGACAGTGGGAACGGCGCTAGTTAGAGGTTGAAAGCGTCTTTCTATGTCAACGTACGGCCGGCTGGTGACCAGAAACTTGAGTCTTGCTTATTCGGCTCACGTTTGCGAGGGTTATCGAAGAACCCACGCAAGCGCTCGGTGAGCTCGTGTCTTCTTGGCCATTCACATTCATCGAGAGCGTCCAAGATACAGATAACTTCACCAGCCTCAGGATCTGCAGCAGCCCTCATCAATATTCTTCATAGTAAGTCGAAATGTTTGCATATACTGTTTCCATTCTGCTTGAATTCAGGTAGGGCATGCCTGAGAAGCATCGGTTTTGCTGAGAAAAGTTGATGCAGCAACGCGCAGAGAGCATTCACTACATTCCTCTGATCTGGATTGTCGTCCTTGAAGAAGTAACAGCTAGTACGAAAGACCGTACAACTTAGCTCGTGATCTACTAGCGATTTAGATAATATGGACTTTCCGCAGCCCGGATCTGCGGATACTCATAACAGACTCTAGCCTTCGCTCTCAAGCCATTGTTTGAAACTAGGATGTACTAAACACCATTCACAGGTCTCATTCATTCGGTCCGGATTCCTGCTTTTGTGTCTTTCATATTCTGATGTGCGAAGTATCTGATGACACTTACGTTCTTCATCAATTTGACGCCATTCTTGATGTCTAGACAGTACATTCCTGTTTGTTTCATCTTGCTCACGGGATATACGGAGTAGCTCTTTCATCATCGCGTCTTGTTCTGCGAGAAAAATCTCTAAGTGTCTTCTTCCGTGTCGTTGGTCCTTGGCGTCGATAATCGGCATGAGCTTCGCACAACTTATGTCTGAGGTCTTGATACTCTTCATAATGCCGTTTCAGAGATCGGCTTCGACGATATTTCTAGCTATCCAAATCGCTGTGTTTCGGTCGAACTGGCAAGCAGCTCTGGCCTCATATTCAAGCACCCACTTGTACAGCTGGACGAGCTCCGGCTTCAAGATCTTGGGTATCAAGGATGTCTTGGTCTCGAAAATAAATCCTCCCGATCTCAGCGTAGCGACGTACAATCTGTGACACAAATTCGAGCCCATCGATTGCGGTAGAATGCTGTTTGTTGTCGTTTACTATCAGCTATAGCCAAGCATATTAGTTTGAATGGTCATGTATGGCTCGCAGGAGTCTGTCGCCAATTCTGAGTTATGGTGGACTGAGTCTGAATTTAGAGCTACTTCATCCTACCGGCTCTTTTACAAGGGCTCAGGCTCATCGACTCGAGTTCTCAGACGTGATTCGTATCGTCGGTTTAGGTTGATATGACTGAGCCATTTTGCAGATGTGTTAGGCTTTTCGGATGTAGAATTCTCTGAGCATGTTAAGCTAGCATAAGACTTTCCTGAGGCGCCGGCAAGGCTTCCTGGAATCCAGGATTCTTCTCTTTACTGTTAAAAAGGTCCTCGTCATCTTCAGGCGTGCCATCTCTGCATGCCCATGCATCGACGAATCTCATGGTCTCTCTGTTCCACAGCTTGTTCATGAGCAACAGCCGAATTGGAACCAAGGCGATGATGATGACCGGAAATGCCGGAGCTCCTTTAGTCAGCGTAACGATGAAGATGACGACGGTTACTATGATTTGGACCAGCGTGTAGATATGGACGCCTAGATAGGATTTTACCGCTTTGGGTAATTTGGGGAGTTCGGATGGGGGGGTAAGGAGGTAGAACGTTCGGTAGAGGATGGGACTTGTGATTCTGTCAATAGGTGTATGTCTAGAAGTGAAAACGGGTTCTTACTTTACGGAAAGACTTTGCTCCCCCATGAATAGGAAAAGTCCGGCTAAAACGCTCGTTGGAGTTAGGCCTAGGACGACTTGGAATGGTGGACTGATGAAGACGAAAATTGCTCCAGCGTGTAGGAAGGCACTCCATCGCTGCTCATAGACGCGTTTGACTTCTCTGATTTCGAACTTTTCTTCGCCATCCTCTAACAATCGAACTTCTTCTTTTTCGGTATGCAGTAAGCTCTCCGAATGTAGCGGCGCTTGAGGTAGGAGTCCATTTGCTGGTGGGATGCCTAGCATGCCACAGATAGCGGTAGTGGTACCAAGGAGTACGATGTCCCAAGCAAAGCCGCCAGGCTTTTTTGTACCATATCGATCAATAGTGCAGATAATACTGCTGACCTCGTGATCGAAGAAAAACAAAATAGTGATAATAAGCCCGGGAACAATAGCTGCGAATACCCAGCCGATTGGTAAATGCCAAAACTGCACAAAGAATACAGAACGATCGGGACTTGACGGTTTGAAATGGGTGTTGACTGGCAACACTGATTTATCTAACGCAGCTAATTCTCCAACGTGCGGCATGCCAATGAAGATGATAATACTAATTGCCGCCGCATATTCTGCGAGTCCCATACGAATATAGCGGTGGAATAGCGGCTTCCAGCTTTCGGCGGTGGAGAGAAATATAGCAACGAGCATGGTCCCAATCGCTCCAATAATGGCGTACAGAAAAGCCGCAAAAGACAGGTCACTGTGTGCTCGCTGGAGCTCCTGCACGGCTTTGTGGAAATAGATGATGCTATTAAGTAGGGAGAATATTTCGGTTGAGAAAGTTGTGACGTAGCGCATGGTCCAATCGTGAGCGTTGATTATAGCAAGGATATAATGCATCCATCCAGCATGGATTAGGGACCAAGCCATGAAAGGCAGGAAAGGTACCTAGTTCACAGAATCAGAGAAGTAAGATAAGGACACGTCAGACCACTATCAACCTACATTAAAAGATCCAGTGCATAGAGAATATACGTTCTCAGCCAGTACGGAGAAAGGGCCGGTGACACCAAGAATGGTAAGGGGCTGAATGGAGAATCTATAAATGTAGTGAGCTTACAACAGCCAAGTAATACAGGAGAACCAGTTATACAACTTGCAGAAAGAAATATGGGTAAAGTGCAAAGGTAATCAGCTTGACTCTGGATACAATTGATGCGCGTCCCACGAAAAGAGGAAGGATGTTACGTGGATGCGATGACATGATACCTCGGAGACCAACGAGATCTTGATATACATATATATTGGGCATTGGCAAAGTATTTTTTTGAAAGCATATCTAAGACTCAATAAATGAAAGCAGCCAACAATACTAAGCCCTGAAAGAATGATAGAGGGGAAAACCTACAGCGCAAAAATCACACCACACAATCCCGTACTGAAGACAACTTCGATCGTCCCCCATTGCTTCCCCGTCAGCACATAGAGATCACTCGCAAAGGTGATCCCCGGTAATAAATTGGTGAAGAACACATAGACAGCACTTGCAAAGACCAGTTGATTGAAGACTTCCCAATCGGAGATGTAACGATGCGAAAGGTTTGTGATGTCTTGACGGAGAAGGCGAAAAGGACGTAGAGCGTATGACAGTTTCATCTTCGGGGCGGTCTGGCAGATACCTTATAGCGGTGGAAATATAGGGGTCTTTGTTAGCTGGAACAAGTTCTTGGATGCGTCCCAGAGCAAGCAGACAGTGGTGTTGGTCCAAGCAAGAGAAAGACTTTGGGTGCTTCCATGTTTACTGGCGTAGTCAGTAGTTTGATACGTTGAAGCTTTACCGTGATAGTCGTCGTCATGGCGTTTTTGTTGTCGTTCATTGGCCCGCTTCAGCCGTTGATCCCAAACATCTTTGTGCCGTTTCAAGCCCTAAGTTATAGGTTACTTTAAGGTAGGTTGCTACCGTATGTTTGCATGAGACAAGCTAGGGCTTCTCTTGAACCATTGTTCCATAAGGTAGGTAGTCAGTTGTTCAATAACACCTCAAGCCAGATTGAACCCTCATTACGTCTGAAACTTGTTTGTGTGGAGAGTCCGAGAGACCTACGAATGGACTAGCGTGGTACACTAGCCCAACTGTAGAACATCCATCTCCCGCGAGAACCTCCATTCTCCCCAATCGTGATCCAGAAATGGTCTCAGCTGCACAGACTTATTCAACATGAATCTACATGACAGCGGCCTCAATGGCATCCTTCATTCCCCGCCGGGTGTTTCCGACCCTCAACTCCCTTCCTCGTTCCTACTTCCTAGGCCATCATGCCGCTGGGCTCACCAAGATGAAGACGATGCTTTCATACATAGACCTGGTCATTGAATGTCGCGACTATCGAGTCCCTCTCACCTCGCGGAACCCGTTATTTGAAGCAAACCTAGGCGGGCGGGAGCGGTTGATTGTTTATACGAAGCAAGACCTGGGCAGCGCGGGAAAGCCTCGAGACAGAGTTGTAGGTCAAGGATGTCTAAAAGTACAGAGAAAAAGTGTCTTTATTGAACTATTATGCACGTAGAGAGAAGAACTCATTCGACGCTGGCACATGCCATCCTACGTCCTCTTCTCCGATCACAAAGACCTCTCATCCGTCCGCGGCGTTCTCAACTTCGCCCAAGCCCACGCCATCGCCAAAGACTCTCTGACCGGCTCCCGCATGATGGTAGTCGGCATGCCTAATGTAGGCAAATCCTCGCTCCTCAACGCCTTGCGCAATGTCGGAATGCACAAGCGAAAAGTCGCCTTCACCGGCGCACAGCCCGGCGTCACCAGAAAGATCGGCACAACGGTGAAGATCATCGAAGGCACCGAACACGGCGAAGGCGTCTATCTCATCGATACCCCCGGGGTATTCGTGCCCTACGTGCAAAACGCCGAATCCATGCTCAAGCTCGCCCTCTGCGGCAGCGTCAAGGACGCGATTATCGCGCCTACCATCCTAGCAGACTACCTCCTCTTCCACCTGAACCTCTACAACCCCGCCATCTACGCCAAATACTTCCCCCCTACAAACGACATCACGGAATTCCTCAGCGCGCTGGCGATCAAGACCGGGCGGCTGCAGAAAGGGGGAGTGCCGGATCTGGAGGCGGCGGCGCTGTGGATGATTCAGCAGTGGCGGAATGGGTTTTTGGGGCGGTTTGTGCTGGATGAGATTACGCAGGGTGCGTTGGAGGCGGATGTGAGGGGTGTGGAGAGGAGGGGGGGGAGTTTGAGTCAGGCGAGGAGGGCGATGAAGGATATGAGGAAGGAGAAGTCGATGAGTAAACATTTAGATCCTGGTTGAGGGGGTTTGGCATTACGAACATATATATTTCCAATAACTGCGTTCATGGGCAATGATGCTCGTCACGATTTTCAAAGGTACCTTACAGTCGTACCAGGTAAGAACAAAAGTTCATTTGGTACAGCTGCAGCACCTAACATCCGCCAGTACTGACGCCCCATTTTTGTAGGGATGTTGTATATCCACTTCAATCCTCACCACCGCCCTCATCCTCACTCTCCTCACTAACATCCTCCCCATCAGCAATAGCCTTCTCCCTCCTCGTCCTTGCCCTCTCCCTCTTCCTTTCTAAAAGCTTCTTCAACCCCTTCGCCCCATTGAACACCCCTCCAGTCCCAGCCCCACACGCCGCGCAAGACGGATTCTTCCTGTAAGTCTGCAGCGCGCAGGCCTCGCAGAAGTAGTGCCCGCACTTGGTAATGATGGGATTCGTATACGGCTTTTTACAGATGATGCATGCAAACGGAATGCCCTCTAACGCCGCATCGTCGTCTTCCGAGTCTGCGCCGCTGGGTTGTTTCTGGGGTTTCTTTTTTCCTTTGGTGCCGATCTCCCAGTCTCGGTCCAGCTCCCAGCCTTGCTTGTAGTCCTCACGCGCGTGCAGGAATTTGCAACTGTCGCCGAAGCCGCAGAAGCCGGTTTGTTTGTAGTCTTTGCAGACGTCGGGCGCGAAGTCGGTGACTGTGATTGTTCGGATGTTTGTAGGCGCTTTGACGGGCCCTACTGTTTTGGAGGGGGCATTTGGGTTCTTCTGGATGAAGGACTGGTAGTTCGATGTGCCCTTGTACGTCCCGTCATGTTCAGTCTCTCCCACCGCAGCCGGCAGTGCGCGCGTGGTTCCTAGTAGATCTTTTGCTGCGAACCGGTCTTTACTGCCTTCATCAAACCAATTCGACTGCTTAGTCGCGTCATTGGTGGACTGGATCTGCGAGGATCGGTCGGCAGCGAATTTAGTAGCTTCGAGGTCGCTAGTCGTGTGTTTGGTGGCAGTGTTGGAGATGGCAGTGACCCCCGTAGTCTTTCGGCGGCGTTTGATTTGGCGGTCTTGGTCATCTTCTGAAGAGGAGTAGGAGGAGGAATCTAAGGCGGCGGGTGGGGGGGTTGCGGGGCGTTTGCGGAGGTTGGATTTTTTGGGAGCGCGCTTTTTGAAGAGGGGTTGGGCATCCTCGACTGGTGATGCTGAAGCTGTGAGTGTGTCCATGGCGATCAGGGGGAAGGACTGTTGGTTAGCTAGTTGGGTGCACAGTTACAACAGGTAAAAAGTTGATATATGATCGGCGTCGAGATGAATAAGCAATCTCAGGGTTCTGACAGGGGTCTGACACCCCTGAACGCCTTCGACATCCGCCAAGCAACTGCAACTGCCAACTTATCTTGCGTAATCCGTATGGAGGTAAACACTCACGCATTGTCTTTCAATTCACTCGAAGCGGCCTATAACCCTGCATACGACATCTAATTAATCAAATCTTGAGATATCATAATTGTGCTACAAATTACAACAAAAACTACCGACACGCGTTAGCAACCCCGCGCGTCCGGAGACGAAACCTGAGCGGACATTTATCTGGTCAACATTCCTGTCGTCGCCAGTCGCAACAACTTGTTTGGTAACTTGTGAAGTTCTGTCAACAGTTTCCTGGTACCCCTAGGTTGTGATGGTTCGAAATATCTAGGTTAAGAATTACCGAATCGTGCAGAATCTAACCTGGCTATCACTGGTCACCACTGGCAAGATGTCCACATTCCTTGCAAGCCAGCCAACTCATGCCACAGGGGTGGAGGGTATGAATGGTGTCAACGGCCAACATGGAGACGATCCTTTTACAAGCACGCCTCAGGCCCCCAAAGCACAGCCGCATCGGTATTCCTCGTTTGATACCCAGCTGTTCGCACCGAATCATCCGTCCTCTTCTCCATCACAAGCAAAGCGAGCACTCGAGGCACATCTAGCAGAGACTGAGCGAAGACTTCAAGAAGCCTCGAGGCTTGGCACTTCCCTCGTGCAGCAGCGCAAGAACATTACCGATAGAATAAGGGAAGTGGATGCACGTCAACAGAATGGAGATATAGGGCCTGAGTTACGGCAGAAGTTAGTTGATATAGAGAAAGAATACAATGAAGTTGGTCGGGAAAGTGCAAGGGCATCTCTGGTTCCGAAGGCGGATATTGCAGCCTCAACGGACGGGGTCAACTCAGCGTTTGCGCTAGATGGGAGGGTACGTTCTTGATCTAGGATTGAGGTAAGGATACGGGACTGACTTCTAACCATAGAATACTGCAAGTCCATCCAAGTTTTCTAGTGAAGCTATGGACTCACCTTCCAAGCTCACAGTTCCGAGAAAGCAACGAAACTCGAACTCGAAATCCGTCCATAATATTGAATTCGCCGCTGAGATTAGTACTTCACTATTGGCACAGGTCAGGCAATTGCAAGGATTGCTTGCCGAGCGAGATGAGGCCCTAAAGACAAACGCTTCAAAGGTAGTTCAGCTAGAACAAGAAGCGGAGGGGTTCTCGCAGCGTCTGAAACATTTGGATGAGAGCGAGCAGCGCTACAAGGACGAAAATTGGAATTTGGAGACACAGATCCATGATATGATGGCAGCGGCGAAAGAGGCGGCAAGTAGAGAACAAAAGTTACAGCAGGCACTGGCCGCCACAGCTGCCGAAAAGACCACTGCGCAGAGGGAATTGGATGATTTGAAGCAAAACCACGACCAACTCAACGAGGATCATGTTGCAGCCCGTAAAACCCATGATGCTGAACTTGCTGTTCTACGGAAGAATATCAATCTTGGTGAGACTGAAAAAGGAGCCCTTGAGCGCAAAAATGCCGAACTACTATCGCAAAACCAAGAGTTGGCGAAGGCTGTAGCAAGTCATATGAGAGGCGACGAGGCAGAACCGATGAAGGACGACGGTTTGGTATCCGAAGACTTTCCGATGGATCATTCAGATAGAGAACACTCTCCTCCCCCTTCGCCTACAAAGGGCATGCCGCGGCAATCAATGCTCGAGTCAGAAACATTGAAGAGTTCATTACATCACGCTCATCGAATGATCCAAAACCTCAAGAGTAACGTTCACCGAGAAAAGTCCGAGAAGCTTGATCTAAAGCGACTGTTGCAGGAAGCCAGAGATGAGCTTGAGGTACGGAGAAGCGAGGGCGGAATCTCCAATGGTGAAGCTAAGCGTCTAAAATCAAAGTCTCAACAAGACCTACTCAAAAAACCAGTACGGTCCAATATGTTAGGTGCCGGCCGAAACGGCAGGACTGATATTATGGTCGACGAAGCTGACTGGGAGGACCACAACGGCGATAGTCCTCAACGTACCCTTGGAACTGGATCGCTTGGCGTTGTTAGTCGCTCTGGAACTGGCTTTACGGATACAAGTGATGCATACCAGACAGCCAATGAGACTGAAGATGCATTTGAAACAGCCAACGAGCGTGATTCTGCAACTGAAAGCGAGGCTTTCGAGACTGGTGCTGAGAGCATAGCAGGAGAAAGCAGCGATGAGATGACTGAGACTGAGGAAGGCACAACACGTCGCGGAACAGTGCGCGGTAAAAGACCGTCACCATTGACGAATGCAAGACCGGGCGATAGAACATCTTTCTTAAGCACGGCCTCGATTTCCGGAGATGAGGATGATGTCAAACCCAAGACACCGACACAAGCCCAACCGCAGCGTTATCGCTTGAAGATCAACCGTGGTTCTCGTCGATCACGTATTGGAAGTGAACCTCCAGCTAACAGCAATCCGTTGACCGCTAAGAACTCTCCCGCCAGCTTCCTTGGTAATGATGGTCAGGCCAGCCAAAGCTTGTTTGCCGAATTAGGTGACCTAAATAGTAGAGAGAGCTCTCCAGAGCTTGAAGGCACGCCTAGTAGACATCTGAGCTCGCAACGATCCACACCAAGCATGACACGGAGTGTGAGTTCGCACCGGTCAACATCAAATTCGAGGAGAAGCATCAGTTCGCAACGATCTGCACCAGCCATGAGGCCAAACACTATGATATACGCGCCTGGAGAGCCGCCAGTGCCTCGATTACCGCTGGTTGACTCTGGCATGATGACCGAGCCATGGGAACCTAGTCACAGTGCAAGCAACCAAAATGATACAGGTGCTCCAGTTCTCGGCGCATATAGCGAAGGTGATGCCGCGGATGGCACAGGGAATTCTACCATACGAGGAGCACCAGCTACTCCTCTCAACAAGGGCATTAATCTGGGTTTCGCAAATGGCCCTGATTCAGCGCAGACTTCGACTACCCCGGTGTCCCCTCCTCGTCCTATATGGGATCAGCCTTTGCAACTCATCTCTAGCACAATACCTACGTTTGGACCAGCAATGAATACGACTCCTTCATCTACAAAGTCTACTGCTTCCCGGGATGTTTCAGCTCACGGAACCCCCTCTGTAGCCCCTGTTGACAACCAACAAGTACGAAGTTTCGCTGAAAGCTCTACGCAAGTCTCACGACCTCAAACGCCAGAGCAACAACAACGCATCGTTCAGGAATCTCAGGCCCAGAATGTCACTTTTCAGCGTGAGCTCTCATTGTCGCCTATACATAGTCTTGAGACGGCGCCCATTGAACCAATGCCGCTCGCTCCTACTCCAGAGGCGCCTAGGTCAGTCATGACTACAGATACACCTACCCTAGACCCAGAGTCTGCACATAGCAAGGTACAGGCCACCGTTCCGGAATTTTCAAAAGCAGAGAAAGGCCTCGCTGAATCAAAACCTCGGGATCGTAAACTACCACCAGGTACCACGGAACGCATTCTGAGCTCTGTCTTTGGTTGGGACGAGAAACCAGAGTCTCCGTCACCGGTCATTGCAGAAGATGAGACAAGTCAAGACTTTGCTCCATTACCAGTATCAACTAGTGCACATGGCAAGACACCTTCCAGTGAGGTGACTGCCAATGCAGTTCAACAGGAACCCGCCATGGAGAAAGATCTCAAAGAAATTCACGAAGCGATTCCAGTAGACGTGGCTGATCAGAGCTCGCAAACTTTACTATCTTCTGAACATATTGACCGTATGCTCAAGCAAAAAGACAAGGCCCCTGCAGCAGACTCGCAGAAAACGGCTGCAGCTTCTAACATGAAGCCACTTTCGGACATCGGAGCGATATCGCCGCCTTTGCAGAACAACCGATTCCAGGACAGTATGGGACCAAGCAGAGTCAAAAGTGTGGTGCAAACCGACAAGGAAGCTGCTCCTCTCTTTAAAGCTCCCAAGCGACCTGTTAGCACAAGTAGCATACGTTCAAGAGCTGGCCAGTATCCTCCATTACCACCTGACCACCAGCAAGCAATTGCTGCAGCAGCGCAGAAAGCGCCCTCGACTGAACCAGGTCAGATGGGACCTCCGAATGCCCCAGCATCTGCATACCGACCCACAGGCTCGATGCGTCCCCGAACTCCGAGTAGGCCTCGGACCCCAAGTGAACAACGCGAAATTCGAAGTCCTTCGACCACCGTTGCTTCACGAAACGGCGCAACACCTCGTGCTCGTTATTCTACCACGAGAAGTCAGGTATCTCGCCGCTCCTCATTCTCCTCTTTTGCTTCTGAACTCGATGAACGCTTCAACATCCGCCTCGACGGCATGCCTTTGCCCCAAGGCCTCGAAAGCGGCACCGACCCACGCATGATTCAAGCAATCACCCAAACCATGATCGGCGAATTCCTCTGGAAATACACCCGCAAAGCCGGCCGCGGCGAAATGTCCAATAACCGCCACCGCCGCTTCTTCTGGGTTCATCCCTACACTCGCACCCTTTACTGGTCTGACCACGACCCCGCTACCGCCGGCCGTGCAGAGCTCAAAGCGAAATCTGTCGCTATAGAAGCAGTAAGAGTAGTAATGGACGATAATCCCATGCCCCCAGGCCTTCACCGCAAATCCATCGTAATCATCACTCCCGGTCGCTCCGTTAAGTTTACCGCCACCACCGGCCAACGCCACGAAACATGGTTCAACGCCCTCTCCTATCTCCTCCTACGCACTGGGCCCGACGGCTCCACCACTGCAAATGGCGATCTGACAGCAGAAGACGTTGCCGAGTTCAACCCCGCTTACAACAACCGCGGCACCCGCGGCTCGCGCATTTCACTCAGCAGCTTCAAATCTCAGAGATTAGCGAACCGGCGCTCGCGCTCGCAACTGGACCAACGTCAGTCTGTCGTGCAACCGCAAACGGCGCAGAGTACCGTTGCCAGCAGGATCAGTCAGCAGCCCAGTAGGAACCACGGAAGTGTAGCGAGCAGGATCAGCGAGTACTGGAAGCCCAAGTCAGTGAGCCACCGGGGCAGCATGAGTAGTCGGAGGAGTGGCAGCAGGCAGGGCAGGGCGAGCGCAATAGGCAGCGAGATGGATAGTGCGGAGGATTTGAGACAGGCGATTGAGAGGGGGGAGAGGGGCGGTGCGTTGGAGAATGTGCGAAGTTGTTGTGACGGTGAGTTCGTCCGTGGTTGAGCTAGAGACAATGGGGAGGGTGGGATGTATGCTGACTAGGGGTTTAGGGAGACATGATGTGGGCTCTTTGGCTAAGGGCGGGAGGCATCATTCGCATACGAGTCATGTTAGTGCGAGCGGGCGGAATTCTGCTACGGCTGAGTGAGAGCTGTGCACTATTAATGCTCGATTGAGAGCTTTGTTTGAGCTCCATCAGCCACAGGTCCTTCCCCCCTTTTTCCTTTATTACGGCTTTTTTTTCAAAAAAATACTTCTCATGCGTCACGCTTGCATGCCTAGCAAATCAGGCGGCCTTTTTACATCTGTGCAAACGAAATGGGTGGAGATACCAAACATCTTGCTATGTATCTTGGCGCTGGGCTGGCTGTGGGGGATGTATATAATGATGATGATGTTGGGGCCTTTGTTGATAACCACGCTTGCGTCACTGCTGCCGTTTATGCGACTCATGTCATCTATATCTGAGATCAGTGTCTGCCGAGAAGACTAATGGCGTAGAAAGTCGTGGCCTTGGGGTATTTAATGCATTGATGCTGTTTGGGTATATAAGTGTATTCTGAAGTAATACATGAGTGAAAATTTCATAGATATCGTATTTACTCGTAGTATCCTTCCCCGTCCCCCCTTTGTGCCATTATCCTCGTAGCATTAATTGTCGCCGCCATTCTCATGCCGCTTTGTCCCCCGGCCTCCCAAAACCAAACAGATCCCACGCCTCCCTGCTCCAGGGATCGGGCTCTGCTTCCTTCACCTGCAGCGACGGGGGGATTTCGAGGGTTCGAAGTTCCGTTGGGTCGGAGACGGTCTTTTTGAGAGGGGATCTTTTTCTCTGGATCGAGGCGGGGTCGGAGAGTGAGCGCTGGAGGGTAGGGAGGTAAGGGGGTCGAAGAATATGTATTGGGGACGGTGGTATGGGTGCTAGGAGGGGTTCTGCTACCACGTCTTCTGTGAGGTTGGACACGGATGTTGGTGGTGAAGGCTTAGGTGGGTTTGGCAGCGAGGTGTGAGATAAAGTGTAGGGTTTGCGGACAGCTTCTGATCTTGGGCGGCGGAGTAGCAGCTGACCCATCTCAGACAGCTGAACAGCTGCATTGCTGCTTGTGATAGGCGGATCTGGTGGTCTATTGTGTTTCAAGAATGGTGATCGCTCGGAAATTTGGTGGTTGATGTGCTCAGGGGATTGAGGCTCAAAGGTTTCCGGTCGCGTCTCGCAATAGGCATCAGGGCTTGCGGGTGGAAGCCAACAATCATCTTCTTGGGTAAGAAACAGACTTGGAGATTCTGGCCTTTGGACTTCACCTTCTTCTGGGGTATGGTGTGATCTACGTGCTTCGATCTCGTCTTGCCTACGCAATCGAGCTGTCAGCCGGTCCTGTTGTACTTGGTGAAAGTTACTGAGGGCATCTTTGGGCTGCTCTTCACAAGTGCTTTTGGTAGCATTGCTTTTTTTTCTGACCGTACCATGTTCGGATGATGCTTGGGGTAGAAGGTCCCTATACATAAGCTTTTTCCGAGGCTTTTTCGAAGCTATACGCAACCTCACTTGGGCGGAACGTTCAGGGTTTTCTTCAATGCTTGTTGCAGAGGCGTTGGGGGTAGCATTTGCATGAGACTGAGTCTGCAGTGAAGCTGGTGGCCTTATACTTGATGTAGACATATGCTCAGCAGATGGACGCTTTCCAACTGGGTCATCTGCCCCCAGTGTCCTATCTGACTCTGGTGCTGCCGGTAGTCTCTCCTTTCCTTTCCTAGGCTTCTCAAGGCGGACCGTCTTCTGCTGCTTCTTCGCCGATGCTCCGGATTCTGGGATGCCGGATTTTCTTGCACCCTTTGGCTCGTCTTCAGAATCTAAAAATATCGCTGTCCTAGTGTTTGATTTTGTCACCTGCTTCCCTCCCTTCTCAAGCGTAGCCGATGTTACTTGCCCCTTGGGTAGTTCCTGTCCGTTATGAGTTTTGCCCTCGCTGGCCTTATGCTTGACCGATGAATTGGCAATTGCGGTATCTCTGATAGATATCCTTGGGTTCCCGTCATGCCTTTCATCCAAGGGAGCCTCCAATCTACGGCGCTTCGAAGCTCTATCTTCAATATATCTGTTTTCATCTTCCCTGCGTTGCTCACAAGGGGACTTTGTAGGCAGTGCGGCTCGTCCAAGAGGGCCCTTTGGCGTTCCGAGAAGAGAGTTCAGGGTCCTAGGCCGAAGCTGTGTTGAAGCTGTTGTGGCAGAGCTAGCTTTGCTCACCGCTGTGCTGGCGAAACATGTTTTAGGCAAAACAACCTTTCCTGGCGATTCAGCCTGCGCCTTTCCCCTCTTCTCAAAAAGCCCCGTCAAGTCCTGGTCCATCTTCCCAGTCGCTTCTCCAACTTGTATAAGAACGCCCTTTTCGAGTTCAAATTCGTCTCCATCCTGTACCGGCTCCTGCTCTCGCCAATGAGAATCACCAATGAAGTTTCGTGGCACATCGTAAACCATCACACGTTTGTTGAACGTGTGGAATCGGAGGACACCATCCTGCCATCTCTTGGCCTTTCTGCGGAGATCGAACGAGTACAGACACCGGAAGTCTAGGACTGGTGCGGTATTTTGGGTCGATGGAACAGTCAAGCTTGACGTCGCTCGTACAACGGTTGAAGTCATCGTGGCCATCATGAATATTTACCGCATGAACAAAATACATCTTGCTGGTGAGGTCGTCGAGTAGCCATTGATTCCACGTTACTAGATATGTGTTCGAAAGGTTGCAGACTTGCAGACTTGCAGTACCAGTCGCGACTCGCGAAGACCTGACGCGATGTCCCATGACCTAGATACTAGTACAAGGCTACGCTAAAGTAAGGTAACCACGACTGCATCTAGATAACAATCTCTTCCACGGCCACTCTAACTAGAACTACATCTACCTTAACCACAATATAAGAGCTAACATTGTCATTTCGTAAAACAGCAACCAACCGCACAACAGATCTCAACTGAACACCAGCCGAGTGTCCTGCGTTGAGATGCGTAGCTCCTGCTGATGATCTGACGGCTGACTACTTGATATGTTCCAGAAAAGACGAATCTGATTCTTTTCCCATAGTCAATATATATCCAGCTAGTTTGAAATGCCCAGTCTCATGAGCCTACAGCTACAAGGTATGAAAGGGCTGAGATGCGCTGAGAATCGAGAGAAGGGCGAGGTTCAAGATAACTTGTTTCATGATCTGGTTGACCCTTAGCACGCTGTGGAGATACACGACCGTTAGAACCTGTTGCTAAGTAAAGAAAGCCATCTGCTCTAAATAAAGCCTATGAGCATTCTATCGCATTTCTTCCCTTCTGGACAGAGGCCATAGTTGTCTAACGCCGCTTACGGAACAATACCTTCGACGATTCGTAAGGCATTTGAAACGTCTCCCAAAACCATTTGTGGGACTCATTCTCGTTTTCAAGGCGGAAGTCATACTTGAGTATGAGATGCACTAATGCCATTTTCATGACGAGAGCGGCGTGCCATCGGCCGGGGCTGCAGACTTGTATGTCAGTGCAGACCGAGAAGGTTGATTTCCCCCAGGAGCAAGACTTACCAAACTTTGGACCCGAGTCCCCAGATAGGATAGTCTTTCGAAGCATCAGTGTACGTGGTCCCTCGCATCACATCATCTGCCCCCCTCGGGGCAGCTGCGCTTTTGACGAAGCGAAGGCCGTCGAATGTATCGGCATTTGGGTACTTGGACTCATTGTGCATGATGTCCCATGCCGGGACGCAAGCTATCTCGCCAACCGAGACATGAGGTCCACCTTTCGAGAAAGTAAAATTTTTGAGGGCCTTTCGACGGATTGCCACTATAGATAATGTTAGAACGGGTTATGTCCCAACTTAGGCGCCAAGCAACGATGCTGCTCCCTCTTGTCCAACGGATTGAATCTGACGGCCTCCTTGATGAAACTATCAAGGATTGGTAGCTGGCTGATGCTCTCGAAGTCTAGAGTCGTTTTACTCTCGATTTCGTCGCGTATCAAATCGATGAATTCTGGGCGAACACAGAGCTCCAGAAAAACGAAGTGGAGTTCTTTATTATGTAGCATCAGCAGTGTACAGGGCTTGTCAGAAATTTTCAAAAAAACTCACTATCCATGGTTGATGGGAAGCGGCGAACCAAATACCAATAAGAGCCTGAATAACAGCTGTGTGGGTCCAGTAAGTAGAGTCTGCTGAAGCTTGGGCCATGTTGTGTAGCAGTGTTATCTTAATGTCTTAGATTAGCACACCTGATACTCCCGTAGGGTTGAGAGCGCAGTCACCGATTTCAGTCCCTCGTCTTCTTTCCACCCATCTTGGGTCGGATCTATCGCGAGGTGAAGGCGGGCAAATAGGGCGTTGAGGGCATGACCCCCATTCGTTATCCAAGAATATACGTATCTATCAATATTAGTAAAAGTTCGCGTTAAGTGCGAAACTGTAACTTGCGATCTCATAAAGCTTGGTACGATTTGTGATGCTTTCTGAAACGCAATGACATCGTCGTAGTAACGAAGCATTGCGGCGGAGAAATCTGGCTCTTCAGCTAACATAGTGTCAGTTTCTGATACGTCCTACGACAGAAAATTGACGTACATAGCTTCTTTCCGAAGAAATACACCCCCAACATTCCGGTAGCAAAGTCCCGCATTATAGGAGCGATTTGTACAGGTTCCCAGTCTTGATAGATGATTAGTACGTATCTAACAGCTTAGAATATAGTCGATGTCACCATCGGTATTCCGAGTAGCAAGCTCCTTTGCAAATGTGTCTTCTAGCCTGGCTTGAAGATACGGTTGAAGGGCGTTGATCTGAGATAGTCCGTTGATGCGAATGGCACGAGCGAACAAGCGATATCGCAAATTTATTTGCTCATCTGGGTCTAGGTCAATCTCAGAACGGCTCATGGTATACTTGAACCCGAAAATCTGCTTCACGTTAACGTGTAGCACTCAACAAAGGTGATATAACATACATCTGCATAGACAGCTCGTTGAGACAATTCTGCAGCCTCGCTAAGCTCCTGCATAGAATCCGGCGACCGAATGATGACTGGTTCTTTCCTTCCAAAAGGTTTGTAGTACACTCCAGACCGCTGGCTGATGTCAATAGTGTTCTGGGATATAGCTAAAATTCAGGGGTTTTACAAAATCTTGCACGATCTTCGTGATGTTCCCCGTGAACGAAACACAAGCGTCGGTCCATTTTGGGCCATGAATGGTAGGCGTGCATTTGAAATCTGGGGGAGCTTGAGAAAGAATTAGTTGGCACACACTTGTTGTGACGGACGAAGTCATTTGAACGCACAGGAAGAAAGAGAAGACGAATTCCGAGGACTCCAGCGCATATCAAAGCTGTTGCCAGGAGGATTTGTAGAGGATTCTCCAGACTCAAGCTTGCTCTAGTGTATTTGAACATGGTCGGTTGAATTTCGATAAACCACGTAGAGCTATGTATGCTTAGGGATACTGCAGAGAACGGAGGATTTCGAGGAATACCTGGACATTAAGAAGGTTGGTGTGTTCTCACTTCTGTAGAAGTGTGTGCAGTGGATTGCATTCGAGGGTGAGGCAGTGCAGTGAGGTAGAGGGGTCAATACCTTCACCTGTAGGTAGTGAATTCAAGCAGCACAGACGGGTTAGCGGTGAATTGGCATACCTTAGGGCTTGGGTATGAGCAATCGCTGCCTTACAGGGCGGACCTAGTGATTCTCATGTATGAAAAACTCTTTTGCTCCCACAGAGCTCGCCGATGGCTTCAATCTGCTATATCACATGTTTCACATCACCGTCAATAAGGTAGTCTCGCCAACATTTTCTTTATTCCTGGGGCAGATGCCGAGATACGCATGCACCAATGAACGAACTTCCAACATCAGAAATCGAAGATAAGGAGATAGGAGGCGCTGGACTATGCAAAGCTACAAAAATGGAAGCAATACAGATAACATTGTGCCTCATCGTACTCTTGGAGGAAACCGCATCGGGTAGTCTCAATATTGCCGACCTTTTTATAAAGTTATGCTTGATAAGCCACGAAAAGTTGGTGGAATTAGGTATCAACACCACCTATGCTCATCGAAGACAGATATCGCCAATGGTGAGAAAGCCCAAGTGGCCAATGGGCTAGCGGGAAGGATTAATCATTCAGAAGGATCCAATAAGATCTCGCTCTTGCCGCTGTTGTAGTCTAAGGATGTCAGGGCCCTAGATCCTTGGGGAAGATTTTATTTCGTTTGATAGGATACAAACGTTCCACAACATCAGGCGGTACATATACGGGAACGCATATCGTTGACGCAGGGTTGCGGAGTGCGGAAGTTCAGCCGCTCAGGTCTGGCCACTGCTTTCACCGTTTATGCCCTCCTTGGACTTGTTCTTATCGATCCCTGTCCCACTTTGTCATGCATAGTTGCCGCATCTACATACGGAGTAGGTCTATCTCAACACTCTCAAACATCCTTGATACATGAAATACGGTGGTCTGTATGTGAGGACACGAACGTCAACCAGATGGTTCCATATTCCACCTCATCGACAAAGTCTCTAAAGAGAGATGTGAATGATGGAAAGAAGTTTGGGTAAGGTACCTTGGTTCCCGTCACTGAGACCAAGGTACTGTACTTCCCATGACCATTGCCCTTAAGGCTGCGCTAGGGACAAATGTCGAATTTGGATTCAAGAAAATCGATTCTTTCGCTCTTGTCATCAACAATACGCTGTCGATAATTCTGCATTCTTATTACACTTACTGGGAGAAGCGAATTTGTTGAGCATGATGCGAGACAAGCAACAAATCTAAGGTAAAGCGCCGTGGTTTGATACGCCTGGCGAACCTCGTATCCGCCTACTTTCTAATTTCATCTTGCCTCTAGAATATACATGAGCCAAATGCGTTTCTTTAAAAATCCTTCGTTTCATTCTCGCCTTCCCTTCTACCCCTTCTGCTTGCACTTGACCAATCCTCTACATCTTGTACTTCTTTCAGATTAGTGGTCATTCGTGTCACCCTCATGGCTCTCAAATCTGTTCTTATCACGGGCTGCAGTACTGGTGGTATTGGCTCTGCGCTCGTCGAAGCTTTCCAGAAGCGCAGCCTGCACGTCTTTGCCACTGCGCGCAATCCAGAGAAGATGTCGCATCTGGAGTAGCGTTCTAATGTCACGACTATTGCGATTGATCCTACCTCCTTACCTAGCGTACAAGCCGCTATTGAAATGGTCAGAGCTAAGACTAGTGGAACTCTTGACTACTTGGTCAACAATGCCGGGCAAACGATCATAATGCCAACCTTGGATTTCGATATCAGGACCGCGAAGAGCATGTTCGATATCAATGTCTGGGGTGTGGTCAACATGTATCAGGACACTCATCGATATCCTTCCTCCAGCTGACAACGCCATCAAATCATCGATAACCCACGACTAGTTTACGAGTGCAAACTCGTCATCACAAGTCAACATCGCGTCTGCATATGCAAAACGCCACATATCATCAGTTACGCAACCCCATGTCCCTCCCCCCCCTCCCCCCCCAATTCCTCACCTCCCCACCCAACTCCCACCACCTCAGCAACATCCCAACCTTACCTCCCCCTCCAACACCAGTACTCACCACCACATATCTACAAACAAACACCATACCCCCTCTAAACCGCCAACATCTAGCCCTCGACACAAATATCTCACGTATCGAATCCCAGATGCGAGGAGCTAACGTCTCGTTCTCGGGAGGTCGATTGTTGTTAGTGTAGTGGATATATTCTTGACAGCGCGAAAGGGGATTAATGATCGTGTTGGAGATTTCGCTATGTGGGTGTCACAGGGAGGTATTGTCAGGTGGGTAGGGCGGTGATGTTTGCGAGGATAGGGGTTTGTCCTGTTGGTTCAGTCAATTTGGTTCTGATCTAGTGGCTGCTTTAAAAGTTGAGAGTCAGGCGGTAGATCAGCTGTACAAGAACGAAAGACCTAGAGGAATGATATGAAGAAGAAATTCTGCTGTATTGAATTATTCCTGCTCTATCAGGTGCAAATCCAATAACTACATGAAACAGCCTCGCATGCATCAAACAAACCGAAAATCTCCAATCCTCAATCCTCAATCAAACCCAATTCCTCTCACTGCCCCAACCCTAAACCCCCTACTCACCTCTTCCCAAACCCCCCCACAAACCCCATCCACATCCCCTTCCAATAACCCCTCCTCAACCGCTCACTCCCCAGCGGCCAAAAATGCCACTCCCTCACCAAATCGCACCGATCGTAATACGCGCCCACCCCACTCACCTCTTGCAACTGCCACTTCGCAATGCTAATCTCTGGCCAGCGCACATAATGAACCTCGGGCTCGCCCCCCCAACCCCGCTGGACCGCATTTCTCAGCGCCCCGAACGCGTTCCGATCGCCGCAAGCGACGACGCTCATGTGTTCGCGGACCTGGAGGCGTTGCAGCGCGAACGCAGTCGCGGAGTGGGAGTTGTTGATGGCCATGTCGACGACAGCCATGAAGCCAGCGTCGGCGAGGATGTGCAGGGTGAAGCTGCGGAGCGAGGGGCATTTGGCGCTGATGTTGAGGATGTGGTTTGCGATGGTGTCATCGACGCTGCCGGAACCATGATGGGTGAACGACGTGAAGCTACCGGGCCATGTGTGCGCGAAATCGATGCTCAGGTGCTGTAGGAACTCAAAGTGCAAAGCTAGCGGTCGTGGGAGGTAGAGCTGTAGATGTCCGGCGGAGGGAGTGTAGTGAGGTGATATGGAGTAGTGAAAACGGTTTTTCTTGTAGAAGATAGGGAGGGCTTCATTAAGGATTTTGCGACAGGTGGCGAGAAAGGCCGTGTTTGGGAATATCTGGCTATCTTTTCGAGTTTGAAAATCTGTGGTTTGGTTTAGATTCCGTATTTCGTGTCGTTTCAACTCGCCTTTTGAGCGTAGGCGATGGGGACAGACGAGCACATACGAGTATATTTGATTCCGGAGCTCGGCAGGTAGGGAGAAGAAGTGTGTGACCTTGGGACTGAGATTTCCGGTCTTGCGGAGGGCCATGGGCCGGAATCCTTGGACTTCATCCCTCAATTCAGGAGGCAAAGAAACAATAATCGCAGTCGCTGGTGTCTTCATAGCCTCTGCACCAGGTTTCTGATCTGCGCGCGTAGGGAATCCATGATTCCGACGTGCTATATGAGGGAATCGTCGAATCTCATCTAGAAGTTCAGGAGGAAGAGACCTTGAAGATGCCCTCCACATTGTCGGATGTGGAAGCCTAGACTTCGTGATCGTGAACAGGTTAACAAGAAGTTTGAGTTTTCGAGACTTGGCTGCGCGTTAGTGGATTTGCAATGATAGGTTTGGTGCTGGTGAGTATCGAGAAGGTGGAGAGCGGAGGTAGATAAAGTGAGATTCAATCGGCCTCTGACTCTGGCATACTTCCAGCAACCCTCTTCCGGAAAACAATGTGCTCGGGCCATGACAATTCTTGATGTTTGATGAATTTGTCTTGAGAAAACATTGACAAACGTTTGTTCTCAGCCTCGAACAATGCGCCGATAATAATGTTGAAACCTTGACAAAGGAGATGTATCGCAAAGAGAGTGAATATGTTAGCGGAGGCACTGTCAGACAGAAAAAAAAATGATCCCCGGTTGACTTAGATGGTGCGTATTGGTATCGTCCATCGAACGGCAATTCATTGGTTGCACCCCTAGACAAATCCTTCGGACCAGTTACGCGCTGGAAACACTACCTGTAGATACTATACCCCCTCCCATCCCACCCCACAGTGGAACCTTCTCCACTAAACCCTCCATCATGTCCTCCCCCGTCATCAAGCTCGAAATCAGGCGTCAGCTTATGAGTAACTCAACTTTCGAAGCTCGTGGAACGATGGCCAGTAACATAACTCGTCACCACCTTCCTGCTGGAAGCCAATCTGTCCGACGACATCATAATTAGAATTCCACACCACCCCTCCGCAAGAACCATCGAATATCACATCCACCCCGTTTCCGAAATAATGGTATGTTCCGAAAAAATATTCAGTTTCCTCTGAAGGTTCATCGGCAGGAATTCGGAGAATTTGTAATTTCACCACTGTCCCTTCACAGTGACCATTATACGGAGTATCTATATTGATTGAGTCGCAGACTCTCAGCTGCGTTGTATCGGCGAGACTTCTAAATCAGTTGACGGGGGCATCGGGGGTTGAGAAAGTCTCCTTCGAGTAGTGTACATCATCAAGCTCCGCAAGAGCGATATCAGTGTGTCCAAAAACCTTGGTCACATGCGCAATGACTTGACCCAGCGGCTGAGGTGTAGTACCTCGTCCCCTACGCCACCAAGAAACCCATGACTGGCTACCGTAATATACTTTTTACCTGAGGGTGATTGTACGCAGATACCTGACGTCGTTAACAGGTCCGCTTGGTAGGACTCCCGTCCGAACTACTGTAGTCCAACGATAGTATCTTTGATGCTACCATTACTCCAGGCCGCAAGTTTGTGTAAATATCATTGTCAGGCGATCTACCAGCGGGCAACTTTCTTCGTAGAGCCTTCTCCTTCATCGCCTCCTCTCCAAAGATGTACCTAATTGGAACGTCATTGATTCGAGTCGGTAGACGAGCTCTCCAGTTATCATACGGCTCATGAGCCGCTAATGCTAGAATGAACCACCCAATCCATTGAAGGTGGTGGACATTTGCATCGAGATCGTCGAGCACCTTGAATACCTACTTAAAAGCTTGAAGACCTGGTGTTTGCCATCGTAGTAGCGTAGTGTCGATAGATATCTTTGGACCACGGCTATTTTCCCCGAGATTTATTGGGGGAGCATCATGATCGGCGGTCAGATATAGGGGTAGACCTGCGACTGTGACCGGCCAAGGTTTGATAGACAGCTTTGTACACACAACGATCAAAAACGTGGGTGAGAAAGTAACGCTAATGCACGTTGGCGCGGAATTGCTCAGTTGATGGTGTCCTTTGCTCGCCACTTCGGAACAACTCAAAGTCCAGCTTGACATGAGTGGTGGCTTCGAATCTCTCCCCTTCGTGAGTGAATTGAGATGTGTTCGAGGTGACAGGGAGATCGTATGCCGGCGGTGGCGGGTTTGGGTGCGCACGGGGATGCCTAGACAATCGCAGCAATGAGGAGCTTCTGCTAGAAAGTTTGTAGGGAGAGAATCTTGAAGTTTTATACGGGAATACCGATTTCGCGCGATACGTTGGGCGAGGGTTTGGAAGCTGAGGTGAGAAAAACATTGGGGGAGGCACCGACATTACTTGCGGTGTCTTTGAGATCAGGCTTTGCTGTGTAGGTCGTAAGTACAGCTGAGGTCCACTTTGGATGTTTAGCTAAAGATGAGAGCTTTGGCGGGTTGAAATATTCTATGAGGATCGGTTAGTGTCTGTCATGTGGGAAAGTGTAATGGACGGGACCGAGTAATATTATTAATCAGCTTCGAGACTGAGCTCAGGTGAATTGTGGGTCAGTTCTGACTCAACCAAAAGCTGGTGATATGTCGAGCAAATAAAAACTGAGATGGACGATAGCTTAAGGTTATATTACGGAGGAAGTATTTTGAGCAGGTTTTTGTTCTACCTTCAAGTAGACTAAATCCGACGTACCTCGAACAACCTCAAGCAACAAGCGGTAATCCGTGGTCGTGGGAAGGAATACAGGCGGAGAGGCGGTGAGTCGTAGAGATCTGCAATGAGAAGAGGTTCTAGATGAAGTTCTCTGGAAAATCGAAGTGGAAAAATCTACAATTGGAAGGCGCTCTACGGTTATACTACCAGCCAGGAAGCAGTAGCTTGGGCTGGGGGTCTTACCATAGTCTCCATCTCCAACTCATAGTTTCTTCTCCGTTTTCGATAGCCTCATCCTCCTATACATCCCTACTGACTTCTGAACCTCGTCCCTATCGCTCGCTGTCGCCTGGTCAGTACTTCAACGTTTCGTCATGAAAAGCCTCTCAGATAAAATCTTTCCCAAGTCGAGATTGACCCACAGAGAGAGAAAGATCCTGGAATACAATGCCCTATTGAGTCCATCGAGTACCAGTTCCAGAGTCACCGAGGACTACCTTTCTGGCGGTCATCAACGAGATATTATATCCCGAAGTGGACGGTCTCCAGAACCTCCCATACAAGCGACTCGTCTTTCAACCCACAAGCGCGGTCGGGTTTTCCGTCCATTCCGTAAATTTTCCGACGCCTTGATTTGCCGTCTCGCGAGCTTCCTCAACCCTGCCCTTGCTATCTGTTTAAGCGTTACTTGCCGTCGCTTCGAAAAACTTATAGAGACGGATAAGAATTCTCTTAGCCGCTGCGAGAAGTGGTTTGTCATGGCTTGCTTGGAGCAGGACTACATCGACCGTTATCCTCCCCAGTCTGCTCCTCAGTCTTCTATCCACCATCAGCGTTCTCGGAACTCTGGCTCACCTCAGTCCTCTTGTGGGTCTTCTTCACATCAGCGGCGTTCTCGGCACTCCTCTACGCAGCATTTTCCAAGTATCAGTGATCCCAGCGGTTTCAACGGGCTTACCTGCGCACTCTGCAAAGTCAAGCATGGCCCCGAGACCTGGGGACAAACGTCTCCCAGATTTTGGACTTTTACGACGCATGCCCTTTTCCAAACAAAGTCGGTAGAGAGGCTCTGTTCATGGCATTTTGAAAAACTGGTGTTTCCAATCCGGAATGCTGTTCCTAGCTCAACTGGTATTCCGAGATGGGTCTCATCAAGGCAGGAAATGTGTATGCATTGTGGGAAAGTACAGATGCTGGAGAAGTGTCATTGCCTAGTCAAGACCTCTCATCCTGGGGCATTGTATCCAGAGTGTGAAATCTGCCCCTCGGAAATGGTAAGAGTATATGCTAGACCGGGCACCCAAGAAGAATTCGACGCAGCTGGATGGCGATTTTGTACAGAGAAGAAAGGCACAATGTTCGTGCGGGAAGATCTCAAAGGTAATGACCTGCTTCTTTGTGAGCATTGATTGAGCTGTTGAAGACTGACTATTCGGTGCAATGCAGATAAAGCAAGTTTGACCAAATCAACGATCCACGTGCCCATAGAGTATAGATAAACCAATGATGCCTTGACAAGAGGTGGCGGAAACATGACGGCCCCAGCTGGCATACCTTAGGTAGCCCTTTCAACACCAGCATCAGAGTACCGAGGCTTAGCCTGGTTGTCCTTATCCTGGACTACAATCGAAGGCAACTTAATGTGCCATCAAGTCAACACCTTGGGCATTTTTTGTGTCTTCCAGTCATTGCGCACTTGGATTCGAAACAGCTCTTTTCCCTTCACTGACCACTCCACAACTGAGCACCACGGTGCTACAATGGCCCACCAGTTGTTGAGCTTGAACGGCAAGCGCGAGCCGCACTAACACTACTTAAATACCTACTGTAGCCGCGCTGAACCAACGCTAGGTAGATGATGAAACAAATCTAACCCGGACGCTTTGATGAAGCTATTCGTAGAGTGGCTGTGGCCTTGTGGAGATTTCGGCTGCGAACAAGCTTTAGGTCGCCATCCCCTATTAAATGTTTGCTTTCTCGGTGTTCAACTTCCCACATGAAGCCTCTGACCTTTCGTGGCTTTGTGGTTTGACACTAATCCCTACGAGTATGGCTGTCTAGTGCGGTTCTCGTCCTATCTTAAGCGAAGGTTTGAAACCCCGCCGTTGGCCTAACAAGGCTGAGGGATCAATAAATACGTACGGTATCTGCTTCTTGAGTATCCGAACTTCTCTTCGAAATAATCCATGAAGGGACAAACAGGCATCTCTCGTCTGGCTTAAACACCAACCTACCAAGATGCAGAGCGTGCAAAGGCGGTTTGGGAAGCTTCTTCCCAGGACTGCAGACGAATCCCAGGTTGCAGTACTGCTCAAGGACTTCGATGATGCTGACAAGATGTTTGCAAAGGTAGGTAAAGACAGGGGGGCAAACCACTAGTCATATTCGATGTTAATTCGTGTCATAGATCATCGAAGCATCCAAAGCATGGCGTGATGCTTGGCTGGACATTCTCCTTACACAGCAACGGCTCATTTACAGTTTTCAAGTCATGTACTCCCCGTTTATTGGGTCCAACGAAAACTACGAGGGTCACCGACCAATGGAGACGCCGCAAAACATTATGGACAGGACAATAAAGCTCCAAGAAGGTTATGCTGAGCTCAAGACGGACCTGCTTGAGGAGGTCAACATGGTCGATACAAGAATCATAGGGCCAGCGACGGACGCCAAAGATTATATCCAGCCTCTGAAAAAGGTCATCAAAAAACGAGGAGACAGAAAGGTTAGAACACCCTGAAGCAGCTTCGAAAATAGGGGTCTAATTCCCGCAGCTGGACTATGAACGATATCAAGGACGGGTCGATACTGCAAGGAAGAAAGCCAAACGAACAGAAAAAGACAATATAAGTCTGGCGAAGGCTGAGGACCAATTACTTTATGCAAAAGAGGTAAGACAATAAGGCGAAAGTGCTACAAGGAAGAGACGCTTTCATTCCTTTCGGCCAGATCCACTTGCCTAAGCGCCAAGCTTTCTTGGACTCCTGTTCGATACCATGAGCCGTAATTGTTGTTCTCTAAAACTATGTCTTCTCTGTGTATACATGCCGCCTCTTGTGTTATGGTGACTAGGGTTTACGTTACTCGCTAACGTATGACTAGGAGTACACTGTAGCAGATGACAACCTAAAGTCATGTCTTCCGCCAGTAGTTACGGCGGCGTTTTCATTACTTCCTCATCTACTTTCAGCGCAGATCATGACACAAAATGCTCTGCTTGGCCATTATTATACTATGCTACACACTTATTGCGAGGAAGAGGGCTTCCCGTCACCTCCGCCTCCCATGACCGACATCATATCTACTTGGAATACGGACTTCAAGTTAGCTCAGCATGAGCTGGAAAGCATTCCCTCCGTTGCTGGTGGTAAGGCTGTACGTCAGCCGTTGAAGATGGAAGACCAGAAGCCTCACGGAAGTTTGACCGGGCTCAACCTCCGCAATGGCTATGCTCAGCGACGATCGAGTAACCAAGTCAAGACACTGAAGGCCCCAGTATCACCGTCTATCAGTGCAAGCTCAGGGCCGGCTGTTTCGCCAGGTGCTAGCGAATATGATGGACCGCCTACACCGCCGGATTCTAGTACGAGACCGAGAATCTCCTCTGTTCCATCGCAAACTTCCCTTTCGTTAGCGACTCCTAACTACAACCAAATTGCTATCAGAAGCCCTTCGCCGGGTGATGTTCAAACTATACATGCGCCAGCTGGTCCACGCTCAGACTACTTTAGCCGAGATCGATTACCTTCGAATACATCAATGGCTACCACGTCTTCGATGGCCTCGATTGCAGCGGGCAAGAAGAAGCCTCCACCACCTCCTCCGAAGAAAAGGCCATCGGAACAAGGAATCTGGGTGACGGCTTTGTATGAGTTTCCTGGTCAAGGGGGAGGCGATTTATCGTTTAGGGAAGGTGATCGCATCAAGGTCATCAAAAAAACAGACAGTCTGGATGATTGGTGGGAGGGCGAGCTCAAAGGGGTTAAAGGGAGCTTTCCAGCAAATTACTGTAAAGCTGCCTAGATTCGGTCGAGGCTTCGTGCTTGAATTTGCAATTTGTAGCGTACTACATAGTATCAAAGCACAATACCCAAAAGGCAATAGCATCTAGCAATTTAATTAGCAACTCCAAAACAGCTTGACGAACAACTTCATACGTAGACAGCATGAAAGGAATTGTTGACAGTAATGCGACATTTTGTGTTGTTAAGTAGAGCAGAGCTTTCAAATGACTCAGACAGATATTGTGACGGGTGCGATGGGTTTGCGACGTCATGAGTAGTTCATAGATTATCCACCTTAGTGAACTGTAACTCACCACGTCTACTAATAAGCACTTTGAGTAAAATTAATCATGGCTGATGGCAAGCTACTCAAAAGGCCGCTCTATGGTAGCATCCACAATGCGCCCTTTCACGTATGGACCATGCGCTGATCCAACCACGACAGTTTTTGATCTTCCCCCCGAGTTGCTCCTTACTCTTCATCTAAAAGACTCGTCAATACTGCAGCCTTCGGATGAAGTCAGCCAGGTATTGAAAGAGGATGCTATACCTATACAGGAGCCCAGAGCCAACGCAGTAGATGCAAAGGCAGCCACTTCCTGCCTCCTCTGTGGAGCTTCTTTTTCCAATGTTCAAGAACAAAGACGGCACGCCAAGTCGGATTGGCATGGTTATAACCTTAAGCAGAAGCTTCGGGGGGCCGCTTCAGTCACGGAGAGCGAATTCGAGAAGCTAGTGGATCATCTAGACGAAAGCATATCAGGTTCTGGCTCAGACTCTGAGGATTCGGAGAGCGAAGAGGATCGGAAAGAAAGCACCTTGACAACGTTGTTGAAGAAGCAAGCTAAACTCAACCATACGGGCGAGGATCAATCGGATTATGCTCCCAAGAAGCGGAAACGAGGTTCAGGGAAACCTCCTCTGATATGGTTCTCTACGCCTCTGTTGCCGTCTAACACTTCGCTGGGTATATATCGAGCACTGTTCACGAACGCGGAGCTACAGGACGAGTCAAAGATGCTGGAGGTCTTAAAAACAAAGCAACTAAAACCAGTGCCCTCGAGACCACCGCCCAACTCCTCTAATGGGGTACCACTTCCGGCCACCATGACAAGTCCTCAGATATTCCTGTGCATGATCGGTGGCGGTCACTTCGCTGCTATGATCGTGTCACTCGCTCCCAAAATGGGCGTAGTCAGCGGCGTGGAACAGCGACAAGCTATTGTTATCGCGCGTAAAACCTTCCATACCTATACAACTCGTCGGAAGCAAGGAGGATCTCAGTCTGCCAATGACTCAGCGAAGGGTACTGCGCATTCGGCTGGCGCCACGATACGAAGACGAAATGAAATAGCACTCGAGGTGAAAATACGCACGGTGCTTGCGGAATGGAAAGACCTTATCAATACTTCGCAGCTGATATTTATCAGAGCTACCGGCAGTTCCAATCGCAGAACGCTATTTGGGCCCTACGATGGGCAGGTACTGCGAAAAAACGACCCGAGAAATAGGGGCTTTCCATTCAGTACACGTCGTGCTACAGAAGCAGAGCTTATGCGCGCGTTCCTCGAGTTGACGAGAGTTCAGGTCAGCGAGGCCGACGAGGCAGCTCTAGCTGCAGAAAACGAGCGCGAAATCGCTTCTCGTAGACCAGCCACAGCAGTTAAACCTGCAACACCCAAACCCTCAAAGGAGGAAGAAGCCTTGCTTTTACACACCTCTCAGCTCCAAGCCTTGATACGCCGATCGAAAGTCCTTGCCGTCCTCTTCTACATTTCCAGCAATCTGCTCCCCTCCGACTTCGAGTTCCATCCGCCAGATACCCAAGCAAACCACCACGCCTCCACGCCACTCCACCTTGCTGCAAGCCTCAACTCGCCAGCCGTAGTTCTCGCGCTACTCATGAAAGCTGGTGCCAATCCAACTTTTCCTAACGGCGAAGGTAAACCCCCTTTTGACCTTGCCGGTGACCGCGTAACCCGTGATGCTTTCCGAGTCGCCCGCTCTGAACTTGGTGAAGACCGCTGGGACTGGTCTACCGCTCATTGCCCACCACCGCTCTCTAAGGCGGACGCGGAAAAGCGGGGAGAGCGCGAACGTGCTGATGCCGAGAGGGTTGAGGCCGAGAGGCGCAAAGTCGAAACTGAGAGGTTGGAGAGGGAGGCTGTGGTGAATGACGATCAGAAGTGGAAGAAGAAGGGAGGCGGACGTGCTGTGGGAGCGCTTGAGAAGACGGGGGCGGAGAAGAGGGAGGAGGAGGCGAGGGGGTTGACGCCCGAGATGAGGATGAGGTTGGAGCGGGAGAGAAGAGCGAGGGCGGCAGAGGAGAGGATGAGGAGGATGGCTCGTGGAGGCGCATAAAGAATCCTAGGACATTCTCTAATTCATTTCCAAGATGGTGGCCCTGCGTCCATCTTAATGGATCGCTCAAGCCGCAAATCAGATCTCACCCATACTCATCCTTGAATAAAAACTCCCATTTCTTTCAAATCACCGCAGCACCAAGTCCGATTCGTAGAAATGACCGACCATATTAATTTCCTCCTCGGGTCGGTCCACCCCCGTCACCCCAACTGATCCAACAACCGCCGCCTCCGCCTCTCCACCAACTCCTCCTGCACCTCCTCCGCACTCGGCACCGCCCACCCAACCCCATCCCCCTTATCCCCCGGCAGCGGCTCCCACTCCTCCCCTCCCCCCGCATACCCACCCCCCTCCCCCTCCCCCCTCGCCACCAACGCCTCCCTCGCCTCCTCCTCCTTCCTCCTCTCATACCCCACCAACCCCTCCTCCTCCTCATCCGCGCCATACCCATAATACGCCGCATCGACCTTCATCCTCAAATCCGCGCGCCCCTCCAACGGCTTCTCCGCCGCCTTCCCCGCCCTCCCCTCAAACATCTCCCTCACCCCCGGCAACTCCCGCGCCCGCCCGAAATACCGATACCCCCTCCCCCCGCCGGGGATCTCTTTCCCCTCATCGTCCACGACGCGCCCGCCGCGCATGTAGTTGGGCCCGCCGAGCCCGCGGATCTGCACCTCCCAGACGTGCTTCTCGCGCATCAGCTTGTTGATCTCGTCGTTGAGGTCGCGGATCTGGAAGTCGCTGAGGGACGATTCTTGGATCTTGCTGACTTTGCGCGAGATTTCTTTGAGGACTTGGCCGCGCCATTTTTCGCAGGCGGGGATCGAGGTCAGGGTGGTGATGGCGCGGGGGCGGCGCGTGCGGCCGGCGTCGATGATGCCTAGGTCCGCGGCTTGGGCGGCGCGGAAGCGGAAGAGCATTGATTGCGCTTTTTCGGAGTTGCGGGCCTAGGGGGGGGGCGGGGGTGGTTAGATTTGGGAGGGAGGGGGGTGGGGAGGGGGGCTTGCCATGGTTGCGGTTGCGGGTGGAAAAGTTGAAGATGATCTATAGAGTAGGAATGGCGGAGTGAAGGAGAAGATGGATGCTGGGATCGCGGATGTGGAGGACAGAAATGTTGTGGAGGACTGGCGAGGGTTTGGTCTGGAAATGGCTAGCGCGATATCTCGCTCAGTCCTTTCAGGACCAGAATCAACTACTACTCACTACACCAGATCCATTTTTACCAGATAATCGTACCGTTTCATAGATCGCCTTATACTCGACATGTTTATCTTGATTAAGCTTCACTAGTAATCTATAGCTAAAATCTCGATCGACAATTACGGCAGTGGTTTTTCGTCTTCGTGACCACCTGCCACTTCTGGACTACCAACTCCACACTCCCACCAATCGATACGCACGCCCTCCGATAGTTCAACAGTCGATTATGAGAAGCAGTTTTATCGATTTGCTTATCGGTCAAGAGATGTATTTGCTGGGGGATTTCTGCCTTCCACATGTATACATAGCGTTCAAGATGCCGTAGATGCGTTATCGTCTTAAGCATATAAGAACATCATGTTCCGCTTGCCGAAGTATAATTATAGATGAGCTATACAGATATCTTCGCTGTTCTCCACCTCGGCGTTGCGAATTTAGATGTCAATTAGCTTGATCAAAATCCTACGTCTTAAGGTGGAAGTTGAAAATGCACGTCTCATCAAAACTTTTCTCAATTACTCTGAGTCTTGGATTGCTTCTAATACCAAGTGATGCTGCTAGTCCCGGTACCAAGAAGTTCGTTGTTGGAGGGCATCAGCCTGCTGCTTTCAAGGCGCCGAGTCCAGATGTAGCGTCTCCAAACGTGCTTTCCCTGACACGGAAGAGTGGATCCCTCAGCGCGGCGTATCTGGCGTCAATCCGCAAGGGCAACCAGGTCAATGGAATATACGGCTTTACTCCGCTGACATCAGTCGAACAAGGCCAAGTCTTCCTTGCAGGAATAATGTTTGGGTCCGAGTCATTCCAAGCAGTCGTCGATACAGGAAGTAGTGATACGTGGCTCGCTGAGACGGGGTTCCATTGCTTTGACGTGGCAACGGGAAACCCTGAGCCAGAAAGTTATTGCGCATTTGGGCCGACATACAACATCTCGTCCACTTTCAATGAAATCCCGAATGAAAACTTCAATATTTCCTACGCAGACGGCGAGGTTCTGACTGGCATCGTTGGGACCGAAAGGGTGACATTGGCTGGTATTGAAGTGAAAAACCAACAGGTAGCTGTCGTTGACTACGCGGCCTGGTTCGGCGATGGCATATCGAGCGGTCTTGTAGGCTTATCTTTTCCTATCCTCACGAGTGCCTACACGGGATCCAATCCCACTCTTGACTCGAAGGCCACTCAAGTCGTGTACAACCCAATCTTCACCAACATGTATAGCGAAGGCCGCGTCGCTCCTCTATTTAGCCTTGCAATCGATCGAGGTACCTCTGGAGGAGTCATGGCAATAGGAGGTCTACCACCTGTCCTTTTCTCACCATTTTTTGCGAGTGCGCCATTCCAGCTCCTCACAATGACACGGTTTGGATCCACGAATCCAATCGATGGAATTCCTCAGTACCAATTCTACACCATTACCGTCGATGGCTTCAGCTACCAAGGGAGTGAGAGAACGCAATGGACCCACGGAAACTGGCCAAACTCTTTAGCGAAGCCGAGCGATCCTTCGAAAGTGCAACTCATCGTCGACAGCGGGACCACATTGATCTACCTTCCGACGGGTATTGCAAATGCGGTGAATGCATTATTCGTTCCACCTGCTGTCTATGACCCAAAACAAGGGGCATATGTTGTGCAGTGTTTTGCGAGAGCTCCAAAGTTTGGTGTCATAATTGGGAAGCAGATTTTCTACATCAATGCACTCGATATGGTCCTACCCAGCGGTAATGGGACATGCATCTCAGGTGTAGATGATGCCGGCACAGGAGGACTGTCTATTTTGGGAGACGTCTTTTTGAAAAACGTTTTGGCGGTCTTCGATGTTGGGGCTAGTGAGATGCGGTTTGCAGCCAGAGAGTTCTACTAGGCGGCAAGGTAATGGCAGACGCGTTGTGCGAATGGAAAACGGTGTATAGCCTTTATCGTCAACATACTCCGAAAACACCTTTCTCCGATCTCTAAAAGAGATCCTGAATAACGAGAAACCCATCTAGATTGGATTTTAATCATCACTTTCAGAATGATTTGCTCCGTTTCCATTGGTCGCAGGCGCAGAACGTTCATTGTCAACCGTGATATCTTCCTCATCATCATCAATGCCATCAAGCTCTTCGCCTAGCGGACTTTCTCTCATGTCCAACTGTCCCAGATCTTCAAGCAGCGATCGAGGAGGTAATTTTCGTAGACTCGTAGCACACACTCTGTCCTTAGTCAACAGATCGTCAATAAACTGATCTATGTATGAGAGCGAGTATCCCCCATCTTTCGTCCGCCTCCGCAGCTTCCTGTAATCCGCAAGCATAGGCTCAAGCGTCATGTAGACATCCTTTGGCTCAAAAGTCAAGCGTACATAGAATGCCGCGAGCGCGGAGAGGTATTTGAAGTCGGTTTGGTGTAAGTACTCCAACACAATTTCCCGCTCCGGCATGAGCTGCAAAAGCTTGAGGCACAGGCAGATGAAGGGCGTTGGTTTCTGCTGCCCGTACGTACCCCCTAGATAGGTCATATCCACAGCTCGGTCGCATAATGTGGCTTCGTTGATCGCGAAGCACTGCTCTTTCCAGTAGTAGGACTCGGTGATTCGGTCGCGGACTGCTTTTTCAAGTAAATGCGCTGGGTTCTGGTTGTGGATTGCTTGGCCTTCGTATCCACGCTCGTCGAGCATACGCTTCGCATCAGCCTGATGCGCCATGGTAATTTGTGGAGCCTTTGATGGCTCACAGGTTGGCCTATTGGCTGAGACCGAAATTCCGGGATGTGGTTGACGAAATGTGGAAGTTTTTTGCTGTGTTGCCCCGCCAATCGAATTTGACAATCAAACCAATCAACACGGTGGACTTCTAGATTAATCGTTCGCTATGGCGATGTTAATACCCAGCTGCGAGTTGTATGTCAATAATTGAATTGTGGATTGTACAGATACCCAGTCATGTTGCTCACAAGTAGCCAGATATCTATGGCCGTTTCATCTGGAGTTGGTAAGTCTACAGCTTATCAAATTTCAGAATCTACACTAATATCTTGGAAGTATTCATATTCACATCTCTACTGTTTCTATCCGGCTATGTGCTCCAACAACAGACAGTGCGAAGTATTCAGGCAGCGATAAAGCCTCCGCCTCTACCCGTACCGACTTTGCCTCCAAGCCCTGTCTTAGCCAAACATTTCGGGACACCACCAGGCCACTCATTCTACGACAAATATCTTGCAAGCAACAGACCGAAAGGAGGATGGGCAAAAGTGGCATATGTCCAACTTGTCAGGGAGCACATACATGTCTGCAACGCAGTCATACTTTTTGCGGCCCTTGAGCGCGAAGAAAGCATGGCGCAGAGGATAATTCTGTATCCGAAGACCTGGAATAAACAAAGCTCTGATCGGAAGAAATCGGATTCGCAGCTTGAGACGAGTATGAGACTTCTGAGGAATGCTGCGAGCCGATATCGAGTAATGCTGCAGCCGATCGAACCCATGCTGGGCGTGGGTGAAGGTATGCTATTCTCTGGTCGTGTTTAAGGAAAACGCTAATGATTTTTCGAAGCCGCGGAAGCAACCTATCCTTTGGTGTCTTTATTTTCTCTGACATCGTTCAACCGTGTCGTCTATTTTCCACCTTCCGGGTTGATTCTCAACTCTGGGGGAATCGACATGCTATTCACGCTACCGATGGAAACACCAAGTTTGGGCATCTCCGCGAATACCCAAGACGATAGCACAACCCCATCTGTGTTACTGTTTCAGCCGTCAACCAAAGCCGTTCGAGACGTGGGGCCATCATTGGCTGCGGGAAATTACTCAGAAGAGGAATATCTTCAAAATATTCCACTCATGACAGACTTTGCTGGAGACAAAGTTCACCTAGTCGCAAGGACTTCAGCCCTGCACTTGGAGAGTGATCGATTCGATGCTACTGAGTTCCTAGACGTCACGTCCTATGTCCAATTATCCGATCCGCTCATGCCAGGCCCGGAATTTGATGCGCCCAGGGAAAGGCTGGATCTGGCAAGGCCTGGCCAGCTCCAGCCTCGGAAAGCATGGGTTGACGTATACGAAAGATATCGAGAGCAAAGGATGGCTGTTTGCGGGTTGGACCTCGAGCCTGTTGCGGAAGCTCCTACTAATGACACTTCTGATTGAGCATCTTGTAATGAAGGAAGAGCGTATACCCTAGGAGTTAAGGATGCGATTAATATCACGAGTAACGGCAGTCACGACTGGAATTTGTTAGAGCGTAATAAAAAAAGAGCAAATTTTCGACAAGTCACACCAGACTTTAGAAATCATATCGATTGGAAAAACGCTTGAGTATCGTGAAGATATCCGACGACACTGGATGGATTATTCAATACAGCCTGCGGTAGAGAAGCGTACTCTACCAAGGATTAGATGTTTCGTTTTGGAATTTAACTACGTAGTACCCATCAACATTTTCATAATCGACAACTGACCTAGAAATATATACAACTTCCCTCTGCACATCTTCCCTCCACCCAAAACCCCCTTACCTAACCCCGATCGGATATACCTTGGGAATATTCCCCCTATCCGGCACCACAACCGGCACCCCCTGTCCGCTCGCCTCGACCATCCCATCGGCAAACACCGGCATCTTCCTCACCCTCCTAACCTCGCTAACCATGCGCGCAAGATTCAGTAACGGCCCCTCCATCCATGGCATACCCAGCATTTCCATGCCAATCGGCACTCCAATCGGCGCGTCTTTGCTCGGCGGGGAAAACCCCGCCGGCACGGTGACGACGGGAAACCCCGTGACGGCGGCGAGGATGCCGTTGCGGCCGGATTGGCTGGGGGGGCCGATTTTGACGACGAGGTTTTTCTGCTCGGGGTAGAGGAGGGCGGAAAGGTTGTTTGCGCGGAAGATGGATAAGAGGGTGGTGGTGAGGTTTTGGATGCCGAGTTTGATGGGGGCGTAGGTGGTGTTGCTTGTGGAGGAGACGAGGGCGGTGTTGACGTAGGAGTATTGGGAGGGGATGACGAGGTATTTCCCGCTGGTGTATAGTTCCGTGAAGTTTGATGGGTGGATGCCGCGGAGCGAGGGGCGTTGAAGGTAACTGTTGAGCTCCTGCCGGTATTCAAGCTGTTGGGTATCGTAGGTGGCGAGGATTGCGGTGGCGTTGTAGATGCTGTCAGGGATAGGGACAATGGTAGCGCCAGCGGCGGTGAGAGCGGAGACAATCGCATCCATGGCGGCATTGACTGGCGTGGTTTCGTTGCTGGCGGTGCGGTTGAAGAAGCCTTCAAGAAGGCCCAGACGGAGACCTCGTAGAGAGCCGCCGTGTAAAGCCGCCGTGTAGTCGAGGTTGACTGAAGATGTAGGGATGAGGGCTGTGGTGTTATCATCAAGGTCGTAGCCCACACTCGCCATAACGGTTAGGGCGACGGCAAGGTCGTTGACGTTGCGAGCTATGGGACCGATGGCGTCTTGGGTAAAGGAGATGGGAATGATGCCTGCGCGGGAAATCAAGCCACGGGTGGGGCGGACGCTGAAGAGGCTATTTGCGCTTGCTGGACTGCGAAGGGAGTTGACGGTATCGCTGCCGGTGCCGAAGATGGCCAGCGAAGTTGCTATCGCTGCTCCAGTACCTCCTGAGCTTCCTCCTGGAGTTCGGGTGTGGTCGTATGGATTAATCGTTTGCCCGCCTAGGGACGAGACAGAAATCCCTTCCAGAGCCAATTCATGTAAATTCGTCTTCCCTAGTATGATAGCTCCGGCATCTTTAAAAGCAGTCACTGCTGGAGCATCCTCCGTTGGCTGCGAGCCTGCGAGATCCAAGCATCCACCTGTGGTATTCATGTCCATGGTGTCATAATTATCCTTGAGCAGCACGGGTATACAGAAAAGTAATCCTGTGGCATTTCCAGCCGCAAGAGCCATGTCTTTGCTATCCGCATTCGATAATGCATTGGGGTTTAGGGTGATGATGGCGTTGATGGTAGGATTGTAGGCCTCCACGCGGGCTATGAATGACTCCACAATGTTTCGACAAGACGTGAGACCACTAAAGAGGGCGTTATGAACGCCCTCAATGGTTGATTCACGGAAATCGAAGGTTTCATTCTGAGCGTGAGCAACTCCAGCTACAAGAGCGAGTATGGCAACGGAAATGTTGACGGTGAATCGCTGCATTGCACGTCTGATCAGCCCTTACTCACAATTGACTCCGCTGAAAGGGTGGGTGTCGTCCTGACATACCTGACCTTATATCTAGGAATCAATAGCTTGATCTCTAAGTAGTTTTAGATCGCGTGAAAAGAAGGTCGTTCTGGTCGTTAGAGCATGTCTCCTCCCCTTACGTCACTGATAAGATTGCGCCGGCTAGTTATCGACCTCCCAGCCTCAAGCGTTAGGTAACATTTCGCTGTCAGCAGAGACTTCGAGAGCAAGATTACAGCAAGTATCGATATACTGTGTAGCTCTATCAGTCGTCCCTTGTGCCGACTCCCGATCTGCTCTTGGTCTGCTGTTACTTGCCTAGGAAATCCCTCTTAAGCATCCTGGATATCGGATCTCCATTGCCCTTACGCTACCCGATGCCCCTGCAGTTCCGAGTCCATGACATACTTCCACAGTGCGTGATTGAAAAGCCAAGAACATGCAGATAAGGTTCTTTCTTTTGTTTGTTGGAAAGCAGAAACAGCCTCCCAAGGGAATGGCTTCTTTGTGCTGGAAGCGGCCCACGGAATGTGCCTAATGTGCCGTTGAGTGTGGAGACACGGTGTTAGCTACTCATTGTCCCAAGTCATCTCCGTCTCCATATGGACTGGCTTTGGATCCTTTCCATACCATTCCATGGATATTCGTGGACTTGGCATATTAAAACGACAAAGGTAATCGATGCTGGACTTTCCGAAACTCGGTATTTAGACTCTGGCATACAACAGTATGCTAGGTGGGTTAAAAAAAATACAGGGTAAAAGGAGGAAGTATGTAGCAACAGCCTCCTAGACGACTTTGTGTGTGGTTCGTTCCTTGAGCACAGTACCTCTCCACGAATTGGACATTGAATGTGTAATAGAAAGCGATGAGAATGAATCAGGAAGAGCCATGGAGGCCTTGAGGAATTAATAGAACGCGGGACTCGATTCGGTCGTGTTGTATAAAGGGACGATCTTGAGTATAGTTTTTTTTCGACTCTGGAACGTGAAGAACTGGAAAATAGCTGCACCGTATCATCTGTGACAGATTGTACCCCCGTCAACAGCTCTACGTACTGATAGACTAGCATTAGAAACTCCACACCTAGTGGATTAAAATTGACTTAAAAACCGAAGTATCTCCCACTAGGATTTGGCACCTGACCTTCGTGGTCGCAGAAAGGGGCATATGGTACACATAACCTCCCAGGAGAACGCAACGGCCATTACGACCAATAAAGCTTTAAAAAGACAACCCCGAGTATTTTCCGAAGGTGCCAAACAATATGAAATAGTGGGTCATGAGAGGTCATAGTACAGAGGATTGAGATACGCTTCAAAGCAAGATCAAGTAATTTGACGGCGCTATGCCCGTCTCTCCAGTCTCCTTCTTTGCTTGCCACCATCTCCCGCTTACGTCTGAGACTTCCAGGATTTCGTGCTTGGAGAAGCTGATCTCGTTTGCGTCGTCTGGGTTCGCTTCGTAAGAATAAATAGCTTTCGCCCGATATGGGTATTCTGTGGGTGATCCAACATCATTCCTGGGATCATGATGATCGGCGCCCATTCCACCAAGCGGTGCCACAGTTGTGGGGGTCTGTGCTGGTGAATGCGTGGCTATCGGTCCACCAAAGCGTGGCTGTGAAGCGTTGCGGTTATCAACGCCCACTGGGCCTCCAGGGTAGCCGGATACAGGTGACGAGGTCTCGAAGCCATTCAGCTGGGCGGAAGTGTACATCTGTGGCGCATGGTTCCCTGAAACCGTTGTTTCTGGTCGGCCGTTTGCATAATGTGGGCTTAAGGGTCTGCTGTTGCGCGTTGAGCCACGTTGTTCTTTGTGTAATGCGAACGAGTCAATGTAACCACGGTGACTGGCTTGAGGCGTTGAACCAAAGTAGAAGATCCATACGATCTGTAGTCCGTTAGGCTTGATCGATCTTTACCGTCCTCGCAGGTACTTACGCCGACCATAGCGAGCAGGATAAAACCTGCTGCAGCAGCTTCTTTAGCGCCATCTGAGGAGTATACTAGTGCATTGATGATTGAAGTTGCGAAGGCAAGGCCAGCGGCCAGGAAGCCGACAATCTATGGAGAGTCAGTGTAAGCAATAACAAGCATATTGAGTTTGCCTTACAGCAACATGGTATGTTTGCGTAGAGTCTGACCCCACGACTATCAAAACTCCGACTATACAGCAGAGATAGTATGCGAGGGTCCACCAGGCAAAGTTTGGGAACTCAGATCGGACGATGGAGACAATAGATGCGATAAAGGCGATTAACCACGCAAGCTATTGATCATGTGTCATCAGCCAAGTTCTTGTACGTTTGTATCCAGGTATGATGTAGACATACATAAGCAATAGAAAGTGTTGCCAGTGCGAATGGGTCGCCAACAATGTGTCCTACGATGCTTAGTGACTCTTCCTTTCTATTGTTGACATGTCCCTTACCAAAACTAAATCCACGTCCAAAACCAGTGCGCGCACGGCTGTTGGCTTCCAGATTCCCATTCATCTTGCGGAGAGATGGCGAATGGAGGCTGCCGTATGATGGCATAGAGAAACCAAGGCGTTGATTAAACTATTCACTGAGCACAGGCCAGTGAAGATGTTGTTTGTTGTGACGATGCTTTAAGGATTCCCAAATCGTCTGAATGAATATGTCTTCGTGGTTGAATTAATGCTGGTCTGTTGCGGAATGGATGGTGCCTGCCCCGGTTTAACAGCTTCTGGTAGTAAGAAAGGACTGACTGTTGCACTGGTCAATGAAGTGCGAAGAAAGTGATGACCGATGGGATGCAAGTTTGTCAGGATCCTGCTTCGAGGCTCGCAAGGGATTATAAGTTGATAGGTCGGTGGTGGTGGTGGTGGAAGGAGGATTTGCGACGACTAGTTTAAGGCTCGATTCGGAGGAGTGAAAGGAGTCGCTTCGGTTTCAGCAGGAAGTAGGCGCCACTAAATTCATGCCAACCCTGCACCAACGCCTATGGAATCAGTGTTGTCAATGATACTTGATGGCGCGCGTGAGTAAGATCCTCTCAAGTTCTAAGTCCAGATAACTGGGTTTGAAGAGATTTCTAAGATTCTCATTTGATTTGTTCCTGTAGAATGCGACCAGTACGGTACTTGTTGGCTTTGGTTAGACTCATCACGTGAGGGGGGGAGAGAGAGAGAGAGAGAGAGAGGGGAAGGTGGGTGGGTGGCAATGCTTGCTGTCCCGCTCCCTTTGCGTTGCACAACAAAGCAGGAACCAGGGCCTGGCCGCAAACAGCGCACTGACCAAGAACCGAAGCTTAGGTACTTTTCTATATTTAGAGACTACCTTGTGGGGAAACTCAGAATCCTATCTAGGTACGCTTCTTGCTTCTTGCTTCTTTCTACCACGATACCCGCGAAGATTGAGGATACTGCTATGTATCTGCCTGTAAGGTACCACAACATGAAGCTCTCGGAATTATTTATTATTGTAGCATAATTCCCGGCTTAGCCCCACAGCGGGAGTACGGAAATAAAGACTGCATGCACCATCCTCACGGGTATTCAATAATTATTTCTATCAGTGGCTGATTCTTTGTTGATTGTCGCCTAACAAGCCTTTGTCTGACGGCAAGAGGAGCATGGATAGAGGCGACTGTGCAAGGTGCATACACTTCAAATCCGTCATTGCCCAACCCTTCGAATGCCGCTCGTCGTGAGTGACCAAGGCGTGCCCTCGGACTCATTAAAGTACCACAATGCCCAACTATTGAGGTTTGACCTGATCCATGTGTACTTTGCATAATTTCAGCACGACCAGTGGGTTTACTGGGTAAAGCGTCCTGTATAATGCTGCGAGTACGGATGCAATACCAACACTGAACACGTTCTATCGATGACTGCATGATTTGTAGGCGAAGCTCTCCCAATCGGACTGTATTCTGAGTTATTTGATGCTTGACATTCGGAGATTCAGCGGCTGGAACCGAGGCGGTCAATGGAAGAAGCAGGAGAGTAGTCCTAGTATTCCTGGAGAAACTTGAGCCCCAGTACAGATGCTCGGCAACGCGACGATCCTCCATGACGGGGGCGGGCGTTGTTGCTGCTCCTTGTTATGGTCACCTTCGCCCTGGTGACTGAACTTCATGATCCGTAAGCTCTGTTAGCCTTGGCTTCCAGCGCTTTCAGAGTTTCCCCTCGCCTGACTCTACTTTCTACAGCATTCAATCTTGCCTCCCATTCCGACCAGCACTCACTTCCAGCCAAGACACCAAGTTCGTACCATCTCTGTATCATAGAGGCACTGCGCAGCCGAAGCTCCGCTATTTCTCGTCCCTGTGAGTCTTGTCGTAGCTCCACCTGTGCCAGCCTGGGATGTAGTGCGATCATGGAGGCAGAGGACTCTGCTGAGGGTATTGGGGAACCATTGATTGCGGTTAAGCGCGACGCTGTAGTTGGGTAAGACGTAGCACATGAGCTGATAATGGCAAGTAGTTCAGGCGTCGTCAAAGATGTCGGGACTTCTGCTATACTGGCAGGCTGGAAAATATCTGGATGGGATCTGTCTGTCGATAGGTTAGTCAAAATACATTAAGCTTGCGTATGCCTTACAGAGCTTCAAGAGATCTTCGACGACGGGCGAGCTTGAAGCTAGCTTAGCCAAACTGTTCTCGACTTTAGCCAGACGCGTCAGTACTGTGCGATCTTTCCCTTCAGCGACCGCCTCCTGTAGAGACTCTTGGGCAGGATCATGGCCCGTTAGGAAGTACTCAATTCTCCGAAGCCGCTGCTCAAGGAGATCTACAGTACCCCTGGCAGTCTGCTCGATATCATCGGTCATTGAGAAGATACGGTGGACAATGATCGAAACAGCAGGAAAAGCCGAAGCTCTTGATCCACGATAGCACGTGATCGCTTGCAGAATCATGGGGAATTTTGACTATTCTAAGGTAGGGCCTCGGTTCGGTTCGGCTGATCCCGCTATCAGCCTTTTGAACGCCTGACTCCACCTCAGAGTGACAGTTCATCCCAACTGATGTCCATCAATGCGCAGTCATTTCGGAGATTGGGGTTCTGGACAGCCAATTTGTTCGCTCAGATGACGCAGTTGCGATGAGATTGACGGTCCGTACCGGTTATGCAGCTTACAGGCAATCATGCCGGGCGAAACAGCCATTCCACGGGCAACAACCTAGCCGATCAATAGCTAGTCATACTTACGGTCACCATGCCGCTGCGCTCTCGGTACTCCCCACGAATGTCGAAGTTTCCTCAGCAGACTATACGGAAAATGCAAGACAAATGGGAGAGGCCATGGCGCGGATGCGAGAACTTCACCAGAAGATCGAAGAGGGCGGGCCGGCTAGAGCCAGGGAGAAGCATATAGCTAGGGGAAAGATGCTGCCGAGGGAGTAAGCGATCGAGCCACGGGCTATCTAGGTAGACGCGACTGACGTCGAAGTCGCATCACTGCCCTTATAGATCCGGGAATGCCTTTTCTGGAGTTGTCATCGCTGGCGGGACAGCAAATGTACCCAGGGGAAGATGTACCAGCCGGTGGCATCATCACTGGAGTTGGCACCGTTCAAGGCGTTTCTTGTGTGATTGTGGCCAACGATAGCACGTAAGTGGCAATGGGACTAAACCGCTGAGCATGGCTCATCCTGTCGACAGAGTCAAAGGAGGCTCATACTACCCTATTACTGTCAAGAAGCATTTACGAGCTCAGGCCATAGCTGAGGAAAATAGTATGAATACATTTGGTACAGATAATTGAACAATACTGAAGCCAATAGGGCTACCATGCATCTACCTCGTGGACTCTGGTGGAGCAAACCTTCCCCACCAAGCAGATGTCTTCCCAGACAAAGAGCATTTTGGTCGCATTTTCTATAATCAAGCAAGAAGTATATCTGTCAATCTATTCGTTTCATCTTAAAGCTAATTTGCCAAGTGAGTTCGAAAGGTATCCCTCAGATATCCATTGTCATGGGCCCTTGTACCGCCGGTGGAGCCTATGTCCCTGCAATGTCCGATGAGTCAATCATCGTAGAAAATCAAGGCACGATTTTCCTCGCAGGCCCTCCTCTCGTCAAAGCCGCCATTAGCGAAGAAGTTACAGCCGAGGAGCTAGGCGGTGGGAAACTACATAGCTCCATCTCAGGCGTAACCGATTATCTCGCTGTCGACGATGCTCACGCACTCGTTCTCGCTCGAAGATCTATCAGCAACCTCAACTGGCCGGAGCCAGAAACCAAAGAAGTCCCTTTTAAAGAGCCGCTATATGACCCAGAAGAACTCGCCGGCATCGTCGGCACGAACCTCCGTAAGCAAATCCCAGCCCACGAAATCATCGCCAGAATCGTCGACGGCAGTGAGTTCGCAGAGTTCAAAAAAGATTACGGTACCACCCTCGTCACAGGTACTTTCCTCCCCACCCTCTTCCTTTTTACCCCATAGCTGGAAGTCCCCTAACCCGCCGGGCCCCAGGCTTCGCACGTATTCACTCGCAACCCATCGGCATCCTAGCCAACAACGGCATCCTCTTCTCCGAATCCTCCCTCAAAGGCGCGCACTTTATTCAGCTTTGCTGCCAACGTCGTATCCCCTTGCTCTTTCTCCAAAACATCAGCGGCTTCATGGTCGGCGCCGAGGCCGAAAGGGGCGGCATTGCCAAGAACGGTGCGAAGCTGGTCACGGCAGTTGCATGTGCGGAAGTACCAAAGTTCACGGTAGTATTTGGTGCGAGTGCTGGCGCGGGAAATTACGGCATGTGGTACGTCCCTTAAAACCACCCATCCTATCTCACCCCTCTTTTCTACCACACCAACCCAACTAAATCCCCATCCAGCGGGCGCGCCTACTCCCCCCGTTTCCTCTGGACCTGGCCCAGCGCCAAAACCGCCGTTATGGGCTCCACCCAACTCTCCGCCGTCATGGCTGCCGTCGGCAAATCCATTGACCCAGACCTCAAAGCGCGCATCGAGCGCGAGAGCGAGGCCGTGTTTTCGAGCGCAAGGTTGTGGGATGATGGCGTGATAGCGCCGGCGCAGACGAGGGCCGTGGTGGCGCAGGGGCTGAGGGCTGCGGCGGGGGGGAGGGGGAGGGAGGGGGAGACGAGGTGGGGGGTTTTTAGGATGTGAGGGGGTGTTGTTGTGAGGAGACTATGGGGAGCGATGGGTGGATGCGAAGAGGAGATGTGGGTTGGGGGCGATGGAGGCCGTCCTTGGGATGTGTGAGTTGAGGGGTTCCACCGGAACATCAGCAACAAAGATCACTTTTCTTGGGTAGCGGTAGGATGTATAAGTATGTCAATGGAGCCTGGTTGAAGAATGTTCTGTATCAACACTCCACACTACGGTCTCGACAGCAGACCTCAGACCGAATGAGGACCATAACAGGCCTCGAGCCGAAGAGTACCCCCATTAAACACAATGCAGCAGCAGGCCCGTAACTCCTGCCTTTCCACCAAACAAGTTCGAGACCTCACGTTCTTCCGTTTTTTTGCGTCCTCTCCCACCATCCATCGATCCATAATGCCCATCCATTCCTGAGCCCCCCCCCCTCCACAATGGAAAATTCTCCGTCGAGTATATAAAAAGTAAATCTAAATAACCGACCCCTTTTTTTTTTTTTTTTTGGCAGACCTTACCTGAGTTACTGCTAATGAGCGGCCATGACCGAGATCGGAAAATTGGGAAAAGAATCAGGGGCTTTGGCTATGAATCTTGTGCTGCAAATTTGTTCCTGTTCTCGTGTGTGCTTTTCCGGAAATCAATTTGTTTGACGGTAGTAGCTACGTCTCAATTCTGGTGTTGTTTGGGCCTGCAATTACCGTGATATTGTCGAGGGGCCCGCTTTGTGGTACAGTAGGTAGGTCCGCGAGAGGATCCACAAAGCACCGGTTTGTCCGTTTGGTAGCAGGTAATTCGGATTATCTACCCCCAGCCACGAGGATGTATTTAAATTACCATTAGTAGCCGCAGATCTAAAAGCCACAGATCTACACGGCTCCTCTCCAATAAGTAACGGCATGTCCCAATAATGCTCCACCAACACCCAGCCTAACCCGACCCGAATGCTCGCTTCTCCCTTTTTCACAGAATCGTACACCGTGGCCTTCTTTCCACCGGCTTCGGCTTCGGCTTCGGCCTCCCCTTCCCCCCTCCCGGCGGCCTCTGCGGTCTGACCCTCGGCCGTCCATTCTCCATATCCTTAACTTGGCCCCGCACGTCCTTGCGGATAATCTGCCTGCAGAGATCCACAAACGCCTCGTCGACATTCGCTCTCCGCCGCGCGCTCGTCTCGTAATAGGGAGCATTGCCCCAGTTTTGGGAGACGCTGAAGGCGCGGGCGCGGGAGACGGCGCGATCTTCTTCGAGGTCGCATTTGTTGCCGACGATGACGAGGGGGACGGATGCGTCGTCTTTGATGCGGACGATCTGATCGCGGAGTTCGGCTAGTTCGGTGAGGGAGGAGAGGGAGGTGATGGAGAAGACGAGAAGGAAGCCTTGGCCGGATTTCATGTAGAGTTCTCTGTTGGAAAAAGTGGAGGGATTAGGTAGGTATTGAGATGGTGGGAAGAAGGGTAAGTGTACCTCATAGCCGCTATGGACGGGACGTTGTCAGCTGCGTCTTGCGAGTAAATGAGGTACAGGAGTAGCTTACTAAACTGTTCCGTGCCAGCGGTGTCTAATATCTCTAATATACATTGACGGCCCTGTTTGAAGTCAGTAGGGGCGGATTTCAACAAGGAGCTGTCGGTCACGTACATCGACCTCGATCTGCTTCCTATACGAGTCTTCTATTGTTGGATCGTAGCTTTCTATCCACACATTCTGTACAAATTGCGCTGTCGGTGCAAATCAGCGTCTGCCTCATTTTCGCTAGACCATCAACACAACGAACCGGTAAGACAGCTTTTCCCAACGCCACCTATTCGGTACTGGTCAGCATATTTCGGCAGGATCGTAGTGTACGAAGCTTACCAGCACCTAGAACTACTATGTGGTACTCCCGCCTAGTTCATCTTGTCAGCTACAACCCAGCGAGCGCTGCTCCGGAGGGCTCTACCTTTGGGACATTGCGTAGGTGTTTTCCCTATCCTTTGCACACCGTATCTTCGGATTCCACTGCTCTTGTTCGCCAAAGAAAGTCTCCCTCAAAGAACCCCAGTTATCTTGTGCGATGAATGAGCTAATGACTCTACGGGCTCGTTCGCCGTTAGTGTCGGATCTGCTACCGGATTATCAACGCTTTGAGATCGATCATCTGCCCCAGAACGCCGAACAGATTGTGGATGAGGCCACCAATACTATTTTATTTGGCAGGAGCGGTCAGGATCGAGTGCAAGGTCAAGTTGTGGGTTGATTGATATGGCTAGGCGCCATGGCTTGGAATTTGGTGGTAGGCTGTGGTGGACGTGGTGGATGGATAAATGTCGGCAGTAAGAAAAGGTTAGGTTAGGTATCTAGGTTTAGGTGGGAAGGGCTGTTGAAGTTGGTCGATTGGTGCACACGAAATCCAGGCCCGAAGTATCGGGAGAGTGGCACAGCCAATTAGTCGCGCTTAGGTCCGTCCCAAGCACAAAACAAGGCGAGCAATAAGCAATAAGCAATAAGCACCAATCCGGACAGCCTTATTCCTCGACATTCAGCCTATCATCCATCTCTTACCCTCACCACTCTCGCGGCTGCCTACATACATCTCCGTCAATTTGACACCCTCGACGTCGTACGGCTCACCACCGGCAGTTCTTCTGTTCCCCGAACCAGACATGGCGCGTATTCTAACTCTACCCGTCGAGGTTCGACTACAGATCTATCAGGATTTGATCATTTATGATCGCCCCTACAAAGACCATCCTTGGGGTGGCCATCTTCTGGCCTCCTGGGCCTACAGGTTCCACCGTGGCATTCTTGGTGTTAATAAACAGATTAACCAAGAGGCAATGGGAATTTTCTATGGTATGAATCAACTACGATTCTATATCAATACCAGGCCTTCGCGAAAAGAAAATGCCCAGGCCTCGATGAGCACTTTGAAAGCCTTCCAGAACTCGCTTTGCTTTCAGTTTGTACAGCGCCTCAGCTTCGACATGCACCTGAGCTGTAAGATGAACCGCACTTATTTCGGCAGGACTGGGCAGGTACTGGAAAACATTACAAAAGCTCAGGTCATGTTCGATAAACTCTGTCTTGTTTTGGCCAAAGCACCCAGATTGAGGGAAATTGAAATAGCTTGGAACGACGATATTCCATATGGTCATTGGGAACTCAAGCGTTTGCTGCTGCACCCTTTGGGCAAATTGCCTGCCAATTGCGCTATCAAAGTCGATGTAGTAATAGAGTCAGGCTATCTGAAGTCTTGTTCTGATAGGACATTCTTGGACAACCTACAGGAGTCACTGGTGTCGTCCCGACATGGACAATAATAATTTGGTGTAACAATCCTTCCTGTCCAATTGAAGATATGATCGCTCCAGGTTTTTTTGGTTTGTATGATAGGACACGACTTCTCACGGAGCTTTCTTGGGTGAAACAACGATCCTTACAGGATCAATCTTCATGTCTTCTGTCGAGTTTCAAGATATCATCGAAGCTTTGCATACCTACTTATCTTTATAGGAATACTGTGACAGACATTCTAGTGCAGCATCCACAGTTAAGAATTGAATGTCAACAGATCTGTCATTGAGAGATATCGTTGTTCGGAGTTACGAAGCAATTACAAGAGCCTTTCGTGTTTCACTGGCTACAAGTCAGCTGCCGATCATCCAAAAATAATACATCATGAGCCTCATTGGTGTCAGTCAGATTGGCCCTTCAAGGACGATGTTCAGCGACTTTCAATAATCACTTCACCCGTGGCTGTCATTTGAACCCCAGTACATCTCCTTGAACATCCAGCAAAAGCTCAAGCGTATCTCTAGGTTCAGGATGTTTCATGGGTTTAAACGCAAGTCATCTAAGAATCACTCTACCTACTTGGAAGTATCATCACTCTCAGGTTTGAATCAACAGAGACGAACAAAGACCACCCCTATCCAGCTCTGAAATGACCAAGATCAGCCGAGACTACGCCGTCGGCCTCCTGCAACTTTCGTTGCTGAGTGCTCTGAAGATTTGTGGGCAGCAAAGAGCAATTTCTGCAAAGACGGTCTGGTGTAGACCCGGACAAAACCGTCGGGGCATAATGTGCCGAGCTCCCAATACCGATGACGTCAACCATCACCATCTGCAAGACAGTCAAGTCTGTTTAGACAAGTTTTGTGACATTGGTGGACCGAACTTCTCCCACTCAGGCCCTGGATCACGATATTGGAAACATTCGTCTCTAAACTACCTTTGTCTAACCTACCTGGCAAGTGTTCCACCTGATCTATCATAGTCACTCCTCCACATCATTCCACCAACATGCCGACTCCAGGTGACTATGATGCAACCGGCATTGAGTACTACAAAATTCCGTCCTTCCAATTCGTCTCAGGCGAAACTCTTCCCGTCAATATCGCTTACCGCTCTTACAACCCCTCTTCCGCCAAAAAAGCCTGCATCCCCACCTGCTACGGCGGTCGGATCAACACCACCCTCGCCTTCAATGGCACAGATGGTGCTCTCTCTTCCTATCATGTCGTCGTTATTGCCATGTTCGGCAATGGCGAGTCCTCTTCCCCATCCAATACACCCGATTTTCCCAAAAAGCTCGACTACCGCGACTGTGTGCGCGCGCAGTATGAGTTGTTGACAAACCACCTTGGGATCAAGGGGCTAGAAGTTGTGCAGGGATTTTCAATGGGTGGTCAACAAGCCTACTACTGGGCCTGTATGTACCCCGACTTCGTAAAGGATGCAATCGTGACATGCGGTTCTGCGCGCACGAGTCTGCATAACTACACCTTCATCGAAGGCCCAAAAGCTGCTCTAATCAACAGTGTTGACTACGAAGACGGTGCTTTCCGAGCCAAAGGGGTCAAACCAGTCAGGGGTCTCCGAGCTTTTGGAAGAGCATACTGCGCCTGGGCCATGAGCACCGCGTGGTTTCGCCAACGCCTGTTTGAAAAGTCCGGTTATAAAGACTTGGAAGACTTCATCAAAGGGCAATGGGAAGCCTCGTTCGAGACATGGGACGCCGAAGATCTGTTGATTTTGGCTCGGATGTGGCAAGCTGGAGATGTGGGTACGACGAGCGAGAGTGGGGATTACACCAAGGCGTTGGAGGGGGTGAAGGCGAGAGTTTTGGTCATGCCGGCAAGGACGGATCAGTACTTCCCACCGGAGGATAACGAGATTGAGATGAAGCATTTGAAGCACGGCACCCTTGCCGTGATTGAGACTGTATGGGGCCATATTGGCGGTGGAGGGGCGAATGAAGAAGATACAACTTGGATGGATCAAAGGATAAAGGAATTCTTGAAGTAATGGTCTGAATTGGAAACCGTTGTTCATCCATGTACAATTCTAGTATACAACCACCTCTATCTAGTACATTGATTTTCAGGATACCTTATAACACATTCGATGATGTTTCAACACAAGTCTAGCTTACTGCCTCAATTTTGGCTGGGATTGAGGTTATAGTGTTTGACATGAGTTAAAAGGTTTGGTGTGCGATGAAGCATTCTGATGTGTATCCGGCTCTCGCATTTTCAAAACAATCAAACGCTATCCATTCTCTATCGTGAGGGCGGTCTGGCTACTTCCATTGTATTTTCCATGGCACGTCATCTTAGACAAAAATAACCAAGAAAAACCCCTCACCCACTCCATTCAAGAAACACCATGTCTCACCCCCCCCCTTCCCGCAACCCCCGAGTCCGCTCGCAACGACCGCAAATACCACATCCCCCCCGCCTCCGCGATCCCAACCCCTATCATTCGCTTTTTTGCGGGTCGATATGATGGAGGGGAGGTGGAGCTGGGTTAGGGAGGAGTGAGATAGGAGGGGGTGGTAAGAAAAGGGGGAAAGGGGGCGGTTCTGGGATTGAAGGGCGAGGGAATGGGTTATAGTGCTGGCGGGGAGGGAACTGGAACAGAATGATCTTTCGCAGTCACTCATGTGGAACCTCTAACTACCGTATCGGTACAGAAGCAGGTTAGAGAATCACTGGATGCATTCTTTCTCGGCCTATCAGCACTTGTCTTTCTTGTAGTCAGCACCCCCATGTGAAAAAACTAGTATCAGGTCCTCCAAAAATCCCGCCTCTGCGCAGGTCTCTGAGATATACATCAACGCCGGACCCCATCGCTCCCCTCATAACCCACGTTTCGACATCACTCGTGACTCATACTCTTTGCAAAATCCTGAACATCATCGACGCGAGTCCTGGCTATAGCAGTGCGTTTCAGATAACGGGTAAGAGAAATCAATATAAGCCTCCTTACCTCTCCTTTCAATCCATGATGTACAAGCCATGGATCACTTCTGCTCAAAGAACCCCTCCACGCGCTCGACCAAATCGCTTTTCTTCCCAGAAGTATGCAGCCCCTTTGCTTGGAGCCAGGACTTGAGAATGGGGACTGTGAGCTAAGAGGATAGTGATGTCAGCATCGCCCTCTGAAATCGCACAGTAATGTCAATCAAGACCACGGAGGCGGTCAAGGAGATCTATTTACCTTTCCAACAGCGTTCTTGTCAAAAGCTTTTTTCATCTCCTTATCATCGATGGCGTCATCCGTCTTGGCCTTCTTCCCCCGGATGGCTAGATCGTCCGCTTCTGGCGCAGCCCGCTTCGCCGGTACTGAGTCGTGCTTATTGGATTTCTGCCACCTTTCATGCTGGTCGTGTAGCTCGTTGCCCCAGTCAATGGCCAAGGGGCCGGCTCGCTTGTCGATCTGCCTGTACTTTGGGATTGTCTTGTCTTCGGGCTTTTCGGGCAGATCTTCGTCGAGGGCCATGGCTTGGAGGATACGATAGTGCCATTGGAGTGCAGGGTTTGGATATTTCGCGGGGAAATATTGTGCTTTTGGTAATTGGAGCATTTCGATCACTGCTCTCATTCGATCGATGAGCGGTCCGGGTGCCTGAATCAATGTCGTTTCTGGATTTTGTCGTATGTCGTCTGCGAAAGGTAAGGGAGTGATCCGCAAACCTGGAGGGGTAGTTTGAACGCCGTTGTCATCCATTTTTTCAGCTCCTGGGATGATCGCTGCAATCTGCGGTGTAGCGTTCTTTCTGGCTACAAACCAAGCTACTCCCATTTTCTCATCCTTTAGAAGTTTTTGCTGTAGCGCTGAGAAGACGCGGGTCGACCCCACATAGTCCTCCTCGGATGGGTAGATGAAGGTCGAAGGCCTGAGATTGGCCCATATAGGCAGCGTTGAAAGAGGCTTGAATCCTATTATGCGAATACCCGGGTCTCCAAAGTGACGTAACTTCTCGACTTCTTCAGGAGTAAAGGTAATCTGTTCACCGCCAAATTTGTAGGCCTTTCTAATTTCTACCTTTTCCACTGCGCGTGCTGTATCCTCGGCTAATTGGACTGTCACTCCAGTGGCGATTTGCGCTTTCTCTCCACTGACGTCGACATAGCAACTCCGTTTCGGCTCCTGACGTTTAAACATGATGAAGCCTTTTACAGAAATTTTAAAACCTGGACCGATCTCAAGCGGAAGGTTTGAGAACAGAGCTCTCCGTGCAACAGCTTTCGAGTTAATGGAGGACAATAGAGAAGTCAGAAGAGAGATCCCGTCGCCAGTAGAGGAGGGAACGGAGGCGCCTGAAATTGGTGCCGGTGCTTCTGGGTCGGAGGGTGAAGCGTTATAAATGATATCCTAAGTTTCGTCAGCACGCCGAACAGGAGTGTAGGCGAAGCAGGTGGTACATCGTAAAATTTGGCTCTATCAAATGCACTATTTGGCCTTGATATAGGAAATAATTCAATGATAACACCCAGGTCATACAAATCCTTAGCTCGGACAGCAGCTGATGATTTCAGTGCTTTATCGTTGGCATGAGGGTCGTCGTCATCCGTGACAATAAAGAGCCGACGTGAAGAGAAATTTGGGGCTTTGGTGGTGAAGATCTGATTAGCACAGAAGAGCACATTTGCCATTGAAACTGGTTCTTTAGATGGCACCAGTAGGTTCTTCGATTCTTCTTCGTCCTCAATCAAGGTTCGAAGGGTTTTCACATCCCCCGCTGTTGGTACATCAAGATCTGTAAGGAGATAGCAATGCGGATACGCAAGTCCTCCTCGGTCGTTGTCATCTCCTTGGAATCTGGACTTCTCTGTGCCGTACAGAAGGACTCCCATCATGTCGTTAGGGTTTGAGATGATGCGCTGTTGCATGAGAGCATAGGCGCACTTCAAGGCTGCTGATGTAGGACTATCTTCATTTGCTTTCTTAGAGTCTGCCGATGGAGGCACTGCAAGCATGGAAGGGCTGACTTCAACCACGAACAATACTGCATCTTTGACAGCTTTGTAGGCCTGGATGGAAAGGAATCAGGACAATGTTGTCATAGAGCTCCCGGCAAAGCTTACAGTTTCATCAAGCTCTTGGTCTTGCTCGTCCCCATCTGCATCTTGGGGCTTCCACTTGTTTTCTTCTGCCATGGTGAAAGATACCGTGATCGTTCTGTAGAGAAATTCAATGTTCAGTGCCTGTCAGCGCAAGTACTTGGTGCATTATGGAGAAGTAGATAGTCCCCAATTACTACAGATCATTCCTATTTATCGGAACGCCCTCGGTCGTTGGTAACTGTCAAGGCAGACGTGACCCGCGATTAGGTTTCGCGAAAACACCTGACCCCGCGCACAGGGCTGACAGCGACAGGGATTATCTTGCAGAGGCGTCATTGACGGGCACTTGACCCAATTCGAGCTTGCCCTAACTTTCTTACGGTCTGCAATACTGTTCGATAGAAACATCTATAATTTTGCACCCTTTCTGCTCTATCACATCGGGCCATTTTGATCTGATTCTTAATCTCGCCTACAGCTGGTCCCATGGCTCTCCGAAACCCTACATCCAAGCTCTCGAAATACGCATCCTCGTCCTCTCCCATCTCAGCAAGATGTGCCGCCTCACTATCCGTACATCTACAGCAATCTCGGCCACGGCAGCCATATGAACACACCAGATCCATGGCCACAGTTGTACCGCCAGTCACTCAGGATGCGACATCCTCCAAAGGTCCCACGGCCATGGTCTTCATGAATATGGGGGGCCCATTAAGAACAAAAGATGTTGGAGTTTTCCTTAGCAGGCTATTCGTAGGACTCATCAAACTTCATAGACGAAATCCTCCTTTCCAACTGACTAGCTTCTCTCTTAGGCCGACAAAGATCTCATTCCCCTAGGTCCCTTCCAATCATATCTCGGCCCTATGATATCCCGCCGTCGAACCTCCAAAATTGAGAAACAATACGCCGCGATAGGCGGCGGCTCACCCATCCGCAAATGGTCAGAGTACCAATCCTCAGAGATGTGCAAGATCCTCGATAGGATATCTCCCGAAACCGCACCCCATAAACCTTACGTTGCATTTCGCTATACCGATCCGCTGACAGAAGAGATGTACGCGCAGCTACTAGCAGACGGTTTTGGTGGCGGAAAGGGAGGCCGTGCAGTAGCGTTTACACAATATCCCCAATATTCTTGTTCCACAACCGGCAGTTCGCTGAACGAACTTTGGAAATGGCGGAACCGGCTCGAAGGGAAAGGCACACCCGGCGAATCGAACCCCCGAGGAGCTATTACCTGGAGCGTAATTGACCGCTGGCCTGTGCACCCCGGACTCGTCGAGGCGTTTGCGCAAAACGTCGAAGCTCAATTGGCAACCTACCCCGAGGACCAGCGGAAAGATGTCATCCTCCTCTTTTCGGCTCACAGTCTCCCCATGAGCGTCGTAAACCGCGGTGACACGTACCCCGCCGAAGTTTCCGCAACCGTATACGCCGTCATGCAGCGCCTGAAATTCTCCAACCCCTACCGCCTGTGCTGGCAATCGCAGGTCGGGCCTTCGAAGTGGCTAGGAGCCCAGACCAGTGACACCGTGCAGAATTACGTGAAAAAGGGGCAGACAAACCTCATACTCATCCCCATAGCTTTCACCAGCGACCACATTGAGACGCTATACGAGCTGGACCAAGAAGTCATCCACGAGGCAGGGCATCCCGGTGTTAAAAGGGCGGAAAGTCTAAACGGGAATCCGATTTTCATCGAGGCGTTGGCAAATGTGGCGGTGCAGCATCTTAGGAGTGGGGAGAGCTGTTCGAGGCAAATGGGGCTGAGGTGTCAGAACTGTACGAGTGAGAGGTGCCTGGAGCAGGTAAGCCATGCTTTCTTTGGCCCTCTAGATTTTACCGTGGCTGACAAATTCTTGCAGAAAAAATTCTTTGTCGGACAGGGGAATATGCTGGCTGCAATGTAGATAGATGTGTTACCCTACTTATAAACCTCAATCGGGCTATGAAGTGCGAATAAATATTTAACCAAATGGACACATAGTCATCCATTACCTTAGAGCATGGAAACGGAGCGGGTTGAGTGGTAGCTGGGGTAGTGGATAAATCATTTGCCGGAACCCACTCCCAGACTTAATGAGGAGATAGCCAGATGAAAGTGACTAGCCTGATTTCAAGACTGGCACAACTGGATGAGAGCGCACAATGCTATAGATAGCTAAACGATTCATAACTCGTGATTTTTACCTTCCATACCAAGTACCCAACCTCATGCCTATAGTCCCCCCCCAGAAACACCGCGGCGCCTCGCTCTTCAGACAAACCCCTCAACCCCGATTCCCCAACCACCCCTTCTTCAGCACCCGACTGACCCTTCTCGTACCGGCAGGCGGTTCAGCGCTCGGCGCATCATTGACCTGCTCCCTGCCCTTCCCCTTCTCGTTATTGGCCGCTCCCACGCCGGCGCCAAAGTCGTGCACGCTCTGGCCTGGGGCCCAGACCCCGAGATCGGGCTGGGTGGCTGCCGGGGTGGTTCCTTGGGCGGCTTTGCGGTGGCGGTAGCGGCGGTGGAGGAGCCAGAAGCCGAGGGCGACGAGGGAGAGGCCGATGAAGAGGACGATTAGCATTACTACCCAGCGCCAGTGGGTTGACATCCTGGATGAGTGGTAGATTAGCTTTACGTGAGATCAGCTTGGGGGGGGTTTCGTACCATCCCGGCTGCGGGCCACTTGGTGTCGCCGTTTCGTTCACTCCGGTCAATCCGGCACTCGAAGTTGCGGCTGCTGTGGCAGAAATAGTCGTTGAAGGCGTCGTTGTAGTAGGCGCTGGCTGCTGTCCTCCTTGCGGAGCTCCGGGCTTACACAGCCCCTGAAACCAATTCTGTATTGTAGTCATATCTGCCGGCGGGCATGATGGGCAAAGGGGTGTCGGCCCCCCATATAGTGGCTGGAGAAACGTCGATTGACAAAAACAAGACTGATAGATGCCTTGATTCGTAACCGGAGCCGCAGGAGGGACACAACCTCCCTGTGCTTGAATAAGAACCGGACATTGCTGAGCGCAGGCAGGCAGAGTTGACGAGATAAGAGTTTGAGCGAATGTCACGTCGACCAGAAGTGCGAAAAGAGCGATAGCTAGGATATGGAACATGTTGGAGTAAGCTGTAAATGAAGTCATGATTGACGAGAACCCAACGAGTGGAGGTTGAGATGATGATGGTTCATCTAGAAACGAGTGATGGAGTGGAAATGCTTTGGGTGAGGTTGCATTTGGGCTGTCGAGAAAATACGAGGCGGAGAAGCCATTGAGCTTCCAAGAAGGCTGAGCTAGGATCCTTAGCGTTGATGCCTGTCCGCTTGCTGTTTGGAGTAAGGTTGGCACGTTGGGTTGTACTCTAATTGGCGAGAACAACCTCCCATCTCTCTACCATAATCTGCTCACCTTCTCTTTCTTCGATATCTTTTGTAATGTATATATGTGATAATAGAGCCGTCAATGTCATCAAATATCGAAAGCAAGATTAATCTAGTGCACAGTGTCACTAGAAATTCTGACGGTGTTAGCAGACATGGTTAAAGCCTATTATTTACTGCACAGTGTCAGTGGATTCATCCTTTTGTCTTTTTGGTTGAGAGTCTGATCCTCATTGAAGCTGTTTGTTTTTGTTATCTTTCTGAGCTACTTTTAAGGCTTTCTGGGAATGAATAAATTCAAATTTGTTACTGTGGTGATATTGCACTAAATGTCTCTTTTGAGTGGGTAGAGCGCCATGGACAAGGTTGTTTCGGGAGCAATGGAGTACATAGTGGTTATTTGCAGTTTTGGGTATCTAGAAGCAAGCGATCCAGGTTCAGCGAGATGTCGAATACACCTTAGGACGCATGGATGCATCTTGAATGCGCGCCAGAGGAAGCTCTCCTATCCTCCGAAACACCAACATACCTGTCCATCTGAGCTTCAAGAATTCGAAACTCAAGGTTTAGTGGTGCGTCATGTGCCAGATGCATAATCTTGAATTGACTTTCGAGTATCCTGTTGTGTCACAACGGTAGCCGCATCTCAGCTTCGCGATGATGCTTCTTTCGATGGTCAACTGCACCTGAGTAAGGTATACTCATCATCTGCGAGACTGACCCCCCAATAATTATAGGTTTAAACATGATTCTGTCTAAAATCCCACCAAGCAGTGTCGGGTTTCGGCAAAGAAGAAATAAGAGCCAAGCCAACTGTTAGACCAACTGGCATTTGTGGTATGGGCAGTCAAGATTAATCAATTCTCTATAATTCCACCGCCCAATACTTCTTATCGCATAAGCTTTGGAACCAAACCAGCGTCGGTAAGATTAAGCACTTGTGAGAGCAAAGCAGGATCATTTATTTTCAATCATCAGCAATTTCAATGGATGCATGCCAAAAATTGCTGTACTTGGTCGAAAATATAGGATGACTTGTCCTGAAGTTCCTTGTCCGGGGGCCGTTAAAGAGAAAGGTTACCAGTGTGTTTAGTTAATGTGCAGGTGGAAGTTCTTTATGAGGTAAAGCTTGTCCTATATCGTTGTTTGCTTTCTGCTTTTCTCTTCTTCAGCTTTGCTATTGTTGTGGATCTTGAGTGTTTCCGTTCTAAATACGTCTTCGTATCTAGTTCTTCTGATGAATTAAATGATAAACTTATCCTTATTAAATTCCGATCAAAGTTCTACGAAATAAGATGATGTACCTATTCATGGTAATGTAAAGCTGTCAGATGATTATAATCGTGTCGTGAGTAGGAAGTATGCCAGATGTTTGTTGCCAAGGTATAATTTTTCGTACAAGTAGCTAAGCTTTTGTCTTAACAATTTTATAGGTATTTGAGAAATAACTTAGCAGTATCTAAGACAGATCGTACAGCTATGCTTCAATATTAAACCCACCATCAAGCGCAACGAAGTGTAGGTTAGGTCCGGCGTTCAGGTGAAAGCGAAACGAGACACAGGACTTCATCCCGAACGCTCAAGGTACTCAAAATGGTTTTGGGGATCATATATTTTGATCAGGCCACAATTCGCTTTTTGACCCATGATGGATGATAGCCCACCACGATGACGCTCCGCCGGGTGCTTTAAAACTCGCGAGGGGATCGTTGCCGTCGCTGCCTGGCGGAGGTTTAGGGAGGGGCTTTGATTTGGGCGGAGGGGGCGGAGGTTGGGTTTTTTGGTTACGGGTCCAGCCGTAGGTGACGTCTAGATGTGTAGTTAATTAGCAGTGGGGTTTTCAATGCAACGAACGGGCGGCAACAAGGTTTCTCCGCGGGGTCGGATCTTCTATGGAGGAACAAGAGTTGGAGCGGCACATACCCAAAGCGTAATACATGAGGCTTTCTGGATTGAGAACGGCAACATTAGGGTCGCTGACTGCAAGGGCGAGGCAGTTATCTTGACCATAGCGTTCGGCATAGTGAGGATCGTTGCTTTGACCTGTGGAGAAGGGGATGACGAAGGTGTAGTGGAAGAGCTTTACGCGGCATGTAAGTATTTCGCTTTTATTGGGGTGATTATGAGACGTCGTGCATACCTCATGGATTAGTGTGCCTGCTCTGCTCTCGAGTGTCGTTATAGCTCCCGTGCCTGTGCCGGGTTGAGGAGGTACCACTGCTGATGATGGTGGCAACGACCAGTATGCCCGGAAAATCGACATAGCTTGGGGTTGGGCCCTCGTTACGAACGCTTGAACATCACCACCTTGGGTGTTGACGTTCGCATTCTGAATGAGATAGAGGTTAGATGAGTTTGAAGCAGCGATTATTCAGGCAGTGTCCAGATGAGGCTTACACTGGCGAAGACATCCAGTGTACGGGTATTGCTTGGACTGTACAGGTCCACAATGTTTTGATAACTGTCTAAATAAAAGGGTCAGAAATTCAATGGCAGCACTGAGATGTGCATTGACCACTCACGGAGAATAGGAGCAACGTGAGCAGCTGTGGCTCCGGGTCCAAACCATCGTATAAATTCAGGCGTCGACTCGACACCAGTCTGGCTCAGAACCTGGCTTGCCGAGAAAGCTAATGCGATGGCACCTTCCACGTCTGTGCGGAAAAGATCCTCGAGCTGTTGTTGGGTAAAACCAGGGAATTCAAGATCCTCAAAGTCATGTAGGTTGAGATTAACGTTTCGCTTGCTGATTTCCACATGTCGAGATGTGGGGAGAACATGGCCGAGAGCGCTGAAGGTCGAGTTCAGGAGGAACAAGGACCCGAAAAGAGCCTTATACATCATGTTGAAGATATAAAGTCGCCAGAAATAGTATAGATGGAACAGCGGATCCGCGTGCTGGGGAAGCTCATTATATAAAGTGCGACCATGTTATAGTAAAGTCGAAAGCTTCGCCTTCTTACAAACCACAAGTGTGCTTCAGTGAACCAAAAGAGAAAATAGCCGATCACGGAACTGTGACCGTAGAGCCCGTAGTAGCTCAGGGGCAGTGCGTCAAAGAATAATAGGGTTTCTTATAAATAAAAATACGAGGCTTCCCCTGTTGCAATGCCCGTAAGCGGTCAGATTGGGGGGGAAATGGTGTGCAAGACTTCCATTCCATTTTCAAGGACTCCTATAATTGTGATTCTCAGAAAAGAAGATGAGAATTAAGTGGCGATAAGGACAAGCATGAGTAGCATGGCAAGGTAAGCGGATTAGTCGACCTGTCTCTCATTCTTCGGAGAATGACAATCCAAGAGCTAAGGAGTACGGAACATGTCAGATGAATGGTGGGGCAGTACGGAAACAAGATGCTGACACAGCTGTTTGTATAGATACATAATCGGGGCCTCAAACAGGAAACCTTAGCGAAGGTCATGGGTGCACAGTAAGGTGTAGGGTAAGGGACAGCGAAGACACGGAAGTCTAGGTACTAGGTAGACTGTTATATTAAGGTACCGGTCGCATGCAAGATAGACTATTTTAGCGAAAATTAGGGGAAATTAAGGTACTTACAACCGCGTGCGCGGCTGACAAAGCGGGCCGGCGCTAAGGTATCGTCGTCTCCTGCTAGGCTGCTTGTATCTGACTGTACTCGTGTTAGTAACAGGTGCATTGCACATAGAGATGAGCAGATACATTCTAAATAAATACATTCTTTGCCATTGCAGTGGTGGCGGTAGCATCTTGGTGCTGATCCTCAACCAATCATTGTCAAAGCTCGCTCACTCAGAGCAACAAACGTTGCTTCCTTGCCCTCGACTCTCTATTAGACACATATGATTGGGGCTACGATCTGTTGGTATTGGGTATTTTCGTTTTGTCTGACTCTGCTCGATCAGCAGCTAGCACATTGCCAGAGCTCCGTTGTAGACTTTGCCACGTTCCGCATCTGATATGTCTGACCTTTTACCTTACGTACTGCGGCGTTATTCTTCTTTGTCAAAGCTATAGCATTACGTTACATCTGCTCGCCTCTGTTTATTCATGAGCTATATCGGGCTTCCGCCAGCTTTGTAAGCCGGTCTTTCGTGGCCGGTCGCGAACTCCATCTATAAACCTCCCCATTTGCCATTGTTGAAATACAGCTCAACCCACCGATATCTGAATTTTCCATCAAATCCGTTCTCGTATATCTCTCCTATGGCTCTCAAATATACATCTATCGTCTTTGCCTACTGCTGCCATTCGGTCGCCAGCCAGACAGCCACCTCATGGCCCCCTTCTACTTCTGTTCCTGCCGCAATTTCGAAAATAGGACTCGTGGCAGCATGTTCAGGTACAGCAGCGCCACCCAACGGAGCTGGAACTATCCCCCAGAACCTGTTCGGTGGTATACAAGCCGACCTCAATAACCAGAATTCGGAGATTTCTCAGATGATCCAAGCCACTTGCGACAAAGGATACGCAAGCAAACATCAGCAGTACGGCTCCTGTAATGGAGACGTCTGTACATTCGCCGCCTCGACCCCCGAATATACTGCATCATACACCACCAATGCCTTCAGTGGTCATCTTGATTTCTGCCTTGGGGCTCCCGTACGTCGTTGGATAAAACCTCTCCGCTCTCGGCTTGCTCAGGCTGCTGACTTACAACTGAATTATAGTTCTTCATAGCCCAGCACTGTGGTGTAGCCTCGGGAAATTCCGCTAGCCCAGTGGGCGGCTCGTACGCCAGCAACTTCAACGGCGGGGGCAGCCAAAACTTCCAAAGTTACACATTCGCCATCAAGCCATCCAACCTACCCTTCCCGCAATGCACAGGCGATCAATTCCAGACCAACGAGCAGGCAAACGTCCTTCTAGCAATACAATCGATCTGCGCCGCCGACGCTTGCCAACTGCCTGGAGAACAGTTCGGTTGTGACAGGAACATCACCCAGGCTGATTACGTGATTCAGGCACATCGTCAGAACTACGGCACAAATGACTTTTCAAATTGCGCTACGGCCATGGTGAGCAAAAAATATACATTTACCTAGCTGCTTTGGAAATGTTCAGCTTGGTGGAAAACGTTAGAGTACGTTAGCTAATAGTGATTTAGGAATCGATTGTAGGAAATTGTTACGAAAAAAGCCAGGGAGGTGGCACGTGGGCTTTGCAGGGTCAGGCGTCGCAGGAATACTATGCACTTTCCTTCCAGCCTCCACGCCCTGCTCCACTCAGTAAGCGCGAACTATAAATCGAGTTGCGGCTGCGAATGTGAAGGGCTTGAAAGCAAGGTATGGTGCATTTGGTGGTTGAATAATTGGGAGGAGAAGAGATCGCAGGAGCGATATCTGCGTGTAGGGGCTCCTAAATGGTCGTTGAATTATGACATAGCTGGCAGTGGAAACCTTTTGACATGTACATCCTTCCAAACCGCATGTACGCTTTTCATCTTTGACATATACAGTATTCTTTCGAAATGGGGAGAGTGAGGATTTGTAACCCGCGAACCTCAGGTTCTCATCAAGAGGAGATGATAACATGAGTATTGACACGAATTTCAGCGGTATCCCCTAATGAGAATATCGAAGCCAATAAAAGAGCGGTACACGGTTATTGTATGTCTTTTGACTGCACTATATTGCTCCACCAATTGATCCGTTATGCAACTTTAAATGTTTTGCGTTCCGAACATAACCCTAACCCTGACATCTGCCAACTGCGCGTGTAGTATTTGCCGCCCTCTACTTCCCAATGCCCTCCCCTCAATTCTTTGAATTAAACTGCCTGCCGTCGCAGATCCTGGAAGCTTCTCTCGATCAGCGTTAGATGTACTCCGTATATTTCATGTTTGCCTTTTTTGCGATGATATTGTACACGCTGGTGGCACCTTTCTTCAATCTGTCTTGCATGAGCGCTAATGCACATGCACGACCCCGATTGGGGGCGAAGCCTGGTCAGGTCCCTTACCTTGGATCCTTTGCCGTCGGCTACGCTCCACGGGCGATAAAGAAGCAAGAAACCGGTGCGAAGTCTGTCCCAGTATCGAATGTAACTCGATTGTCGCACCATCGAGACTGTTATGCCAAAATTTCCTGCGATTGAACGAAGACAGTGTAGCAATGATGTTCTCGCGGCTTCGTCAACGTATGCCCTGGTCTTCTCGAGATTTCCAGGAGAAGCTCGCTCAGCTCAGAGAGACCTTCCCAGACGAGAAGCCCGAGTAGCTAAACCAGGCCCGCAAGGATGCGAAGGGTGACTACCTTGAAGCTGTCCAAAGCCTCAATGCTACGCAAACCTAGAGGAGCACCAGTCTCATGCAATTTAGCCCGAGGAAGCTTCAAAGACCTGCGCACAGACAGTATATAGATCCTCATCCGAGTTTCGAACTCAATAATGTCAATATGCATCCGAATCATCAGTATGCGCCTTCCCTTCGGAATGATTGAAATCAACATAATTCTGGTCACGCTTCTTCTCAGTATCAGCCTGCTTTGACATCTTTCTCATCTCATTCAGAGTACATGAACTCTCAGCAACAATATTCTGCTTCTTCGTACGTTCGATCAGCGCCTTCAACATACATTCTGCAATCGAACGTCTCAATGCTTTCATCGTCGTTTTCTTCTGCTTTTCAAGCATCGCAGCATCAGTCAATATTTTCGTGAACATCGAATCAATCATCGACGCTCACGTACGAGATAAACAGCAGCGCAGTGTCTCTCTACGAGCTTTCTTCGCCAGATCTGATGAACTATGATATGAGTTACATGTCAGATCTTCGAATGCAATCGCAATGAAACAGATTCACGAAGAACAGACATTGAAATCAGGTAAGTCGAGATAGATATGCTGCCTTGAGAGGAGATTGAAAAGATGACAATGATTCGTGCACAATTATGTGAGCTAGAACATGAGACTTGAATAGTGATTAATCTTCGAAGAGCCAGCAACTAGACAGGTTTTTAGGACTGTCGTTCTTCATAACAAATTTATTGTAGCTTCATATACATAGCACTGCGTAGAAGAATCATACACTGGTAAACTGGGTTGATTGTGGCTGTATGCAGAACCTGGGCCGGATTTTGCGATTTGTCGATAACATTAGCAAAGTCGGTGAAATTCTTGATAATTTAACAATGCACAAAAGTCGGTAGATTTATTTGTTCAATCGTATCAAGAAAAAATAATTGTATAAGGAATGGTAGAGAGAACAAAGTCATTGTCTTTCGTAACAGGGAAACCGGAATCAATGACGTGTCCAATCTTTATCTCCTCGAAACAGGGATTTCAATACCGAAAGCTACCGGAGAAGATTGGGGTCTGACTGAATCTAAGATGCATCAATACTCGCTGCGATGCAAAACCGGATCGCCATCACCTTCCATTCGTACCAAGATGCTCCGATTCCCAGGACGGTCGTCGTTTGGGTATAGAAGCCTCGAAGGTTGTCGGTGGTGATACTAAAAGGATCTGGCTTTCGCGAAGAGGGCCTGTTGCTCCCAAGCTTGCTAATTCAGTCTTTGACCGGATTCAGGGGGTCGTTCTAGACCCCTATACCCACGTCTGGCCTGCAGATAGGCTGCCATTTTGCGGGCCCCATTATGTTACGAGAATTCGTGGTAGATATCATAGCAGCTTGAGGCAACAGATCCTTGAACTTGCCGAATTCAGGGGGTAGGGAACTTCGTATAGTGATAGCTTCAGTCAGCATTGAGATCTTCGTGTTGATGTCTTTCTATCTTCAAAAAAGACTGGCAACTTATGAAGACCTCGGTTGAGCTGTACAGTCTGTATGCAGAATCAAACGCCGCCGAGTGAGACATATAGCAGGAACTACAACGTAGCAGAGGACACCCGTCGCAACATGAGTGCAAACGAACCAGAGACTATAGGCGAGGTACCTCTACTCTAGGACGTAACGCTCTATTGGCTGCCTCCGTCTCGTACTACCACAAAGGAGAGTTACTCCTTTAAGACAACCCTACGACGTACCAGAAGCTCATGTCAATGTGCATATTAAGGAGCCTCCATGGCGCGCTGAATCACTAAAGGGATAGAAGAAGGAGACACAGAAGCAATTTAAGAAAAGTCAGCACTACTTAGAATACGTTACAGCTGACGTAGAAGTACAACTAAAAGCGAACTCGATAACATCGCCATTCCATACGGAGGAAATCGTTCCCAAGTACCTTGAGGAACTCCAAAATATCAAACCAAAACGGGGGTATCAAGAGATTATTTTTAGGAGGACAACGATCCAAACCACGATACGTACTTGTATCTCAATTACGCTCACTTATACATATTTAAAAAGGAAATCGAGACCCTTGTATATCCTACATAGCCGCCAGATCTCAATCCTATGGAAGCTGTATGGAATATCCTGAAACAGAAGATTCGTAAGCTGGAAAAGAAGGATAAGGAAGATATGACGGATAACATTCTTCAAGCTTGGGCGGAGATTTCTCTGGAGGAAGTTTAGGCGTGTGCTAAGAAAGTATCTGAAAGGTGTACTTGACTAGTATACGAATGTAGTAAATGTATTAGGTTGGCACTGTTGTAGTGTGGTATAGCATGTATAGATAAAAATGTATGAGCTTGGAGTTGATTTTCGGTGTTCCTGCGCGGGTAAATTTAGGGCTGACAATGGCCGGTGATTTAGCCTTGCACGCCTTGACCTTTTTAAGCAATTACGGTAAGTATATAATTGCGTACTAGGCCTCGATTTGCTATGAAAAGGTCATTTGGCCGGGGTAGCGTACGTTCCAACGTGAATGCCCTTTATTTGCTTAGCTGATTATTCCCAGTCAATCGGTAGAGCGTGTGGCTCTTATGTCCATTAAGGCACCTCAAGGTCGCGGGTTCCTTCGGCTACAGTTTTTTCAACCTTTTTTTCGCATTTTTTTCAGGGCTAGTCGTGAACGACCAACGCCGCCGTAATGAGTGCACCGTAGCGATCCTGTTCCATAAATGTAAAAATGGTAGAAACGGGATTCATGGCTGTGAAACAGTAGCTGCAGGAGGACACTGACAGGGACCTGTTCTCAGCATCTTGGGCGGGAGTGGGTTTACCTTAGGTGTGGTTTGCAATCTCCCTTCCCCTATACCTTAGGGCGTGGTATATGGAGTCAGGGTTTTCAGCTCCTTTCCCCTTCCGCAGTTTCCTACTGTAGTTCCACCATATATACATTGTACATCCTCCTTTGACATTTCTTACACCAATGAATTCTTAACGAGTACGTAGGTAGGATTGTGGCCGCTCCTCAGCCATGATTCTCGGCTTCTTGCTAGCAATCTAAATCGTCTACCGTTATACTAATGTACCTTGCTTTGCTCTCGTACTTCTGCGGAATGCTCTTCTCCAAGGTCTTTATCAGCTTTCTCTCTTTCCTGGCTTCAGTAGACATTTCGGAAGCCCAAAATGGCAGCGGTACGCCCGTGGCTTGGCATTTTAACACCACGAATCCCCGGGGGCCGGATGGACCGTGGTCTGCACTCGAACTTCAAATCGGTTGGCTTCCCGAAAATGTATCCGTATACCCAGGACGAAGCCAAGCAACCCTCGTCGTTTCGAAAGCTATTTGCGAGCGCCAAGGCTCCAATTGCTCGAATCCCGGCGTTAGGTTTTATGACAAGAACCCCGTAAAGAATTTGACATCAAACGAGCTCGACATCCGTTCAGATAGCATCCCAGGGTGGAATGACAACCTGATGGATCCTTTACGCTTAAATGGATCGGTAACGCATACGCTCGAACGGATAACCATATCTCTCGAAGGTGGCGAGGAACAGTACTTGGATAACCTTACTTTCTTAGTTAGTGATGGAATGACGGTCGACTTTGCAGGAGGAATCCAAACCTCGCTTGACACAGGAATTCTCTCGTTGGCTTCCAAGCGGACCGATGAACCTAATATCTCTACATCCTTTAGAGGTGCTTCTGTAGAGACGTACACGCCTTTAGCATTCCTTGGCGCTCACGGGGGAAGTGATGTTCCCATCTCTGCGTCATGGGGCCTACATGTGGGCTCAGCGCGACACAATATCCCCGGGTCTGTGTACTTTGGCGGCTATGACGAAGCGCGAATTCTGGAGACTCCAGGAATCTTCAATAGCACAGTCATCCTCCTTACGAATGTCTCCATCAACAGTACCATCGCAGCATCCCAAAGCTCAAATAACCTTCTGAACCCCACCGACACATCGTCTTCCAATTTTAACGTTTCAGTCGTACCGGAGCCCGCTGTCCCATACCTCTACCTTCTCCCAGCCGTTTGCACATCTCTCGCCTTCCACCTCCCATTGAATTTCAACTCCGACCTCCAACTCTATACCTGAAACCTTGGTCACACATCGTTATCGATCCTTCTCTCGTCTCTCTCCAACCTACGATTCACCTTCAAAAACAGTTCTAATGCGTCCACCACCATCGCCATCCCTCTGGCTCTTCTCAATCTAACCTTAACTCCTCCTCTGGTCAAAACTCCAACACCCTAATTTCCTTGCAGACCCTACATACCCAAGTTACCCGGTGGCACCGTTTCCGGAAGCGCCCAATACTATCTCGGTCATGCATTTCTGCAAGGTGCATTCATTGGCCAGATTTGGGATACAGGAAGCTACTTCCTCGCACAGGCGCCCGGACCAAGTCTGCCTCAGTCCCGGGTCGTCATCATCGAGCCTAATGACACAGCCATCTCGGCTACGATTGATGCTCCAGTGTGGGAAGATACATGAAAGGATATCTTGAGTAAAGATGGAATAGGGCAAGCAAATTCTTCTTCTTCGCAAAATAGCTCGCCCCATACATCGGCGTCTACAGCGACAAATTCCGGTCCCGGATCCGGTTCCAGTCTCTCGAGGAAAGCTGAGGCAGGGATAGGTGTCGCTTGTACGATCTTTGGCCTGGCTGCTATTTCAATTGCAGTGGCTTGGGTGCAGCGCAGGAGATCACAGCGGAGAAATGGGCAGAGGTTTGGACAGAAGGATTCGGGGGAGGCTTGGAAGAAACCAGAAATGGGCGCATATACGCCTGTGTTGATTGGAGAGATGGAGGGATCTGGACATCTTCATAAATTGCGAACAGAAAATCGATTTGAGATAGAGGGTGTTGAATGTAGACAGATTCATGAAGTCCAAGCGGATCGTCGCCTTGAGATACAAGGTGTCGGAGTTAGAAAAGAGCTATAAGCATAGAACCGACGACGAAAGCCAATGGACTAGCGAAAGGCATCAACCGGCAAGCGACAGATTTTGAAACGCTACCGGAAGTCCAACGAGCAGCAGCATCGTTCTGAGACGCCCGGTATCGACCCTAGCAAAGCGATAAGATGCCAAGATGAAGCTCGTGATCCACAAAGAGAAATGTCAAGAAAGAACGCACTATATCCAACTGATGGGCTACCGTATTCGTAGCAGACGAGGGTACAGCGAAACGCCTATTCCAGAGACTGACTGCTTCTCATACAGAAGGAGTGTACTCTATCAGTATCTTCTGTATCATAACGAAGAGTATCTGGTGTCAAGCGCTAGTGCTTCCTCAGGTCGACACGGCCCAGTCCCCATCGCTTTGGATTCAGTTCGGCTTCGGCTTACGAACAACTTTGCTGGAATACAAGGTCATGTGGGGGCATACTGATATGTATATTGGTTGTTGCTGTTAGGAGGCTATCTAGGAGGTGGAAGGCACGAAGGTGAAAACTCTACTAGCGGGCCCCAACCCTACCAGCCCTATGAGGCGGAGGTTATCAACTCCGCTATTTCCAACAAAGTTGAATGAGATGGTTCAAAAGAGCTTAAGGGAACAACGTTGGTGTTAGATCTCCTTTCTGTCGTTCCCTCGGTCGCCACTTTTTCAGTAGATAAGCGCTCGAAGGGCTGTTCTGAAAGGTTGCCTTTGACTAGCTCGGCGATGCTCAGGTACATCTTGTTGCGCACTAACTGTAACCAACCCAAAAACTCGTCCCAGAATTAGACTGACTGCTTACCGATCTGCTACGAAAAGGCTGATGAGTGGTGGAGATAGTAAGCAACCTATCTATACCCACCAGGTAGTACTCACATGTAGACGAAGCCACTCAAATGTCCTGCGATGCTGAGAGCGTTGCATCAAAGATTTGGGGTCGAGATCAGGCGCTAGTAGAGCCTACAACAAGACCTTTAATGACATTACCTGAGCCAGCTGGAACACAATGTCTTCATGAGCGCATCACATGTCACTTTACATATAACATTTCCGAAGCATGTATGAAGTTCTGTCTTATACTCTATCAATTCTACGATCTTTTTAAAATTGTTAGGCGAGTCTACGTGCATCTCAATGAACTTGAGTACGACATCTCGCTTACGGCCAAAGGCTGTTAAGCATGTACTCTCTACGTACTCCGTTGTGGTGCGGGGCAGTTCCAAAAGAGCCAATCGCTCAGCCTTCTGCTCGTTTTACATTCTTTTCTCATGTTGCCTTCGACTCATCTCCTCAAACACAAGAAGACCCGAATCTGTGAGCTAGAGGATGGAGTCAAGTTCAAACATCTCTTGCAACCGTCCAAAGATAGTTTTTGTGAGAGGATCAACGCCCGCTACTAGATGTAAGTCAAGGAACTTGATTAACGCCCGTGAACACTTGGAGTCAAACTAATTTGGTACCACATTCTCGGCATGAATCAATGCTGACTTGACTTAATATATAGTTTTATCTTTATCCCCTGTGCTGCAAGCCGCGGCCGAAGCTAAAGCTGAGCCTCAAGAACCCCTTAACAAGTCGAAATGGACATGCACGCTATGCTTGACCACTATGGCACCGAAGGATATCACAGCACATAAACAGGGTAAACGGCACATGGCAGCCTTGGCAAAAGTTGATGGGACGCTCCCGGTGAAGTTGAAGTCAGAGTGTTTCAAAGCAGGAGCCTATGACGCCGAAGATACTGGTGTCAAATCCTCAATGTTTTCTCAATCGCCAACGAAAGCGCAGAAAATCAATGGAAAGACTGCAGCGAAACCCAGAAAGGGGATCAAGAGTATTGTTCCACCGTCTACCTCAGCAGTAGTCGACGATCAGCGGCTTGACGGGGAGCATAATGGGTGGTTCATTGACTCTTTCCCATCTAATACATCTATCGGCAGTACCATGAAGCCCTTCTCAGCAGCCCGCTTTCAATCCGTCCCTTATGTTCGCAGTACCTTTGCCATTGATAACGATCCTTTAGCGGCCTTTTTTTCCCTTCATAGCTCTTTCGAATACAATCGCTATAGCTCCTCGCATGATGAGTATAGACGTCTATGCGCTTTTTTCGGCTGGCCGTCCCGCAAGCAGGAATATGATCACGCTGAGCGGGATGAAGCTTGGAAGGGGTTCCGCATCGCAATGGTGAAAGCGTTCAACATGACATTTGGCGATGACGAGAACGACATGGAGGCATGGGAAAGGATGTGCGTGCTCGTTGGTATGGAACATATTCCTGATACCTTAGTAGCACAAAGAGAGGTGCGTAAGCCAGTTCTCCCTTGCATTTTATTTGTTTAGCAGACCTGTCTAAAAAATAAGTAAGGCCATGATTCAGACCCACGTGAATCTGTGCGATCTCCTTGACACCACGAGGCAACGCAGTAAAGTCCAAGTCTTTGCCTCCGAGAAAGAACTAAGAGATTATACTCTGAAGACGGGCAGAGTCTTTCCACGTGTAAAGGCTTATGAGGGAGGCTTGCTAAAATATCTGTTGAGAGAAATCACTGGAACCTATCATGGAAATAGGAGGACGGGCGAAGGCCGGAAAAGAAAGGACGAACGGAAGAAGAAGAGAATCACAAATGATAATAAAAATGTCGTAGCATGAGGTGCAGCTCTTGCATCAGATTGGATGCGATACCGACAACAAGCACTCTGCGTTCAGGTTGGAACAAATCCAAATCTCAGCATAAGCCGCAAAATAGGCGTTGCCTCTTAGACTGGGTCATCGCATCTGAAAGCTATGTAGGTAAGGTACAGTTACATACGGTGGATTTTGGGGGGCCGTAGTTACTTCGATAATTGGCTCGATCAGATGAATTGCTATCATGTGTCCTCACCCCTATCCTCCCTCTTAGAGGAAATCCTATCTTCACGTGGACATGTGCAACCAGTGGTCGATACCCGAACGACGAGGCTACCTGCTGAAAGACGTTGCCCCTTCTCTTTTCTCAATAGCGTTGATACTCTCATTCCGCTACATTCTTGAAAATGGTAGAATCAAAGTTCTGCACAGTATGAGGACCGTGACTGTATTCTCAAGATAGTCCAGGCAATCACGTTGGCTTTAGCTTTCGCTTTACATAGCTCAAGGTTCTATGTCCGAGTCAAGATTATAAAGGATTTAGGCTGAAAATGACTTCTTTATCGTCCTCGCAATGGTAAAGTAATTCAAAATGGTTTTTAGATACGCGGCAGCTAAGTCAGAACATCAGATCACAGCTTTGATTGGCATAGGCATGGGAGACGCCTCTCTTCACTATGGCTTGGGACCGCACATACATCCTTTTGCGTCGTCTCTTTGTGAACCATCACACAGAGTGAACGTGGAAATCATTCTTGCATTTTGTTAACGGCGTAAATATTGCGGCCAATTTGGCTTCTGCTACCACTGTCTTACCCCTGTGTACTCCTATCAATAAGCTCCGAGACCCTACCGTGCCTGGTAGCTGCTGACCTCCGTCAGCTCAAGCTGCAGTTGGGGTATCCTAAGGAGGTGATCTCTCAAGCTACAAAGTAATCTCTACGAATCGTTTCAGCTAGTTAATAAGATAAGTATCGTCCGCATTTTGCGATTTGGCCTTTACAACTCTTCCAATCATCTTCTTATGAGATATCCAAATAAGCTTTCGGATCAAAGTCGGAATATATTCTCTTATAGGTTTGGGCTTCTTGTCAGTATTCCCTTTCCACGTTATGTATAATCATCTCTAAGTTCTCATGTTTAGCACCGCAATCTGCGCTATTGTTAGAATCATTGTTGCAAACACGGAAAACTTTGATGATATTACATGTACGTTACAGTATGGCGTAGCCTGCATGCACCTCGCTAAGCTTCTTAGGCAACGATTTAGTTTGAAACATCTGGTTCGAGTAAGCTCTTCAGTCAGAAAGGACACTCCTCGTATGCTATCCATCGTTTGATTGACCAAAAATTAGCTTGAAGACTGTCTGTGACATTATTGCCCCGTCGATATGCCGTGCAAGAGAATGCTTCTCATAACCTACAAGATTTTGGCTCCTTCAGCAATCTTCAAAAAATTCAATCAACTTCTTGGTCCGAGCATAGTAAGAATAGAATCGGATTCGACTACCACACACCGCATCCATGTACTCCAGGAATCAAGAAAACCACTGTTATTAGCCTATCAACACATACTGATAGTCTTGATCAAGATTCCCGAAAGAACAATCCTTTCATTTGAAACGTCACTTCGAAGGCGAAGGCTGTTACTGTTGGAATCTTGTCAGAATTATTAAGTTCATAGTGAGCTGTCGAAGTGGTCAAGTTGGGTATCTATAACCTTTTGGGGCTAGGCAATGGTGCTCATCGTAGTAATCATACTCGTTAAATGACTTCATAAGATCTCGAAGGAATCAGGCTGCAGCAAACATTCCGAAACATTGCATACATGCTGTAAAGAACCGAGAACAATCATCGGGAGCGTGCACATGTAATGTATTGAATACTCGATGAAAAAGATATGTGCTTTTAGGCTTGCTTTGATATGCGGAAACATCTTCATCTTCTTTGTGCACTACTCACTCACAATTAAAGCAACCCTGGCCTTGCACCTTATCCATCACTCTCAAATATGGCGAATCTGCCAGAAACATTCGCAGGTAATTCCCAGTCGCGCAATCTCTTCCATATTAACCTTCTCCGGGCGTGACTTGCTACACGAGCCTTCTCAAGATGTCCTTCTCTCCCTCAAATCCGAATTCGAGCTGTCTCTGCCATACGCGCTACGAGACTGACCATCTCTTCATGAAGGGCCCGTTCACATTGCCATATTCGGCGGCACAGGCCTTTCCCACCTCACCGGCTTCAGCCCCGTTGCCTGCCTCCCACTCACGCACCCAACGCTCTGCCCACCGTGGGGTACTCCCTCGTCGCCCATCACAATTCTCTCGTACCTAAGGTCCCCGGGCACGCCCCTCATCGTCGCATTTCTTCCTAGACATGGCCTGTACCACGAGTTCGTACCGCACGAGGTGCCGTCGAGAGCGAATATTGCTGCGCTGAGAAAGTTGCGGGTGAGGTGCTGTGGGCAGTCTGAGAGAAGAGGTCAAGCCCAGGGGCTTTCTAGTGCCGGACCAGGTTTTTGATCGGACCAAGGGGGTAAGTCTCCACTCTTCAGTGTTGGCTAAAGGCTCTGCTTTCTCTTGAGAATCTAGATATATCTGCAAACGGTGGACTAGTGCGTCATGCGCTGTCCGCCCGTTTGCACTCATCCTTCCTAGACATGATCCCAGTTCTGGTTTACATTTCTTGTCATTGTTGAGTCTAAGGAAACACACCATAGGTCAGACCGTGGACCTATTTCGAAAAGGGCGTTGTGGGCCATGTTGGCTACTCTGATCCTTTTGTTGGAAATAGAGGAGTTGGTAATCTCCGCTTCATAGGGCTGGTAGGGCTGGGACCCGCTAGTAGGGTTTTCACCTTCCACCTCCTAAAAGTAGATAGCCTCCTAACAGCAACAACCAAAATATCAATATGCCCCCATATGACCTCGTATTCCAACACCTTTCAACAACAAGGGAAGAAATAGTCATGAAGCTAGCGCCAAGTACTGAAATCAAGTTGGTGAGTACTAGGTCGTTGCCTTTCTCATTAATAGATTTTCCGAGCGCGGGTCACGAGAGAGATAGCAGAAGCCAACAGCAAAGAAGAACAAGGGAGGGATAGGTGGAAGATGAGGTAGATACTGACGGTATCTTGTTCGCTGCGAAACATGGTCATTGTAAATTCAGTGTAGACTGAGTAATCCTGCATGTGGCTGTCAATGAAGACAACTGAAGCCGGCCTTAAGGCAAACTCTGCGTGCTGCGCCCCTTGCATTGTCCCACGTGATACTCTATATAGCCATCGAATTATCTTCCCAAATGCCAAAATAGCAAGTGAGAAGGCCTCGTAAAACGGCGTGGAAACCATCTCGGATCGGACGTTGTTCTCACCTGCACGCAAAAGTGACAAAACTATCCGCGTCTATTCGTATTATCTACTTTAGTGTTAATTACAGTAGCCTCAACGTCAGTTCCTTGACTTGCACAACATGCTGTACTAGAGATTTCGGCTACATGTGTCATGCTGCTCAAAAGTTTCCTTACAATCCAATTGTCACAATGATCCTGGCCTACGCCGATCTAGAATCTCCCGACTCAGGCGACAAGCATGTAATTATGGGCTCGAATATGCCGCAGAATCTTCGAGAATTGGCCATCGTTGGAGAGAGTCTGTCCTGTTCGAGTAAGGAAACTCGAGGTTCTTCTGAAGAGTCCTACGTATGTGACGCACGGGCAGGTGCTAATATTTTCAAACAATAACTAAAATCGATGTTCACAGGACCATAATTCAGGACATCCCACTCAAGATAACTTAAACAATGGCAAAGCAACGAAGCAATGGCCGGCAACTCCACAAAAATCAGCATCTTTATTCAACGGATATGTCCCCAGCGGACATCTGCCTCTTACTCCTGCTCAAACACCAACACGCGGCGCCAAGCGCAGCTATCCTGAGGAGAGCGAGAACGATACGACTACTCCATGCAGCAAACGCCGCTTTATTCAAGCTTTGCAATCACCATCAAAGAGCCCCTTCCGGACAGACCCAATTCCTAGATTCTCGATTCTCAATAACCAACAAGATGCCAAAGTGACTAAGATTTCAGCTCTGGAATTGAAGCGAGCTTCTGAATCGATTCTGAGCCAGGTCGACTGGGACGAGGTGGAGGAAAACGTGGCGAGCAACAGACGCGGATCTACGTTTCGGAAAGCTATTAATTCCATCCTGCAAGAGCGGGTAGATGAGCTCTTTGAGGACGAGTCTTCTTGCTCGATGTTAGAGTAAGATTGTTGAGTAAGGCAATCTGGTTGCTTAGACGAAGAATCTTCTAAGCCAGCTTGTCGACAAGACAATTTTTGAGCAGCTACAGATTCCCAGGGATTTCTTTATGATTTCTTTTGCAAGTACTAACCAATCCCCAATGGTGCGGACTACACTACTATCATCTCACTAGCAGCAAAATCCATCTATTTCAAGATCGCTACCCTTAGCCGTAATGATCAGGCGCTGTTCCTCATCTTCGACCACGAAATGTTAGCCACCACAGCCCTTTTATTCGTTTCTTTTTAGGCCTTGGCTCATTCACTGCTGCTGCTACTTCTGCATTATCCCTTTTCCGAAAGGGCATGGAGTAGCCGTAAGAGTATACACTGTGGAGAGCTGCCGACATTCATCTCCGATTTGGAGCCTGACCTGTAGTGGTGTCTAAGTACGGTTTTGTCACCTACTCAGGCCTTGATGTATTCGTACGCTTTTCATTTATGATACATCGTGAAAAGGAATCATCGGAGTATCTAAAATGCAGGACCGAAGCCAGTCAAGCATCAACAGTAAGTTATCAGTCGAGTATCTGTAATCTCACTTGTAGTGTAATTTAAGGAAATCATTCATCACCGTCCATTGACTTTTCCACATTAGGCGCGTCCAGCCGTCGCGCCTGCCTCAAGTACCCTGTCTTTCGCGACTCATTCATTTTGCTCTCGACATCGACATATGTTTTCGTTTTCTAATTGGCATCCCTGGCCATTCCTATGCGTACCTTAGGCAGGTCAATATCTGCTGGACTCCAAGACCTGTTTGGTGGGCCATCAATCTCTTGGTTGTGTGGCCAGCAGGGCCTTCCATCACGACCACGAGGAACAGCTTAATTCTTCGTGTTGATACTTTGTGACCCAGTCATTGATAAGGTATCTCCACACAACGTTATGATAAAGTTTGTTATCTACTAGGTCATCTCCATCACTTCAACGACTTCTCGGTCAACTAGAATCTGAGGATACTTCTCTTTGAAATTGACCGAGCCAGGATTCTGAACCTGAATTTACTCCTCATCATTAACACTTCCCTCAAGCATTTTGTTGGTAGGAACACTGGGCACCGCCAACATGGATTTCGGACCTTCCCACGTGCCTGCAGAACTACTGGATGCTATTGTACGAATGCTACCCGTTGCAGATCTGAAGAATATTCGCCAAGTTTGCAGTGGTTTAGCCGCGATTGCTTCCCAGTTCCTCTTCCAGACAGTTTACATCTCAACACAGTTGCAAGACAGAGAGAACTTGGCATCGGTTTCAAATCATGCCTTTATTCGACATAGTGTTAGAGAAATCATTTATGACTCTACTTACATGTGTTCGACTGAGCCATTGGATCGAGACAGGCTCATCAAAGCTAACTACAAGAGACTATTTTGGAACGGCGGGTTTCGCCTAGCAGACGCAGATTACACAAAAGCTGCAATAGAACGAGGCTTCAATCGCTATCAAGCTGGTCTTCAGGATCAGGTGAACCTCGCCGAATATTGCGGAGCACATTTGACAAAGCTCGTCAACTCCGACACTCTGCCCAACAACTTCCCGGCATTACTAGAGGACCCTAAATATCATGCTGCGATGGCAGTGTACCTGCCTGACGATCTGGTACGCCTTGTCGAAGCGCTTCCCAAAATGCCGAACGTCAGGCGCTTCGCAGTTTCTGATTGTCGTCACACCAGTAACGACAAGCATTATAGATTCTCCTATTTCGCAGAGGCTGACATTGAAGGCATTCCAGACATTACGTTTTCTATACGGAACAAAGGTATCCGTGGGTTGGATGCAGTCGTACTAGATCCCCGTCCATGGCCAGAACCTATGGAGGAAGAAGATCCGGATAGCGATCGTTCTTGGTATCGCGGATTCTCTGTCCTAATGCAAGCAGCGTCGATGACGAACATGAAGAGACTTGAGTCGTTCAACGTTGAAAGCAACCATGACCTTTGTGGACTTTCTCATTCAATCCTAGACATGTCGTCAAGCGAGCTTCGTCATGCAACCAATGCCTTCGGCAACCTGAAAACCATAAAATTATGGATTGATTCAAGGCCAGTCATCGACCGCCGACCTGGTATGGCTGGTTACCCGGCTACTTTCCACGTGTGGTCACAAACGCTTGAGTCAAAAAGCATTGCCGTAGTTCTGAGCGCGGCAATACACCTGGAGACCTTGGAATTGGGGTTTGAAGATGCCGTTTGCGACACGCCATGCGAAGTAACTTCGTTCGCAAATTTGGTTGGCACAGGCACATGGCCCCGTCTTCGCTCCCTTCGCCTCGGCCATATGGTCATGCATGAAAATGAGTTTCTTGATTTCTTTAAGAGACACAGTCAAACCCTCCAGAGCCTTTGGTTACAGCAGGTGGCCCTCTTTTCGGCACGGGCCTCACAGCACGGAGAACACAGACCCGCCCACGGCTCCTGGGGCAGTACTTTCCGATCCATGGCAACTAACAACCTTGCCTTGACAAGCTTTGGAATGCACTTCCACGTCTTGGGCGGCTGGGACATTTCCAACGCCGAATGCATTAAGCATCATGCTCATGGTGCTACTGAAGTGCTCGAATTCTTTCAATCCGGCGGCACCGACCAGAAGAAGAAATTGTGTGGGCACTGAGAGCGTTTGGAGCTGTCGACCTTACCATTATGGGCGGTACCAATCACTACTCTTTACGAGGAAGGTCGACGGCTATGGAAGTCCATCTTGATTCTTATCGCTGAACAAACCTTTGCATACTTCGTTCCGTCGCTGCCTCCGATGCATGTTCAAAGCCCGCCCACCGGAAGTTCGACATTGCCGAGAACCCGGTTCCTGCAACGATGTCGTACTTGTGCTCAAACGCCTTTCGGAAATTCCTGCTGCTAGCTTCGGTGGGAGACGTAGACTGGCTGAAAGGGACTGTAGTTCTTTCGGAGTATTTCATCTCCACAAATATCTTTCTCGAGTACCGAATGGCTGTCTCCTTATTCTAAAGAAAGATGTGGGAAGTATGTATTGCTGCTAGCTGTACTGGAATAAATAAATGTATGCAGGAAGGCTAGAGTAAGAGTTGTAATCTGGCTGAATGGCTCGAGAGCTCTGGCTTCGGTTGGTAATACTTTAATAGATAGATGGCTGGTTGTGCTACCGCGATAGAAGCGCTTAATGCTTGCTTTCCATCTTTGAGTGTCCATCCATGCATTGAGCCTCCGTAGTGACATTATTTGTAGGCTGGGAACGGCTGGTGCCAGCTTGAATCGTGGTCTGTGTTGGGTTACCGGTTTACCAGAATTTGGATACACTTGATACGGCCCTGTTCAGGTATATTTTATCACATTCCGACAATAGTTCATATTTCCATTTCAGGCTGAATGAACAAACATATACGTCCTCGCAACCACACACAAACCTCCCCATAAAAAAAACCCCCCCCCTTCTCAACCCTCCTCCCCCCTCCCCCCCGCCCCTCCCTCTCTCCTCCCCCTTGCCCCCTCCTTCAACTTCTCCCACCTCTCCCGATACCTCCCCACCACCCCCCTCAACTTCTCATTCTCTCTCCCCAACCTCTCCGCCTCCTTCCTCAATCCCCCCGCCTCCTCCTCCAACCTCATCACCCTCTCCTCCCCCAGCCTCTTCGCGCGTTCATCGCCCGCGCCTGCCATCCCGGCTGCGCCCTCGGACTGCGAGCGCGCCATGGCGCGGATGCTGGTGTGTAGCGCGAGCGAGGACGTCTGCGCGCCCATTTCGAATTCGGCGAGGCGTTTGCTGAATTGGTCGGCGAGGGCGCGGAGGGCGGAGTTTTCGAGGACCAGCTCTTCCATTGTTTTGGTGCCGGGGGGTGGGTTTTGGTGGTGGCGAGCCCCGGTGCGAGTGAGGATGGGTGAGGCGGGTTGGGGCGTTTCGCGCGCGTCGACAAATTCATCGTCGTCACGTAGGTCTTCGGGGTTTGAGGGGCTAGCGGTGTGGTGTTTGGAGAGGTTGGCTTCTTGTTGGGCGCGCGCGAGGATGTCGGCGTAGGAGATTGTGCCACCGGTTGTGGGGACCACGTAAAAGGATTCGGCCGCTGTGCCAAAACCACCGCCGCCGCCTTTGGGCCCGTGTTCTTCGCGGAGGGCGCGCAGAGCCGCGCGGGAGAAGAATTTGTTGTAGTCGATTTCGGCGGTTGAGGGGTCTGAGGAAGGGGGGACTGGGGGTTTTGGTTGGGGAGGCGAGGGTTTGATTGGGGGTTCTGAGTCGGAGGAAGGGATGAGTGGGAGGCCGGCGAAGGCGAGGGGGGCAGATATCTTGGAAATGAGGGTTTCGAAGGTTGTGTAGAAGCGTTGGAAGGGTTCATCGTTGCGGGGGGAGGGTAATTCGGGGGTTGGCTTCGGAGATGGGGATTCGGTGCGGAATACTTGAGGTATTGACGCCACGGGAGTTTGCAGGAGGCGCTGCTCTGGCGCGGACTTGGGTGGTGGACCTATCTTTGGCCTTCTTGGCGGACTGAGAACCTTCCCATCTGCATTTGGAGGCAGAAGTGGCGACGATGTATGCCTATCTCTTCGCTGTATGCTCGATGGTATTCCACGGGCTGATGCAAGGTTACTGGCAATGGAGGAGCTAATATCACGTGAAGGTAGATGCGCCGGCAATGGATTATGCTGTTGGGAAAGGTAAGGGGAGCTTTCGCGAGGCTTGGAGGTATTCGGCGAAGCAGGAGGTTGTGTAGCATGTTTCTGCTCCGGCAATGTTCCTGAGGCCTGAACCACAGGATGCGAGTTTTGGAGCTTGATCAGTTGGGATAATTTCTCATGGTGTTGCTCGAGCAGCTTCAAAGTGCGAAAGGCCTGGCATTTCCTGTGAGCATTTGGACAGGAAGGCTTCGCTACGAACAAGGCCTACTTCTGAGTTCCCAGTATCCTTGGCCGCCGTCGCAAACTGCGCAGCCGCGAGATCATGCTCTTCGATTGCGGCGACCGGGGTCGCAGCATTCTGGGCGTTGCGGGCATGGGATTGTGCCTGGAGTGAACGGTATTTAGCGAAAGTTACTTAGACGGCTGCTTCAAACCATACTAAAGTCAAAGGAGAGAGCTCCATGGGTATTGACTGTAACTCGGAGAATCGATCTTGTGAGATACCCGTCACAAAAACCTTTGTAGACAAGAGTCAAGAGATTCCCGCTTTTCGTAGAGATGGTCCACAAACGGCTACGATAGATCATCATCATCGGACTTAACTCCGGGGTTTTGGCGGATGACGAACCGAGGTAGTTCTACCCCCGTCATAGATCTTGGCATAAACAAAGCTATCATGTAGCAGAAATTACTCTTGTCCTCTACTTGACCAGCACATATAATCACAGCTTTGCCTTCACTTTAATGAAGACTTGCCAGTCGCCGGCATGAGCAGTGCCAAGCCTACATAAAGACCGTGGCTACATAATCTACACCGCGCCCAAGTAGCTCACTTCAGTTAGTAACGCTATCATGGAGCAGCCAGCATCCGAGGAAGCCTCACCGGCCCCCTCTGAACGCGGTCTGAAAGGCGTACTGGCTAAAGCCCGACGCTCCCGCATGGATAATTCCTCTACCCCGTCTGTCAATGGCACGGACAACAGTAGCGAAGGTCATGGTATCAGGAACTCAGTCGACTCTCTTCTGGACAAGGCCCTTCCAAGCCGTCATCCCAGCATTGACGGTGGAAAACCCACTGCAAGCGACAAGCTATCAAAGCTCGTACCAGCCCGTATAAAGAAGAAGAGGAGAGAACGGAAGGAGGCCGAGCAACAGCAAGAGGAAGTACGAGGTCGGATTATCGGGAGCCAAGGAGGAGCTTCTGGAGATTATGAATCCCAATCAGGTCAGCAGAGTCCGGGTGACGACGGTGGTAGCAGTCTTATTACAATGGACTCAAATATAGAGTCGTAAGTCAGAACTTCCTTGATCCTTGCATGAGGTAGGATTTGGCGCATAAGCGAAGGCGGATCAGCCGCAAACAACGCCTTTCTGAGGTCCCTATCGACAAGGCAGAAGGAATATCAATATTACGACCAGCTATTCGCTTCGCAATATACTATACTCACTGTTGTTCGCCATGATTAAATTTTTCTTAGTATAGGCTATTACATCGCGCTTCTGACTGATGCTGACTGGTCTTCGTGGGTAGACCCTTAACCACTCCACCGCCGCTCATAAGTCACCAATCCCACATTGGCTACCTAACTTCTACATCGCCGTTAATCAAATCAACTACCGTCAGCGCACCAAGTAACCCACACATAGACACTCCCACCTTGCAGGCCCCGGAATATCACAAGTCTACGACCTTGCCAGTCTCTAGCAATACATCCTCATCAACGAATCTGGCTCCTCGTCATGCTGCTACGCTGGATACTCGTCAATCCGAGAAAGAAAGCTCCCGAAATGGGCGCGGAATATCGCCAGGTGCAAAGATCAAGGAGGTTTTCACGCCCGGTTCTCGAAAGAAACGGGTTAGCCCACCAACAAGTCCAGACCGCGCCTCTGTGAAGTCTTCAGAGAGCGGAACAACATTGGGAGGCTTTTTTGGTACAGCAGATAGAAGGAAAAGTGCCACTCTAGACCAAGCTCCTAATGTCTTGAAGGATCGCCCCGTCATGCCCCAATCCATGGATACCGACTCGAAGATTAGAACGGTCAAAAAGCCCGATATCCCAAATATCTCTACAACCCCTCAAACACCTCCTAGCGCATCGCTCGAGACCCCTCTCACTACAGTCACTCCTCCGACTCCGACGGATCAATGGACCGATCCTCCTGGGAGCCCGTCAGTCAAACCCCAACAATCAGCACCAGCGGGTACAAACCCAAAAACTGTCACATCAGCCTCAGGCAACATGATTTCACATCGACGGGCCAGGTCTGACTCTGCAACGCACCCACCCAGCAAACTATCAAATGCCATGTCCGCTCCACTAACGCCAACGATCGAAGAGATTAGCACACCAGGGACGCGCTCCCCAGGAGTTTCAGCCTCGCCCGGTGGCCCAGCTGGCTTTTTCTCGTCGGTTTTTTCGGCTGCTCAAAACGCTGCGAACACATTGAGCAACACCATTGCCAACAATCCGCCACGGTCAAGGAGTTCATCTCAGATGATTGATGAGGGCAGCAACCAAGAGATTGAGACAGGCTCAACGACCGTTGGAGGGGTTGATGATGTGCCATCAGATCCAAAAAAAAAACTTGCCATCGACACAATGGGCTCAGGTGACTTGAGTTTACAACATCTTGGTATCGCCACAGAACCCCCCTCAACCAACAACTCCACTACCGGCACTTTTGCGACCGCTTTGAATGGCTCACCTCGGTCAAAGGACGGTGCTACGATTCGGCGAGATGAAGCTGCTGCACGCGCCGAAGATGCATCGGCCGCTCGTGCAGTATCCGCAGCTTACAGTGACACTACTGTAAATGAGCTGGCCTCCACACCTATCGCTGAAGATGCCGCACCTGCCTTCAAGACTAGATCGACTTACGAGAGCAGCGTTGCAGGTGACAAGACACCGCCCAACGGGAGTATCTTTGAGGGTGAGGGTGGCTTCAAGAGGAGTGGGAGTGTCCGCAGTCGAGTTGGTGCAGTGGCCCGGCGACATCGGAATAGCTCAGGCGCCACAGGTAGTACCATTGCTGCTGCTATAGGAGCAGGTCATTCTGCACTCGCCAACCCTTCAGCATCAGGTAGCACTCCGAAACTGACCGGATTTGCCGTTGCGAGCAAAAAGCGTAATCGTGACTTTCATCAATTATTTCGCAGTGTCCCAGAGGATGATTATCTGATTGAAGACTATAGCTGTGCTCTCCAACGAGACATCATTCTAGCCGGGAGGATCTACGTTTCAGAAGGCCACATTTGCTTTTCCAGTAACATATTGGGATGGGTTACAACCTTGATAATCAGTTTTGACGAAGTCGTCTCCATTGAAAAGGAGACCACTGCCATGGTCTTTCCCAACGCTATCGCCATTCAAACCCTCCACGCAAGACAAACTTTCCGCAGTCTTCTTAGTCGAGAAGCTACCTACGAGTTACTAGTCGGCATCTGGAAGCTCAGCCATCCGCAACTGAAGAGCTCGTTGAATGGCGTGACACTAGATACAGGTGGCACGGGCGACAAAACCGAGAAGGCTGAGCCCAGCAGTGAAGATGCTAGTGATCTCTCGGAGGAGGAGGAGGAGGTTTATGACGAAGACGAGGAAGAGGGTGAAGGATTGGGTAGCTTCACTGGGGCCGGGGATGGCAGTGTTGGAGGTAGCGATGTTGGCGAACCTGTAAGCAAACTGGCCACTCGGAAAGCGTCTAGCATGGGAAATGCTATCGGCTCTGCTGCAGGAAGTGTTCCAACGAATGGGGAGGCCAAGGCTGGCGAAAAAGCTGCTGCAGTGGCCAATGCGGCAAGCGTGGACTTTTCGGGTCCACTAACCCATGCGCCAACAGAGTGTAGTGACGGCGATACCCATTATGACAGAATCCTTAAAGATGAGACTATTCCGGCGCCTCTGGGCAAAGTCTATTCCATGATATTTGGCCCTGCCTCTGGCGGATTCATGACCAAGTGGCTTCTCGATGACATCAAAGTCACGGAGCTGCAAATGGAAGACGATAAGAAGGGTCTCGATGCTGAAGGGAAGAGTCGGTCCTACTCCTATATCAAACCACTGTATGCGTCAATCGGGCCGAAATCAACAAAATGTCTTATAGTTGAGAATATGGATTCCTTTGACCTAGAAAAGGCGGTCTCTGTTACTGTATCTACGCAGACGCCTGACGTGCCTAGTGGTAATGTATTCACCACTAAGACCAAATTTTGCCTCATGTGGGCTCCTGGCAATGCGACAAGGTTATTGATGAATTTCACAATTGAATGGTCGGGCAAAAGCTGGCTAAAAGGTGAATACAAGTTCCCCACAATTGCATCGGCAACATTAACGTCTATATTTCGCAGGACCTATTGAAAAAGGTGCGAGCGACGGCCAAGGAACTTATGCCAACGACCTGGTGAAAGCTCTCAAGCAAGGCCTTGCATCCAGATCGCGGACGAATACATTTGGCGCAAAAGTCAAGTCTAAAGGCAAAAGAAGAAAAGGTGATGCAGACACACCGAAGGGCTCATTGGTGGATAACAGCTCTAAAACTTCAGTCGCCCAAAAACAAGACAACAACTGGGGCCTATTCGAACCTCTCCATTCCCTCTTCGGTCCTGTCGTTGATCCAGTCATGACCATAATTAACTCACATATGATCATCGGTTTCCTCCTCATCACTCTACTAATAACCTGGTACCGCTCCCCCACCCTCCCCCCTTCCAGCCGCCTCGGCTTCCCCAGCATGACCACACCCGAGCGCATCGCAGCCTACGAGGAAATTTGGCGCGCAGAGGAGAGCGATTTGTGGAACTGGCTCGAGGAACGTGTGGGCATGGAAGGAATGGCGTATCCTGCCAACGCGAGAAGAGAGGACCCGCAGGAGCTAAGGAAGAAGAGGGAGAGGGATATCAAAGCGAAGGGGAGGGGGCTGAGAGCGAGGCTGGCGGATGAAAGGATGGCGGAGAGGGAGATTGATGAGGCGATTAGGACTACGGAGGAGAGGTTGAGGGTGTTGAAAGGGGTGGTTGGGAGGAAACGGGATGCGAGGGCGGAGCAGGGGGATAAGCAGGACAGGGGTCAAGGCCAGCCAGGGAAGGCAGCGGATAGAGAAGATGAGGGATATTCCTCGGGTGGGGGGAATGAGGTGGGTGAGAAAGGTGATGAGCTGTAACATGTTAGGATTATGAATCAATACCCTAAGCGTTCCAGCGTGTTTGATGCTTGCACTGTGAGGTATGATGCTGTTTCGATGACTTTGAGGTGTGGAGCAAGAGGTGGTGGGAGTCGAAACACTACAACTGAGTGAACAAGTAGGTCGATAATCAACGGTCAAGCTTTTCTACTCATACCATCTGCTCTCTCATCCCAAGGATTTCTTTCCACCGTCAACAATTTCCCGGTTTCGAGTCTTGATACGAGATTCGGACATGCTTCAAGAGAGACATGTCTCGAAAAGGGCAAGGCTGCCGCCTGGTTTGATGGATGTTGATATAGTTGTGTCCTTGAGTGAGAGAAGTCGTTGTTGGTGGGTATGGTGGCGTTTTATGGGTGTGGATGGGGTTGCCAGTGTGAAGGGGAATTGACCGGGAAAGATTGGGTTGGATTTGGTAAAACTGGGAGAGATTTGTGTGGATCGGTGGCATGAGAGGTTTGACTCGGTTTGTTTGAGTGAGGACGGGGGGGGGGGGGTTCGGGGAAGGAAATTGAGAGAGAATATGTTTCGAGGCGCTGTTAGTATGTAGTGACGACACCGAGATGGAGTGCAGCAATCCATATATGTAGATTCATAGTCAGCCCTCTTTAGGAGATTGTGCTTTAGTAGGGGATTTTAGCAGAATTGGGGCCGGAAGGGCCGATAGGTAGTTTGTGCATGGATGACGGACGGGGAGGAGGTCTTTATGAAACTTTCGGCGTGCTGAACGCTACCAGCGCCAACGAGGTTCAAAGTCGCGGGATGAAGTATCTAGCAAGTTTGCGCTGGTGGTGATGACTTTGCGTCGTTCTACGACTAGACTACGTGGGATGGTTTTTAGTGGAAAATGTGGCTGCATGTCTGGACTCCTTCGGGTGAGGTTCGAGGACGGCGAATTGCCGGTCATGTTGATGGAGTCGATACTCGAGAACGAGAGCTGGAGTGGAGGGAGGAGTAGCTGGAAGTTTATGAGAAAGGAGAGTAAGGCTTGAAACGTCGTTATACAGGAAAGACAGAGTTTTGCAACCAGTTGATGATGTTTCATAAGCGTAGGAAGTTTCTAGGAAGCATGTAATTGAGTAATTAGTATCTTTCGGTGAGTATGAAAGGCAGTCCGTATCTACGGCATGATCCCAAGATGTGATGATGGCCTTTATCCGTAAAAACCCAGGCGATATACCATCGGCCTCACCAGATATGATCGACCACCGTGTGAGAACCCGATGGCTCTAAGTAGGCTCCAAGATCATAGTTGCGTAGCAAATTATATCATGCTAACCATAATGAATACTAATCGCAATGCGATCTCGATTGAGTCGTATGTTTAGCCTACAAGATTAGCCGACGTTAGTTTCGTTCTAAACAGTGACTACTGGTCATCTGGACTGACCTTCGCTTGATCCTTCTAAACATTGGGTCAGCTTCAGTACCAACGCAACAATTATCGCCAATGTCTGACCGCTTGAGTGTCTGAAAACGCGTCAGAGGAGTTGGCGTAGAGTGGTCAATATCTTCCGGCAATGCCAAAAAGACAGATTCGATGAGATTTGTAAATGCTATGCAGTAACTTAGGAGACAGCCTTGTCACTTACGGTCTCATCACCCACTTCTTCCTCTGCGATCAATCTTTTCCCCATGAGCTTCGCTCTCCACTCTGGCAACGGAGGCAGCCTGGCGGGTTGAACTTAGCCCATATCCCTGCGTCATGGATTGAATATCGTCTGATCCAAGTATATTCCTTATTAGTGAGCCACGGGGCTTCGCGCGCCACCAGCGCCGGCAGGTGTACACTGATGAACAGCTATTGCTCATCCGTTAACGGAGGCTGCCTTTGGTTAGCTTGGTTAAGGTCTGAGCAGGGAAATGTTCGAAGAGCAACCGAGGAGCTGGGTGAGCTCGCTATAGTCAACTCCGTAGTCGTGTCCGTTATGTTGGAGGGGAGCGTTGATGCTAGTACTATAGACGCCGCGGGTTTAGCATCCCAGTTCAGAAGTAGATAATTCGCTGTTTAAAATTCTGGACTGACCTATCCTTGACCCACATCGATTTCTTACAATCTAGGCCTGTAAAGGGTTGTAGCACAAGCTCCCTCCCAGACTAAGATAATGCTCTGGAAGACTTGAATACGGTGTGCAGAAGTGAGACAGGCATAAGCACTTACCGTCTCATCGGTAATCTGGTCATCGATTTCGTCTTCCGGAATAAATTTCTTCCCCAGAGTCTTAATCCTCCATTCCAGCGACGGTAGGTGGTCTGGGGTGTTTTGCGAGGCCCATACACATTCCTCCGGTGTAAGCCATACCGTATCGTGTGCTAGCACCGGATTTGAACAGATAAATGGCTTCTGTTCATCCGTCAACTCACGCTGCCTTTCGTCAGCGTTGATCAACGTCTGAGCATGAAATCCTCTAACAGGCCATCCGAGGATCTGAACGAGCTAGCCGTAGTAAACGTTGTATGCCACGCCGTTAGGGCGTACATAGAGATTTGTATTGTAGAGTGAAGGTAAGGAATTCAGGATCAAGACCAACCTATGCTTCATCCACATGCCTGTCTTACAAACCGGGCCAATGAAATATCTCCCCAAAGGTCCGATCGTTCGTATATCTGAGCATTTTCCTCAGCTGTCCGACAGATCGTGCCTCGAACGACTTGGTCATCGGAAGCAAAAGAGATGTACTGATGGAGAACGACATGAGCACCTACCGTATCATCACCAGTTTCGTTTTTGGGGATCAATCTCTTTTCCAAGATTTTGTTCCTCCATTCCGTAAACGGTGGGTGGCCTGGGGGATTGCGTATGGCCCACCTCACTTCCTCAGAGGTGGCATTCTGTATAATTCATGTACATTGCTCTGGTGTGAGCCATGGCACTTCGCGTGCCATCACGGCTGCTAGATTGAAACTGATGAAGGACTCCTGCTCGTTTGTCAGTGCGCGCTCCTTTATGCCAGTTTCTGGTTCTTTCTGTGCTGCAGCTTTCGCAGTAATCTGCTCGTGAACTTCTTGCTGCTGTGACATATCTGTTGTTGCCAACGGGGATTTGGTAGGAGAGTGGGTTGCTGTGATATGATCGTTTTTGACAGCCTATTCTTCGGCGACGAAAGGAAGAACAAGCAAACTACGGCAAGACCCACGACTGTTATATCATAGACGAAGAAAGCTTGGTTGACTTATGGACCATGGGAGAGAAAAAACCATTTCCAGCTTTTCGTTCCACTGGCCAACAGTCTGTAGCTGTTGATTAGTCTATCCACTGTCGACCTGCACGTCATGGTAGCCGTTGCGGGATAGGCAGCAGATGTTTGTGAAAATTGAGGCTACGCCCTCCGGCCCAAACAAACTTCAATTAAATGGATTGTACTGCCTGGGTGTGCTTATGATTGGCTCATGAGGTCGAAGAAGGATCAATAAACAAATTGCTATACCACATCTGGGGCATGTTTCCTAGATTCTCTCTTTACCCAACTGAGACAATCAAAACGCAAGGTCCAGCTACGTCAGAGTTCACACGCAAACAACAATACATAAGACTGTACGTGCGACAAACACGTCGAAGCTATAATGGTGTGGTTGAGGTTCTGCTGAAGCATGCTGCTGACTGGGGAAAGATGGCGACAGGAAGGGTTGCCGCCTAAGGCGCTGGCGCATCGCTCAAGCGCCGCCAAGACAACCTGTCCACCCCGCCCACACCTCAGTAAAGGGCAGGTCGATGGCTCTCCAGCCGCCCGATATCTCACATAGTATCCATGGGCTTGTGCCCATTGATGTCCCGGTACGATGCGGCAATTTGCGCGTCGAGCCTTGGGCTTCTCACGGCTATCGAAGTCCAAGTGGTACACCAGGGGGTTCTACACGAAATCTTATGCTCAAGGCCCCAATCAGGTAAACGACAGTCTAGGACCTGGCGCTTCTTAGCTGATTTCTTATAGCCTCCACTGCTCGAGCAGACTATCGGAGAGCATTTCGAATCCATAGTGTCGAGGTTTGGTGACCGTACAGCGTACGCATCCAGGATCTTGTGCATCGAAACTGGAGCGTTCGTCTATAACATCACCGTAGTGTCATTTCTCGTCATCAGCAGATGCGTCTAAACTACGACGCCTTGGATCAAAAAAGTAATGCTTTCGCCCGTGGTCTTTCCAAGACTGGCGTAAAGAAAGGTGACCGAGTGGCTGTTTCGCTGGGCAACAACATTGAATACGCCATTGTAAGAAAGCTAAAGCCTCAAGTGGAAGGCTGGAAGTACATGGCTGATGACCTCAAAAGGCGACCTATGGCATCTTCAAGCTTGGGGCTATTTTGGTAAGTTGTCATTTTCCTCCTTATACCTGAACAGTGCACGGTAGTGTGATAGACCCGGAAACAACCATTCCCAGAGCGCCCCCTCTTCTTTACATGATTTGTGAGCTTTACCAGTTGTGTATATAAGCATCGAATCCTCCGTGACAAATGACTTGACCACACCTTGCGATTTATTTGGCCTGCTATTTTCTCATAATTTTCCATAGGTTCCATTAAACCCTGCCTTCAATGCGCAGCAAGTTGTTGCTGCACTCGACCATCTAGCGGCATCTCATCTTATTGTTGGTACCGAAACCAATCTACCAAGAAAATCACCACGCTCGAATATCCCATTACTACAGCAAATAATACCTGATCTCCAAGCTCACAGGGTCGAATCACAAGCTGTTCCATCGTTGGACCGGGTGATCATCGTGGATAACTCAAATGGCCGAATCGACACAAACTCATGGAAGCCCACCATAAACTACAATATCGTCCTTGAAGATGGCGGACCTAGTGGCTCTATACCCAAGCAATCGCTTGATGCGAATGACGTAGTCAACATTCAGTTCACTTCAGGAACAACATCTGCACCAAAAGCAGCTTCTCTCAGTCACCGCTCAATTCTGAACAACGGTAAAAGCATTGGTGATAGAATGCTCCTAACCGAAAGGGACATTGTCTGCTGTCCCCCGCCACTATTCCACTGTTTTGGCTGTATCCTTGGCTACATGGCAACAGCCACCCATGGAGCTGCCATAGTCTTCCCTACTGAAGCCTTCGACCCGTATGCTACTCTCAAAAGTGTACAAGAAGAAAGGTGTACCGCTCTCTATGGTGTTCCAACCATGTTCATTGCAGAGTTTGAGCTCCTGCAAAACGGGACGGTACCATACACTGGGTTCGAGCATCTAAGAACCGGCATAGCAGCTGGATCTAGTATTCCTGCCGAGCTCATGCGGAAGCTACATAAAATACTCAACCTGACAGAGCTGACCATTTGCTATGGGATGACCGAAACAAGTCCGGTATCAGCGATGACGACCACGGATGATCCTATCGAAAAGCGCATTGATAGCGTCGGGAGGTTAATGCCGCACGTGGAAGCCAAGATAGTAGACCCCACGGATTATACTAAAATACTGCCCATCGGTAGCAGAGGCGAAGTGGCAGTCAGTGGCTATTGTGTAATGAAGGAATATTGGGGCGCGCCGGAGAGGACTGCAGAAGTGCTCATACCAGACGCTAGTGGAAAGATCTGGATGCATGTTAGTTCGACTATGACTCTAATGTTGTGAGGGTACAGCCTAATGCTTCTCCAGACTGGTGATGAGGGAGAAATGGACTCTGGCGGCTACATCAAAATAACTGGCCGCATCAAAGATTTGATCATCAAGGGCGGAGAGAACATCCATCCCTTAGAAGTAGAGAACTGCCTTTTCAGCCACCCGGCTGTAAAAGAGGTCAGCGTCGTGGGCCTTCCTGACGAGCGGTACGGTGAAGTCGTCACCGCATTCGTGATTCCCGTTACAGGAATGTCGATCACGGAAGAGGAGGTCAGAACTTGGGTTAGAGAAAAGCTAAGCCATCATCTAGGTAAGTTGTATGGCTTGTATTTGGCGTTCTACCTATCATTGAGATAGCGGCTGACAAGTCCCGTTACAGTACCGAAGTACGTGTTTTGGGTAGACAACTATCCCAAAACAGCAAGTGGCAAGATTCAGAAGTTCAAGCTAAAGGAAGAAGGTCTGCTGCTTGTTAGAGATGGCAAAGGGTTGCGGTGAGATCGTGGGGTCTTAGAGCATCCTCTTCGATGCAGTATGTCTTCTGCAGATCCAACAAGACGGTTCTAATAAAGCTTCAAACATTTGGAATAGCAGTAGGATTTGCACTTTTCAGAAAAGCCAAAAGCAAGGTATATCAATAATCCAACCAATATCATTCATGCCTCAGGGGTCCTTAATCTTCATGGCCGTCACAACACCACGTTCTTTATCACAGTCTTTGTTGTGGCAGCATCGAATACATGAAAAATCTCTATGGTAGTATCGTTGAGTATGCTCACAGGTCTCTGCTATAGTCCCTTACATTCTATACGAAGCAAAATGTCGTATTTCTATAGGCGCCTACGACCCTGCCAAGTCTCCTTAGCAGTTGCCGGACCGGGAGCCTTGAGGGAGCGCCTTCCATCAACAGCTTTCGTATCGACTCTTGCAACTTCTTTGTAGACTTCTATGTGGTTTTCCAAATCATGCTTACTATTGTACACCAGTGAAACCGAAAGGCTCAAATACACTCACGCCTACAAGGTAATTTCTCGCTATCCCCAGTGATCTGGAATTTTTTTTTGGCTAGTCTATCGCGCAATCCGCTCACCAAAAACTGTGCTTGTCGATTACTACTTCCAACTATGTGTGCGTTGGCCAGAGGATGAGCTTTTGGGTGACTACAGAGAACCAGATACCAATCTGTCCATCTGTCACCTAGAATTCTACAAACCGTCGTTTCAATTCCCTGTACACCTCCACGCTGTTTCTGAAGCCTCTATTCACGTCTTCAGCTCACGTTATTACTTTAAACCGGCATACGATTCGCATGCCCTCCTACGCCGTGTCTACTTCTCTCAATCATCATCCTTTTCAATTGCGGAACTCTCGAGAATGGGCACTTTTCTACCACGTTTAGTCTTTCACAATTACAGGCTCGATAAGTAACACTCGAACATCCGCGAAATCATTATTCACTGCAATCCTAGTCCAATAGCCCACCCCGTTCGATCCAAAAGCCATGTCGGGTGCTACTGCTTCAAATGTACCACAGCGTATAGGCTTTGCGGAACCACGAGCGTCCAATCCGCGAGATGCGAGAACCGAAGAAGATGAGGAGGCAATACCTAGCGGACCCTCGAGGACAGCGACTCCTGATACGAAGCCCAATACTCCGAGAAGAACACCTTCGAGAATAAGAAGGTTCTTCCGGAGATCACGGTCATCGACACTGGAAGCAATGCAGAACAATTTCAATCCCCAATCCGTACAGGAGTCAGCCTGCTCGACTCCAACAGCAATCGCGCCACTATCACCAACGCCGTCTTGCTCCCAGTACATTGGCCACTCTGCCGAGAATTCAGAAAATTCGCATTCGACTATGTCTGCCTCTACATACTCAAATAATAGCACCACCAATAGCATTGCCGAGCCTTGGCACCTCTCGGTCACGCCTAAAAATCGCTCCAGGAGATTTTCAACGGGCCTCAGCTTTAAAAATCCGAACGCGTTGTTCGCCAGCCCGCCGAGGCCACAGCGTTCATCAGGCACGAAGCGCTCGACCAGCATGAACAACGCCGCCATAGTCGAGGCTGATAATTATATTTCAATGCCAGCCGCTACCGGTGCTGGCCTGAAAGCTAGGAGATTCAGTACTAATCTTCCAGCTGATTTCGACGTTGAAACCGTTGAGCTCCACGACGAGTATACAAGTGGGATTATAGTGCCGGGAAGGAGAGGGAAATTGGTTGGCAAGGGTTCGACGGCCACAGTGAAGCTTATGATACAAAAGGGAGCATCCACAGACGGAGTGTTTGCGGTCAAAGAGTTTCGGAAAAAGGGGCAGCACGAGACTGAAGATGAGTACAACAAAAAGGTCAATTCGGAGTATATGATTGCTAAAAGTCTGCATCACCCCAACATTGTCGAGAGCGTACGATTATGTACGCATGGTGGGCGATGGAATCATGTCATGGAGTTTTGTTCGCAAGGAGAGATATACACTTTGGTGCAGAAGAACTACCTGACTCTCGAAGACAACTTATGTCTCTTCAAACAGCTACTTCGAGGTGTGGCGTACTTACACTCCAACGGCATCGCCCATCGAGACATTAAGCTCGAGAACCTGCTCATGAATAATGAAGGCCACCTTAAAATTACTGACTTTGGTGTCTCAGAGGTCTTCTGCGGAGAGCATCCTGGCACGAGAAAAACTCAAACACTTTCCGACGAGGACGCCAACGAGTGTCGACTCTGTGCACCGGGTATATGTGGCAGTCTACCATATATCGCTCCAGAGGTTATTGACAAAAGTGGTAAAGTATCGTCTAGCTTATCCAGTGAATCAGGATTAACTTCCCTTTCAGGCCATTACGACCCTCGACCCCTGGATGTCTGGTCATGTGCCATCGTACTCCTTTCCATGATCTACAAAGGCAACCCCTGGCCCGCCGCCAACCGCACCCATCCCCACCACCACTATGCCCGCTTCCTCTCCGGCTGGGATAAATTCATCGACAAGTATCCCGACGGCCTAATCACCGGCTCTGAAACTCCATCCTGCGGTCCCCTCTTCGCCAGCCTTCACAAACCAGCCATCAGAAATTTGCTGCTGCGTATGATGCATCCGAACCCGAATAGAAGGATTACGATACATGAAGCGGTGGGAGATAGATCAGTTCAAGGAATCGAGTGCTGTTGTCTGGAGGAGTATGGCGGAGGGGTGGGGATTGATGCGAAGGACAAGGAGAGTTGGAAGGTGGTGGGAAGGGTGGGGGTTAGGAAGGTACATAATCATTTGCCGCCGAAGGAAAGTAGGTTGCCAGGCGTGATACTGCAGAAGTTGGATTTGGGGTCGCGGTAGTTGTGAATTGGGGCTGGAAACGAACACCGTGACACCTTTGGGAGGGTTTTAACGCGTTTGATTGCCTTTCCTGTCGTAAGGACTTGATTAGTCGCGTTCTAGCGAATGTTGTTATGCAAATGCGGGTGCATTGAGGAGTCGGCCTTGAGATCCACCCAGGTTGAGGGATTAGATGAATAATGGAAATGTTTGATGTCTGCAGTGAAAGCACGACGATTCAGCAAAGGTGTATATTCTGAACAGAGACGAGCGTTTATTTACTATCACATGTACACACAGTACGTTCACATTTTGGTAATGAGATTGTGAGGTTGTGAGGTTGTGAGGGTGGGAGTAGGAGAGAAGTTCTGTGGTGTACATAGGATTTTGGATTGGGTTTGTGGGGTTTGTGGGGTGTGTTGGTGGGAATGGTGGGGAGGGGGGAAGTGGGTGGGAATGGAGGGTGGGGGCGGAGGAGAGGGGGGGGAGGAGGAGGAGGAGGAGGAGGAGAAAAGAAGGAAACAGCCATCCTCCCCTTACCTCTTGAATCAGCAGTATCACAAACCCACTCCTTCATACACCCCAACCCTCCCCCTCTAATCTCAAACCCACTCCTTCATACACCCCACCCCTTCCCCTCTTCTCCTCTTCCTCCCCCTCCCATCTCCCTTCCTCACCCTCATCTTCCCAGCACCGCGGAAGTTCAAAACCGCCAGCTCAATTCACACACACCCATATCTAAATTCCCAACAGCGACAACGGCGACGATGACGATGACGATGACGATGATGAGACCAGTCAATAAGAAAATTGTGGGCATAGCGATAGTATATATATATACACAGAAATATATAAGAGTCCCAAAAGAACGAAAAGCCACACTGCCCAGCCCCGCCAGGTCTCCAGCTCGCGTTGTGATTAAAAAGGTGATATATAACCATTTGTGTATGTACGGATAATGATACCCAGCCGTCCCAGCTTTCCCCCAGGGCTCAGGACGGGCGAGCATGCCTTGTCTGTTGAGGAAGAATGCCCTGCACTTCCCTGCGCTTCCGTTGGACGCCATGCATGTAAATCAATAGTTACGCTCACTCCGCTTGCCTCCAAAGATGGATCTTCCGGAAAATGCGACTCCCACCTCTCCAGCTCACTCCATTCCGCTTCTCCTTTTGTTTCGCTTCTCGACAGGCGAGCAAAAGAGGGGTGTCCCCGTTATGCCCCCGTGGCAATAGCCCCACCCCTCCCATCCCTTTCCTCCCCCGCCAATCCCTCACTACCACTGCCACTCATCGTCCCCGTATCCAAACTTGCAGTTCTGGAACTCAACCTCTTCTTGCCCTTCTCCGGTAGGACCAGCTTTCCACTCTCACTCTTGATCCCCTTATCGCTTTTGGCGGAACTGGAAGAGACTTTGCGGTTGTTGTTGGTTTCGAGGTTATTATTCGATGTGGGAGGTTTCGAGGGGTTTGAGGGGTTCGGGGGATTTTCCTTGGATTGGGAAAAATCTTTCCATTTGCGCCAACCGTCAAAATCGATGAGGGCTTGCATGCAGCCCCATTCCTTGACCTTGCGTTCGAGCCAGACAAAGTTGACGGGCTGGAAGGCGAAATCGGGATTAGTAGTTGGCCTGATATAGCTGAGTTGGCGAAAGGGGAAGGGGAAGTACCTTTGTCAAGAAATCGTTGCATCCAGCCGCCAAAGCTTCATGTCTATCGCTCTGCAACGAGCTGGCAGTCAATGCAACGATGATGACCGGACTTTTGAACAGAGCCGTGTTCATCAAATTATCCTCGCCGTCCGCCTTGCCATCATTTTCTTCCAGCTCACCTCCATTCGGAAATGTAGGCGTACTAGACGCGCTGTTCGAGAAAACACCGATATTATTCACCCTTTCTAATCTCCTGATCTCCTTTGTCGCTTCCAGCCCGTTCATGATAGGTAGTTGAATATCCATCAGCACCAGATGGAAGCCACCTCCTCGCCACTTCTTGACAGCTTCTTGCCCGTTCATTGCTGTGTGCCACCTGACCTTTAGCCTTTTCATAAAGGCTTCAAGGAGTTTAAGGTTAATAATGTTGTCTTCGACGATAAGAACGTTAATGGGAGGGACGGCGCCGTCGAGGAGGCCAGCTGGTAGTTTGGGTTGATTCGCCTTGTTTTTTGACCTTTTCTGGGGGAGTATTGGTCGGGGCGAGGAGACGCGTGCAGGTGGAGGTGTGGAGACACGGTGGGGTTGGGAATCGGATGGTACAGGCGGAGTAGGCAAGGGAGGTGGGTTAGGTATGCCATTCGGCTGTTGTTTGAGAGGGTCTTTTGGCACGATTAGCCAAGAGCTAGAGCGACAAGAGTCACAGGAGTGCGACGCCTACCTTGGTGCTGCGAGCTGATACCGCTTAGGATTGTGGGTGAGGAGGTATGTGTCCGCCCATACTTTGGCCTATGTGTAGGATGCCGTATGCCACGACTGCCAGGTGACGGTAGAGGCGGGACATGTCCCGTGTTTAAAACCGCCATCGAATGCATCGTTGGATGATGAGGCGCTCCTTGACCACTTACGACCGAGAGACTCGATGGAAGATGAGGCGAGTGCTGTCCTCCAATGGGCATTGGCGGAAAGTAATCTGTACCATTCTCAACTGGCCGATGATCCTCGGTCACATAGTAGGGCATAGCTATTCGCGGCGAATGCCTAGGAGTCCGTGGTCTTGGTACATCAATGACTAGGGCCTCATCCACGATTTGGCCGCCTGGGAAGTACGCATCCAGCGTCCGTAGCATTGGCTCCTCTGGACCTAGTGTACGCTCGCCTTGTGAATGTCGATGTACCGAGTCTCGAGGTATGATCCGTAATGTAACGTCCGGCGAATCGAAGGTACGGCCCAGCGAATTGGTGTATTTCTTCAATATGATGTCCCTCACATCGTCTACCAGATGTTCCTCGTTGATTTGTATCAACGTTGCCGATGAGCCTGCCCGTTTCACCCAGATCTTGCGGTGCAGCATGCTGGCTGTTATTGCGGGAGCGTCCCCAAAGTAGTCGCTATTGGTATCCCGCGAGGTCGGCCGGGAGTCTGGCCTTCCAGACTCGAGTAAGGTTGTGATGAATCTTCCCTGGCTTCGGTGGGCTATAGATTGCTTCCTTGGGACAGCCTCTGGTCTTTGGTGCGGCTTCTCGGCACTAACCCCTGCCTTTGGTGTAGGTACTTTGTTGTTCCCAGCACCGTCGGATCCTGTGGCCCTATCCAAAGTAGCAGACAATTCTGGTGTCGGTTCCTCCAATGTTACCAGCGGACAGGGAGCCGCGGCCTTTTCTGATGGCGTAGCCCTTGGTGATTCAAGACTTGTATCGGGCGTTTGTGGTGAGTGCGCTCTGAGAGATTGATCTTCCGTCGTCTGGGAGGCTATATCAAGTGGTGGGATCTGCGGCGGCAATTCCAGCTCTTCAGCAACCGGAACACCCACCGATTGTTTCCTGGCTTTTGGCGTCACAAGCGAGGTTTTGCTCTGGTTACCTCTGGTTCGGATATGGTTGGTGAGGGTAGTGGAGGAAGATTTGGGGGTTGATGTAGTTGTGGTAGTAGAGGATCTTCGGAATAGTGGCATGATTCCGTTGAAGCGCGCTTTAAAATAGGTCATGATGTTATTCCGCGTCGATTCTGCTCAGCAGTGCCGTGATGACACTGAAGAAGTCATCATGGGATTGTATTTTCGTTGAAGCATTTCTGCAGGAAAGACTACAGTATCAACGGAGAAGATATTTTATTTGCTTGACGCGCACTGCTCCGGCAAATCCTACTGCTTGCAGCATGCAGCAAGCAAGCACCTTGGACTTGTGGGAGTGTGACGGACAATTCTTTGCTCCACTGCAGGGTGATTTGAGGAAGTGACGAGGTACATGCAGATATTCAAGCAAGTCCTACCACGTGTCTGACGTGTCTTGCCTTATCTTCTACGTAGACTACAAGGTTTCTATCTCGCTGTACGGATTACAGTACTCGTAGGAGGCAAATGAGAGAGGCGTATCATTCAATTTCCACCGGGTACCAGGCGCATGGAGCGTTTCTTGATTTCGCCATCAACGGGCTTGTCACGATCCCAACGCTTGCATATTTATTGGAGCTAAAAATCCTTGCGCAGATCAAACATCTTCAATAAGAAATATATAAGGTGGTCAGGCAGGGGTTGGACGTGGGTTCGGAATTTCCCTTTATAGACCTGATCGTGATGCTGCTGCCTTTGAAGGTTGTTGCTCTACCTTATCCAACTTGGTTCTCGATTACTACTACAGGACGATATTTGATCTTAGCCGATATTCAAGTCCACAGATTCCCCTTCACCAACTCTCCCATATCTTATCCGGAAGAACAGTCCTCATGATCCTCCAATGCCCCACGGCGCTTTCCCTTTGAAAGGCCTCAAGTTTATGCGTTTGCCCTCGCCTGAGCAAACCCAGGTCATCATCACTCGCCCTACCATCAAAATAGCTAGCGTTAATTTCGTGCTGCGGTAATAGATGATATCTGCGCGCCTGGCTACCCAGACAGTCTGCCTCTACAGGATCTCGGAAAGTGAAAGGTCCTTTTGTTTTTCGGCAGAACATGACCATGTTGGTGAAGTCTTTCCCCGTTGCCTTATCACTAGAAGTTGGCGATGAGCTAGGCCCAGCCTCTTCTCGGAACAGCCGGCAGCTTGGGAAGACAGACATAACTGTATGAACCACGAGTCTAGCAGACAGGGACAGTAAATCACCTGCGTAGTTCTGGCTTCATGAGTATACAGCCACAGCGCATAACGATTATAGGTTTCAGCTTACAATAGCAATAACCCCGTCAGAGACAAGCATGTTACTCAAGCCTTTAAGAAATTCCTCCGTGAACAATTCTACTGGTTCCGCTCCACCAGTAAACACATCGTGAATAATGTAGTGGTAGGATGGGCGCTGGGATTCGCCCGTCTGCGCCCTCTCTACGAAACTAACAGCGTCTTCGATGATCGATGTTTGATTTGATGGAAGATTGAAATATTTCGTAGCATATTCGTGTACCACTGGGTCAATCTCGACGATCGTGGTATGGATCCCATGAGCAACAAGCGCAGACGGTGTTGTACCAATGCCCAAGCCACTGGAAATCGAATCATTAGCAAAACTTCGAGTCAGTGTGTAGTCAAGGAGCCTACATGACCAGTGCCTGACTGTCATTATCCGGAATAAGGGTACGGGTTTTTAGATTTTGGAATTCAACCAGCCGGACAGCTTCGAGCATGACGAAGATAGCGTATACCGGCTCTCTTAATTTTCTTGGGTTTGAAATGGGATTATCTTGATAATGCAGCCACTCTCCGCCAAGAAGGCTGTGATCGCACCGCAACACGCGAAATCCATCCTTTATATTATCGAGTACAGATATATACCCAGTCAGAGATTCCTGACGAGCGACCAGCGAGTAGCCTTGCACCTGTAGCGTAGAGTTGAGAACGTCGGCATTCTGCTGAAGGGGGATGTGAGGGTTGTAAATAGCAGAGTGCAGTAACGGCAAGACTGCGAGTACGATGAATTTGGAGGGCAGAAGCAATGCATAAAAAGTGGCAACAATGAATTGCAGCCCAGAACGCGTGAAGATCATGCTAGAACCCATATTCCGAGAGATGAAGTGGCTTAAAGCTCTCTGAATCATGCTAAACAAGCCATAGGATGCAATCGCAGGCATAGTGTCGCCAATATGACGTTTCCAGTCGAAGTCATCGAGAGATGCTGACACACCTATGAGGGAGATAAAAAGTAGTGGAAAGTAGGTCAGAAGCTCCGTAATCAGCGGGCCGTATACGGGGCCAAGTTGCCCGCTGTACTTGAATAGCACAAACTGAATAGTTGGTATCAAAAATGCCAAGACAGGTAGATAATTGACGACCATTTTTGGTACATAATTGGGTATTCTCTGCCTTGCTGCCCAGGCCAAGAAGATCGCAACAGCTGTCATCCGTAAGTGGTAAGCGGAAGGGGGAATAGATCCGTAGACGGGCGAGAGTGAAAGTTGAGAGATTGGTGAATATACAGCAGCGAGCATTAAGAGCTCAGCGGCTTTAATGTATGATTGCAAGGCCTCTCGCTGGGTCATGGACACATCTACTTCGACAGGTTCAGTGTGCGGCGCATCTTGGTGCTCTGCACTTCTCGCACGCGTGCTGCGCCTTGAGGCCATTGCTAAGCTCAAGTAATTAATTGGTCCTGTACAGGATCTTCGATAGATGGTTCAATTTGATATTCTTCGGGCCGTTGGATTATGTGTTATCATAGCTTCAACAGGAAGACCCTCTTTATTGTGGTTGAACGAACGAACATGGTACCCGATGTATTTGTGAACCCAAGAGAATGATAGATGTTTTATGAGACTGGCTCATGAGTGGAGACGAACAAGGCTGTGCGGCCCGATTCCGCGCGCTTGTCTTCCGTGCCTCAATGCGTCATTCGACAAAAGATACCTTCAATGTCCAACCCACCCACGCCTACCGAATCTCACCCAAACAAGCAGAAAGAAAACAACGCACTCGAAACCCATCCACGAATCGCCAAGCAGCGATCGATATCCCCAGCATCGACCGCCCGCATCAAAGTGAAGAACCGGCGAAAACGCTACCTCGACACGCACCCCACATACTTATCTTCTCCATCACTCGAGCTCGCAGGTCCGGTTCTCGTCGCAATGAATAACTCTACGAATTGCCCCCGCTGATCAGCTCAAAAGATCCCCTCGCTTACGACCGCCTAATCCGCCGCTTCCAAACCCCAGCCGAGCGCGAAGCCGAAGGCCGCCAAAAAGGCTATTCGGGGACATTAGAAGCGGATCTATGGCGGTCAGAAGCTAAGCTGCAGGCTTTGACGAATTCGCCGAACAAGAGGGACGAGGCTGGGAAGATTGTAGCGGAGACAGAAGATGAGGTTCCGGCTAGTAAAGAGGAGGGCATGGAGAGGTGGCGGCGGGAGATGGAGATGAGGTTCTTGAAGGGGGAGGATGCCGAGTTTGAGTATGTGGCGGTGGATGAGAGTGAGGAGTTTGATGATCGGGGCACTGAGGAGAGGGAAGAGGAGGAGAAGTGGTTTGAGGAAGAGGAGCCGAGGTGGGTTGCGGGGTCTGAAGAAGAGGGGTCAACAGAGGAGAGTTTACGGGGTCAGACTGGCGTGCAAGACTTTTAAGTGTAGACTTTGGATCTCAAAGAATGGGTTCGCAGGACTCCGAGGTTTCCCGCGTAATATGTTTGTTAAAACAAGTTACTCCGATTGATTTGAGTGCGAAAAGACGTAAACAAAGCTTTGAGCAAAACTTCCTCGTTCACTTGCGAACGAGTAGCATTTTGGGTTGCAACCTGGGTCATTCCCAGCGCAGCTTCCGACAGAATGACGGTCAACGGCAAGCGTGAAAACCAAACATTAGCGAATATCATATTAACAACGTCTGGACACGAAATTGGCATGTAAATCAAACTTGACTATCTTATCGCCGCTGGGAGCAACTGCCATTCTCCATGATCTATCATGAAAGATACATGTATCTATTTGATATCGAAAAGCCTCAAGCAACTTCTCATCTCAAAAATCAATTCCGCTACAATAGTGTATCATCATAACCCGCACTTGACGAGAATCAAGCAAAGACGCGCAACTCAGAACTGTTGTTCAAGATTCCTGATGCTGCCACTGGCAAAACTCCCTCTACTCTCCGTGTCGCAATCATCGAACGATTCTCCGAATCGCAGCAACAATTTTATTCCACATGATCATGGACTTCTAAGCTGTCATCGTCCACCAAATGGAGATTTCATAGCGCCACTGCTGAGTTATAGCGTACTGATTTTCTGTGGCCTGCTGATAACTCAAGAGAATCTTCCTCAAATCCAAGCGTTCTTCTCTTGTCCAGGTCGGCGTAGATCTTTCAACATATAGATCAAGCTCGTCGAGATCCCGCTTAAGCATAAAGAGCACATCTTCAATTGGTAGTAATCCGCGAGAGTATTGTCCAACTAACTCGTCCTGGAGGTTGTTCTTCAACTGCTGAAACTGTAGCGATCCTGACCTCTACTGGTCGTACAAGGCCGTATGTTTGTTTCTTCCTTTGGGGAGATTTGCCTCTAAGGTGCTGCATTTGTACGGTAGAGCCAACGACGGAAACCTGGCTCGTTTAGGAAGGATAGGTAACCACCCAAGAGGTGGCTTTATCATAAGAAATGTTGGGCGCACTCAAGGAAGCTTAGGATAGCACCTCATCGTGAAGCTAGATAAGGAGAAATGCCCAGGGACAACCCAGCCCCGAGCCATTGTATTGCGCATTGAGGGCAAGGAAGTGAAACCATCCATGCTATAGCAGCTGAGTCACATCAGAGCGAGACGATCAGTGTTGGCGCTGGTTGCCGCAGGATCTCCTTTTACCCTTGCCCATTCGCGGCTAGCCTCGCTTACTCCCGCCCCCTAAGTGGGTTAGCTTACATGCTAGCTAAGGTACTCGTAAGGTAATGGTGGCAATGAACATGAAGGAACTTCCATTTCCTCTCTGCAAGGCAGTAGGTGGAGGAGGAGCAGCTTTCAAAAATCTACTTCGCCGTGTTTCATAGAAAGCTTCATACGTGCTTCATATAGAGCTTTATACATGCTCCATTCAGTCCTCCATTCAACGCTTCGTCGATGCTTCAGATAGAACTTCGTACAACTTCCTTCAATCCTCCATCGAGTATTATATCTCATGATCTGTATGTGCTTCCTTCAATTCTGCAGATAGAGCTGAATATTCCTACTTCATCCAATGCGTTGGTGCACTCATGAAAGGATAAATCACTCTCCCAGAAAATAATTCGTAGTGGTTATCCTAGACCTGCATGTCACACATGCAAGGGCTGATCACAAGTGTTACACACAATCTTCACATGAGTAGCGGGGGTGAAGACGTTTCCGATAATGCCTTGATGCCTTAGGTAAAGATTGATAAAGGTAGGGTCTTCGATGTTTGAGACTGCACGGTATAAGCCATCGAGTGCTCAATTCCCATTGGACCACATGGAAGGAGTAATGCTTACAAGATCTCATTCTGCTTTCACTTCTCTTTCATCTCGAAGACTTTCTGGTATCTCTTACCGAAAGGTATAGCGCTGGGACTGTTGTTAAAATACAGCTCCTTGTAATCGAAATTCATGATAGCTGGAGAGTCTCAAAGCGCTTTGTAAGTCTACGATAGGCGATGCTCAATGAGTAGTAAACCACACAGAAGGAAAGCAATTCTACCATTTTCTTTACCGACTTTCAACATTACGCCATTAGAACCAGAATGTTGCCTGACGAGCGGTCTTTACCAACTCATCTTAAGTGCTTTAATCGCTCTTCTAAGAAAGCCTTCACGTAACGACTCTGACCAATCATTACTTCCGAGCTTTGCAGTGCCCCTTTCATTTTGATGAATCTGTTCCTTGGACAAAGAAATGCTTCAAGACAAGGGTTACAGAAGTAAACAAACTTCTAGCCAGTAACATTCACTCTCAGTGCTGGTAGGCAGAAGGGAGTATATGTTTAATGGTTGGTCTCGAAAATGTGCTAATGAGGCTGACGGCTGCTGGTAATAGTAGTGTTCTTGCACCCTTTCTAGAACGCCAAGTATGGAGCCGATATGTCATGGATAAGAGGCAACAGCTCAAGTCGCAGGCGGATGATTAGCGTCAGGAAAGAAGGCCATTCCACCAAAACGTTTCATGACATATACGGGATAATGGAATCTATTATTATCAGCGCTGTGCTTGAATGGATGCTTTGAAAGAGCAGTGAAGAAGATCACGCGCGATGAGCATATGATCGAGATCGAGGTCCTCAAAGCGGAGAACACCCCGCGGGAATGCAAGACTTCGACGGGGAATAAGAGGATCAAGGGTTACCTTGTCTGACGGTCCACATCGCGATTTGTTGGGATGTCGGGGTTTTATCAAGCCTCGAAACACGGCAGTCTGTGCCCAGCATGCGTACGAGAAGAACCAGGCAGGGCCTCAGGGGCTATCTTGAACATACATTCCTACTCAACACCAATGATTAAAGCTGGAAAACCAGAGTCTCAGAAGCTGGCCTTCGAGTGTCAAGATCCTAGCTCAGATCCGACCAACCTGCCGCATGGTTGTGTTGTTCGTTCGTCCTGGGATCTGGTCCATCTACGCTAGTTGGGCGTTCTTTACCACGATACCGTAGAATATAGCTTATCCGAAACTGACAATCGAGTGCCACTCTGGAGTCAAAACATCCAGTTCCATCTGGTTAAGGCTGGGGTTGAGTTAAGGCATGGGTCATCAGAGTCAAAATTGTACTTACCTTAGTGAGTAGTAAAGGCGACATGAAGATCGCATGGGTGGGGTTGGCAACTCGGCGCCAACGGTGGTGGCTTGATGGAACTGCAGCCAGTCTGATAGTATGATCATGATTGCCAGGTCGCCCCTCGATCGCCAGCGGTAGATAGCGCGAAGAGGTGGGACGAGTGGGACGAGTGAGATGGATGAGCGGGGATGGTGGGGGGGGTGGGGGGGGTGTTGAATCCCATCGACCAGGGTTGGTCTTCCGGAACCAAGCATTTAGTCAAGGTCAAGGGCGGGGATGGCGCGGACGATACCTCCGTAAGGTTGCTGGGGGGGAGTGGGACTGTGGGAACCATGTAGGAACTGGTAGCGTGGTACTAAAGTACGTACCTTACCTAAGGTACTTTACTGGTGTACCACAGTAGTAGAAGCATTGGCCATCCGGTACAGAGGACGGAGGGAGGATGGCTTCAAGTGCCTTCAACAGATGAATTGGAAAGTATGGAGCATAAGGTAGGGTTGAGAATGACACATAAGTTGGATAACAGGGTTTAATCGATCCAATAGCATCAGTACTCCCATGCACTGGTGGGTGGTTTGAGGTCGAGGATGGGATTCAGCGAGGTACCTTTCGAACGTCTTTCCAACCCACCCCGCAGAACCGACAAGGCGGCAAGTCCTGTGAGACTGCCATAGATTTCCTTTACTCTCGGAACATCAAAGCAGCGAGGGGAGAGGTACACGGGATATACTCCGTAAAGGACCGAGGTACCTTACGGAGTCAAGTGGGGGAGGAGAATAGAATACATACTGTGAATATGGACAGTAAGGTAGTGGAGCGTGTGGAGCGTGCTGCGTGTGGAGGTCTGTTAATTAGCGTAGGGCTGTATGATAACCGACAGATACTAGCGTCTTTACTATGTCCAGTAGCAACCCACTACCTTACTGGAGTCCTCCGTAGTCGTACGCAGGCGCTCACTGTCTCGGATCAACCAATCACGACGGGCCAGAAGCATTGTTCCCTTGTGCCCATTCACTTGCTACGGATGACGTTAATCCGCCTCCACTTCCTTCATACGGATCCCACCCCGCTACGAGATAAACAATTCCTCATGACCTTGTTCGTTGGGAAAACAACAGGGAAGCCCGGCTGCGGAGGTATTGGACGTCCTCAATCATCTGGCACGATTATTAACCGCCGATGAGCCCAGTACAGTGACATCCAAGTACGGAAGTACATACTTGTAACGCACTGTTGACACCAAGACGCTTGTTGTCGCAGAAGGACCTACCTAGACTTCGAGATCGTCGATTACCGTGGACGGGAGAGCTGCGCCTTTTTGACTCGATGCATTACAAGTGCACCACGCCAAAGCATTGACCAAACACCATTGGCCCCGTCAGCCCTGAGCTGGTGATTCCTTCGTCTCCGTCTCCTTCTTTTTTCCATCATCATCAGGTACAAGGTACTTGGGATTCATTCCTTCACTAAAGTACATACTACATGCTTTCAGTACTCTACTTCTTCAAACCCCCCCAAAGTGAACAACCAAAGTGAGAGACCTGACAGCTGCGCAATTGCGCGAATCAAACCCGTTATCAAGAAATAGACGTTCCTTATCCCCTGCCGACCCTAAGCCACTCAACCGAGTCAACCCCAACCTTCACACTCGCTGCGCTCTTTCTTTCCCCCGCCCCCCCCCCCGGTCGCATTCTGAAGCATCACTCCTCAAGCGCACCTCTCTGTCAACCCGCATTCCTTTCAACCTTCACTGCTAATCGCCGCGTCCACGTCGCAACGCCCCTTCACTGCCTCTCGTCGACCAATCACTAGCTGGTAGCTCGAGGTCCGACAGCCCTAGTGTTCACCAAGCTTGCGCGACTTCAAGTGCTAGCAATCTGAAGCTCGAGCAATCCAAACCAACGCGCGCAATACGGACGAAGAGATCGCGATCGCCTTACGAATGCTAAATCAAGTTTGCAGACTATATCCAACCTGCGAGCTGGTCTGCGAAAGAACTCTGTTATCGGCATCTATCTGGTGAAACTCGAACTCGCACACTCCAACCTCGACGAGGCTCCACAGTCAGAACGAGTTGAACCTACTCGACCAATTGAGAACGTATAACAAGCCACACTTGGGTCTGCTGGGTTTCTCACATGCCTGTCAACCTGGGCGGTTCATCGAAGATTCACAAAGCCACAGAGCCACCAAATCGTTCATACCTCGCCGTTTCCTATCCAGTCACGTCACAATCGTGCCTTGGAGCGTGGTATGGCTGCTGAAGCTTTCATGCTCACCAGTGGGCAGAATCACGCAAACTTCAGGATGCCTTCAAGCCAGGCCATGTCGCCGATGAGCCAGCCTAACCCGTTCGACATGGAACTGCCAGCTCCCAACCCGCCGATAGGGTCAGACAGGATTCATGTGCGCTCCGACGCAGACTCGGTCGCTGCCATTCTGATGCGCAAACTCCCTCGGAATACAAGTAACGAAGCCTTGCGCACCATGTTCCTGTTTGCAAAAGATTTCGTGGATGCGGATTTTGTTCCTGCAGAGTTTCCGGATGACAAAGGGTATCTCTCGGCAATCGCACGTTTCCGCAATTCGACTGCGGCATATGAAGCTCGGGCGCTGCTGGACGGGAAACAGAATTCAGCAAATGAGGCGCCGATGATTGTGGAAGTGTTGCGCCTCTCCCCAGGCGGCGGTCTAGGACTGAGACGGACCACTTTCGATACCGCCGCCAGCAGCGCAACGAATTCAGCCTCATCCACCGGCTCAACTAGCAGTCAAGCAACACGGCACCCATCACGCTTCAACGGGACATTTCAAGCCATGGATCGCATCTCGCCTCCCAGTGACGCATTGGGACTTTCCAACAGTGGTCCGCTGGGTTCCGGTGAATACCCTACTCCCGATATTGCATCGCCTTTTCAAAACTTCTTCTCCCCTCAGTCGCCAATCGGACAGTTGTCTGGGGATCGCCAGCGTGTCTCGGGTAAATCAGTCATTGGTGAAGATGGAGTGGATGACGAGCCTGGGGAGCTATTAAAAGACCCAGTTGCGTATGCAAAAAGCGACATGTCAGGCTCGATAGGCCAGTTGTCCCGGCGCTCAACAAGTTCCCAGTTACCCACTTCTCGATTTGCTGGTTTGTCCCTCAGTACCGGCAATGTGGCATCACCTCCAATGCAAAGTTTTACCTCTCCAAGGACTATGGCACCTATGCAAAACCCAGCTCCTGCCATGTCCCCAACTATCATGGGAAATCTTGGACCAAATGCCACTTATCAATTGGCGAATCAGCATTACCAAAGACATAATTATCCTCCGGTAAACCCTGCCGACCAAAATCCGCCTTGTAATACATTGTACGTAGGCAATCTTCCAATCGACACCTCCGAGGATGAACTAAAGGCCATGTTCTCCAAACAACGCGGCTACAAGAGACTGTGTTTCAGAACCAAGCAAAATGGTCCGATGTGTTTCGTCGAATTCGAAGACATTTCCTTTGCAACAAAGGCGCTGAACGAACTTTACGGACATCCACTGCATAACAGCATCAAAGGTGGCATTCGGCTGAGTTTTTCGAAAAACCCTCTTGGCGTACGCACCGGGCAACCTGGGGGAATGGGTCCTCCCACGCCAATGTCTCCCCAAGGTCCCATGGCTGGCATGAGCGGAGTGGGGAGTATGCAAGCCTTTTCGACGGCTAATGGACCTCCTCCTGGCCTGACCGCTCCTCCTGGGTTAACAAACATCAGTGCAGCCGGAGGCCTTGCGAATGGTATGAGCAGTCCGATTCAAGGAGGCATGATGAGCGGTGGATTCGGCATAGGTGGTCTTGGCATGAGCGGCCTTGGAATGTCCAGCGTAAAGGGCCCGCCAGGAGGCATAGCAGTAAGCGCAGCCGGGTCCCCGTGGGCTGACCAGGGTGGACAATATTCTGATTATATGCTTGGACGCTGAGGAGAGAGAGAGAGAGAGAGGGTGATGCGCATGGTTTGTTTATGTCATTTACGTATCGGTTGGCACGGCGCTACGGCGCCGGTCCTTGCTTCATCGGCAGGGGATCTCCTACTTTTTCTTCATCTACAACACGGTTTTCATCAGGTACAGCAGCACTTGCACGGAGACGACGGGGAGATGCGCATGTGGTTCTCTGGGCTATTGTGTATGACCAGGGTCTCGATGGAGGGAAAAAAAACTCGAAATGGGATGGATGGCTTTTGCAAGGCATGCATTTTGCGATGATTCCCCCTTATGCGTACATATTGGTTGTTGTTGTCGATTGATGGCCCCCAGGATTTGCTTTTTGCGCGTTTTCTCTCTGGAGGCGCTTCATTGGAGGGGGTGGGGGGGGGGGAATTGGCTTGCACTATGATGGTATGGAGCTTTGTTGCGCATCTTTAGCTGGGCTACAGGGTGTATTATTTCTGACGGCAAGGAGCATATCGAGGCGTTTTGTCTGGCAGATGGTGTGGGGCGCTTGGTTTGGCTTTTGCAAAAGGACCCGCTGGGTGGCACCTTTAGATTTACATTTGCATAACTTATCTTGACGAGGGCATGCTACAATAATCTTTTTTTTTGGCTGTCAATGCTCGGACGACAGTTATGTTCTCGCGGTCACGATATGCTGCCAGCTTTGTGCGTAAACCAACATGTCGTTGTACTACTGCCGTCGCGGTCTCATGGCGGGCACAGAAGATCTCAAAAACCCCGGCCCAGGAATGAGTCCAGCAACACGACATGAGACTGGCTGTTGGAGTAAAGGTGTAACGGTCCACTGAAAGCTGACACATCACGAAGATGTTTTGGTATCTATACCAACGCTACAAGGCTTCAAAACCAACGACACGACACGGACAGAATCTCGGTTCCTATTCAAATAAAAACATACCAATAGTGACTATATCGAACATTCCCCGTCTCATTACCATCGGAATCCCAAAAGGTCGCATACATTGTGTAATGGCTAAAAATGAAAAGATCTCTTCGAACCCCCTGTGTCCAATCCATTCATGAAACCCTACGTCGATTGTATCTATCTAGCAAAGTCCGAGATTAAAAGAAGATGGGGGGAATTACCCCGAGGATGACCCGAAAAGAACTTCTCTACCTTGGAAAAAGGTAGAATCCGGGACCGTTGGATCACGCACGCTGGTGTGCAGACATACAGTTGTCTGTGTATACAAGGATATCCAGGTATTTTTTTTCTTTTCATGACATACAAGATCCAAAACCAGTCAGCGGAACAAAGTTGCTGCACGCACTTTTTGGGTAGGGGTTTCTCGAGATAAGCATGTGATGTTTGCTGTTGGTCACTTCCCAGGTAGGGTTTCTCGAGATTACCTTCGAAGAGCTTATCCTGCCATATTGCTGCTGCACGCAATTTCGAGGAGAGGTTCTCGAGATATCCCATGTGATATTGCTGCATCCACTTTCTCAGTAGGGGTTCTTGAGACTTTCATGTGCATTACAGTACATGACCGTGTACGGAATACTTGGAGCCACTATGCGGTCGCGACAAAGTTTCAGGCCTCAGAGATCATCAACAGTGATCGTAATGAAGATCCGCAATGCGTTCCACCTTTGTTTGCGGGCCTGGACAGAGAGATCCTTTCATATCGGGAGCATGTTTAGAAGAAGCTCATGCTGTTTCTACGGTATGTGGAATTCAATATCCAGTTAACGGCTGACACGAACATCATCACACCATCTCTTCTGACAGGATATTCGATATCACTTAAGTATATGTAGTAGGTACTCATGGGACAAAAGGAAAGTCTCCGGAAAATGTCAGTGCACTGCATGAGGCTGAAGCTGCATACTCCATGCGGCGCTCGGACCTGCTACAATTCTCCGATAAGAGGTAGAGACGGTTCAAGTAGGTTGGGATACCAAAAAAAGAAGATTGGAAAGAAGTCGTGTATGTAGTTGGTACTGACATATGAAAAGTTCTGGTTTTAGAAGATTCATTCAATCGGGAGGAGTTGATGAAGTAGCGATAGCCGCACGTGATCCGCCTCGTCACCAACCCATGCTCACAAACAAAACTTCCCGAGTCTCCGTGTTCCTTACGTGATGGAAACCGGACGCAAACCCCCACGAACGAAACAGCCCCTCTAAGACTAGGAGTGATATGGAAGTCGCATCCTGATTATTGTCAAGCTTCTTCAGGTGTATAAGGTGGGTAAGGTAGTGAATATCAAATTGACGGTCTTACCCACTAGAGTAGAGCCCCAGCACCATTATTAAGCAGGCGAACAAATAGGAATAGGAGCTCGACCGGTGCCATGACGATGTGCCCATTCCGGCAGATCTCATGCCAGATCCACACCGTCTTACTCCATCAGGCTTGGCATGCCGAGAGCCCCCAAGAGGACTATGGATTAGTGAGAAATGCACAGATCAACTAATTACTAAGGCTTCTTCATGCTATCTTCACTTCTCTTGAAAGGGGTCAATGCAGCGGTCCGGACTCATATTTGCTTCTTGCGTCCATCTTGGGCCCGAGCACATGAGCTTTAGGTCGTGGACCCCGTTTCTCCATCTTCAGTTGAACTCTTCCTCACTTGAGTGATACTCCATTACTTTCTCGTTGCGTTCCTGAGGCAGCTCTCATCATGGCTCCCCAAACCGGGATCCCGGTTGCAGCAAACGTCTTGGGCACCATCGGCACTGTGTTCTGGTGTGTGCAACTGGTTCCTCAGATATGGTACAATTGGAAAAGGAAGAAGACCGACGGCTTGCCGGCATTGATGATGTTTCTGTGGGCATTGTGTTGGTACTTCTACTGATGGAAGATGTATATATTGGCTAATCTTGAGACTAGGTGCTGTCCCATTCGGAGTATACGCAGTAGTGCAAGTGAGCGACACTTCGACCGCATTAAGCTTGCAGTACTAACACCACAAGAACTTCAACATCCCCATCCAGATACAGCCGCAAATATTCTGTTGCCTTTCCCTTGTCAGCTTCGCACAGATTTTAGTCTACACTCAGTACACTTCTCTCCCTGCCATCTGTAGGAACACCTCTGACTTCTTAACTCAGCAAATGGCCTGCATGGAAAGCCGCATCATTATCCACAGCGCTTGGGGTTGCTTTTTGCGGTGCTGAAGTACTTTTGATTCTTACACTGAGGGTATGTCAGCGGTTCAGGAACGGGAACGAATCGGGCTAACATTAACAAGGGACCGTACAACCGGGGAATTTCGTGGCCCATGATACTCGTCGGTGTCATTGCCGCAGTCCTGCTAGCCGCTGGTATCATTCCCCCATATCCAGAACTTATTAAACGCGGCGGCAGGGTAGTTGGAATCAGTGGGTAATGTGCTATCCCGCGAAAGGACCACATCACTAACGGTTGTAGATTTCGTATTTCTAACCTTGGACTGGCTCGGCGCCTTCTTCTCTCTCATGGCTCTCGTAGCCCAACAAACCTTTGACGTCCTTGGTGGCGTCTTGTACATCTGCTGCATCATGCTCGAAGCCGGCATCTTCCTCTCCCACTTCATCTGGCTCCTACGCACCCGAAAACTGCGCAAACAAGCCAAAGACTCTGGCATTGATTTCGATGACTTACCTGAGGCGCGAAAGTACCAGGTCATAGACCCGGAATCAGGGAGTCCGGTTGAGGAATCGCCTAAGACATTGAACACGAAGGAGAGGAGATTTTGGGGAAGAAGCCGGAAAACAGAGATAGGGTCGCCGAGGTTAGGGCCCGAGAGCCTGGGGAATCAGCAGACGCGGTGAAGGACGTAAAGCATGGAATACATATTAATGGTGGGGTGGAGCAAGATAGGATAGCAAGATGAAGAAACCAATACATAACACAAACTCATCGATGAACAAACTTGATACCTGGAGAATTCGGTGCCGGACAAGGAAGTTCGAAATTGGAAGCGCAGAACTATCGCGCTCGGATTCCGAGTGCCTGTCAAACATGTTCTGTTCATGGATACATACCGTTAATGAAGTGAACCGGCTGGTGCATCACACGCAACCCCAAGCAACTGGACCACTAAACCAAATCCGCCTACAACAATGTCTACATTCTTACTCGGATGCCTTAGCAGCAGAGTACGTAAATGGCCATGGTTGGGGCTCCATTGCTTGGTATCGATATACTCCGGAACCGACAGAGTTGATTGGGGGATCTAGCACTGGCGGCCATCCAATTCTCCTACAAGAAACTTGAAGACTCATCCTAGCATTTTTCTTTCCATCTACGTCATGGGTTCCCGAGCCTTAATCTCTCCATCATCATCAGCTCATCTCGTCATAATTGTTCAACTAAGCCACATCTTCCATCTGCAAGTTCGCAAAGCGAACAAACATTGTTTTCTCATGATAGCATTTACAAATCTTCAATTTACAATCCGCAATTCCCACCCACCTCCCTCAGTTCCACAGCCCTTATCTCGCCTTTGGCGCCGCAGACGCCGTTATCATATCCTTTGCCATGCCAGCGGCCAAACCCGTCATCGCTCCTCCGAACGCTAACACCGAGCAGATCTGTCAGAAACATCTTCTCACCAATCCCAACAAAGGCTGGAGCCGAGGAAGAGACCGATGGATCACCTACTTTGAACCGGCGCTCCACCCGGCCCCGCGCCCGACGCTCCTGGAACCGCTTTACCGGGCAAATTGCTCGACCCTGGAGCTGCCCACATGTCAGCGTCCCCGAACAAGGATCGGGGTTTTGTCGCCAGCAAGGTAACTCACCTGGAGCAGCGCCGCGGGCGCCTTTGGCCGCTGCAGCGGTGGATCTCTGCCAGAAATTGGCCGCGCCGTAGATGTCATTGACGCTCGCGGTATCGCCCTCGAGAATTGTAGCTGGGTCGGTGGTGCCGGGGACTGGAGCTGTTGACGCGGCGGTGGGGGGACGGGGAGCTGGAGCTGTTGGAGCGGCGGTGGAGGGACGGGGAGCTGGAGCTTTGGGAGGGGCGGCAGGGAGACGGGGGCCTGGAGCTGTTGAGGTTGCGCCAGGGAGATGGGGGGGTGGGAGGGGAGAAGACATGGTGGTGGTTTAAGGAGGAGGTGGAAGAGAGGGCTGGAAGAGAGGTGTAAAAGTCAGAAGGTACGGGAGAAACGATGGCGGGATAAATATGATGGTATGCACATATTTCGCGATGAACTTTTACTAGAGGCGTGGCGGCGCTGATTTCCAGCGCCGTCGAGTGTCTAAGCTGACAACAGAGCGCCCAAGAGCCGTTCTTATGGTCATGTCATCAATGATGGATGTCTTAAATGTGTGAGCGTTGTTTTTTGGGGGATAAGGCTAGGGTTGGCTATCTTTGTGCTTTACCATAGATGGCTAATGAGGGTCAGTCTTCGTAGGGGCGTTCTTTGTAAATTAGAGATGAACGGAGAATCAGCTCAGATTATTGGGGGAATCTTGGTAAGTGCTTATTTGATGAGCAAGCTTCTTGCTTTGGTGCTTGTAAGAGTACTCTAGTCGTTGGTAAGCTTGCTGTCTCTAATGGGCTAGTTCACATCGACCGTTGAACGTCTGACCCTTTCTCTACCTACCTACCTACCTACCTTAACTCACTGTATCCTAGATACTTCATCTCATTGATACTCCCAGAATACAACCGATAAACGCCACTGCTACATGTAGATCCTTGCAATGCGGTGGCCAGGCTTCATATGCCGGACCGTATGGTTACTCAACTTTGCCTGTTCTAGAGCTAGCAGCGTCATTCGTAATACTAACATTCAAGACTATCAATCGAGAGTAAGCAGTAAGGAAGATGAGGTCCTTGCCTTCACATAAGAAAACAGTCTCTTACAAGTAACTGCGTTTCTTTGATCTCCATTCTCGAAGTCTGTGAATCAGTTTTTGCATCTCTTACTTCAAGTCGTCCTTTTATAATGGCGGATATTGCAACAAGAGCTTATCAAACACTCACACCAGCGGACTTGGCGCCCGCAGTGTATCCAAGGAGATTCCAAACAGCCATTTTCACTCTCATCAGACATGAATTGTCAGCAATTGACCCAAAAACCAACGCCCCGCCGATTGCTACGGCGGATTTCCAGAATCTGAACGCCATGTTGCTTAATCCGGTCCAGACTCTCTACGCCAATGATGCCAATGAAGCTTTGCATTGGCATCTTGGCCCCCCGGCCCAAGGTGTGACAGTCCTGCAATGGCCTGGAAAGCCCAGCTATCCCATGTTCAACATCTACGACGCTCTCGCCGTTGTGCACACCATCCTAGCCAAGAGATACGGCTTCATTCCCCTCGGCACAAGACGCGACAAGCGCACAGACAGACCAGTCTCATTTGCGCAAATCCCTCGAAAGGACCAACAAGTCCTCGGGCCGGAGCCCCTGATCCAGATCCTCGAAAGCGTCCGCATCTGCTGCAACGCCTTCGCCCTCCCCTACGGCAAGAAAAGCGCCCGCGCCCAAGGCCTCCCCGCCATGGTCGGCTACTCCGTCCCCTGCTCCCCCGACGCAACGATGCCGTACCCGAATTTTGGCGTCGTGGCCGGCGGCAATCCTGACGAGAAAAGGGACATAATCAACGCGCGCAAAGCCTGCTTCAGCACCGCCGTGCAAGGGGTCCCGCAAGCCGCCCCCTGGGTCTGCGGCAACTGTGCCGAGCAAGCCTACTGGCCGCTCCCCAGCGACGAGCAGACAGCGTATGATGGTTTGACGGTGATGATGTTCAAGCGGTTCAGCGACCCGCCGGCGACGGCGGGCGAAGCGGCAATTAATTGCGATAATTGCAAGGCGATGACTGTGCAGCTGGCGGTCGAGGGGTTTATTATACGGGATCTGGGTGCGCTGGGCCGCCCGCCGAAGAATCCGGGGCCGGCGTTGATGGGTCGTCAAGATCCAGTAACGGGTGAGTTTGGGCCATCTGAGCCGCTTCGGATTGGAGGCAACCAAGCTCCTCCCGGTGTTGCGCCCGCCGCTGGCTAAGAAGTGAACCGATGTTTGGAATCGCGCTCCTGGACATGGGTTGGAGAAATTGACGGTTTCGTAATTAAGCTGTACTTCATCCGACCTATATACAGTATATAGCTTCACACACATCTCAGAAACTCTGATCCCCAGAAAGGAATCCACAAAGCCGCCATGAACCTGCATACGCGCCTCTTACTCACTAGGCATCTCCTTCGTTCCTCACAAAGTAAGACCGAAAACGCAATAACTCCTGTGAAAAGACTAAAGAAGAAAGCCCCGTCCATCATACTTCCAAACAACCATTCCCTAACCTCACCATTACCCCCTCCACCCCTCCTACCACACCACACCTCTCCAACCCCTGCCCCCCCCTCCCGCCCCCTTGGCTTTTCGAAAACCCCCCCCCCTCCCGTCCTTATAATCCTCAACCCCCCCAGTATATATTTTCATAGAAAAATAACGCGCACGCCCTACCAAACGCGCAAAGGTTTCGTATTCGTGAGTGACTTGGAGTGGAGTGTGGTATTGTTTCTAGGGAGTGGGGGTTGTGGATGGGGTTTGAGGAGGAGGGGGAGGGGAGGGGAGGGGTGGTGGTGGTGGTGGAGTAGAAGGGGGGTGGTGGTGAGGTTGTGGGTGGTGAGGGGGGAGGGGTGATGGGGGAGGGTGTGGGGAGGGTGTGGGGATGGAAATGGAAATGGAAATGGAGATGGAGATGGAGATGGAGATGGCGATGGTGATGGTGATGGTGGGGGTGGGGGGCGTTGAGTGTGTGCTTAGATGGGAAATGGAGATGGGGATGGGGATGGGGATGGGGATGGGGATGGGGATGGTGATGGTGGTGGTGGTGGTGGTGGTGGTGGTGGTGGTGATGGAAATGGAAATGGTGGGGGTGAAGGAGGGGGACGTTGAGTGTGTGCTTAGATGGGAGATGGAAATGGAAATGGAAATGGAAATGGAAATGGAAATGGAAATGGAAATGGAGACGGAGACGGAGACGGAGACGGAGACGGTCAGAATACTGAAAGGGGTATTTAAAATCCATCAACTTCGACCCCTGCGCAAAGAACCACCTCCATACCAAGCTTTCCCTCCCCTACGCGCCCCCAGCCTTCGGACTCCCCCCACTGCCGCCCCCACCCCTCTTCATCAACCCGGCAAAAAATGACGCCAGCGCCTCATTCTGCGCCTTCCCCTCCCTCTCCGGCGTCGCTGTCCCGTGCTGCGTACTACTCACAGCCGCTCCTTTCTCCGGTGTGCCCGCCCCCTCAGAGGACGACGAGGGCTGCTTCAGCCGCCGGACCATGTCGTCGGCGTCGACTTGGATGCCGCCCATGTTGAATTGTACGGGGCCGATTTGCTCGTTGATGCGGCTTTGGGAAGGGTTGCTGGCGAAGGTGAAGGGGTGTTTTGCGGTAGTTGTCCCCGTGGTGCCGGTGGTGGTGGAGTCGGATTGGGGTTGCGATGCCAAGGCTTTGTCTTCTTCGGCTTTGAGGCGGTCGAGGACGGCGAGTTGGGATGTAAGGAAGTCTTGGGTGCTGAGGGAGGGGATTTCGAGGGTTTGGGTCGTGGCACTGGAGGTGGGGGAGTGGGTTTTGGGGTTTGGGATTGTTTCTTCGTAGATGGGGAGGACGGCACCTTCATGTGCGGGTTCTCGATCGCCGCTTGAGGGGATTTGAGGTGGACGTTGGATGTCGTTGCTCCAACCGCTGCTGACGCCTTCGACGTCAAAACCTTCTCTGAGTACGCGGATTTTGCCCCAGGAATCCCAGTTCTGTGGGACGAGTACTTTGTCTCTGTCGATGACGTTGTGCTTTAGGGACTGCCTTTTTAGAAGGGAGTGGATGCCGAGAGATGAGTGGATGAGGGTTGGAAGGGAGTTGGGGACGGAGGTCGAGGTGTAGATCAGAGAGGCGCCGTCTGTATTTCTGTTATATAATGGGTCCTCAAGCCCAAGGAGGAGGTGGCTTACGCTTCATGAGGATCGTTCGGAGAAACTGCAGAACAAAGTCAAATTCTTCTTCTCGCCAGGAATGCTCTTTTTCGAGCATTTCGATTTTATCGGCCTGTTCAAGAAAATCAGTAGTCTTCGATCTGGCCCTTTCATACGCTTTCTTTGCAGTTCGGAATACGTACGCTATGACAAACCACGCACAATGGAAGTCCCAAAGCCTCATCCCACTCCCCCTGACTCAGGGGTATCGTTATGTTCCCCTCACTACCACTACCTCCACTGCCGTCATACACTGGACCACTCCGTCTTCTTTGCTGCCAGTTCTTCATCGTCCCTTCCATGACATCTTTGGCCTCATCGTTCAGCGATGATATAATTCCTCGCAGGAATATAATCCAATCTCGTATTTGTCGAACCCACAGCCACGGCTCAGCCCAATCTAGTAATATTACAAGGAGTGTTTCTGAAGCCATTCGGGAAGACAATAGAGGCTTAACCAAGGGGGCAAATGATGGCGAAGGTTCGGAGAGAAGGTATAGCGACAAGCGGGCTAGAATATCTGTGGTCTCTTAGTCTCATGCCCTAGGTTCCTCAACCAATTGGGTCCTTATACCTTCGTGGTCCGTATCAAGTACGTCCTGGTAAGTATAACCCAGAGCAAATCTGTTCGCTATTGGAGGCTTCTTCCTATGCCTCTCCGAGGAGCGCTTGGGCGTGTCTGATTCTAATATTTCAAGAAATTCCTTCTGCGTCTCCGGGTTCCCTCCTATATTTCTCTCAGCCCGAAAGTACCCACCGATGTCATCATTGACCAACCCAGCACTATGATATTCTTTTCTGGCAGCTTCTTCCCACTAGCAACGCTATCCAGCATAGATGACCACATGTTCTTTTCGTGCTCTCCATCTTTCTGCGGTCTGTCACTGCTATTGATAACGGACGCCCTGGCCTTGGTGTTGGGTCTTCGACTCATGAATCAACCTGTGCGCGAGAATGGGAGTAACTGAAGAATTCCCTGACTGAACAGTAATATATTTCACTGCCTGTACAAAGAATAATCCATATTTTGGGTTCGCGAATTTCGCTACAGTAGACGCGACACGCGCGGATACTTTGTGTGCAAGGTTCAAAACGATTTAATGACTACCTACTACTAGAACTTCAATAATTAATTAATTTTGTAATTATTTATCGTTTTAAAAATAACAGAAAAATTATGAAGTTTAAGTTTAACTGACGCACGAAAAGTAATTAATTTTTTAAGAAAGAGTTTTCACCAGCTACTAAAAAATACAGGCTCATAAAAGAAAATTCAGTCTCAATCATTTCGTATCAGTTTGAAGGCACCTTAATAGCCTGCCAATCGGACAACTTCAATGATGCAGCCCCAGCACCAACAGTCCACGCAATACACTCGTTCCAATCAAGAGCTCCAGCTGGACATCCCGTTAAACTATTAGAAAGATCACTGTAACATGTGTTCTGATCCACGGTCCAGGTACAATCGCTTCCGATAAGCTTGAGGCCAATGTTGAAGAGTATACCCGAGGCCTCCCAGTATGGAGGTTCGCAATTCAAAGCCGAGTTGTTTTGTTGAACTGTGGTGCATGGGAACGTAGATTTGAATTCTGTGGTTTGGCCGTCCAGTGTCACGCCTGCAGCAGTGAGGCAGCCTTCCTGGCCTTGGCAGTTAGTGCCACAGAAGAAGCCAATAGCAGCTTTGAAGTACTCCATATGAGGAACATAGCCGTTCGTTTTATCCCAATTTGATTCATCTTGGGGATTGCCTGGGGTGTTACATGACGGTGTAGCTGGGGAACCCGTCGGAGTTGTCTGAACTGGTGTGATAGTGGATACAGGAGTTGAATCCTGACAATATGTAGCCGTAACAATGCCATTAAAAGTAGTATGCATTGAAGTACAGGCGATGACGACGGAGTCTGGACCACTGACAGGAAGCATTGTCTCCGTGTATAGATATTGGCCTGTATGAGTTGGTGCTGCTGTGGTAGGTCCGCTACAGCTTGAGCCATCCCAGGTCTGGGATGGTATTGTACTCCAAGCGCATGCGTTTGAGCCTGTTGTCATTGTGGAATACTGGCCCGTGACCGTCCCACTTGTGCAATCACAGTATGTATCAGGAGCACAAGTCTGCGGTCCGCCGTTTCCCCCATTCGGATCTTGGCTATGAGGAAGTCAGTAGCTGCCTTCAATTACGGGGAGCCGCACTTACTGAACAGCGCAGATTGGGTCTGCCGTAGTTGTAGGTGATGCAGAGGAAGTTAAGTTTGGAGCCGTAACTGTCGCGTTAACACCCCAACTTGCGGTAGACAGAACACCCAGAATATACTGTTCAGCCGATGTAATAGCAGCTTCACCAACGTTTGAATATGAGTCTGCGTGTACACTAGCAAATGTGAATTGGCCGATGGAGCATTCTCCTGAGCAGCTAGCCGTAGCCGAAACTGTGGTAGTAGCGGGACTGACACCGCAGCTGGCCAGCGTGGTGTAGGAGTGCGTACTATATGATGAAACTGAAGCGTCATAGATGATGCTATAGTCTGTAAGAGTAGTACTAGAGCAGGAACTTGAGCTCGAGGATGTTCGGCTGGAGGATTGGTCCGACGAGGCACTGGTAGCACTCGAACTGCTCTCGGTACTCGAATGAGTATCCTCACTCGACTTTTTGTTGTTGTTGTTGTTGTTGTTGTTTTTGCTGCCCTCACCACAGTTTCCGACCGATATGACACCCAGTTTCCAGCATGAAGGTGAGTCAGGCGGCCCCCTTGGCCCAGGAATCTGTGGAAGGCTGGGGCTTCCTCCAGGTCCAATGACAGGGATTGGACTGAAATAGAAGCCACCAGTATTGACTGATTCAGTAATAGATACTACTGACGTTTGACCTGCAGAGCCGGAGATAGTGATGTGTGTCGGGACAAGCGTAGGTGCAGTGATTGTTGCCAAATTGGAGAACTGAGTCTCCACGTACGAAGCCGACAGGCCACCTGAAGTGACGACACTTGTCGCCCATGCCACAGAGATCGGTGATGACAGGGATGCAGGTGGTGAAACAGAAGGTTGGGGAGCTAGTAGATGAGTAGGGGAATCTATTGTCAAGCTACTGCTTCCATCTATAAGCACTCGGTTCGTGCCAAGCGAAATAGCTGTCGACGCAATTGTGACGGGAGGTGCCCCCTGCGTGATGGTATTGGAACCAACAATTACGAATGATCCTATTGGCTGAGCAGTGTAGGTCGTCGATCCGATTTCAACCATGCCACCATCGGAGTTAGACGAGATGCCACCTGGAGTTGGATTGGATGTGCTGGTATTTGTATATGGGCCATGTGCACTGCTACCTGTGCTTGCAATTGGTGAACCAGTGGATGGATTTGATGAGCTAGGTGGGCTGAGCGAACCAGCGATTGGGCTTGGTGATCTAGCGACTGGACTGGGTGAACGGGGCAAACCGTCAACTGGACTTGTTGATATAGTAGCCGTGTTTAAAAGATTGGAAGTACTATTCCCACCAGCCGCAGAGGCAGAGGGAATACCATTCGATGTGGAAACGACATTTCCAGTACCAGGCCCGGGGCCAGGCAGTGGTGAAGGACTTCCTGCATTTGGCGTGAAAGGACAAGATTTAGGGCCTTGAGAATCAGAGAGGTGGTAGATTTGATAGACACTGCCGTCACAACCGACAGAGAGGACCTAGAAAAAATTAGCCAATCTACTATCTCTTGTAACCAATCGGGGTCAATGTTATGAAGATTACCTGCGTGGCCCATGGTGGTGGGAACATGAAGCCCGATTCCGCTGTGATCTGGGCTGGCCATTGAATCTCTGCATTAAAAGCCATTGCTTTTCCAGACACGGTAGCCGTACAATTCACTTCTTCGGCTTTGGAACAAAAGTATACTGGTAATGTCGTAACTGTTGTTAAAGGAGGCTGTGTAATAGTCGTAACCGTCACCGAGTCGGTGCTAAGGCCAGGAATCGAGAGAAATGTGCCACTTCATATATTGGGTGATGATTAGCTCTGCAATACTTCTAGTAGCTTCCCGTAACTAACGTCAAGGCACCAGCCAGAGAAGAGGTGTCCCCACTGGCCTGCCGGCGTCGTAGTGTCTTTAGTGTGGTGTCTGGAGCTGCCGTTGAGGCCCTTTTAACTTCGGTTGCTTCAACAAGAGGGATTGAAAATAGCGCAACGAGATATAAAAAACGCTGCATGGCTTGAAAATATATCTAAAATTGGAAACTCTTATGTTCTGAAAGAAGTACCATAACATTACAACGAGTCGATGGAGAAAGTTGGAAGAATATATGACTTTCGTGTATGCATGCTTGCTATCGGTACTTCATCCAGGCTGAGCAAAGCCATTGAGGCGCGGCGTATGAGGTCAACAAGGTTCCCACTCTCTTGAAACAAGGCTTCGAATATGGAAGGGAGGAATTGTTTCGTCCATTTTTCGCAGTTGGGGCTGGCGAAGATGGAGCAGGCAGCGGGTCCTAGGTCCCAAACACCTGGTGGAATTACAATGCTCTATGGGAGAGACCCATAGGGAGATCCCCATGATCAGCTTTATGTTTGACTTCTTGATCAAGAGATCCGCGTTGTTGGAGATGTGCGTAGTCTTGAAAGCTATGAAGCAACATCAGGATTGGAGCAGGGCGGCGTGGGCGGCGCGGCAGCTCCGCTTACGATTATCTTAGCGCTTTGTTTTTAAGGACGCCAGCATTAATATCCTTTTGACAAACAGACCAATCAATCAATCCCGAATCTCCTTCCTTTGTGGCAGTTTTAGCTTTGCATAGCGACTGACGTCGCCTTCTCCGAGGGTAAAATCCTTCGCTAAGGAAATTTCCGCTTTCCAAGCAGCTCGTAAGTGGCTTTTTCAAGAGCATGTCCTTCTCTGAACATACTCGTGTTTTTGAAACACGTTCAAACATGCTGCAGCTACCTGTTCCTCCTGGTTAGATCCTGATGTTGTTGTTTCAACGAGCCATGCTATATTCCTTTCAATTGTAAGGCTATATCCCTCAAAATCTCTTGCTCTGGATACATGGAATATATCTCACCAAGTTTGGCAAAATGCTCGGCCTCGTTATCAACATTGCCTTTTCCTACGTTTCCCTGAGTCTATGAATCTGTCTCGATTTTAGCACAATGCTCCCTCTTTCACGTATACTCTCGTTTTTGACGCTTTCCTACTATATTATCTCGGCTCTGGCAGCCTTTCAACACATAGACTCGTCCTGCAATCAATATGGTGGGAGCACAACGATCAATGCTGGTGCATCTGAAGCGTTGCAGGCGTTGAATGCAGCAATCAGCGACATCGATAACGCTCCCCTACAAGGCCGAATTTCCCGGATGCTGATCGCTTTGATCGGTCAGCCTTCATCCACGGTACAACAGATTTCAATTGGGAACAAACTCAAAGGTAAGCCACTCATTTTCAAAATAAGCTTGAACCAAGATTTGACGGTTTTAGCGCACTATCAGCAATATGCCAGGTCCCTCGGGCCTTCGCCTAACAATCTCTATGTTTATTGTGGTGACAGCGTGGTTTGGTCCTCCCGTAAACCGGATCCGAGTCGATCCGAATGTGTTCAACAGTTCGATCCTAGGGTAAGAAATGGCCAGGATTGCGGAGTCGACGTTGATGATGTTGAAAACAACGGACACCAAGGGTATTGGTATGCGCCGAACCCTAACCCACCTCCCTCAGGTACTTCGTCAATGGGAAATACGGCAAATCCTTTGGGTCCGACGGGTGCAGGAAAATATGTACAATTTGTCAATGTCAAGAATTTCGCAGGCATTGCATCTGGAGATTCGCTTTGCTCAGATCCAGAAGCCATGGCCGCTACGTTCAGTGCTGCTGGCCCCACTGCTGGACCTGTGGTTATGCTCTTCTGTCCTCAAGCCTTCAGTCCAAAGCCCAGCAACAACTGGGTAACTTCCAACGCCAACAAGAAATATTTCGACAACCCTGGTGTTGCTGGGGCGACTTTACAAGCTCATCAAGGCTCGCTATCTTTCGTAATAATTCATGAAATGGGGCATGCATACGCTCTTGGTATACCAGGGCAAGCCTCTTCAAAAAGCATTGCTAACTTTTGATTCAGCGGATGATGTGGCACTACAAAACGGCGAATTAGCTTATGGATGGGCTAATTGCATAACATTGGCTGCGGAGAATCAAGGTAGAAATGCAGCCGATAATAAAGCGTACAAGAACTGTGACTCGCAGGCTTTTTTTGCTATTGGTAGGTGATTCATTTCTCACCCATAGAGCATAAAGCATATAGGATAGAGCGTGCCTCTACAGCATGCCGGAAGTTGAAGTCGAAGAGATGGTGAGTTCCGTCATTACATGTGCTGACAAATACACAGCGATGTTGCTGGACGCAAGCGATTGGTCTGAAAATAGGGCTCGGGATCCAAGGATACTCTCATAACGAGTGCATCAGTCTATGAAGTATGGATACATAGGTCAAAGGTCTACTGTTCGGAGTAACAGGCTCGCGGAATAAGGGAGCATGTCCGACCTGCGACAGTAACAGAGAAGCTGGCAATCTTAGGCGCTGGTCTCGTTCGACTTATGTAGATAATATTTTTAGTGGGAATTCAAAAATATGAACTATTAGAAGGTGCTAACACCTTCTGGAGAGCTTCTTACAACCAAACGATTGTGACATCTTCTTTGCTGTCGGGAATCTTGAGCATCAAACAGCTAGCCAAGTGTTTGTTGTCAAGAATTAGCAAGTCACTGAAACGTGAGCCTGATAATAATCAAACACGCTCGTTCAATTCTGATACAATCGAGATTGCCAGACAATACGCTGCATACCCCAATGAGTTGAGATGGGATTCAACGTCTATCTTTCATCTCATGACCTTTTGTTTTATCTCTGATATGATGAAGGGAAGTAAAATAGATAATTAAGATATAGAAGTCGTAAAAATCTTGGATAAGAATTTTAATAATTTGTTAAAAAAAAATAAAACTTCTTTCAACAAGTAATGAGATCTTTACACATCATTTAGACTTTGACCAACAGGCACAGAGTCGTCTTTCTTAAATAGTGTATGATACTTCAACCTCCATCCTGTTGATAACCGTACCCCACCCAAAGACGTAATGATTCGTCCGCAACTGCAGGGAATCGCCAGCTCTCAACGCCCTTATCAGGTCCCCTCCCGCACTTCTGTCAGTCCAACGCCATATCACCTCCTTTTGCTCCTCCTTGTCTTTTTCCAACGTTTCCTCTACCACTGGAATTGACCACGCATACAGATCTGGAGGCCCCATGTCTCGATACTTTCCATATACATTCATAGGCCGTTCCCAATCGTGGCCCGCGGCGCGTAATACAGATGGCAAGTGTGAAACGTCAAACACTCGATCACGGTTTCCTCTCTCTGATGCGCCTTCAACCTCACTGTCATCCTTCCACACCACACCCATGATAAAAGGCCTGTTTCCTGGCGGCTTGCTGTGCCAATTAGATGGAATATAATGATTACTCCAGACCTCTTCCTTCTTTTTCTGAATAGATTTCACCTGCATCCTCACTCTGATCTCTCGGCATGGATTGAGCCCTCTCAACGGCACCTGTGGCTGTTTACTCCCGGATGCTGGGTCTATCACATCGGTGCCCAGAGGAGGCATAGTGATTATATCGTGTTGATCCCAAAAATGATGTGGATTTGCGGCCACCTCTGCTGTGGTTGAGATCCAACAATCGGCATAATCGAGAACGATGGAGATGGTTTCGGTTGGAAGGCCGAAGTGTTCATTCAGCAAAGCGCGGATAAGAAGAATGGAACGCCTGGTGTGTCGATAAGGTTGGATCCAGTGAGTCCAATCGGACTTAACGGGAGGATTCGTGGCTTCTGCTGCCTCTGCTGCCTCTGCTGCCTCAAGATAATCGTGATCAACCACACGGCTGGATGTCGAAGATTTGAAGCTTAGCGGTTGAGGTAAAGGAATCATAGTATTGATGCTTGGCTGAGGCGGATAGACTGGCTGCATGAGTCCCCTTTGCTCGATCTTGACGGCCCATTTACGCCTAGTTGGCGTATGTCGAGCGGTCGTCTCAGTGTCCATGCTTAATTTGCGAAGGCGGGGATGAATTTGAACATGATCGTGGTGAGATCTCAGTTTTAGGGGATGGAGTATTCAGATCCCGTAGGTTCAGGGTCATAGGTGGAATTATGTAGTAGCTGTATCGTTGAATGAGGCAAAGCAGATGCTGAGACAAGGCTGAAACCATAGTATCGTTGGATGCAAAATTCTGTTCTCAATTTTGGATTTTAGCGAATTATCGGCTTCACATCTTTTAATATTTGTTAAGCTTTTTATTCAAAGTGATGAAATATATTAAATATATGTTAGATGAAATCTATATATGTTAGGACCGAGCTACTGTAGAATCCAACCACTGCAGAGGAGCTGGTTAGAATGTTTGAATCAATAGGGGTATTATGACTAGAAGTTCAAGAATACAGAAGGTAGGAAGTCTCTGGAGAACTATAGAATATATTAAGTACCCAGGATTCGCGCTAGGCTCAAAGGGAACGTGTTTTGAAACAAAGAAGTGTTACCTAAGGTAGAGCGCGGTGAAAGTATCCCGGTTAGGATGTTAGGGTTAGGATGTGACGGGGCCAGATCTACATGTAGGCCAGATCTGGGAACCTCTCATGCTTTCCGGCTAGGAAACCCTATCCAATCCCGACACACCCGTAACAATATGCTTACGTTCACGTTCCAAGCTACAAGCTCAGATCAAGAGAGATCATGAGTGAATCTAATTACGACGGCTGGAAAGTGGTTTGATTCTTCATATACCTTTCGCTTGAACTCCTTTATCGTATCTCACCAGAATTTTGGAATACGAGGTCATATGGGGGCATATTGGTATTTTGGTTGTTGCTGTTTGGAGGCTACCTATCTAGGAGTCTACACTAGCGGGCCCCAGCCCTACCAGCCCTATGGAGCGGAGGTTACCAACTCCCCTATTTTCAACACAGAACGTATACTCAAGGGTTTCGAATCTTTATGCCAATCCAACGGCAACACAAAGAACGAGAACACCTGATAAACTGGTGTATCCTACCTTTGCAGGATGGGATGATTGGTTACCTGAAGCGAGAAGGCGGCACGCGAGCTCTGCACCTTGTATCGATGCAGATGTTCATGCAAGCCTCAGCGTCTATGGCACCGTATACAGTATAGAGTGCTTGTATTTTTGGGGAATCTATTTGAGCCCCCAAATTAACCCCTTTTCTTTTCTGTATGCTTGCTTCTTATAATCCAGTACAGATCCGCCATCTTCCTTCTGAAAATCTTGTTCTCCGAGCTCTCTGTTCTGCTCCAGATTGAACTACGAACTATACTGCCGCATCGTTATTGATTACCCAATTGTCTGACGCAGTTGCAAACTACTATCTTCACTTCCATTTTCAATTATGCATCGCCTGTCAGCCTTCTATCTCCTTCTTTTCCATGACCTTTCTGCCGTACTGGCGCAGCTCCAAGTCCAACTAAACTTCTATACCGACCATCAATGCCAGACCCCCAGTACTGAACATGCCGCCGCCTCCATCCCAATATCCGAATGCATTATCACCCCCGGCCTTGGATCCATCTCACATCAACCCGTTCCCTGCCAAAATGGCAACGTCCAGCTCGTCGCGTACCAAGACACGTCGTGCGGCACACAGCTTGGGTCGTTGGATTGGTACAGAGTGACCAATCAGTGCTCAGCACGTTTTAGCGGCGATATTGCTGCGATATTACTCACTTGCAGCCAGGTTTCTGATGCGGGAACAATCGATCCAGGAACGCCAACCACAACCTCGACAATCGTGGTGGCGCAGGTCGCGGATTTAGCGCCAACAGTGACGCAATCTGTGGCATCAAGTTCACTATCTGTCACAAATAGCGGTGGCGTGACGGCTACGCAGACAGCATCCTCCAGCTCACCATCTAGCAGCAACAAGGGTGGTGGTAGTGGGACCGGCAACAGTGCTGGAGGTAACAGCACTTCATCCTCTTCGGCCTCATCAGGTCTCTCAACGAGCGACATCATCAGTATATCAGTTGGGCTCGGCGTCGGTATTCCAACAATACTCGTCGGACTTTGGGGATTGCGACGTCACAGAAGAAACAGACTCAACTAGGAGACGTCTTCGAATATGTATCTACGCCCACATCTGTTTTTGGGTCAAGATATGTATCCGGTACATCATATACGGAGATGGGAAGGCCATTCGCTTGCTCTGGGTGTAGCGAGCAACTATAATACTTTTTAGGAGCTGGTCAAGGATTTGGACAAGCTTCTCAGCACAACAGCCAAGGCTGTGGTCATAAAAGATGAGACAAGATCCTAAAGTCAAGCTTTGGGATGGAGGCAGTGTATTGGAAATTTGCTCGACATCGACCTTGTTGCCCAACAAGCAACTGTTCCGACTCTATCCGATCGCTCAAGCAGCGTATCACAGTGCTCCTCTTATCAAATACAGATCTATCCTCTAACGCGGTCATGTCGAAGCAAATTGGTCCGGTATATCGAGCTCCTAGTACGACGCCTTCCTCCATCCGAGACGACTATCCAATCCTGTTTAATTTAACATCTGGCCACGCTACGTATGTTAGTTCGTTGGTTCCTTGCGCCAACAGACTCGTCCACGAGCACTACAACTTTGTTTATATTCTGAGGAGTTCTGCCTGCGTAGACCTCAGTTAGCGCAATATGAGCTTGTACTTGCTGTGTTGTGCGTCGGCGAATGGAAACCCAGCCCTATCGTCTTACCTCACCGCTAGGTACCGTTGTACCTATCTAGAACAACCACTTTGCTGAACGCGCTTTCGTTAGTTACATCGCTGCTGACGAGAATTGCACCTTGTTGTTGTTTTCTGTGGGAGAACAGGGCCCGAATAAGGCTGATGATCACAGTACTAGGCGTGCTAGGTAGCTGCCGGACACCTGCTCCAACTCCAAAGTCGTTCACCGACAGGACTCTACCGTAGCTCTCCAGGTCACTCGTTGCACTCTATTCTCAAGTGGTTATCTGATGGCATACAATAGCGGAGAGTAGCATAGGGTTGCTAGTGCTCACATACGCTGTATGTTGTATGGATTCCTTAGCCTTCGGAGCTGGGGATTCCGTAGTGGCAGAATGCCTTGTATCACTCGGCTCCCGGTGGTGCACGTCTGGGCTTTCCAGCTCACCGTTATGTGACTGATGTACAGCGTAGCGGGGTGGAATATAACTCCGCTCGAAGCCGTCAATTTTCTCGCGCTTCATCCATGGCGGGTTTTGCTCATGTAACGCAGGGTCCTCGACAATGCCGCAGTCGTAGGTTAAGGTATCGGCTAGAGCATGCCCAAGATCTTCGCACCCATTGGAAAAACCCCAGAGACGTCGGAACAGACCTATCCATTCCTGTATCGAGTGCCGAAGACGGAAAACTGGATGCAGGAAGACTTATCCGTGCGCAAATTGCATAAAGTACTCGAAACTATGCGTCTTCGTATCTCCGTCTCCAGGAAATGCTCGGGTTATGGGTATGGTGACGAGTAGCGCTACTTCAGACGATGAAAGTGACATACCTACTCCTGGCGAGGCCAATTCCGTCAAAAACGAAGCTAAAGCACATCATCAGCACAGCAATGATACTAACAGGCCAGCAGAACCTAATGGTGGGCTTCAACATCTTAATGATGGCCATCGGAGTAGTGGTCCTGAGTCGGGTGTGAACCACCTATCCTTGCGGATTGGAAAGCTCGACATCACCTAGAGGATTGATGGTATCCTAAGGCCCTATGCTGTTGCCATTGTCTGTTCTTATGACATTCTTCACGGCTAATTCATAGGGCTGACTATCTGATTCCAGATCGAAGAAGCACTTTCGTGCAGCCGAGTACAATGCCCTCCAAGCCAAATCACATCATCTGGATCCTTTTCGGCGCCTCTGGTAGCGTGGTTTAAACCCTACCCTTCTCTGCCTTTTGGTACGGGCCATGTACCAAACTTCTGTGACGACGAGGTCCCTTTCTTTCCGCCACAGGACGAATGCGATTTCCTGCATCGCCAGTATTTTGCAGCTGTCGATCCACTCGCCCATCTCCTTTGTAAACGTGACTTTGACCATACAGTGGGACAAGTATACGAGAGTACATGTCATGGAATGGTATCATATTCCATGAAAGCATTGATTTTAGCCGTGTGTTTCGCTGCGGCGATCAGCTTACCATTTCAACGAAGCCAAATCTCTTTGGGTGTTGCCAAATCTGTCCTTGTGGAGAGATGTAAACTTGCTATAGAGCACTATCTTCAGAAACCCGATGTTCTTGGTACTTTAGAGCAAGAGGCCATGCAAGCTGCTATTATCTATCTTGTACAACCGCGCCTCTCCTATACCATCCGCTTCGCTAACGCTCCTCAGATTCCCATCTGCCGCTGCGAAATATCTCGGTCCATTTCAGTTTTCGTAGCAGTGTGATGAGAAATGCGCAAATCGCTGGCTTTGGTAGAGATGACGCTGGCATGACGAGTGACTCGCTTGCAGGGCACTTGAGGAGACATCTATGGTGCCAACTCTGCTTCCTCGACCTCAGAACCGCCGAGGCTCAGGGACATCTGCCTTCCACTCGATCTAGTCAGCTCGATGTGGAACCACAGACACCAAAAACCCACCATGTATAGATCTTCTTGCTTGTATAAACTCGTCCATTTCCTCCCCACCCTTTTCCTAGCCTGCAATCCCCCATCATCCCATCCCACCTCCCCCAATACCACCCAACCCGGAACCACCCTCGGCCACAACGGTCCCTAAGATCCCGCAACCCTCAGCTACATCCTCAACCACCTCGCCTTCCAAATCAGCAACCTCGCCGAGACAATACTCTTCTGCCTCGGCATCCTTGGCGTTCGGCACGTTTTCACCTTCGATGTTCAGGATTTGTACTCCATCACCTACATGGGCTATCCGCACGGCGGCATGAACGGAACTGGATTTCAATAGGGCGAGGAATTTGCGGCGGACTAAAGGAGCAGTGAGGGTTTGGTTAATGTTTCTTTGGGGTAGCGTACATGTTCTCACCTACTGAAAAAGAAAAGAACACTTTATAGTATCCCATCAAGCTATTGAAAGAGACCCAAGCACTGATCCGTTCACGCGTCTAGAACGCCAACCCGCCCCTCTCTAACCTTCAAATCATTCGGCTTCGCTCGTCTGGGCATCGTTGTTCCGAATATCGCCGTCACGCAGCAGTCTCTGCAGAGCTACGGTGTTCTGATTTTGTAGCTCGTTAGCGAGAATGCTCCAAAGGGCATTAATATGAATTATGGGGTTCGGGATACGGATGATTGGGCTTCCGTTGGCGCTTGGGGATATCTTCCGGGGGTTTTTGTTGGCGACGGATCCGGATGTGTATCTGGTTGAGTTTCAGCGGAGGGGGTGAGGAGGGTTGGCTTTTGGTCGGTTGGAATGGGATGACTACTTATTTTTCTTCTCGCTTCAACAGGGACGGTGAAAAAACAAACAAGAGCAAAGACATTGCAGGGCTTCATGATAAGACTTGGAACATATGAGTTAAGAAGAAAAAGCGAAGAAGATGTAGAGCTCTTGAACAGATCGAGTATCATCGTGAACAATTGCATCGTTTTGCTTTGTGAAAGTCTAATCAAGATTCGATAAACATGAAAACATTAATCGCAATATTAAAAAACAAAATATGAAAGTCTATTCACCACTGACAAGATGAGAGCATGTAAGAGTTGCAACGACAGCCAAAACCCGAGAAAGGGCAGCAGAAAGCTACCTAGCAGGCTTTACCGGAAGAAGCAATCTGCACATACGCCCAGCCCTACTCTAGATGTGGCCCAAGCTCTTGGCTCTTAAATCCGACATGCAAGTCCTGCCTGTCGCAATCACCTTCGTTCGATGTTGGATCTTTGTGTTACAGGAACATTCCATTTCTGTCTCCAGATTGTAATCTACTACCAGTATCTGTCCCTACGTTCAATAGCATATCCTTGATGCAGCATCGAATCTCGCAACATGAACACAATTCGCGAAATCCAATCCCTCAACAAGCGCGAATTAGAAAACAATGTCTCCATAGGCGGCTCCTGGCACCGCGACTTCGACGACACAGCTTACATTTACATTGGCGGCCTTCCCTTTGACCTCTCAGAGGGCGACGTCATTGCTATTTTCTCCCAATACGGGGAACCTGTATACGTGAATCTAGTGCGGGATAAGGAAACCGGCAAGTCGAAGGGATTTGCATTCTTGAAGTACGAGGATCAACGGAGTACGGACCTGGCGGTCGATAATCTTGGCGGGGCTGTAATCTTGGGCAGGACGTTGAAGGTGGATCATACGAGGTATAAGCGGAAGGACGACGGAGAAGAAGAGGCACGGACGGCCGCAGCTGCCGGTCAGGCTACAAAGGTGGAGGGCATCGGTGGGAAACGTGCTGGCACACCGGAGAGTGAGGATGAGAGGCCAATGTTGAAAGAGGAAAGAGAGCTGGCTGCGTTGATTAGGGATCATGATGAGGACGACCCAATGAAGGAATACCTGGTGCAGGAGAAAAAAGAAGAGGTGGCGCAAGCACTGGCGGCTTTGGTGAAGAAGGGCCGAAAGCATGATGAACGCAAGGAAAGACGACATCACAAGCACCACAGCCACCGGTCTCGTAGGCACAGCGGCTCGGAATCGGATGATGAGCGCCGGAGGCGGCATAGATCGCAGAGGAAGAGGTCAAGGAATCCATGAAAATGATTTAGTTTCAAGTCTTAGATCTTTACAACCGACTGGCTCGACTAGAGCGGACCTTTGCTAGCTCAGCTCAGCTCACACTTTTCTGGCGGAACGAAAAGTTAGATGGGAGGAAGAACGTCCAGCCACCAAAATCGGACTGTTGGCACTCCAAGACATCCTAGCGTCTTCTGATGGGCGACAAAAGAGAAGGCCTAAACAATGTGACAAGACAGTGAGCCGTCTCCAATACGACTGAGGAATACGTATTGGAAAGAATGAAAAGTGCCGGTGCTGACATGGCGCTCGAAATTTCGCAACTGGATGAATAGCCTGGTCACGGACGTGCAATAAGCGGGTATAATGATCGGGTGGGATTCGAGAGTGACAGTGCATTTCCAGCATTCTTTATTCGAGATTCATTAGGATATCGTTAGCTACCAAGGTACCGTTTCCAGCCATTCCTCACGCAGTGTCTCCTTCCATCATCTCCTTCACCTATGATGAACTTTTCCCACCGGCCATCTCTTCCCGCTCCAATTACAATTATCGTATAATCATTTCTCCACCCAATTATTCCTTTTCGAGGTCTACCACCTGGAATTCCTGGTATTGGTACATTACCGGTTGATTTCAGACTAGTCTGTGGGTCGTCGTCAATCTCAAAATGTGCGGACGTAAAAGAGTAGATGTCAGAAAAAACTCGAGGAAGGAGTGGTACGTTCGCTAAGATCCCCCATTTCTGCCTATTGCTCTCTTCACTGTTTCTGGTCATTGAGGAACTGTTGGAGTCGCGGTGAGATCTAGTGCCAGTGGCGGAATATTCAGACTTGGTCGAGGAGCGAGGGAGATCAAATATGTGCAAGGTTGACTTGTCCGATGTGACAGCTAAGAGTTCGCTATTGGGCGATATGGCGATTGAATAGATGACAGCATGATCCACCCCTCGGCGCAACTCGCCAATACGGGCACAATTGCTGGTGGAAAACGTCCGTATGAGCGTGCCCTTTGCAGCGGTTAGCTGAATAACTGTCAAATCCCATACCCTTATACTTACCATCTCGCTTGCGGTTGCCAGAATCTCACCATCCGGACTCAACTCCATTGCCCTCAAAGGCGAACCATGGGCTGGTATGATACTGACATTTCCAGTAGCGATTTCAACCATCTGTACTTGGCCAGGCGTCCGTCCAGGGAAGGCTACAACCTTTGCGCCGAGGCAGCATAGGCCCAACGGATTATCTGCTGTCTCAAAGACTGAAAGCTTTTCGGGGGTTGACGAAAAAGCATACATATGTACGCTGTTCTGCAGCGCAACAACTATTCGTGACCGGGATAGGCTCACCCGGTTAACGGCAGACCGGAATTCAAGAGTGATGACTGCTTGCTGTTTGGCATCGTCCCAGATGATGACCTAAAGGTGATTATAAGCTGCCTTGTGTCATTGGGAAGATGGTTGAGAGCTTGGCTTACCGACCTTGTTCTGTGGAAACTTGGGTTGTTTCCCTCCCCCGACCAAAGCTATGTAGTTAGCTCTGCCAAGCATTTCTGCTTCGCCAATACCAGCATTGAAATCTATTACAACGCATGATCAGCAATCAATTGCGTATATGTGAAAGACTGTTGTGATAGTAGGTGGTTTACCGCGTGAAACTTTGAGCTCGCAAGGCTCTGAATTGAAGACTAACGAAGTAGGTAAGTTCCACAGCACTCCACAGGAATGATTGTCTCTCGCATACCGCAGAATCCAGTATCAAGGCTTACTGAGAAGCAGCTACTGTCCTGGTTGAAAGCCACTGATAATGATACAGGGCCTGCGGACTCGTCGATGGCTGGCCTAGTATTCATGACCGCGGAGACTTTGAGACTAGGGTGGTATGCGCCTATGACAACTGCAAGCAGTCAGGAGAGGGACTGGGTTGTAATTCATGAGGCGGGTGTGAAGCTTGAGAAGCAAACACATGCGACAGTTGATATACAGATGACGGATGTTTGACTGATGCCCGTGCGACTCGCTTTATGCTAGCCCACTTCAAGCGTAGCGTGAAGTCCCCAGCTTTTATTGCCGCCAAGACCAACCCCTTAGCATCACATTGTTTTTTGAGCATCTGTACACTACAAATCATCCTTCGCAACATTACCTTATTGTGCCTACACATTCCTCGCCTCCCAGCGACACCCGCCTCAGCATGTCTTCACCACTTAATGCTGTATGTGACATTACCAGCCGAACAATTGCTTTGTGCTTGCATATACGACTACCTTAGCCATCACCATTACTGACGTGTTCTACTCTAGATCAAGATGCGCCGAAAGAAGAATGTGAAGAAAGGTATTCAATTCTGTCTGATGGTTTGCGGTGCTTCAGGAACCGGTAAGCCTTATGTACCAAATCCAACTCGTTCCATGAGTACTAACCTGTGTAGGACGCACCACTTTCGTGAATACGCTATGCGGAAAACGAGTACTCCAAAGCAAAGACGCAGATGATGCTCACAACGCGCACCTCGAGGAAGGCGTCCGTATCAAGCCCATCACAGTCGGTGGGTAGAGTCGAGTCTGCACAGCTCAAAGCTACACCGCTAATTCTTTTGATAGAGCTGGAGCTAGATGAGGAAGGCACACGTATCTCTCTTACGATTGTCGATACACCCGGCTTTGGAGATCAGATCGACAATGAGGCCAGGTATGTATGCTCGGTCGGGCTGTTATGGAGAGCCTCAAGCTAATTTACCTACCCCAGCTTCTCCGAAATCGTCGGTCATCTGGAGCGCCAATACGACGACATTCTTGCCGAAGAATCGCGCATCAAGCGTAACCCCAGATTTAGAGACAATCGGGTGCACGCTCTGCTTTACTTTATTACACCAACTGGCCATGGGTAAGGCTGACTTCCTGAACCTTCGGGCCAATTCAATGCTAATGGTTTTCGATAGTCTTCGCGAACTTGATATTGAGCTCATGAAGCGCCTATCCCCCCGCGTCAATGTTATCCCTGTTATTGGCAAGGCCGATTCTCTTACGCCAGCCGAGCTCGCAGAGTCGAAGAAGCTCGTTATGGAGGATATCGAACATTACCGCATCCCTGTTTACAACTTCCCCTACGATATCGAAGAGGACGATGAGGACACAGTAGAAGAAAACGCAGAGCTGCGAGGCCTGATGCCTTTCGCCATTGTAGGGTCAGAAGAGGTGGTTGAGATTGGAGGCCGGAGGGTTAGAGCTCGACAATATCCTTGGGGTGTTGTTGAAATTGACAACCCACGACACTCGGATTTCCTCGCCATCAGAAGTGCTCTACTACACAGCCATCTTGCAGACCTGAAAGAGATTACACATGACTTCTTGTATGAGAACTATAGAACTGAGAAGTTGAGCAAGAGCGTTGAGGGTGGTGCTGCTGCGTAAGTTGGATTTTCCTCCTACGACTAATTTCTGTACTAACGACCCTCCAACAGCGACTCTTCTATGAACCCTGAAGACTTAGCTTCCCAATCGGTCCGCCTCAAGGAGGAGCAGCTTCGCCGTGAAGAGGAGAAGCTTCGAGAAATCGAGGTGAAGGTGCAACGCGAGATTAATGAGAAGAGGCAGGAGCTACTAGCTCGTGAAAGTCAATTGAAAGAGATGGAGCGAATGCACAAGGAGCAGAGTTCTGCTATGGATGACACCAATGGCGAGATGGCTTGATTTGGTGTAATAGGGAGTCTTGAATTGCCCAAGCGATATCGCTATGGGTATCAAGCAAGAATTAGGACGAGCGCGGAGAGTTAATTTCATTGCTTCGAGCGAGTCATAGATATCCCCTTGAATGTTGTTTTCACTTAAAAGACTTCGCCTGCTGGTTGCCTGTAAGTAGTATGGCCTTGCTAGAATGTCTTTCACCCGATAGTAAAACGATGTCGCACAATAGAAAGAATGCTACGGAATACCTTTAAATGTTATCAAGGTCAGGGTCATTCAAGATGGCAAAATGATCACATGTCATGTGACTCGTGCCGCATCCTAAAACGCCCTAGTACCATTTGGAGGCGTCCCAGACGTCAAGTTTGAACATCGCCCCACCAGCTCCATCATCTTCTTCCACGCAAGCCATCAAAAATCACCGCACCAAGGCCAGAGTCGCAATAGCCCGGTATACACAGACATGGCAGCAAATACCAAGTACGAGCCAGCGCCGCAGCGCGACTCGTTTGAAGAGTCGAGCTACACTCAAGCACCACCATCCTATCAGGCTGAATCACATAGCAACGATGGACTGCTAGGTGCCCCAAGAAGAGAAGATGATAACGTGCCTGATGACTTCAAGGTATGGATGGGTTTCGTTTCTGTTTTTAGGTTCGTCACGGAGCTACGACTAATAGTTGTGCAGTTCGGCGGCTCCGTCGCAGAAGCCACGCTACCCATTCGAATGCAGTTTATCCGTAAGGTCTACTCGATCTTGTAAGCTATCACCTATCGTTTAATTTGAACTCCAACTAAACAAACCTATACAACTAGGACTGTACAATTACTTGCAACCATCGCTGTCAGCTCCCTTTCCTACATCAGTCCGTCATATAAAACATGGATCCGATCAAATCCATGGATGATGTGGGTCTCACTCTTCGGGGCTATCGGATTTATGCTCTTGACGTTCTGGAAGCGAAAGTCATATCCCACCAACCTTCTCTTCCTAAGTGGTTTCACGGCATTAGAAGCATACTCGATATCCGTTATTGTATCATTCTACGATAACCAGATCGTGCTTGAGGCTCTTATCCTTACAGCTGGCATATTCGTTGCACTAACGATCTTTGCGTGCCAAACAAAGTATGACTTTACCTCGTGGATGCCATACCTTTTCGGCAGTCTTTGGGCGCTCATCCTCTTTGGATTCATGGGAATGTTTTTCCCCTACAATAGCACGGCCGAACTCATATATGGGGGATTGGCTGCACTCATTTTTAGCGCATACATCCTGGTAGACACCCAACTTGTTATGCGACATTACCACGTCGAAGAAGAGATTGCCGCGGCGATTTCTCTGTATCTGGATATCATTAATCTCTTCCTGGCTATCCTAAGGATCCTAAATAGCCAATCAAACAACTGAGTACTGACAAAAGAAGACTCGGCTGGTACTGGGGTGTTGGAGGACTGGAATTTGGAAGTTGTGGAAGGGGACTCAATGTCCGGAGATGCAGGCTGGCGCAGGTGTGATCAATTTAGCTTCTGCCATGTTGGCGTAGGCGTCTCCCGCTCTGTATTCTAGATTGTTCGAAGGTTGCGGGCGTTCAAAGCAAAATACCTCACGATCTCCCGCTCACGGTGATTGTGGTAGGCGGATGGATTATTGCCTACCCTGCTTGGACGACGGTGCCTTTTAGCAAAAAACCTCCCAGATGTCAAGCGAGTCCGAACTTTTAGACCTTCCATTGTTCAGCTATACAGCTTTACCTGTTACATGCCTACCTCATGGTATTGCTCACCGCCAGGCACCTTATCACTTAAGACATGACCACAAAAGATTTCTCCCTAGCTATAAATATGAGTAGGTACTGGTCCTTACTTGAGGAGGCGTAAAGTATTCCTTTGCATCATCCCCTAAAAGCGGCGGAATGGAGCCAAAACTCGCTGTCTGAATCACACACGGTAGTATGAGCTAAAAACCCTCCTTAAGCGACTGAAGGATCTACTTTGTTAACGGATCGCATTCGTACATTAAGGAGAAGGAAGTTAAGATGTGTGTCTAGAAAGTGAAACATGGACGCAAAAACTGCCAACAAGCAACCAAAAGAAATCCAAAAATATATTGTTACAAAACTCGAAAGCTCTTCTAAACCTCCCGGAAAAGAAGCAGGACAAGGTTGCCCTCCACATCTACCTGCTGCTTGAAGACTAGGTCCCTCTGATCTCCCCTTTGTATCTGAAACGAATTCGAAATTCAAACGGCAGCGTGTAGAACAGTGTATCAAAGAGGTGGAGTAGACGAAGTACGCAATGAGGGGATTCCGAAGCCAAGCAAGATCTGTTAGGAAACAAAGCCAAGGAGAGCTACTCCTATTGAATGCACCGCATAGATACAGGTGGCCATTCTAAGCCCATTGAGCTCCCGCGAAACCTAGTAACAAATACTTAAGAGAGCGTCATGCTGCCTTGTAAATACGATCTGAAAGACAGAATGCTCAATTTCGGTCAAAATTTTGTTGGAGGCTTGGAGGATTTTAATGACCCCCTTGAAATCATCGCGTAGAATTAACACAGAATCGCGCTAGGAGACCGCAGCCCTTCGCAAGACATGATTGATTCATTAATCAGGGAAGCAGACGTTACTGAGCATAAGTGAGCAACGATGGAGTGCAGGTGGGCAAGTTGAGCTTGTCTTAAGTACCCTGAGTAATAATTGAGCCGAATTTGATACTCGCGGTTGAGCAAGACTCTTTGGAATGAAACTACCCAAACAAATGAGAGCTTTTAGCAAAACACCATATCAAAGATCCGTGCGGCTTTCCAGCATCAATATTTTTCTATTATCCTTTGTGATAGCACTGAATGTTATCTGCAATTTTCTATAAACACTCGGCATCATTCTGGTAGAAGACAGAAAAAGGGGGTGCAGGATCTCGCTTAAAATTCTCACTTGTTTGGGTGCCGCTCGGCGCTTTAGGGCTAGAGTCGACTTGGTTGGCCGCACCTTCGAAGGAAAGGAAGCCCCCAACATCCAACCCAGCAATGCAGTTCTATCATTGTCACTCACTCTTATCAATCAATACACTGTCGCTACTTGTGTTTTTAGCAATTACTGATGGGTGTTTTGTAGAAACTATGCGTTGAAAGGACTCAATTGCAGTCTCATGCGAACCTTTCTCTCCATCCTCTAACAAAACCTATCCCTAAACAAACCACCGAATATCTCGAACTCTGAGTCCAGCGGACCGACAGTCTTTCTGGGAAACCACCATCATCCCAACCAAAGTTGAAAGTCTCTGCCCGCGGGTATACAGAAGAAGCCATTGTCTTTGAAGCCCATAGTCAATTACTCTTCTCTAGAACCATGGCAGCAACGGAAGAGCCCCTATCAGTCTTGGCAACACCAGGTGTTTACTACAGTCACTTGGACGGAGATGGGAGAGGCGAATATAGCACCAACCAAGCCAATGGCAAAAGCGAAGATCCTGAGAATAAAGGACCGAATATGTCTCATGGCCAGAAGAGCTGTCCCTCAGATATCACAAGGGGGGCCCGAAACAAAAATAAGCCCGGAAACGACAGTATACTGTCGTTGATGTGCCAATGGACCGTGGACCACCAAATTGGTAGGCTAAGTCGAGTGGACTTTCCGTGACCCTCATAATTGACTGCATTCAGGGCTCTCTGCAAATCTACTCCTTCTACTTGCAATGACACACATGTCCTTCCCTCGAGCGCGACGACATACTACGAAGTTCTTTCAGCTTTCGTACTATAATAATGCGACAGGGAAGTATACCCTAGGCTGGGACGACGTCTTTCTAGTGTTCTATTGGATCGTCATGTTCACAGGCCTACGAGCAGCGGTGATGGATTACATCTTGGTACCAATAGCACAAATGGCAGGTATACGAAGAAAGAAAGAAAAAGTAAGGTTTGCAGAGCAAGCTTGGATCTTCCTCTACTCTACTGCTTTCTGGTCACTAGGGATGGTAGGACCACATTACCAGATTTAGATGATGTGGAGACTGACCACTCGTATAGTACCTGATGTACAACTCGGGCTACTGGCTTAATTACCGTGAACTGTGGGTCGGCTGGCCCAATAGAGAGCTTGATGGGTTGTTCAAATGGTATTATCTTGTACAGTTTGCGTTCTGGCTTCAACAGATCGTAGTGGTCAATATCGAAGAGCGGAGGAAAGACTACTACCAGATGTTCACCCATCATATTATTACCTCTGTTCTTCTCTTTACAAGCTACGGATACCACCAAGCGAAAGTTGGGAACACCATTCTGTGCCTCATGGACGTGGCGGACATTTTTCTCCCGGTAAGCAATCTGGACTAACATCCATTGTGAGAGTAAAAAGCTAACCGGGATTGTGAAAGTTGGCCAAAATGCTTAAATACCTCCGTTTTCAAATGGCCTGTGATATAGCATTCGGCTTGTTCATATTAGTCTGGGTTATTGCGCGACACCTCCTCTACCCACGCTTGTGCTGGTCACTCTACGCCGATTCTCCTGAAATAATCAACTATGGGTGCTTCTGGGGTCCTGCATCGGATCTGCATGGCCCCATTGATCCTCCGGATCGTTTCAGCCATCTGATTCAACCCTTTCGTGACCCAGAAGACATCGTCTGCTGGAATGATAAGATCAAATGGTCTTTTATGGTTGCGTTACTGGCATTGCAAGTGGTCCTCCTGCTTTGGTTTTGCATGATTGTTCAAGTTGCGTTGAGGGTCCTTCGGGGTGGACAAGCTGAAGATTCGAGAAGCGATGATGAGGGAGAGAACGAAGAGGATGATCATACCCAGGAGAAGAAGATTCATAAAGAAGACATCCTTCTCGAGGAACCTCCACTGGAAGAAGAGGTTGGTGTTGAAGACATGAATCTCGGTAACCGCAAGACAAGTCCGAACAGACGATTTCGGAAGGGCGGAGGCGCCGCTAGTGGGGTTACACTTCACAGTGATCGGAAGGAGCTGCTGGGGAGAATAGGTTGTGATAAAGGGTCTTAAGGACGCTCTCCTCTACTTACGATTGTCTTCTGGAACGAAAAGCGAGTTTGTTATGCGCGATAAACCAATCATGAGCGTTTGTTAGATTGCATAATAGATCAAGCCTGGGCCCTGGGAGTGCTCCCCTGGGGAACAATTATAATTATATCAACCCGCACATGTGTGTTCAGTGCGGGACTGTACTTCTAGCTCACCGTAATGTTCATCAGTAAAGGAAAACCACCGTTCAAACCAGAGTGTATTTTCACGCACCATCATGATTTCATGATAACCTCAATTCCCCTCTGCAAATTAGCGGCAAGATAGCGTCACTCTACTCGTCTATTTCATTCTTGGTTGCACCTAGAGTAGCTCAGACATAATCTTCCAGTGTTGCGATGCCACCTCGAATACGCCCACAACCTCTACCAGGCTCTTTCCAGTCAATAACACCTACCTTCCTATCCTCGCCGTGCCAATGCCTCCGCCAGGCTCCGGCAAAACACTTCTCAACCACTCCTCGGCCCGCTACACGTCAGAGAGCCACGATGTTCCGCTGGCTTGAGGGTCCTGGCTCCGTATTCAGAGATCCTCTTCCCGGCTCAACCAATTACCTTAATGCTTATGACGAGAATGGGCGCCTAATTCGTGCGTCCGCAAAAGAGCCAAAGCAAAAAGACACCGATGACGAGCAAACGACGCCGTTGCCTGGTGAAGAAAGCCTAGAGGGGATAAGCTTGGAAAAGAACTTCGCAATGGGAGGGGGCATACCAAAGGAGCAGCAGGAAGATCTGATACCGTTTCCAATGAACCGCCAGTTTAGGAGTCAGCCAGTGTTGAGTAATGAGCTCAGGGATGAGGTGTGGTATAGGCATTCGCAGCTTAAAAGGAGTGTGAGGGTGATAAGTGCAGAGCTCGGGATCGAGATGAGGAGAGTTGGTGCTGTGATACGGCTGAAAGCTGTAGAGAATGAGTGGGTTAAAGAGGTACGTTAACATCCGGCTTGGCTTTCTGCTGCCGCTACAACCTGCAATGATGAGAAAAACACAATCGATTAGTCTTGAAGACTTCCACCATGGTTACTCAACAAATTACAACTCTCTGACACCTCAATGTCGTCTCTCTTCGTCATTCCCGGAACAAGTGGCCAGAACAAAGTGCTAATCACCTTTTCCGTAACAGGGTAAACGCCTGGCAACCCCCTACGCCAATTCCATCCTCTCTATGCTACCCCAAACCCCCTTCCACAGAGGCACCCCCCCAACCATCCACGAGGCCATCAACGACCTCCCCGTCCACCGCGACACCCTCCGCCAAATCTTCCACCCGGTCTCCGAATCCCGCCACTTCACCCGCGTCGACGCCGGCCACATCTTCAACCCCTCCCTACTCCCCGCCGACGACCGCATCCCGCATCCCGAACTTGTCGACATTGAGCGCGCGCGGCTCGGGGATCCGAACAAGAAGGACGAGATGCTAAGAGTCGTGAGGGAGAAGTTGGTGCAGGAAGGCCGGGCGAGGGAGGATCGGGAACAGCGGAGCATAGAGAGGGAGGCGCGCGAAGTTAAGAAGGTCATGCCGGAGAAGGGGCGATGGGAATTTAGGTTCAGAGATATTAAGGTGGAGAATGTAGGGAGTGATGGGAGGGGAAGGAATGGCGTGGGTGCACGGTATGGGATCCCGCATCAGGATCGGAAGAGGGGCCAGATTAAGATTCCTACGAGGGTGGACCTGTGAGGGGTGTATTTTGCGTGTGCATACTTTTAGGCTGTTCATATTGGAGGAGATGGTAAAAGGAGCGTAGCCGGCTGCTGAGAATTCATTGTACACTAAATAGCTGCAAAATAGAGTAACCGTACAACTCTTAAGCTCTCATCCATCTACACAAAGTTCGCAAAGGTGAGCAGACGGAACAAGTCTAAAATTTCCTATCATGAGTGCGAGGGGTAGATGCTGCAACGTATTGGGCTGGTGAAGTTGAAGCATAAACGAAGAGGGAAAACAATCGGTAATAGAGAAGACAGGTCCGGATTCGAATTGGAAATGCCGAATTTGAAGAGAAAACCCCCAAGGCGATGTTTTTGTAACCTTAGAGCTGGGTTAAGGGGTTGATGGTTTCATGGGTGCAAGAGGGTAATCATCGACTTTTGTAAACATTGTGCTAGCTCAATTTCGATCGATATCTGAATTGTTGCACCAGTCAGTCTTGCCTCTCATTTTGCAACGCCGAGGAGGTTTACTGTCGATTGGCCACCAGGTGGAACGCTAGGATCTTTGGTAGGTATTCCAGCATACTTTAACCTCGCGAATACTTCTCGTAGCATACATAAAGTACCTACATATCCTGCCTTTCCGCCAGCTTCAGCACCTCCTCGCTCATTGCCTTTCGCCCCGTGCTCGGGACTTCGACGATCTGCTCCACGCCCTGGTAGTCTGGGATATCGATGTTATATTTTTCTGCGACGCTTGGTGGTAGAAAGCTATACGAAGATCATCAGCCACTTCTTCAAATCCCTTCTATCCCCGTTTAATGGATATAAAGGGCAACTTACCGTCCTCCAATGAAGTGCCTCCCTTTAAAGTGCTCTACCAATGGCTTCGGCGCTGTCAAACTGATCAGATTTGCTGGATGGAATTTCGCCCCTGGCCCACTCTTGGGCGGTCCGTCCTCGATACTCCAGGAAGAGGGAGCGTCAACGGATGTGACTGGGACAGTGGTCTGTTCGAGAGCGGATATTATAGCGGAAAACGGGGGCCGGACTTCGCCCGAAAAGCTGAAGCCTAGTGGCGTGTTAGACAGCTATCTGAAGGGGGCAAAATGGGGAAGGAAAATACCAAAGATGGCGTCAATTACATGGTTCGTGCTCTTAAGGTCAGATTCGAAATCCTCAGAGAATTTGATATTGAGATTTTTTAGTTGCTCCGCAAGCCGCTGTGAAACCATCAGTATGCGCTCGAATACATGCTCTCATGAGTCCTAACCTGATATAGCTCATTACTGGTTCGTTTGGGGTAGTAGATCGTGGGCTGATATCCGTAGTGCCAAAGGTGACGAGCAGCTACAAGACCATCACCACCTAAAGCCCTTTAGATACACCTAATGACTTCTTCGGATGAAAGCTCCAACCGTTGTTTCCAGGCCCGCAAGCTACGAGTACTTTCTTTCCCTTGCTTGGTGGATGTACTCGGTAGACTTGACTGCATGATCAGGAGTTTGATTCCTTATGGAGAATTCCAGTCACTGACTAGCTTGGGAAACGGAGAGACCAGCCAGTTCCATCAATTGATCTAGCGAGAAGCCTCCCACGCTCATAAGATCCTTATCTAAGGCGGTGGCATTCTTAGCTGATAGAGTCTGTAGAAGCGTTTAGCTCAATGCTGTTCCAATAGATATACCGCTTACTCGGAGTGCCATGTTGATATGCTTTGGTCAAGAACTGTAGCGGAAAGGAGAACACGCAGATACTACGATGGTCGTCTACACACGACGTCATGGTGCTCGCAGAGATTCGGTTGGCCATAATTTCTCTGGTTGTCCAAAGAGCTATAGGTGCTAATAGACTCCTATGGAAAGTAACAATCAGCTTCTACCATATCTCCTGAGCTGTCACACCGAATTTCAGCTTGCATAGAGCTCATGTTATCGTTTTAACATTCATATCAAAATTCAACCGGGAGATAATAGCGCGGAATAGTTCCGCATCTCAGCCCTATCTTTAGATAACTTTCTACATCGCAAGCTTTCGAAAACCCATTAAACAGCAAAGCTCCCCCGTCGCCCACAGAAATGGTCGTGAAGATACGGCTGGCAAGATTCGGCAAACGTAACGCCCCCTTCTACAACATTGTGGTTGCGCAAGCTAGGTTGATCCCCCCCCTATATCCTGTCCTAGGGCACTCATTGAATATCGTTGCAGGAGCGCAAGAAATAGCAAGCCGATCGAAGTCCTGGGTTCGTATTTTATATTCTACATAGTAATTGAATAGTGCTAAAATATCTATGTGCAGGCACATATGATCCTATACCAAAGCCTCCACCCCTCGGCGAGGGCAGACCGTTCAAAGACATCAAACTCGACACCGCGAGAGCGAAATACTGGCTGGGTGTTGGAGCGCAGCCTTCAGATCCTGCTTGGAGATTGTTATCTATGGTATGGACCTCTTCAATAATCCGATATTGAGAGGTACGTTAGCTGACTTTGGGGTGTGAACAGATTGGTTTGCTGGAGCCCAAATATAACATAGCCAAATTACAGCAGGCAGAGAAGGAAGCTTCAGAGCCGGTAGTCGTGGCTGGTAAGAACGTCATGGCTGCTGTTGAGGGACGGTGACAGTGGGGGAGGGTGCATGGGTTGGCGTTTTGGATCGGTAGTGCTTGTGGTGCATCTTTACATGTTTAGAAGATGTACAAAGACTCTAAAGCCTGCGAAAGCTACTGTATACTATGTACAGTTTTTTCTATCTCAAGCTAGCATTTCCAAGCATATCTTGCTCAGAAACCAGCTTTCCAAAGCATCGCACCCAGAAGTCACGGTATCAATGCGCAACAACAAACAAAGTGTTCGTGATCAGGCAGGTAATCATGACCACAACGCCATATATCGCAAGGGCAAGACTGAGTTGCCGCAAGATGTTCTTCCGCCGGGCATTACCTTTCGGGCCGCCACCTCCCAAGAGACCCTCGTCGTCGCCACCATCGGAATCATCCTCTTCGTCTTCCTTCACCACTCTCTGATGATGAGCGGAGTCGGGCGATGAAATCTTGTAGTAGAACAGCCCAGGAAGTATAAAACTAATGCTGGTACTTCCTGTACTTCCCACGTACGCAAGAACCTTCTCTAGAGATGATACTGTCATAGCTACAATATAGCTTAAGACAATAATAGTTGTCGTGATTGCAGCAAAGCGTATATCTCCCATCTCTTTGACCGCACCACCAGTCCTGCTAGATGGCAGTAATTGGGCGGTTCGAGCTGGCGATCCATGAGACGAGTCTAATCTCCTTTTAGGGCGCCACTTCAGAACAGCATCCACCGAAGCTCTACAAGGGTGGACCTGGAGTGGATATGAAAACATAACGAGAACAACAATGGCAGCTTTGCCAATTGTCGAACTTATCGACGGAGCATCTGGCGCTGCGGATTAGCCGAGTCCGAGAACACGGTTTGGGTTAAGTAACGAATACGTACACATTCCGACTATGTTGCCGGACACAGCATTTCCGAAAGAAAGATAGCCAGTGATGGCAACTAATATATAGATGAAGCCTGCGACGCCAATACTGGCAAACACCACGCTCGTTGTCCTAAATTGAGAATTGTTTCCAATCTCGTTAAGAATGGAGAACATCTGTTGCAGTCTATTAATATAACGCTGAGATGGGCAGTTGTGGTGAGGAGCTCACATTTTGATGGCAAGTATATGCAAAAACGATTACTGGAAAATTACTGAGCGTCGCTACCGCACTCTCCCACCGGATAACTCGAATAACTCCCCTATCCACCATGGTATCGCCTTTGTAGAAATGAGCGACGACCAAAACGACCAGATATCCAATGGATATCAGTGCAATGACACTAGTATATTTGAGCGAGTCCAAACGCCGTAGAAATGATAGTGGAATGACAATCAGCCTAGAACATGAGAAGTTAGCTTTAAATCTTTTAGATCATCCTGAAAAATACAGCTTCGAACATGAGCCAAAGCATAGCACATACATAAAACCGGTCACCCAGAAATGGCGGTCCACGAGAAAGCCTACACCGCCAGCGTTCTCACTGAAACCCCTTACGACGCCTGGCATCAAATCACCAATAATTATGAGATAGCTAACTCCAACCCCAAAGCACTTGATGGCGATCGCCGCATCGAATATAACAGCCGCATTAGGGTAGGTGATCTGCGATAGAGCAAAGAAGGAAGAGGATCCCCGTTCTAAGTATCTGGCACATTTTGTTTGCAGATAGAGACCGAAGCCTGCTGTCACTCCAGCCCAGATTATGACAAAGGTCCCAAGAAGAATTCCCATGCGTGAAAGAGCCAAAGGCATGGCAAGAACGCCCGCTCCCACGACTATAGAGGTTAGTCTGCGACCTGAGCCTCTAGATCACAGCGCATACTCGTATTCACCAGATTTATAATGCTGCTAATCCAACTTGCTTGTCCGATGATTCCCACCTCTTTCCTGCCTCTACTGGAGCGCCGCCTGCAGCATGTCAGTAACAGCGTCCGAGATCTTACACATAAACAGCAGTTCCAGCCAAGCCACGCGGGACTGAATGAACTGACCGAGTTCCTCGAGTCGAGGACGTGGCACTTCCTGGACGCCGTATATCGTTGCCCTCCGCATCGCCGTTGATGGCAGAATACAACGGCATGATCAGATCTGCCTCCCCAGCCAAACAAAAGACTTGCAGACACCCTCATACACAGTGTATCGTCAATTACGCTGCTAGATGTCAGTTAGAGGTCAAAACCTGTATCAGTGACGTCCCGTGAGACAAATCAGAAGGTGGACATTGAAGGTCTGATGTTGTCCAATTATTAACTAGCGTGTGACCCTTATCGATAAGTAGATTACTAATCAGAATTCTGTTTTCCACCGCTCCGTTGCCTCATAACGGGGTTAGTGTGACACGTCTGAGAACCTGACGGGAGGAAATGGTCTAATGTTTGTTAGTAGAACCGAGAGTCTGGAGTTTATGGAAACAGGGACACATGAATACTTTCGTACTGGTATAGGAACATGGAAGCTCAATACGACTCTACAAGAGGGCTTAATGGTTGGCTTGTCATTCCTTTATTATCAGTATTTTATAAAATCAACGATTACAGCTATGCAGTCACAAGCTTTCAACATCTCTGAGGCTGCCATGAAGGGATAGCATACGCGCCATCATCTTTGACGATACTGAACGTCGATTCCATTGCCCAAGCGTGAACGAACCACCCAGTCTGATACTGCTTGAATAAGGAGCAGTTGTCGTCAAATGAATGCCAGTAATCGTGGTATTGCTGTGTTCCGACATCCCCAACACCGCTACCGTGATCGCCGCCTTTGCCCCAAGCCCATTGAGACTTTCACTATATTAGCGCAACCAAGCACATCACAATCTGGTAAAGCTTACCTCGGAGATCAAGGTCGGCAACCCAAGGTTGTCTCTATACCACTTAATCTGGCCTTCGATATATGGCATCGACTGTGCCTCGTTCTTGCCATGGTAGAATGGCATGGCGTGTCCATGAACCATATCACTGTTCGCTTGAACTTGCTTACCAGTAAATGCAAGTCCTGAGCCGCTGGCGTCACTCATCACTCCTGGTCGGTCCCAGTCCTCTGAAATCGCTACTGGGACTCCATAGCTGTTCATCTTCGTTCGGAAGGCTGCCAAGTCGCTGATAAAGTTGCTGCCATCGACACCGTCACCTATGGGCTCGGAGCCAAACTCGGCGCTGTGGAAGACGTAGGGTGTGATGGGTCCGTATTTCGGGCTGGTGATGACGCTGTAGATGGCCGCTTGGGTCTCCTTCCATAGATCTGGGTTCTATAACACGACACTTAGAGCTTCTCATGTGTTTTCAATCTGAGTTCTTACGTCGCTGAAGCCCCACCATACTTGCGTTATCACACCCATATTATTGTTCACTGCCGCCTTTAACAGGTTCTTCCATATGCTCGCATCACGGCATTCGGGTGCATAGACTCGGACGATTGATGCTCCAAAATCTTTCTTCATCCTCGCAAAGTCAGCATCAATGGCAGCATAGCTATTGGTGTGATCGCTGCAGTCGGATACTTCGAGAGGGTAAGAGAAGCCCATAAAGCCGTACATCTCACTCTGTGGGCACCACCATTCGGAACGCGAAACAGAAGGTGCGCTATAGTCGATGGGTAAGGTAGCTTCACCAAAGGGAAAGCAAGCGGATGAGCCCGACGATGTCGAGGCAGGGAGAGCATTGACTGCTGCCAACAGACTTGAGAGGAAGATGATCGAGAACATGACGAAGGTATCGGCTGGAGTAAGGCGAAGAGATCTTTTGAAAATGTAGGCTCACGAAGAACGAAATACTTGTACCTTAATTATTCTCATGGACAATTCAGAAATCCCCTTTGATTATGTGCTTACTTCTAATCCCAATCATGTCTTTCTGTTTTTAGACTCCACGCCTCCCTCTTCTGCTGGTGGTTGAACGTTCCACAACCTCAATACGAGGAAAGGAGGTTGTGATACAATAAGCTTACCGCAGCGCTGTTACCGCTGTAAGTCAAATCACAAGTTTTGATGGGAGTTTCCAAGGGAGATTCGCCAATTGAAAGGATTCCCTTACAATGGGGGCGAAACTGGAACCTGAAACATGGGTAATCTTCTCATTCGAGCCCAATCACCAGAAGCAAGGATCTTTGGTGTAGTGAGATCTTCGACGCAAGCATTCATCAGCGGACGTGCGATGACTGACTGATGGGATTCTTTGATTCCCAATCTGTCAGTCGCCTCTCATGCTTTCGGCGGCAGCAAATTCGGGAACGCTAATCGCCATCCAACGCGATTGTATCGGAAATTGCATGAATCGCATCTCAATTGCGTTCTATAAGAGCCGATCTGTTAAGCATCAAAGGGTGATCTCAAGCTCCAGCACTCTTCCCGTTTCCCCACAATAGCATTGGTTCATTATTCAATGACTCAAACGATCGGGAATCTCAGTCTTTCAAGGGCAGGAACTGGCCCATAACAGCCTCCATCCATTCCATTGGTATACCCTTCTGCGCCGCTTCGAAAATTCCCCTCCTCATCCTCCCGATGTATTCTTTTTTAGGCTGATCCTCTTTGACACGGATCCTGTCAATGTAGACGAGTGCCTGCATCATAGTTCCGGATGTCACTAATGGCTTAGAACTTGCCCCAGTCTTCTCTTCCCAAAGCTCTATTGGATGCCACTCTTTCGTGTAATCCCAGGGCACGCCCTCATAGCCATCCAAACGCGATTCATCTTGCGGAGGTAGTTCGTAGACGAGCCCATATATCAAGTTGTTGCAAGTGCCAATTTCTGACGAAGGAGCAGCAACGAGGTTCGCATAGCCTCTTGCGCTGATGATCCATGTCCAACCACGCAAAATGCCTACACCAACGTATGTGCTTGATGGGCAGCGCTCTCTCATTTGGTGGAGAGAGAGGTTCGACCCATAAGCGAAATAAAGTGTGGGCATAATTGCAGTCTTGTAAGCTGGTGATGTCATCGTCGACGCATGTGCCATCATGTTGCTTTGTCCCAGTCTGACGCTGGTAGGGACCTGGATTTATGGGAAATGCTGTGATTCCTAAATGGTATCGCTTCCGCTCCCGCTCCCCGCTCCCGCTTCTACCTTACTATACGGACAGGACGTATCCAGACTTCCTTTCTAATTCGACGACATACCTTTAATCATGTTCTCTTTTCAGACACTTATGTCCAAGTTGACAACAACATTATACTTGGTCAGTATAAGAGAGATAGTAAGTATGATGGAGAATACTAGAGAAAGACTGACAATGGTCGTCACTGACTGCTGCTTATTACGATTGGTCAGTGGTAGCGCGAGTCAGACTGTTATTGTTGATAGCAGCTCTCCGCATAATTCTTGCGGATGGCCGTAGCAGGAGAAACAAAGACGAATTTGACTAATGGGGTCCTCATCATGCTTGGCATTAGGTTGCACCGCATACTGTAATTGCGATCTTGTGTTTTTTTCCGATTTATTCCACAACCACGCTGTTGGACACTCTCTTATTAAGCTGCTTCCACCTTGACTCTTTGTCTGCTAGTGGTTACAGCTCTTTCCTGAACGCCTGATTTCAAGCTTCAGTTGCTAAGATCTTTCGTTTGCACTTTCAGACCATGGCCTTCTCATCGCCAATCTACATCTCTTCTTCTGACGAAGAAGACAACACTAAGATCGACGCAACCACGACGATTAAGCAACAGGAACAACATGAGAGCCGAGCCAAACGCCGTCACGTTCTCAAGCAGCCATTGAGTTTTGCCAATCTAGCTGCAGACCAAGAGGCATCAGCGGTAAGCCCTGGAAAATCAAGACGCAAATCCGTCTCTGGTTTAGGTTCGGGTGAAGATCACGGCGGCAGTAGTATGAGATCCATATCCCTAACACAGCTGATTGTTAATGGTATCATCAATCAATCGTTCAAACCTAGAATTGTTACTAATTATGTAGCAGCTGTTGGCTACGCAGAAATCACACAGCACCAGCCTCAGCTAGATCAGCCGGTTCCACCATCCACGACCAATAGCCACCCATTGAAACGGAAGAGCACCAATGAAGTGGAAATCGTTAGCAAATGCAGTAAGATCATAGATCCAGCTACAAGTCCTTCCCGCGCCTCTGCCGGAGTAGCTGTGACATCTAGCCCGAAGAGCCTGTCTCGGCCAACGACGGCCGATTTCGCCACCACTGACTCCGGATCGGACCGCACTTACCATTCTCCTCCTAAGGCAGCCCCGCGCAGTGTCCCTGCTATCATCTCAGCAGCCAAACCGCGCAATAAACCTTTAACGAGCTATCTACTTGCCGACTTCGCCAGCCAGCCACAGTACCAATTTGACTTTGCTGCGTTCGCCGAAAAGCACGATAGGACCGTTCCGGAACTCCTAGATATCTTCTCGGCTCTCGTCTCAACGCCTATCCTGGAATTTTCAGCCAAAGGCCATGGAAGGATCCAGGAGGCTAGGGCAAAGGTCAAGGCACACATGGCTGCTATCAATGCGGCGTTCTATCCAAGTAGACTTCCGGCCAAGCAGAGGAAAGGGCATCTAGGCACGGCGATGAAACATCCGCACGATTTGGGTGTGCATGATGACGGGCCTGCCAGGAGCGAATAAGGACTTCTTAGGTGTTGATACAGGGGGTAATAATATGAGGGTACAATGCTTCCATATTCTCTCTTCTACTTCTCGATGTGGGACTGCTTAGTACATGCAGGATAGTAGCAGCATCACCAGATTGTACTGTGTTCTTCGTTCAGCTCCTTAGCTAAGATATCATCGTGGTTCTTGCTTCTTACCAATCCTTCTTATTGGCAATTTCTCCAGCTGTAGATAGGTTCTTGTGAGAATATGGAAGAGAACACTTCATATAGTCATATCACACACTAGAAATGAAAGCTCAAACTATCATGAAATCCAAGCAGCCATGTAGCAGAATTGACGACCCATCTGAATGGACTACTCGCGACACTCACCCAGGGCGAAAGAGGAAAGCGGCATTGCAACAGAACAACATCAAGAAACAAAAGCGACTTCGAATGATCTGAAAACCGTAAATCAGTCGTCATTTGGCCGTTTGGCAATGTACAAAGGCCGCGAGACCGATATAATGATGATCCCAATCGGTTTGCCATAAGCTTTCAGGCTCATGTAAGCACCGAGAAGCACCACAATGTACAGGCACACTTTTTGATCATACATCGCTCCGCAAGTGCGAATTTCTTTGCAGCAAATTAAAAACCAAATCAGGGAAACCCCTCCCGCCCCGCAACGTGCGTACTCCCTGAATCCAGCTCCTGCCCCTCCCACCCCTAGAACGTACTCGTAGCCAACCGACTAGCCGCATTCTTCGCATCCACCCGATCCTCATCCTCCTCCTCCTTCACCCCCTTCAGACTGCCTGCCCCGCTAGCCGCCCTTTTCCTGCCTTGCCCATTCACCCCTTCCTCCTCAGGCACACTCGCTGGGAAACCCCCGCTGACACTCCGCTCCAGCGCGTCCTGTCTCCGCGGCACCCCGCTCCACGCGTCGCCCTTCGGGCCCTGACTGGCCGCCATGCTGGATCTCTTTATGGGGGGGTGGGTTTCGCGACCAAGGCGTGACAAGCCGCCGGAGGCGTCGATGGCGCGGACGTCTGGGCGCACGGATTCGAGGGTTGCGAGGGTACGGCGCTCGGCTTCTATTTCGCGGAGGACGTATTCGCGAATGCTGACGCGGAGATCTGCGGCCGTGCGGGCGAACCAGCGGCGTTTCTCGTGCAGCAAGTTCGCCGTCACTCTTTGGGTCTTCTGCGTCAGGTAAAGCTCATGGCTCCTCGCTTCGTCGAGGGCGCTAATCGCCTCATCGACCTTTTCTCTTCGCACGGAACTGCTGGCTTTGAGCCGATCGGCGGCAGAGAGTTTGGAGCGGGTAGCTTGCTGTGCAGAGATGTAGTCGCGTAAGAGGATGTGACGGTTCGTGAGGGTTTCCTTGACGATGAAGGCGTCAGAGGAGTGGTAGTTGAGAGGGTCGCCGAGAGTGGTAGCTTCGGCGGTGCCTTGGGCGGCGTGGTAGTCGCCCGTTGTCTGGATGATTTTGCCAAGTTTGCGGTAGGCAGCTGCCAGGCCGGGGTGGGTTTCTTGAACGTGCAGGGCGCCGATTTTCACGCCGAGGTCGGATTCTGCTAGGCCGAGCCCTTTCATGCCTGTTAGTAAGAGCATTAGAGCAAGGATAGGTGGGTTATGTGTTTACCTCGTCGAGCTTTGACTACTCGATCAACCTTTTGCCCTGCCTCCATTGCACCTAAGTAGAATAGTTTGACTGTGGGTCTCGCTTCGTGCAGCTCAGGGGTGTCATCTGGCGGTGGTGCAAACTGCTTAATAACTCTCCTCCGAACTCCAGTAGCAGGCTGCTTCATCCTATTCACAGGACTGTAGCCAGAGTCACTTTCCACAAAGAAAACCATCTCATCGTCTCGCATGAGAACATCATTGCCACACACGTAATTCAGCCATCTTTGCAAAGACCCCTTTACTCGGGCTTCGTCTTCGTCCGTCCCGACTCCAGCAGAAGTCAAAGGGGAAGGGACTGCAGGTACGAAGGCTTCCGGGTTTGAGGATATCAAGTGATCAGCGAGCTTGACAAATTCAGAGTGTGTACGCTTGACGTCTCTGAACTGGGTGGTGCGAAATCTAGGTAGGTTTGTCTACGTACTACATTAGCTATTATTACGACTGTCGTTGACCGGCCATTGAACTCACATGTACATCGAATCGTACAGCTGGATCTTTCCTCCCCGTCCTCTCCAGGCCAGTGACTTTCGCTTGCAACTTGTATTGCGGCAGAGCTTGCCTCGCTGTGGGACGAGCACTAGAGTGATACCTGTTGGGGCCCGCGGCTCTCTGCTGCTGCTGATATTGTTGTTGCTGGTACTGGCGATCCTGGTGTGATTGTGGCTGCTGTTGCCGTCCTTGGAAGCCTTGTTCAGCCAGGGGCGAAGATTGGTTCTCCCCAGACATATATTGTGCGCTTCCATTGTGCACCGGCGCGGACAAGTCTGCTGCTCTTTCGGTTCCAAAAACCCCATTACTGGCGGCGAGCCTTTCCTGGTCATTTACACCTTCATCGCCTTGTTGGCTGGACTCGGGTCTGTATGGCGAATGCTTTGCGAGAGGTGACGAGGGAACGCTGCCTGCTTCTGACATGCTGTCACTCCGCCTATTGGGATGTTGCGGAGAGGACTGCCATGGAGAGGTACCCGCGGGCAGATCCGGGTCGTTTGGTAGCGACGAGTAATCCATTATGGCGAGCCAGAGCCAGAGCCAGAACCAGAAGCTGGGATCAAGGAAGCTCTACCTATACCTGGTTTCTCTAAGAGAATACTCCAGATCAGGGCGCCGATCACATCAATCAGCAGGCGCTCGAGTTCCTACACACTAGAAGTGCAATCGCAGTTATATTGGGGGTTAACCTGAGTATCCGAGTAGGAGATTGATTAGAGCCAAGTCATGTCTGTGAAGGTACCTACGCACGCTACGGTAAGTAGATAATGCCAATGGTGGGTAAGTCTGATGCCAAGGCCCGCGGTTCGGCGAACCGGCGAAATTTCAACCAGAGAATTGCTCCACTATCACAGAGCCTCATGTAACCACGGTACTGTACGACCAAGTGACTAGTATCGAAGGCAGCGCTGTCGATAGATCTGGGTTTCAAAGGTCGTTCTGTAGATGCAGCATGGTTTGGTGGCATGTCGTGTCTGGTGCAGATATCTTCAGAAAACGTTACCGCCCAGCAGACCGAGATGGGGTTTCAGCTCGTCCTATTCCCAAAGAGTAGAAACTGCCGTCGAAGACGCCCAGGCGTTTATCGAGAAGACTAGAAACATTGGCATCATCGCACATATTGATGCAGTACATTTTTACTTTGAAAATCTTGGTTTCATTTAAAGCTTACATCCTACCAGGGTAAAACAACTACTACTGAGCGTATGCTCTATTACAGTGGACACACTCGTCGTATAGGGAGTATGTAACATCTACTGTTCACATCTGATGTTGTTGTCCTTTACCTTCATCTTATGTCGGATCCTCTACAAAATCGTATATACCTCCATCTCTGCACAAGGCTAATCTCTATTATAGATGTAGATGATGGCTCGACAGTGACAGACTTCCTTCCTGCTGAAAGGGCTCGAGGTGTGACTATTCAATCTGCTGCTATCACTTTCCACTGGCCTCCATTGCCACAAGAAAGCCAGCATAGCGGGAAAGTCCAGAAGGCAGGGACACCGCTTCTGGCTCCGGCATCTCGTAATCCTCATATCATAAACCTAATCGACACCCCTGGACACGCAGACTTCACATTCGAAGTCTTGCGATCTCTTCGTATTCTTGATGGGGCTGTTTGCATCCTCGATGGGGTGGCAGGCGTAGAAGCTCAGACTGAGAAGGTTTGGTATCAGGCAGCTAAGTATCATATCCCAAGAATCATCTATGTCAACAAATTAGATCGAGATGGAGCGGCTTTCGGAAAGACTGTCAAAGAAGTTGCCTCCAGGCTTTTTGCTTGGCCTGCCGTCTGCCAAATACCCTGGTGGGAGGGTGGCAAAGGCCGCTTCATGGGTGTTGGCGATGTCATTGGTTTAAAAGCCTATCGATGGGCCGACGGCGGAGATGGAAAGATCATTGAGATTATCGATATCGACGATCTACCTCCCAATGATGCAAATTTTGGTAAGGAAATCAGGAAAGCTCGAGTGGCGTTAGTGGAACTACTCAGTGAACATGACGATATCATGGTTGAGAAATATCTCGATTGCAATGAGGACCATTTAGCAATCTCCCCAGCAGATCTAACCTCTAGTCTGAAGCGGTGTGTGCTTGACACTACATCCAACGTTATTCCTGTCTTCGCTGGTGCAAGCTTCAGGAATATTGGGGTCCAGCCGCTCCTTGATGCTATTGTGAATTTATTACCCAATCCAGGCGAAGTAAGAAATCCTGAAGTCAGCGTGGGTAACATCAATGGCAGGCTTGCAGACTTGCTAGCCGGTAAGCTCCTTTCCGAGCAAGCCGATTCATCATCAAAGCCAAAGAAACAAATGAGACTTTCCCGGAAGTCCAGTACTGCTGTCGTGCAATCGATTGAAGCCTGTGCACTAGCCTTCAAGGTCGTCCATGATGCTCGACGGGGCGCCCTTGTTTATGTACGAGTTTATTCTGGCACTATTCAACGAAACACGTCGTTGTTCAATACGAACCTTCAGCTTTCTGAACGAGCACCTCGACTGCTCAAAATGTACGCATCCGACTCAGTCGAAGTACCCGTTATTTCAGCGGGTCAGATCGGCGTAATACCAGGTCTAAAGTATGCGAGGACAGGAGACACCTTGATATCTTACAAAGGCGCGAACCCTAAGACAGGGCCCCCTGCTCCGCTGAATAGCCTGCAGCTTCGGCCAATTGAGGTCCCTCCTGCTGTGTTTTTCTCGAGTATCGAGTCTCAAAGCTTAAGCGAAGAAAAACCGGTGGCCAATGCGTTGGCTTTACTCGTTCGAGAAGACCCAAGCTTACAACTCAATGTGGACGAAGACTCTGGTCAAACACTTCTGAGTGGGATGGGCGAGTTTCACCTAGAGATTGCACGGGATCGATTGATACAGGACCTCAAGGCCAAGGCATCCATGGGTAAAATAGAGATTGCCTATCGGGAATCTGTATTAGTGCCCTCTTTGCCGGAAACCTGGACCTTTGATCAGGAAACGGCGGGTAAAAAGGGCAAAGCTATCTGCATTGCTACAATCGGGCCTTTGGTTGAAGATTTTGAAACCGACACAACTTTGGATGATTATAATAATATAACTCTTGAAAATGGCAACCAGATAACAACCTCTATTGACGATACCGAGGATGCAGACGGCACGCTTGAATCATGGAACGGCGAGCTTCCATCTCACCTACCCCTCCCAATAGTTCATGCAGCCCTCAAGAACGGAGCTCTCGCCGCTCTTGGTCGAGGTGTTGCCCACGGCTTTCCGCTGACAAATGCCAAAGTGTCGCTCACTATTGATCCCAGAACCCAGATTTTCGGTAATGAAACTACACCATCCGCGATTCAATCAGCAGCACGTCTCGCTACTAAATCCGCGATCCAGAATTCTACAGTGCAAGGAGGCTCCGCTCTCATGGAGCTCGTGATGAATGTCACAATAAGTACTGATGAAGCCAGCCTTGGCGCGGTCGTGAATGATATGTCTTCATCTCGTGGAGGGCATATCATTTCCCTTGATGATGCGGACGTGGTATCAGCTGTAGGAGGAAACGCTACACGAGAGGACCTCCCGATGATTGACTTGCGCAAGGTCTACACTCCTCCAGACCCTTTCGCCACGTCCCAGTCTGGCGAAAACGAGGAGCATGGCGGGATTGATAGTAGTTCAAGACAGAGGAGTATTATGGCCAGAGTACCTTTAAAAGAGATGGTGGGTTACCTGAAGCACCTCAGAAGCTTGACAGGAGGAAGGGGAACATTTGTTATGAATGCCGACCGATTCGAGAGAGTGACAGGCCAGAGAGAGCAGGTGCTCCTGAAGGAACTGAGAGGATTCTGATAAACCCTCGAGCCTTCTAAACAAAGGAATAGATACCCACAATAACCCCTTCCCATTCACCCACACTAGCAGTGAATTCGCAACTTCCATGAATGTGTCTTTGTGTTTTACGATTCGACTTGTGACGACGGGAGGTATTGACAACAAATTGCAATCCGCAGCAGGGGCAGTGAAGCCGTCGGTATTCTCGCCTAATTTAGCGGCGGGATATAATACCAACTTTGCCATTAGGAAATTTCGATCCCCTAAATTTTTATTTTGACACGAACAAACATTCAACGACCGTCAACTTCAACCTTCTGAATTCAAGAACAATCATCTAGGGCCTAAGCTACCCTTTCAAGTCCCCCTCCGTCAAGATAACCCTCAACGGCATCAGCTTTTGATATTTAAGGACCGACAAAGCTAAGCTCACATAAATCAAAACATCAGTCAACATGTCTGCAGTCGACACCGTTACTGAGACTCTAGCCAATACCAGCATTGCTCCCCTTGCAGCCAACAATGCCACAGGCGGCGAGCCCACCAACGCCTCCGAAAATGAGGCTGTTATTGCCAGTGCAGCTGAAGGGCGTCGTCTCTATATTGGGAACCTCGCATACGCGACCACTGAGGGGGATCTCAAGGAATTCTTCACCGGCTACTCTGTGTAAGTTACTTTGCATTCCGTCCTCCGTCCACGAGTACATCTAATGTTATGCTTTAGGGAGACCACATCAATCCCCACCAACCCCCGCACCACTCGTCCCGTTGGCTATGCTTTTGTAGATCTGTCCACTGCGGATGAGGCTCAACGTGCCATTAATGAACTGTCGGGCAAAGAGATCCTTGAACGTAAGGTCTCGGTGCAGCTTGCTAGGAAGCCTGAGACTGCAGCAGAGAAGGCAGAGGCGGCTGCTAGTGGTGGGGAAGGTGTTAGTGGTGGTGAAGGTGGGAGGAGGAGGAATTCTGGGCGCGGACGCGGCCGTGGCCGTGGTCGTGGTGGTCGTTCTGGCCGTGGCGGTCGAAGCGTAAGCGTTCGGTGTTCTGTTCGATTGATAACAAGTCGATTCAGCTAACCGAGGATTTTTGGCAGCACCAGAACAACGCCGATGGTCCAACGAACGTATCTGGTCAGGTTCTACCTTTAAACGAGACTACAAACGAAGCGAACACTGGCGAGCAGGCGGCCGAGGCAACTACGACCGAGAGTAAGCCACGTACCCCAAGACAACCAAAACAGCGTGGACCCCCTGAGGACGGTATTCCATCGAAGAACAAGGTCATGGTCGCCAACCTCCCGTATGACCTTAGCGAAGAGAAGGTATGTTTCTGTACCTCAAACACCACTCGGACTTTGCTAACACTTCCCACCAGCTTAAAGAACTATTCGAAGCATACAGCCCCACTGCTGCTAAGATCGCTCTTCGACCAATTCCGCGCTTTATGGTCAAGAAGCTTCAAGCTCGTAACGAGCCTCGTAAAGGTCGTGGATTTGGCTTTGTCTCCCTCGGCTCTGAAGAATTGCAACAGAAAGCTGTTAGCGAGATGAACGGCAAGGAAGTTGAAGGTCGCGAAATCGCTGTCAAGGTCGCAATCGATAGTCCTGGCAAAGAGGATGTCGACCCCGAGGCTGTAGGAACGGCGCCCCTGACCGAGAACGGGGTTGTTCAAGCCAACGACTCTCCTGCGACCGTTGCCTAAGCTGCATCGTAGAGGCTAGAGATCGATGCACCCAGAGCCTCTTCAAGCTCCTGCGTGTACTGGATCTTCAATTCAAGAGGTGATGCATTTTGGAGGTTACTTCCTTGTCCAGAGGGTGGCAGTCAGCATGGTGATAGTTCGGTGTGGCATTTAGAGCGTCTTGCTTCCTTATTGGGGGTTTCTAGAGGCTTTATCTTGGCAGCAGGACTCGGGAGTGATTGTATTAACACATTTACGAATTTCTCTTCTTGCTGGTTTGCTTCTAGCTCTGGTCGTTATGACCTCTGTATACTAGTGCTCAGTTAGCGAAAGAACAACGGAATGGAAAAGTTGCATTGCTTTGATGAAGTGTTCTGCAGTGTGAACAGGGCATTTCCTATCGCCCCAAAACGCGCTTATGTTTGTGGATCATCACGATGTTAATCCAAGCTACAGAGCCTGAGGATGCCAAAGTAAGCCCACTCGCCAACGAGTCTATAAAAGGGAGAATTAAGCGATGTATCCTATATAGTGCTACGCTTTCCTAGATAGTTCTCAACTGCTTTGGCTGCACATGCGGCACACTGCGTCATGTGGGAGGTCGACCCTGAAACCAAGAGCAAGGTATCCAATCCCAAATCGGATTTATTCACTACAAAACAGAAACATTAATCACGAGTTCGATAGCTTCTTGCGATCCAGAAACGTCCTGGCAACTCTATCTGCTGCGACTGCGGCGCACCATCCCCCCAATGGGCCTCTCCAAAGTTTGGCAATTTCATCTGCCTTACATGCGCTGGTCTACATCGCGGACTAGGCGTACACATTTCCTTTGTGCGCAGTATCACCATGGATGCATTCAAAGGGAATGAGATGAAAAGGATGGAGTTGGGAGGCAATGAGGCTTGGAAATCATTCTGGGAAGAGAAAGAGGGGAAGAAATGGGCGGATGTGGGCTTGGAGGACAGATATTCAGGAGACACGGGGGAAGAATGGAAAGAGAGATTGAGCGCGAGCGTTGAGGGAAGGGAATTTAGGCCGATGCCAGCAAAGAAGAAGATGGAAAATAGGGTCGTGACACCTAGTGGGTTTGGCGGGGAAACACCGGTGAGGACGGCGTCGCCCGCGGGCGCTCTAGCAGGACGTTCAAGAAAAGAGGCAAATGAGTCTTTCTTTTCAAAGAAAGGAAACGAGAATGCGTCAAGGTCGGCGGATTTGCCGCCTTCGCAAGGGGGAAAGTACGCCGGGTTTGGAAGTGAGCCTGCGCCTGTAGCTGGGGTTGCGCAGAAAGGAGGAGTGCTGCCTGGTGTGGATGAGTTCCAAAAAGATCCGGTTGCAGCGCTTACGAAGGGGTTTGAGTGGTTTACGACGACTGTGGGAAAGGGGGCGAAGACGGTCAACGATGGGTGGATACAGCCAACTGCTCAGAAGGTAGGCTTCTCTAGTTCTTCATGCAATCTCATCATATCTCCCGGAACCAATTTTATCTACCATGGGTTATAGGTATACAGGTCTGGGTACGGTCACTGATGGATATCATAGATCGCAGAAGCCGATGTGGCAACCCAAGCGCGACTCACTGCTGCCCAGATGGCGCAGAAGGTTCAGACGGGCACCAAAGGCGCAGCGGAGCAATTCAACAAATTCGTAGAAGACTCGGGAAGTGGTAATGGTTCTAAAGGGGCATCGAGATCGACGGCGGAGCCAGAACGGAAAGACTTTTGGGACTCTTTTGGTGGTTCCGCGAGCGAACAGCAGGGAGTCTCAAACAAGATGAGCTCTGGAGGTAAGCCAAGTGCTATCGGCACAGCTGCTATGAAGAAAGGGGTGAAAGACAAGGGTGGTGATGATGACAAGTGGGAAGAATTTTGAGAGCACCTCAGGTTTTATTGTATTAGTATTACAAAATGTAGTAGTCTTCTGAACTTTAGAAGCATTTGCATGAGGAGAGACGATAGTATACATCACAAAGAAGTGTTCGTATAACAATGTAGATATCTGATGATTCATGATGATTCAGAGCCACCATCATCACCGTTTGGGCTATCGTCCGTCCCGCTTCGGTGTCGGCTGAGAAAACATTGCAAATTCAGTTCCCCAACCATGACGGCGGGTCAGCGTCACGACAGATCAGCTCTGATACTGTACGGTTCCGAAACCGGTAATGCGCGTGATGTTGCGGAAGAACTCGGCTCTATCACAGAGCGCCTCAATTTCCTAACACATGTGTCAAAATTGGATGCGGTTGAGCCGGTACGTGGCACAGAATGGATCAGTATAACCGAGACTGATCGAAGATAGTTATCACTATCTGAATACTCAACTGTGATTGTATCTATATCAACGACAGGTCAGGGTGATCTACCTCTTAATGCGCGACAGTTTTGGAAGAATTTGCTGCGGCGAAGATTGCCACCCAATTACCTTGAGGATGTCCAATTTACTACTTTTGGACTTGGGGACAGCTCGTACCCTAAGTAGACTGGAATCTTCACGCCGTTCAGAATTATGAGCTGATTTAAAATAGGTTTAACTGGGCTGCCCGTAAACTTCACAAAAGATTGATTCAGTTGGGAGCGAATGAGCTCTACCCTCGGGGCGAAGGCGATGAGCAGCATCCAGAAGGGTAAGGTCCCTGGATCGCATGAATGACTTAATTTCATAAGAGTATTTCTCTGACTACCTTGCTGAAGTCTCGATGCAACGTTTGTGCCATGGTCGACGGATCTTCGCCTGCATCTCTTGGATATATTTCCGTTGGACGAGGGCACTAGCATTGTCCCAGAGGACGTATTGCTCAAACCCAAGTGGACTTTAGAATTTACAGAACATCCCTCAGATGGGCCCGATTATTCTATTACTAACGGAAATCACCATGACTTGACGCAATTGAATAGGACATCGACTGAAGCTTCGGTGGAAAGGTCAACACCACTTACTAAAATGGAAATTCCCAGCAAGCCCAGCAAGCAAATGCGTGAGTCTTACGGAAGGCTCGCCGTCACTCTTGAACAGAACAAACGATTGACTCCTATGAGCCACTGGCAGGACGTACGCCATATTGTGCTCGCGGGCATGTCAACAGTTGAGTATGACCCTGGAGATGTCCTTACAATATATCCAAAGAATTATTCTGAGGACGTAGATAAGTTCCTCGACATGATGGAATGGAAGGACATTGCGGATAAGTCGTTGAAATTCGTATTGACAAGGCCAATGCCGGCAACACATCTAAGCCCAGTACAACCGGTGCCAATCAGGCCAGAATGCGAGAACCTAACATTGCGAGGATTACTGACCAGTTACTTGGATATCACAGCTGTACCTCGCCGCTCTTTCTTCTCTATGATTGCTCACTTCACTCAGGATCAATCTCACAAGGAAAGGTTACTCGAGTTTACAAGGCCGGAATACATTGATGAATTGTATGATTATACGACCAGACCCAGACGCAGTATACCAGAAGTTTTGCAAGAGTTTGCATCTGTTCGGATTCCCTGGCAATGGATTGCCAATGTACTACCAGAACTTCGCGGCCGTCAGTTCAGCATTGCAAGTGGTGGGCAGTTAAAACGAGCTGCAAGTGGGAAATCATACTATGATCTTTTGGTGGCTATTGTCAAGTATAAGACTGTAATCAAGAAAGTACGCGAAGGAGTATGTACACGATACCTAGCGGCCCTGTCTCCAGGCGCGGAAATGATTGCTACCTTGCAAAAGGGTTCCTTAGGCATCAAGATAGCCGAGGCCGGACGTCCTGTAATAATGATTGGACCTGGAACGGGTGTTGCACCGATGAGGTCTTTGATATGGGAGCGGCTTCAGTGGGCCGAAGAACTGGAGACTCAAGTCCAAAGACAAGCAAATGGAAACAAAACAAACAATAATTTGCATGCTGTTGGAGAAAGTGTATTATTCTTTGGTTCTCGAAACGAGAACTCGGATTACTTTTATCAACACGAGTGGGCAGAGTTAGAAAGCAAGATGCCATTGAAGGTTTTTGCAGCCTTCTCTCGGGATCAAAAGGAGAAGATCTACGTCCAAGACCTTATCAAACAGCAGTCCGACTTGGTTTTCCGGCTACTCCACGACTCCGAGGGGATTGTGTATGTTTGTGGATCATCGGGCAAGATGCCACAAGCTGTTCGCGTGGCACTCACTGAGGTCTTCAAACAATGTGGGCATATGCCACAAAGAACGGCTGAAGAGTACTTACAACTAATGGAAAAAGAAGGAAGATACAAGCAAGAGACATGGTAGACGCAGGTTTGTTTATACTCAACACGACACCCCTACCAGCAATCGTTATAGGAGGCCGAGAATGATCTTTCGAACTTCTCCTTATCAAGCTCATACTTGGGGTAATTTCCAGTGTCCGGAATCAAAAATCGATTGCTTTTCACTTATTCAAGCCCCCCTTGGACACATTTAACAGTTTCGGCGCGAGAAGATGTCAATGTCGATGTCATCATAAACTGTCGGCTGCTAAAATATGCGAAAATTTCACTGGACTCCTATTTCTGGCCCTGAGTATTCTGATATTACAAGCGCCTCGTTCTCGAATGTACCTTACTAGCCCACAAGAACAACTCAACGTCTAAGGTTTCCCTGAACGTGGGGTTATGATACGTTAAAAATCCATCGACTAGTCCAACGTAACCTTCCTTCTCCCAATACGCCTGAACCATACATGATGCTTCTCAACCCGTTAATAACCAATTGATCAACCGAATGAACGGCACGCCCTTACTCGTAATCTCCTGCCTGCCCCATGCGGGAACCCGGTGACCTACCCAGACTCCCCCTTCGCATAGCCCAGGGCCCCGTACGAGAGCAGTAAAATCGATTAGCAGCTCGCTCTTTCCGATGAGAACGAGAAGATGCTTTTTCGGACAACCAAGTCCATCTTAATGGAAGTATGAAGACCGGACTCTCTGTGGGCAGCAGAATCTCCTCGCGGGAAGAAAAGAGCGAGCGCGGTTTTCCCGGATGGCGGAACTCTTCTTTGGGATACTGATGAGTAAGGCCCGGGCTGGCGGTTGGAGGAATGGAGTCGGTGCTTTGTGTAGAAACTTTCAGCGAGATTCGGGAGAGAGGGGGGGGGGGGCTCGGAGCACTGAATGTTAATTTGGGGACAGACGGCGGTTTCGAGGTTATTTGGCAGATGGGAAGGCGGAGGAGGGCTTGATGGCGATATCGTTTGAGGTGGTAGAGCTGTATCTTGGTGCTCTGTTGGGGTTCTACATCCTGCCTCGGGATTTTGGTTCCGAATAATGAGTATCACTAGCAAATATGGTTGAGAGCAGTGAATAGCCATGCTTTGAGAGATGTATGTATGCGCGGGCTGGGTGGCGAAAGTGGGAGGATGCTACAGTACATAGATTTCAAATTAACGTTTCTTGAAGATTCAATCCGCTTGAAATTACTCGTGCAACAAACAGCTGACATGGAAAATCTGCGGACGTTGCAGCGAAGAATGAAAAAACAACAACTCTCGTTACCGTATCCACGATTCTTGAAAAGAACTATCTCGCATCCAGATCATATACGCGTCAGTCGTCTTATCAATCAACTAAAAAACCTCGCCAGCCACGATTTCGATCACAGCCATGCACTCAGACGACAGCGAGACCCAGAACCCCAGCACGCAAAATCAGCTCCCCCCTTTTCCATAGAAGCCACACCTTTGGTTTTTATAAAATAAAATAAAAATAAAACCAAGCCGGCAGGCAGCTCGGCAGTGCAGCGGATGATAACCGGTCATGCCCTCGTCGCCACATTGCATATGAAAAATTCACTAGCGGGTTTCTTTGCCCGCAGCCATCTGGTTTTTTTTCTTTTCCTTTCTTCAAATTGAAATCTACTATGCGCAGGTAATAGATCGGAACGTCTCGCAGCTCATTCGCAGCTTCGCAGGCTTTGTACCATGCTGTGAGGATATCTTGATGGGGGTTGAGCTACAGTATCTTGGCGATTAGCTCGGGGTTGCGGCGGGTTGGAGTGAGCGAGTCAGGGCTTGATGTATGTCATGTCCGTCTCGCTGCGGGTTTGTGGGAAAGGGGTTGTGCAGTGGCGGGCGCGGGATGAGAGTTGTGTGCTTGTGGGCTTGTAGATGGGACAGACCCAGTCGTTTCGTATCGTTGAGTGCTGCCGTCGCTTTCGAATCGAGCACAGTTACTCGTCGCGGCAAGGGCGCTTTGGAAACATACTCGAGCGCTGTGACGGCTTTCTGCGGAAGGGCGGATGCGAATCTTTTTGCTCTCGGGGTTTCGCACGGCTTTAATCTCCTGTATCCGACACGGTTAGATGAGTCGATGCAGAAGAACCATAGGAATCGAACTTAGTCGTAGGGGTGCCGTGACCATGAGCGTCTTCGACAGCTTGGGCCGTTGCTATCGAGACGTGCGTTAGACCGATGCGCATGATCTTACTCTATCTCGTGTACGCTCATGTATGGCTAAGGTGCGTGTGTGAAAGAGTTGGTGGAGGAGCGACCATGTGTTTGTGAGACAGTTCCGTTTGGGACAGGCACTCACACACAGGCAATGGTTCTGGAGCACAATCTGTTTAATGGGTAGCATTCCAGACTCACCTGATCGATCCGTGGGACAGCCTCTCCGGGCTTTTAGGTCACTAGCATTGTTGCCATTCTGCTCCTGGCGCCGGCCAGAGCGCCTGCTTCATTTCCGTATTGCGAAACTACTTACTTTACCTTAAAAAAAACACTCACGAAACAGCTCAAGATCGCAACTATAAAATACCCATCGGAGCTAATACCATTGCATCAGCGCTTGGACGAATTGATGACTATGACTGCTGAGAGCCTGAGACGTACTCTCATCCTTGATAAAGATAGAAGTCGAAAAGTATATAAAGATTTGATTCCTCGACTTGTCTGTATGACATGATTAAGTCATCGATCAATCTATGTTGAATCATCTTTAGAGCTTTAAAAAGTGCGATGACAACGACAAGCTCAGCGAGATAGGAGTCATTTTTCTTCATAACGCTGGAGCAGAAAACGACGAGAGTAAAGATGTCGAACCCAACATTGTCAGCCGAAATATCGACGGGGGCTGTGGGAATGGAAACATATAGTAACGTTCAGAGAGGTCAACGCGGTCGAGCGAGTAGCGACTCCACGATGAAATTGACTCACGGGTTCTTAGAAAGGATCTTGAGGAGCCGTTGCAAGGGATAGCTGGGAGGAACAGAGGGCGGATAAACGGGGTGTGGAAGTACGAAATTTTACTGAGAGGGAGTGCAGGTAATAGGCAGAGGCAAAAACTTCTATCTTCGTGAAGTATAGTAACAATGTTCACGGGTAATAATGATGGTATTCTCAATTCTGCTGGGAAGTATACGCACAGGCTTAAATCCTTAAGCGTGTTCTTGTCTTGACAAGTAATCTACGCACATCAGATTCTCGATTTCAACGATCGGGTGCCTGTCCAGACAGGTATATGGCGCGTCCTCTCCCTCATGCGCCTTTTCACCTCGTTTAGAGGCAAGGGAGCTAGGGCTGCCACATCACCAAGATCAATGTCCTCACACGCTGGCATTTTCATTCGCAGACTGCGTGAGCTGATAGGTTTCCCCTCCCCAAATGCCTTGCACGCAGCGGCGCAGCTAGCAAAGCAATGCTTCGATTGTGGCAATTTGCCTAGCAGGACCGCAAACTCGTGCGGCATTCCTTCATATTCATTCCACAGAACCGGCACGCCACACCGTGCAGCTTGGCTGGCAATCATTCGATTTCCATCAAGACAACGGTCTTCGGTGCCGCAAGCGAACCACATTGGCGGCGCACCACTCCAATCACCTACAGCCACCGGAGAAACCAATTCATGATCGAGAGTTGAACCAGCGCAGTAAGGATGTTCGCGCGGTGGGTTTGAGGGCCAGATCTCATCAGCAGGGTATTCTGGCATGAGAGCCGGCTGTACCTGCACCAGAATATCGTGCTCGCCTTTTTCGTACCACGAGGGAAGTACGTCACACTGATCGCACCAACCACTAAAGACGGCGACGCCTGCAGGAAGATGCAACTGAACACACTGCCCATGAAACAGTATCTTGGGTCCTTGCTGTCCCGTTTCTCTACTAAACTCGAGCAGAACTCTTGTCAACGCAATACCCAGATTAGCCCCAGCGCTGTTCCCGGCAATGACGATGCTTTTCGCTGATACAGGTTTGTGGTGAGACCCTGGTGGAGGATAGATGAGACTAGCATAAGCCAGGAGGATGTCAAGCACCGGTGCTGGAAAGGTATTGGTTGGCGCCAGGCGATAGCGGATCGACGCTACTCGCGCTCCGGTCAGGCGGGCCAGGCGAGCAGAAGCAGCGCGATATTCGGCCGGACTGCCGGTACTAAGGTATACTTTATGTTAGCTTACCAGTAAGTCTTCGGGCTGTATTGAAGCGTACAACAAACCTCCTCCATGGACATAAAGGATGGTCAGATCTCCCTTCCACTCGCTCTCTAGAGCTTGAAGTTTGTCTTGCTCTGATATCTCTGGCTCCGGAGCGTTGTTATCCACACCGGACCGACAGCCAATGAATTCCACGCCCACATCTGTAAGCGGTATCTGTTGTGACGGAGTAATCTTTTGGTCGGCAATCTTTAGCCGTTCGCACACGTGGTACAGTGCATCTCGAAGATGAGTTTCTACGGGCGCACGAAATGTCGTCCTGCTAATCCATATACCTCCTCTTGCTGGGGCATCAACGGGCGATTTAGCCTGCCACTGCGACATGGTTTGCCATGGAGCAGACTTGAATTGACGACAGAATACATCAACCATCCTCTTTTGGTCCTTGATTGTAGACATGTTGAATCGTCGTTTGGAGTGTCTAAAAGTCTAGGCTCAGGAAAAGTTTAGTGAAGATCGAGAGTGAACTCGAACAGCGGAACGGATATGGATGTTCATTTATTGTCGGAGCCATGCAGGTATGGGCTCCCGTATCGGTGCGTAATTTACGATGTTCCTTTTGTAATACAACATGAAAAGTATTCCCACCACTAGAACTACGCATCATCCTACTATTACCTTGATATTGTATTTTTCAAATCTTCTAGTATGTCACACTGTTTCCAGAAGAAGTCCTGTTCAGCCAAATACAACGCGATTTCATGGTTGTGATTAGTACTGAGCCATGACGAAGAACTAGGTCTGTCTACTTTCGCATGTACGAAGGGTTGGTAGAGAGCATAAGAAGAATCTAAATTGCGCACGATCTATTCGACCACAGTATTTGTACATCTATCCTAGTAAAAACCTGGTGTCCGCAGAACACGCTCACTCTATTTTGGCTGCAGATCGTGCTTAATGTTCAAGTCGACTGCGAAAATTGGCCGTTGGAAGAGTTGCAAGCTTTGATCAACGACAGGATAACTTGAATAATGACTTTGCAAAATCTTTCTGTTAGACTGGATGTATGTATCCAGGGACGAAGTTCGGTACGGCTGGACCTGTTTGTATTTCCAGGGCGGTTTATCATTTTGCGAGCGGCGTGGAGACCAGCTGTAAATCCATCCTCATGGAAGCCATAGCCCATCCAAGCTCCAGCAAAACTCACGTTGGATACGCCGTTTATCAAATGAAGGCGTCTCGATGCTTGAATACTATCAGAGCTGAAGAGTGGGTGGTCGTATACATATGTACCTTGTGCATTTCGGGGAGAATGAATAGGGTTCATGCTGACCAACACGCGTCCAGGACTTCCAGGTTCACTTGGTCCAGGGATCCCTTGCCACCTATTCATATCAAACGTCACTGAGATCTTCTGGGGAGAGCTAGACTTTGTCAAGAGAGGTCTTTCGCCTCGGATAGACGACATTGCCTCGTGCTCACTCTCTTGCGACGGTGAGCAACGCGGCCCAGTGCTCTGCATGAGACAGTTCCAAGACGCCCGAGCGCTTGGTCGAGTCGGCATGAGCTAGAGCCAGGTCAGGTTAAATCCACGAAGAATTTGCGGGATAGGAGTAAGAAAAACCTACCGACATATCCGAATGCACTACGCAGACATTCCTGCTAGTTTTGAAGTGTCTCAGAATATTTGATTCCATAGGAGTTGCATTATCGCCGAGCAGATTCAGGGCCTGATCTGCGTGGATCGCAAGGAAGACATGATCAAAATTTTCGATAGATCCATCGGCCATGACTAAAGAGATCTCGTTATTTTTTCGACGATTTAAGCTCTTGATCCGCTCGTCAAGGCAAACGTGATGATTTGGCCGCAGCGCTTTTGAGAACGCATCGACGTATTCTTGGGATCCACTTTTGAATGTGCGCCACTGAAGCCGCCTAAGAGCCGTATCAAGAAGACCATGATCGGACCTGTATATGGTCATTAGCGCTTCGGCGTGTGGATTAGAGACTTGAGTTAAAGAAAAACTCACATGAATTGAATAAGTGTAGCTGCTGGAAAATTGGACATGAACTCATCTGGATCAATGCACCAGGGGGCTGCAATCATTGGAATGAGATAGTATTTCTTGAATTGGTTCGAGTACGAGTTGCGACCGAGGTATTCGTCAATCGACTCAAGTTTCTGTTCTTGGTAGTGCCCGCCGTCGAGATCCTTCTCATCATGGAAAGGCTGCGCTGATGGGAGAGGGTCCACAAGATCAATGGGTTGCACAAGGAGGCCAGTCGCAAAGAGATTGAACCGAGCAATGTCAAAAACTAGTCGCCAGAACCAAGGACTAAGGAGATTAGATGCTTTTCCTACAAAGGCACTCATTGACGTGCTAGCCCATTCAAAAGTCCTGTCCATGGAGAAACTGAAAGACATGTCGGTGGGCATGGTCTTGACGCCCAAGGAGGTTATAAACCTATTGAACTCAGCTAAACAGACCTGAATGAGCATTTCGTCTTCTGAAGCGCTGCGAGAGTTCTTACGGTAGTTTTGCTCGTTCATAGCAATAAACCCAGTATCAACAGGTACTGAAAGGCCGCGACCCTGGAACATCACCGTGTTCGCATGACCTCCTAGCCTCGGCTCTGCTTCGTAGAGATAGATATCATAGTCTAAATCTTTGAGTCCCCAGAGGCATCCGATACCTGAAATACCGCCGCCTACGATAGCGATCCGCTTTGGTCGATCTTGACTCGAGTTCGCGGCCATACCACAAAATACAAGAACTTAGGTCAAGGCTTCGAAGGAACAGTGTATCAATGTATGAACTTATGAAGCAAATGCTTGATATGAAATCAAAGAAGGATGGATATAGGTTAGTGCAGAATCATAAGCACAGCACCTTTGCATCAGCAGCTTAAACCGCTAAGCAGAAGTATATAAGATGAGACGCTGCTATCTGTGGTGATGCAGTCGCGGACAAACCACCCAAGGAACACTGTGACCATGGATCAGCCCACCCAGACCCAATTCTCGAGGCTGCCTCGAATTACTTGACTGTGACACATAGCCCGGAATGGTGCTTAGCAGTGGTCGTAACGCTTACCCTGTCCTCGACCTACTCATTAGGTCGGCCTGCCTGCAGGTAATTACTTAGATGATTGCTTTTCAATGTAGCTTTTCCGTACGCCAAAACAAGTATTGAAACCTTGAAAGGCAATTTGAGTACGCTTCCTCTCTAACGAACAATCGAAGATTGGGGCTAAGACATGAGCCTGCGCCATTACAGTCGTCATAGAAATCAAAGGATCCACTCCTGATCCACGAAGTCTCGGAGCTGGCAACGTTTTGGGCAATTTGCGCAGGCACTCAGTCCCAAAGGCAGAAACTGCGCCTTTGAGACGTACCACCCTTGAGACTCAGCATGCCGGGATTCACAGCAGTGGTGCATGGTAAAGAAACCTGGATCTCCGGTCCAAGAAAAACACCCGACTCTGCATTGGCTGACCCACTAGTGGCAAGGGCAGCGTAAGCTGACTCTTACCGAATGCCGTGTACTTTATTTCGTAGTGGTGGAGTACGAAACCAGGGGTGCGGCGGCTTCGCCCAATGTGCCTTAGAGCCAGAGCTATCGATCAATATCCTGCATCAAGCTTGGTAAACAGTCTGCCTCGCCTGATGCTCAAAGATGGATGTCGTAGGCCATGGCAGCGATCTGTCGAGTCTTGTTTCTAAGATATCAGTATTTGGCCTGCGCCGTCTCCCTTGAATCGGTTTTTCGTCCAGTGACCACGGGATCACTTAGCAATTCTATACATCCATGGCCTACAGAAGTTTGCTGCGAGAGGGATCCCAGATCAGTGTCTGGGTCCCTCTGGGTTTTATGATCATGATCCTCAGTTACGTCCGTTTGAGGTATGAAAGTATCTGACTGAGCTTATTGAGAGATAGATAATCCTAATTGGTATTCATCGATTGTACTTCCACCCTCTGAGTCGATTCCCTGGGCCTTTCTTCGCTAAATTGACCGACGCGTACTCCGCTCTTCATTCATATCAAGGCGACATGCATCTAGATATCAAAAGATGCCACGAGAAATATGGTATGTGACATATGCTATACGATATTCGATTCAATTTTGACTCTGGTCCAAAGGGAAGATAGTACGTTATGGCCCGAATCGTCTTCTCACACTCCATGCTCCAGATATGCAAAGTGAGTAGTTGCAAATACAAGTTTCAGAGAATAATGATCGATTACTTTCCAGATATATACGGATTTGGCAAGCCTTTCCGTAAGGCCCGCAGTTACAAGACGATGATACCTTGGAAAGGCGGCGAGACAGCTGCCACGGCGGTCGATAAAACCTTGCACAAAGGTCTACGGCAAATCGTTGTCTCTGGGCTATCTCCAAGCACGCTGAAGCAATTCGAGCCTGCAGTACTCAAAGGTTTGGAAATATATTTCCAGAGACTCCTCGAGGGACCACCTTCGAATGAGGGATGGTCACAAGCTAGAAACATGCGTGTGTGGAGTAAGAGAGCCCTTTGATTCGAATTATTGATATTTGCTGAACATGGACAAAAGATCAATGGCTTTCATTCGACCAAATGACCGATTTCGGTTTCGGCACAAGAGTCGGACTTCTCGATAGCTCTGAACATCATTATATTCTCGACCTCCTTCATATGCATTCTGTTAAGTTCGCAATCTATGAGCAGTGGCCGAGCCTCAGCGATGTGGGTATTGGCAGTTGCATTAGCCAGCTTTTGCCGATTGCTTCTGGTGCTGTTCTTCGCTTCAACTCCTGGTACCAACCATTTATGGAGAAGGCCATAAGCAACAACTGTGAGGTCGGAAAGGGCATTCTCGCACCAATCGTCCAAGGCCCAAGGACTGGAAAGCCCATGTCGAGCTACACCAGAGAGCAAATGCTCGCGGAAGGTTCTTTCATTACCTTCACAGGTAGGCACTACCCTCCATTGAATTGAAATCTATCCTTTTCTAACACTAATGTTTCTCTATAGCATCTGACGGAAATGCAACCGTGATGTCGGGAGTCCAGTACTATCTTGGGCACAACGCGGGCATTTACAGAAAGCTCGGGAAGGAAATACGAGATAAGTTCCCCCAAGGTGAGTGGATTCAATGGGGCCCCGAACTTGCCTCGTGCGAATATCTCCGGGCCTGCATAGACGAGGGGCTGCGCATGTTGCCGCCTGCAGCTGGAGTCCATTGGCGCGAGAGCCTGCAAGATGGCGTCCTGATCAACGACGAAGAGATCCCTGCTGGAACCGAGGTTGGATTAAGCCTATATGGGCTTTTCCGAAGCCGTGAAGTTTTTCGCGACGAGAGTCGATATTGGCCAGAGCGCTGGATCAAAGGCGTACTGCCAGAGAACGAGCTTACTCGTGCTCATCAAGCTTTCAAGCCATTCCAGACGGGACCCAGGGCGTGCGCTGGGAAACATGTGGTATACATGGTTACCAGTGTCAGTCTGGCGAATTTGTTGAATGAATACGACTTCAAACTTGCGAACGTGCCGCGTAGTGAGCTTGGTGGCCGACATATCGCTCGTGCGCAGGGTGATGGACGAGAGGGGGCCGAGCTTCAATTCGAAGACCATTTTATTACAACTTGGAAGGAAGGACCGCACCTGCAGTTTCGAAGGAGAGCCACTTAGACGATCAAGCTCACCAGCACTGGTGGCGGATAGACTTAGACTTGCATGTTCTCTTTGCCTGTGCCCTGTCTCCAGTGCCTTATTGCACCCTACTGCGCTCCTACACTGTATCGGGTTCACGGAATGGTGTAAAAACATTCGTACCAAACAGGGACGATACGTCGATACCACAGTAAAGTACTCCGTATTGTTAAAGCGGACCGTGCCGTACCGGGGTTTCCGCGCACACTGGGTTTCCGCGCACGCTAACTATGACTGATTATATTAGTGCCGTTTTCAGTACGCTAAACCCGATACTATCTGCAACTAACTTTTCTAGGTTAGAGTGCGCGGAAACCCCGTGCATACGAGTACAGCCAAAGAGAAATGGTAACCACAACACCATTGTACCAGCGCTGTTAGGAATCGAACCTAATATAAACTAAATCACTCAACGACTCAGCCTACAAGAACGGCATGACGGAATTCGTACCTACTACTACCTTAGTACAGTACGAATTACACTAGTGCAGTGCTTATGTCATTCCTAGGCCACCATGCAAGGCAAGGGGTTCAACTCCTTCGCTAACCGTTTGCCTCCGATTCGATAAACGCTTCGTCTGTTACCGGTTTGGATGTAGTACAAAGGCTCGAATGGAACGCGTAAGCTGCCTTGCGATCGGAGAGTTGCTTCCGGAGTAGATCTTCACTTCGACGCTTTATTGTTTTTGTGGGAACGGCGCGGTGTAACGGGGGAGATCACACCTGGTCGACGGTGATGGTTGAGTGGATTAGCAAGCAATGTTATTGGTCTGGTCCATATTCTCATGCAGTCAGCCGCTTCATCCTTTAGATTGCCTTCCTTCCCTCAGGGTTGCCCTCCTTCCCAAGTTCAGCTCGATACACCGCCTTCTCATCGGATGGCATGCTATCCCTGTGTCTGCTCTCCATGGTGGCTTGGATATGAATCCCTCCCTCGGCATTTTCCCTTATCCAGGTGCCTTTTCCATGCCTCATTCTAGATTTCATTTCCCACATTTAGCTCCGATAGTGTCTTAGAACTTGGTCCCTGTGTTGGTATTGAATTTTACCAGTGGTCAAGTAATTTAGGTCTCATACGACGTCGTACCGAAGCTCATCTCCAGATGTGAAGTCAGCAGACCGCTGGTGTAGCTGCTTTTTTCGAGCTGTTAAACCCTCCACCCGTGAGAGAACATACCACTGTTTTCCTCTTGTCATGCCAGAAACAGCCGTCCAGGATGTCAGCCGTAGCTATGAGATATACATCACGATAGCTGTTACGATGTCCGTTCTAGTTCTGACGACAGTTTTGCGGGTCTTTGGGAAACTGAAGTATGGCCTTTCGCTGGGCTGGGACGACTATCTCATGGTCCTTGGCACGGTATGGCTCTGGCTCTGGCTCTGCCGTCTTTACCAAGGGAACTTTCCACGTTTACAGGACTAACTCGTTGCAGTCGCTGAATGTCATTGCCAATGCTTTTGATATTGAGGCGGCAAGGTCGGGTTTCGGACGACATGCCCATTTCCTGAAGTATCATCAGCTTGTGACGGCAGGAAAGTACGCGCAGATGGCTGTGTGTGTTGCTGCTATTGCGGTGTGGGCCACCAAGACGTCGATTTGTTTCTTTCTGTTGGGGATTATCAAGCGAACTCATATCGTATTTTTCTGGTGTATCTGGATCCTGATGGGCTTTACGACGGTGACGTCGTTCATCGGAGTTCTCTTGTGGGGCTTGCAGGCCAAACCATTACCGAAGCTATGGGACCCGACCGTTCCAGGCACTCGCGACTCCCCACAGGGATTCCTCGACGTCGTATACGTCCATTATGGTGATTCAACTCCTTGCTCCCCTTCTTTCCGGTTGGGCGACTGAGAACCTTGTGAATAGGATTTGGCGTTTGCACCGATATAGTCTACGCACTGTCACCGGTGTATTTCCTTTGGAACGTACGAATCAGCTCGAAGCAAAAACTCACCATTCTCGCACTCACGGGCTCAGGCATATTGTAAGACCCAGAATGCGATATTCCTGAAGAAGCTAAGATACTTTCTGAACCATGCTGATATTGTGCCAGGCTTACCATTGTGGCTGCATTGAACATTGCCTTCGCCCGGGAGTTCCTTTCCACTGAAGACAGCACATGTATGTTAGGCTTATTTCGTTGTCTCACCCTTCTCCATTCACAACATGCAAAATCTAACTGTACCAATACTTTAGGGGCGTTGGTGAAGGAATTCATATGCGACATGTAAGTCAAATGGATCCAAATCCCCCACCTTCCGATCCATATAATGATGCATTTTTAGTATTGAGCGGAATGTGTGCGGTTTCATCGCCAACCTACCAGCTCTCTGGTTTCTCATTTCACGTTCTCGGAAGCATTCTGCATCGCCGCACGTGAACCGTCACGCTGGCAACTACTTCGAAAGCTCCACCAAGGGCACCCAAAAGCTTACAAGTTTACCCTCCGCGGTCATTGCGAAGCCGCAAAAGCTAGATCCGTACGACGTGGAAGGGGACGATTGTGTCCCGCTCAGACAGCGTCGGAGCGACCATAAAGGCCTAGGCAGCAATGTTAGCAATCAAGGCAGTGAATCTGGAGCTGAAGGTGGAACGGAGATGGGATCAACTCCGGGAATGGCATGCGGTTGGGATGACCCAACCCTGGAAACAGGGTACGAAAGAACGCACAGTGGAAAACAAAATTGGGAGCGGGTTAGAAGGCCCGGGCCTTGAGAATATACCGAGTACTGGTAAAATTACCATGGCATTCTGTAATGACCAATATATGTATACCAACTTATACAATAGCGATTGGCCTTTTTTTCTGATAACGAAGAAGGAAGCATTTTCCCCGTCTTAGAATAAGAACAAATAAGAGTAAGTAGCATCGAATGACTGTACAGAACCTATCTATACATAAGCTATTGTATGGAGCATTGTATCATTGCCGATATCCTTACGAGAGGCAGCTATCTAGCCAGCTCCAGCCGACGCATAACAGAAAAGCCGAAACTGGTCCCTGCCAGATCCAACTTCCCACTGCCTGCTCGTGGGGCGCTTTCCCAACCGCCCATACAACTGCCCGTACAACTGCGGCCGCCGATAACCCTTTTAAGATCAGTCTGTAAGACCAAAGCAGACTCACGCTACCAAGTGCAATACGTCTAGCAAGGATCGTTCGCAGAACCGCACGGCGATATGTCCTCTGCTCATTCAGGCCACAAGAATGTCGCACAAAGACGTCAAGAAAGTTTAGGCTAGGGGAACCTGCTCTCGATAGCACATGGCCTTGCGGCAGTCGTAATTCCTCAAGAGACATAACTTTTGCCCGGGCCTGTGGAAATCCCTGAGGATAACTTGCCGGGATGGGCTTACCGCGTAGCATCGGGATTAGCGTCCAAGCAAGGCGGTCGACTAAAGACTCGGGCTTCTGCCGACAACGATGCAGGTCTCTATTCTGCGTGCAAATGTTGTCAACCTCTGCCTGTGCTAGGAAAGAACAGAGGTTCCCTGCATCGGTTATGTTGGCTGTGCGATTCTCCTCATTTACCGCCAAAGTCTCGGCAAGGAGGGCATCCTGAAAGGACTGATAATATATGATATGGGTATAGAATGCAGGTGTCACGACAAAAAAATCTTCGGTGGGTATACAATTATCTTTTGAATCTGTGCAGGTAGCGTTGTGATGGACAAGGGTAGACGTAATCGTAACTTTGGTGGTGAAGCTCCAATGCCTGACCTCTTCGTCTATCGATGTATAATGGACCTGGAACGGGGTTTGGATATGGTAGATCTGATGCTTGAGATACTTTTGAAAGGCGTGGGAAATCGTGCTAAAAAGAAATAGTTGCTAATCCATCCCTGGATTATATGAGACGTTCTCAGATGAATGAACCTACATTTACTCTGCAGTCGCTCTCCGTCCAATAGTTGACTGCCTCACCTCTGGTCGGTACCATATGCTAAGATTTCGTTTAAAAGCGAGCTTGATGGTTTCAGATATGATTCTTGGATCTATAGAAAGGTACATGTGGATTAGTTGACAGCTAATGGAAAGATCCTTGACACTCACTACTTCCGCATCACCGATATGGTAGGTATTACTTACAAGTCATGAGACCAACCCACCACCATGAAGAGATGAAGAGGAGCATATCTGAGAACGAGATAAAGGTTGGATCCAATGGCGTAGCGATGGACCAGAGACGGGCTGTCATTTTTGGGTGTCCCTTGGAAGACAGTAAGGTCGCTTTGATGTCAATCTCGTTGTCCTTCGCACCTGGGTTAATGACAGCTGGGGAGTCCGAAAATGAAGGATCGCGGGCTGAAAGAGCGTAACTTCCTTTCCGCGAATTGAATGGCGACACATGAAAATCTTTGGGCTATACATGCTTGAAATACTTTGTTCGGTGTGTTGACTTCGGACTCAGGGATCCTTCAATTAGATCCTCCGACAGATTCAAATTGGAAGGAAGGAAATAGAGCCGCCTCTCGTCGAACGTGTTGTTAACTTCCGCAATCATGGCTAGGAGTTCCGAATCGGCTGAATATAGAAACCAAAACGAAGCTGGACTGAATTTGTAATTCAAGAAACGTGGAGAAGTAATCAGATAAACCCTTGGGTAGTTGGCTGGATCGATGTCCTGATGGCGCCTGGCATTAGTCCGCGCATGTGGCATCTGCTACATATATAGCAGTGAAATTCAGGGCCTCAGTGGTTATACCTGTGATTCAAGATAAAGCTCCAGTTTCCTGCGAATGCCGAACTCATTTCCACCCCTTCCTAGATGATCTTTGGCCTCCACACACAACCATCCACGCTTCCACCATGTGGGCTGGTCCACCGAAAGGACTGAATTTATCGGGAATGTCGAGCCAACAGGTATACCGACCATAAGATAAGGGTAGGAAAAAGAGTGGAATTGAGGAAACAGCCGGGTGTGCGAGATGCGACCCGGCAGGATGAATGGCTTGTCAATGGTGAAAGGGCATTGTGGACCAGATGTCCGGCCTATTTCACGCTTCTTGAAATGAAATAATGCAAAGAACAAGGCCAGGACGATACACAGGGGAAAGACGTTATGTGACCAGGTGGTGAGGTCCGACATGTTTAGCTTGGAAGAGATGAAGATATCTCACCCGGCATCTGTGACTTGGGAAAGCTAGGTTACGCAAGCGCAGAGGGCACATGCAGTGACGGAAGTCTGAATGGGGGCGCAGGAGAACTGGACGGGGGATCAGGTATGTACCTTAGTTAAGGTCCCCCGATGTGGACAAAAGCCACTCAACTGCGGGGGCTAACTTAGCCTGCGAACCTCACTGTATTACATACAACATACACACACTCCATAAATGACTTTCGTATAATTACGCTTAAGTTTACTTCACGATCAGGTCATGGCAGTGATAGGCAATTGTCTCAATCAGCTGTGCTCCTCGAAACAGCTCTTTCAGCTACGCCTCCTTCTGGCGGCATAAATCGCTGGATAAATCACCAGTACCGTCCCCACAACCATCGAGAGGCCAGCAAACACCTGAAGACGCCACCATACTACACCGGATGAACTGGAGGCAACAAGTGTTCCAGCTATAGGACTCCCGATCAGCACACCGACCGCCGAACCAGCCCAATACATGCCGTTGCGGGTACCTAAAACACCCATCGAAGGAGACAGGATGGGTATGATAGCACCAGGCAGCGAGACAATTATGCTCGACACCAATCCCCAAATTACCAACCAGACAATAAGTCCTGCGACTGTGTGCACCGCGGTCCAAGAAAAGAGCAGGATCCCACAACAGCCAATTCCCAAAGCAACTGTCGTAACGGGTCCTGCGATTGTGCCTGCTACAATTCGCCCAACAGTTGAGGTACCGTTGATTATTGCCAGTAGATAAAAAGCAAGGCTGGTGTTGGTGAAGTTGGCTGCCGTCTCTGCATAGATTGGCAGATATATTAAAGGGATGTAGTAGCCCACGGCGCCAAAGAAACTCGCTAGAACGAACAAGATGAATGGGACATCCTTGAACGCGGTTGGGTTGATGAAACGCCGTACCTCGGGACTCTTGCTCGGCTTGAGTGGGAGCATGGCATAGGAAGGAAGAAATGCAAAAAGGGCGACAAAAGCCATGATGCGGACTGTCCATGGGAAGCCAACTTGTGGCTCCAATTGGCGAAACACGACGGGATATATTACGCCACCTTGCCGCGGCTTCAGCTGTCTTCTCAATTTGTGGCTCAGGATGGTTTCGACTCACCAATACCTGAACCTGACGCAACAACGCCTATGACCAAGGGTCGCTTCGCTTCCCCTATGCTGGCAGCTGCAGCTGCAATACTCGGAACATAGACCATTCCGCCGCACAATCCCAAGCAGACGGCCTGAGCCAGAAAGACTTGGTAGTATTCGCGTGCAAGGCTCATCATCATAAAGCCGAGTATTTCAAGGAGACTCCCGCCTACGAGCAAGGCCCGAAGGTAGCCATGGTCGTATAATGGGCCCGTTACCAATCCGCTCACGAGGAGCAGAAAAGCACTTGTCGTAGAAATCCATGAGATTGCAGAACTTGATTTGGAAGATAGCAGATCTTGCTCGTAATAGGTCTGAAGAGCGCCGAATGCCAGAAGAAGACCCCTGATACGTCGAAGTCAACCTCAAAGATTCATTGAGTTGAGAAAAATAGCGAGCGAAGTCGGCGGGAGAAGTATTAGTGACTCGCTCTTACCAAGTGTTGAAAAAGACGAAAAACGCACTGAGAACTTGCATCACAACCCTCGGACTACTGTCAGAAACGGCGGTAGCCGCTGGAGAAGCTAACCCATGATTGTGCTCACTGCTCCATGGAGGCTCATAGTCGATTTTGGAACCCATAAAAAGAAGACGAGTCGCTCTGCTGCTACATGAGAAGTGATGAGGCTAGTTTACCTATTTGAACACTATTTTGCTTTTGTGTACCACACGGCTAGCGCCAGTTCGTTGACGGGCAGTGAGCTGAGCATGGTTGACTCGCAGTACATGGAGCCTGTGAATACCTTACGGGGTATTTCACGTCTGGTAAAATACCGTCATGTACGACCTCGGGTCATTGGTACTTTACGAGACACGAACGACGATATAAGTTCCTACGGCCGAGGGCTCCCTCGGGCGCACTGAAGAACGATCAGCGCAATCGGTAGATATGCCCGTTGGCGGCGCAAAGTCCGGATGCTGGATTAATAATATTGGCGGCGTTCATGCACTCCAACACGGCGTATAGAGCAACTTGGTACCGTGCTTACATCCTGCTGCCGCATTGGGCCTTAAAACCGTCCAGCCTACCTTACATCTCAACATCATTGCTGGCATGCCTTTTCTTGCTGTGCCCCCCTGACTCTCCTGCATGCGTCCTTTACATATAGTGCAATAGGAGATCGCACCCCGTGCTTATGAGCCACACCGATACTCCCTCATAACTCCTTATCCATTGTTTTAATCCGGATATTTCCCCTCAGACTGCAGCTTCTCCAGTAGTGCGCGTCTTACCCACCTCTCACACTCAGTATGAAGGAAATGGAGGGGCGAAACCCAGTGCCTCATTCTACGAGTAATTCAGGCATCCTGCTTGTTCCTAAACCCTCTGATGATCCCGAAGATCCTCTCGTAAGTCGGTCTTCGTAACGAACCGCTTTACTGATGCTGTATCTGCATCGCTCTTATCCAAATACAGAATTGGAGCACGGCGAGAAAAATCCGTATTCTCGTTGTCATATGCTTAGCAGCTTTTACCGGTAATGTCAGCGCGCTGGCAGGCCAACTTGCATATCCACACCAAGCAGCGGTATATCACAAGACATCGCTCGAGTTGTCATATTCGGTACGAATAAAGGATTTCTGTTTTCTTGTCCAACGTGTATTGCCATGGGAAAGCAGAGTTTACTGACTGTATTCGGTTTTGGGTATAGGTTTCTGCCGCCATAGCTGGCCTTGCAGCAGGTGCATTGTTCTTTGTACCTTTGGGGCAAATATTGGGTCGAATGTCAATTACTCTCTGGTCACTCCTGGGATCTCTCGCGTGCGCGATCTGGTCGGCTCAGCTGACACATACCAATGACTACAATCAATTTGTCGTCTCGCGGCTTCTGAGCGGCATGTTTGGATCAATACCGTCCGCCTTCGGAGGAGGAATAATTCTCGATGTATTTTTCTTGCATAATCGAGGTCGCGCATTCATCAGCTATGAAGTCAGTGTTTTATTAGGAGCCACAGCGGGCCCAACTTTCAGTGGCTTCATCAGCAATTCCCATTCATGGACCTTGTGTTTCTGGTGGACTGTTCCACTCTTGGTAATTTCGGCTCTCGTTGTTCTCTTTTTTGGTGAAGAAACGGGTTACGACCGAGAACGGGGTGCTTTCCCAGTAAAAATACCGCACAATTACGTTGCTAATCGCGTTGCCACATTCTTGCCCGGGACAGCAATTGTTGCAAAATCAAGTACTTCGAAGTTTGTAAGGATCTAATCCCTTGCTCATAACAGGGAGATACTAGTAACCGTAAGAGCCATGTTGCTGACATGCTTTTGCACACCAGGCAAAGAGAGCAGCCGCTCCATTTCTGATCGGATTTTCACCAGCAACCTTAACAGTCGGCATTTTCATATTGGTAACTTTTGGGTGGGTTCTACTCAGCGACATCTTGTCGCCGCTCTTCTTGCAGATGCCAATCAAGGAAGGGGGTTACGGATTCAGGGCGGTTCAAAACGGCGCTTGTAAGTCTCGGTGCTGCTCTTGTCCATAATGAGATCACTTGAGTTGACGTACGTTCCAATGGACAGTCTCCTTTTCCGCATGGTTTGCCATTTTCACCGCGCAGGCAGTAGGGTATTTCATCAACGACTCTATTCCGCTCTGGGCGTGTAAACGCTACTATAACGGTATCTGGAAGCCTGAGTTACGTCTATTGGTGCTGCCCCTATCAGGCATTCTCATACCAGTCGGACTTGGTATTTGTGGCGCCACACTAGAGTATCACAAGCATTACATTGGATATGCGATTGGGATTTTCGTTGTTGGGGCGGCCACGCTGATATCGATACCAGCGGCCACCAACTATGTCGCCGAATCCTTTCCACTCTACGGTACCGAGTGCACGCTCATCATGACCTTTTACCGACTAAGCTGGGGTGTCGCTATACCATTTTTCATCAAGCCCTGGACTGTCCAAGTGGGCATTGGATGGGTGTATGGCATGGCTGGCTTCTTCACGATTGCCATGTGGTTCCCCGTTCTACTGCTAGTATGGAAGGGACCGACGCTGCGGCGGTGGAGCTTGATGAAGGGCTCAGTGTCGCCAGAAGATGGCATGGCATTGTTTGAGATGTAGAGAACCAGTTGTAGACTTGTCTTGACATGACACACTGTCCTCTATAAGCTTTTTGCGGATTTTAGATTGAGAGATCATCACATGGTCCATGCTCTCAGGTTCTCGACGTATGACCCAAATTAGTTCTCTAATCTCAAAATTGTAGAAGAGCCCAAAATCCATACCTGCACTATGGTGATTGAAACAGCAGGCAAAGATAAGTATACTGTGTAAGTTTTCTTAGTAGGTTATAGAATACATGTGTATAGTACATACATTTACTAACCTGATGAGGCAGAACGGTGAATAATACTCTCTACTACGGTAAGAGTCAATCAGCGAGTCGCTTCACTATGTATAATACCCGAACCCTACCTCTGGCCGTACTTAGCTACCACCATTTATTCTCACCCGGCGAAGTGAGACAACACTCGGCCATAGACTGAAGCTTCCTTTCAAACTGGTCGAACAAGCGAAAACTGTTTACGCATAAGACAATATAATTCTTTCTCCCCGCACTCGTTCGCCTTACCTTATACGCCGAAGTCGACCAATAACCCACTTTGTATTCCACTATGGCTTCTGAGCGCCTCTTCTCCGCCTATCCCCCCTTCCCCGTCTCCATCCCTATCGCCTCCATTCCACAAATTTCCCTTTCTAAAGTCCTAGCCAACGACCCTATCGAAGCCCAACAAGTCTTTACAGCATGTCGGATGCTAGGCTTCTTCCTTCTAGACTTACAGGAGGAAAAATTAGGGGCGAAGTTGTTGGGAGACATCGAGAAATTATTTGGAGTCACAAAAGACGTCATGGACTTGAGTATAGAGGAGAAGAGCAAATATGCTATCAGACCGCCGACGGTTTTGACAGGGTGAGTTACCAGTGTGTAGGATATCTTAAGGTCACTTTTGTACTTTTGGTTCTGTCTTAAGCCTTCAGAGACCCACAAGTCGTAATTATTGTTATTGCAACATGCAGATCCCGCCTACATGCGCCGAAGGACAGGCAAGGCTGTGAGATGTTCCAACGTATCAACAGAAGATGTTATCAGTGTCTCTTGTGCTAATAACAAATACTATAGGTACAAAGCCCAAGGCGCAATGAAGAACGAAAAGGGCAACCCTGATCGATGCCAGTTCTTCAATGTTGCACAAGACGACATACTCGGCAACGAAGCTCCCCACGCAAATCCTAAGCCAGTCCAGGATAATCGCGAAACATTTCTCTCATTCCTACGCAACGCTCGTTGCATAATCGAGCTTATACTGGAGATTATTGATGCTAAACTTGGCTTAATCAAGGGTACTTTGGCTTCGCTCCAACGCCAAGATCGACCATCGGGTTCGGTGATTCGTATGACTCGGTACTCGCCTTGGTCTCCCACCGAGCAGAATAGTGGTTCAGCTCTCGTTAATCATACCGACTATGGCACAATTACAATGCTGTGCAACATCCTTGGTGGCTTGCAGATCCTTCCGCCAGGTAAGTCATCTTGATCCGTGATAAGGAGAAATCACGCTGCAACATCCTTCGAGTGCTTACAGATCCCATAGGCAGAGCGAACAAAGAGGAGAACTGGCAGTACGTCAAGCCGGTCCCTAACAACGTGATTATTAACCTTGGCGATGCAATGGTCGAATGGACTGGCCAGCTTCTTCGTTCCAACGAGCACCGCGTGACCTTTGCTCCCGGTAACCAAGCTGAGCACCCGCGCTATAGCATCGCATACCTTGTCCGCCCGGAGAAAACGATTTCCATGAAGAGGCTTGTGGGAGGTTATATCCCTTCGGCAGCGGAAGATGGGCAAGAGGAGGTTTTGATGAGTGCGGAGGAATGGGAGATGAAGAAGGCGATGGCGTTGAAGAATGGAGCGGATTGTGCAAAAAGCAAAGGGGGACGAGATTTTAAGATTTCTAATGGGGCAATTGAGGTGATTTAGGAACGGGAACACTGAGCTAGCTACTTGACGGATAAAAACAAAGGCATATTTCTTGGAGAAGATAGATTGTGACGGACTACCCTCTGTTAAGTCTAAAATTCGGCAGTATGTGTCCCTTGAGGGCCCCCTTGAGGGGAAACAAGTTGAGAGCCCTGTTCAAACGTTACCGTCAATGTATCGAAATACTCCGATCGGTTGATCTTACCTCTTTGTCTAAGATAGCCTTTTCTGCTTTCTTGTGATAGCTTTCAAGATCTACTTGACGAGCGAGGTATGGGCCAACGTCGATTTGATTGGCAGTAATCTGCAAACTTCCGGCTCGAATTGGTCTGTCCCATCTTGTTCCCTTTTAAAGCAAAAAGGGTAATAATAGTTCGTCCGCATAAAAATCCTGGGCGCCGAAGACTCGGCTAGAGCTTTTTATCTAATTCGATGTATCTTCTTAATCGCAGTGAAGAGCGTAACAGAACATTCAAGGAATCGTAAGAGCAATGTCGCTTCTCCTTTTCAACCGTGGTTACACAAGATGCAGGGTCCCGTAGCCTTTGCATTCAATGCTGTGAGCGGTATACCAACCGAGATATCGCGAAGTCGGTACCGGGAAAAACAAGGGTTGTGCGTCTCAACCAAGGGAACGTCACTCAAAAACACCACAGTTTAGGCAATATTGTTACTGTTTCCTAATGGGCACATTACGGAGAGCCCTGAGATCTAGGGCTTACATATGAGCCTAGCAACCTCAAGAATTACAAGCGTGCGTTAGACGACTTCGCATCTATCTTCTGGCAAGACCAGGTTGAAGTACCGATCTTGTACTACCCCTTGACCAAGACACTCAGTGTTTCTTCTAGCAACAAGCCACGTGTCCCAGACGTGAAGTGCAGTTCTAAGACCTATACGAACTGTCAATCTCCAAGTATTCGGCACAGAGAGATGAACGATTTCTTCTTCTGCGAAATCCTTAGTACCTTTTGGGGTCAAATCCTAAGAAAAGCACAATACCAAAAGCGAATTATTGGGCTTTCTGCAGCGAGCAAGATAACAAATGCGGTGATTCGTAATGCGGAATATCAAGGTCTACAACAAACGAGGAAGCTGTACTCAAGATGTAGCCAAGTAACACTGATAACAGGTAAGGTGGCACGTATGTACTTGAGATATCGACCCGGAACCACTCGCAGATAAGAAACCATCCCACTGGAGCGGAGTGTATTTTCCATCAATATTCAGAGGAGCGCACCCCATTCAGCAAGATGACAGCATTAACAGATCTACACTGCTTTCGACACACCGCCATTGATACACGCTTCGTGAGTGGACGCTATACATTTCAATTCAACTTCTTCGTAGGTATATCTTCACAAGCGCTGCACGACGATCGGTAGGTGAAGGACCCTCATATTCCGAAGCCTTTTAGTCTATTGAGTCCGCAGGATTTTCCGGCCAGAGAATGGTGTACCTATAAAGCGGCTCTTCATTTTGTCTGGTTGACCAGCGAGCCTCCAATGTCTCTTACAGAGGTCGAATATCTTTTATTCCATCGGACTTCCGGAGCGTGGAAAGCGATCTATTGGTCCAAGGGTACACAATGACGAAATTCGTCTTCGACCGCTATGAGGTTCTTATAATCGGAAGTGATCTGAGCAACAACCACTATGAATTTCAAACAGAATTTGTTCACAAGAGGATTTGCTGGCATGGTCTTCGTTTTCGAGTCCGCCAGGATCTCCGCTCTCGAAGGTGAAGGGAATCATCACAGGCTTTTTACTTCACTTTTTTTTACTTGGCGATATCCAGATGTGAAGAGAAAAACGTCACACAGACCGTTGTGCGACTGTGCAGAGGGCAACAAAGCACACTGGGCTGCGTATCCGGGGAGTAGAGTAAACTCTGAGCGTTGACATTCTCCATATCGCGGGCAAAAAGCATGCTACATACTTCGCAAACTGTTATGTGCTAGAATTATTATTTGGTCTCTTTTACATCTCTCTGGTGTGAGGGATCAGCAATTGTTGGTCTAAAAAGTTGAAGTACCAGCAAGTGGTATTAACCATACAAACCTAGGTCAAATCGAACGCCTCTTCGTCATCCATAATGGACCAATCTGGACAGGCAATACCCAAAGGTGACCCACCAGTCCTCTACACAACGTACAGCTCTGGCCAGAAGCGTCTGATAACCACCCTCCTTGGCCTCACGACACTTGCGTCCCCACTTACAGCCACGATCTACTTTCCACTCCTACCACTTCTTCAAAAGCATTTCCGTACTTCAGCGCAAGCGATCAACCTAACAATGACCATCTATCTTGTTGTCCAAGCTTTGTCGCCCACCATTTTTGCAAGTCTCTCGGATTCCCTCGGCCGAAGACTCATCTACCTCACAACTTTCACGTTGTATGCACTTGCAAATTTGGGACTAGCACTGAACAAGAATAGCTATGCTGCGCTACTGGTGCTACGTGTGCTGCAAAGCATTGGCGCTAGCTCGGTCGTGTCCATTGCTTATGGCGTCGTAGCTGATGTATGTGTGCCAGCGGAAAGGGGAAGAATGCTTGGGCCTGTGATGGCGGCCACTAATCTCGGGGCTTGTATTGGGCCAGTAATCGGAGGGTGGGTTGCCGTCGGCTCGAGAGGTTATGAATGGGTCTTTTGGTGTTTGGTGATCTTTGGGGCACTGCTCATAGGTGCTATCGGTTTCGGGCTCCCTGAAACGAGCAGAAAAGTGGTGGGAAATGGAAGTATTAAAGCTATCGGTTGGGAAAGAACATGGTGGAGTGTCGCCATGGGATACTTGAGAGGTTGGAGGAAACAACGTAGGAGCGAAGAAAACAGGGATGTTGAGAATGTCCAGAGCGCCGAACGAGCGGCGGGAAACTCAGCTACTAGCAAAAGGCCCAAGGTCATGATTGGAAACCCATTAGCCTGTCTACGGCTCATCTTCTGGAAAGACACGGCCCTGATCCTCTGGATGGGCGCATCCCCATACACCGTCTGGTACTGCATCCAAACATCCATCCCCCTTATCTACAAAGACATCTACAACTTCAACGAGATCAAAACCGGACTTTCATACCTCCCAGGAGGTGCCGGCGTCGTACTCGGCGGTTATCTCAACGGAAAATTAATGGACTACTGCTACAAGAAAACGGCCAAAGAAATCAGCCGCCCCATCGACGACATCGCCGGCGACAATCTCACAGACTTCCCCATTGAAAAAGCAAGAGCCCGCGCTTGCTGGTACTTCCTCGCCATCTCCACAATCACCCTGTCCGGATACGGCTGGGCGGTCAAACACGGCGCCCACGTCAGCATCCCCCTAATCCTGCAATTCATCCTCGGCTTCATCTGCACAAGCATCCTCCACTCGTTCATGGCCTTGCTCATCGACGTGTTCCCGGAGAACCCAAGCACAGCTAGCGCGGCCGGAAATGTCACCAGATCCGCGCTGGCGGCCGCAGGCGTCGCGGTGCTGCAGCCTCTCGTCGATATCGTGGGCAGGGGGTGGTACTTTACCCTCTTAAGCGCTATCAGCGGCGTCGCTGGCGCAGCTGCGGTGTGGGCCGTCCAGACACGAGGAATGAAGTGGAGAGGTCAAAGAGTGGCGATGACGACCACTGCGAGTCGAGGCGGTGGCGATTTGGGAGAGAGTGGGCGAGGACACCGGCTTGAGATATCGAATATCAATGATGGGGTGAAGGCAACTCCGTCCGCCGCTTTGGCCGCTACGCTTGCTGGTCATGGTAAGAAAGAGGAGAAGATTTGAGGGACAGAGATTGGAGGGGTGGGGGATTTTGGTGGATATTCCAGCTCGATGAATAGGATATTGTAGGAAGTAGCACGTTCGGTTATCATGGACTCAAAAATTCTATTTTGCGCCCCTTTTCCAATTCTCATTCTCATTCTCATTCTCGTGCGTGGTCTGTGGTCTAGAATCTGAGCCGATGACTGGTTCCTTTATTAGAAACGCAAAAAACCGATCATTTTGGAAATGACTTCCGTAACTGCTTCAGTTGCAACGGATTAACAAGGTCGCCATTGTGTCGGCAGCTTATGCTTCTGCTGTCGGTTCACTGGGTCTCGTGGAGCTTACATGTATTCCAGAAGCCCTCGGCTTTCGCCAGCCCCTCGACGCTAGAAAAGCTTTCATCTTCGAGCCACCGGTCTTTCCCTCCTCGACGTCTCAAAGCTATGTACCAAAACATACGTATCACCCCAACACCTATTCCCAAGGCCCTTCGGAAAAAGCGCAGAGCTACCCACCCACTTGATCAAGCACCCCCATTGTCAAAACCGTAAAACATGAAGTTTTACCATCACTACATTCCTTGAATTTTACAATTCTTATAAACATTTTATTGGCTGGATGCCTGAAAGCTAGGTCTTGAGTAAGGGGGGGTTTTTATCACGATCCCCTACTTGTTATGTAATTGCAAACCCAAAAACTTCCCGGCACCTTGAATGGTTCCTTCAATACCGCCGCCCAATCATAAATCATATATCCCCACAAACCTACCAACTTTCCACCTTTCCTGTATTCCTAGCCGTTCCATCTCCTTTTGCAAGAAACGCATGAGAGCTTCTTCGTCGGGCAAAAACCACCCGTCTACCTCTTCTTCGCCCGTTCATCTACGTGTGCAATATATGTTTCAGCAATCTGATGACGTCCAAATATACACTCAACGAAGACAGAAATGCGAAATTTCAGAGTCAGCTATTGCAAATAGGGGATTTGAATCGAAGACTCTTTTCCTTTCTAAATGATAGATACTTTTATCGAGCCATACTTTTGAAGATTGTACCGTGTGAAATCATAGCCTCACAAACCATACTTTTGTTAAATCAGACTTTTGTTAGAACAGAACTTTTGTAGAATCATTCCATCTCCCTGAAATTCAATTCACCCTCCCTAACTCCAGCACACAACCGTTCCTAACATCTCCTCTTTACAAGTACTTATCCTGGCTCCTCTATCTGATCCCAATCTCACACCGCTAGTATAAAATTTAGCCCCAAACTAGTTCCACTCAGTACAGCCAAGCTCCTCCAATCAGGCGCGCCTTTCTCGCCATGGCTACTCGCAGCGAGTAGTATATTAGCGGCGGCACCCCCAGATCCAGACGATGCTCTGTCATTAGTCCCTCCAAGACCGGCCTCTCTGCCAGTTGAATTGGTAGCGCTATGGAGAGCGGATGTGCTGTAGGTTGCGTGATGCACGGTTGGCATTACTCCGTTCGATTGGAGAGGCTGCGGTAACATGCCATTGGCTGCCGGAAGCGAACTGGTTGAAGCTCCCATGGTTGAGGTGGAGGCAATAAGGAACTCCAAGATTCCCGCAGTGGTAAACTTCATTTCGCCAGATGTGAAGAGGGTTGGGTGCTGATATCGCTTGATCTCTTTGAGAATTGAGACCCTGGTATTCGAGGAAGCGTAGAATGACTGACGTAACAGCAATCCAAAGGCCGAAAAGTATGACGGTCGAGCTTGATGAGTTCGCGGATCGAAGGAGAATGAGCGTAGATAAGTGTTCAGGTACCCAATGGGGCTATTGATCTTGGCACGTATGCGTCCTTGATGTTGGCTGGCTTCTTGAGAGCTGGCGTGTATGTGCTAGGATTGTTCGAGAATCTCCACAAGCAGGCTTCTAAAGAAAGTTATAAATATTGGGATTTGCGTTCTTTTTAAGCTTTCCTGGACCGATGAATGATCAAGCTCGTATGAGAATTTCGAAATATTTGTGAATCTGCAGCAAAACCTCCGTGATTTCTGGAGCACATATGAATCGTGGCGAAGTGAATCTCTATTGGATATCGGTGGAGCTTTATTCCAATAACTTATAAATATTCAAGAGATTCGATATTCATTTAGCATATTCATTTGAGATGCGAGCGCTGCTAGTACGGCACGATTGGTTCTCGTTAGAGTATCCAGGTTGCCCTAAACCAACCATACACGACATCTCGATCGTTGCCACAGTATGAGTAGCTGTCAAGTAGGTAATATATTTCATTTGCACATCTATCGACAGGAGTTCAGCTTTCATCAAGGTACCCCTCACAGACCATTATGTGGAATTTTCAATTGACCGACTTCCAGAGTTTTGAGCCAGGAGATATCGAAGATGCTTCTGAATGTGTTGACGAGGGGCATCGAGGGCTGACAACGTCTACTTCGAACCATACACACCGTCAGCTCCATGAGGGAAACACCAGTCTCTCCAAATATTTCGGATACATGCACAATGACTAACATATATCCAAGACAACTGGATGATCGCATACACGTAACAGTGACTCATTGTGAGATGACGATGCGCTGTTCTGTAATAGATTGTAAGGCGAAACCCTGTAGTCCTGTATATAGAAGCGTGTTTTATAAGATGAGTCGGATTTCCAATTAACATGTTGAGGTGATGAAAGACACACTGGTGTCGTTGAAAATTCGAGTGGGTGACTTAGAAATTCGAGTAAGTCAAGTAGATAGCTGTTCAAAGTCTGAACGCGTAGAGAGAGAAATCTAGTGATTAAAGGGGGAAATTCAACATTTTGACTCGTGCTAATTCTTCCAGCTTGTTTTTCCGTTGATGGCTCTGGGAAAGACAAAAGCTTGCATTAAGTGATCGAAACACTCTATGAGGGTCGGTTCGTGATCTTTTTCATGGAAAAAGTCTTACTTCTGTGGGTTGAGCTGTTTGGAGCTGGATGTTAGTTTAAGCCACTGGAAGCTGGGAAGTGTTCTGGCCTGGTGGAGCGGATGAAGACGCATGAATGCCTGTATACCCAGTTGGAATGCTGGCGATGGCTGAATATGAATGGTTGTATGGACTGGATGTCATTGATACGCTTCCGGATCCAAAAGCAGGCGTGTAGTTTCCAGCTATTGAGCGCATCAAGTACAGCGCATTTGAACAGTCGATCGTTTTTAATGATCACAGGTTGTCTTGGACGGAAGTCATAGAACAATCATGAAAGTGGCAAGATCGTTAATGATAAAAGTGGAAAGATCATCAACATCCTCCGTCACAGTCTCGAGGAATTTCCTCAAGGTTAGCTGCTGTAGCCGTAGACCGCGATCAACATCAAGGGTATCGACAGAAGGAAGTAAATCTGCAGCCGTGAGAAAGGCATGCCGGCCACGACCAGCGTCTGTGCTTGGATCCTAAAACCATCCGCAGACTGCGTTAACCTCGTGGCGGAAGTGTTCTGCGGAGGTTGGGCAGGTGCTTCTGAACAAGTTTCCCGCGGCGTGGTTGTTGGTAAGCTAGCGTGATGGTTCGACTGTGGAACGAACATCAGAGACAGCCTCTCTCTCCCACTTCTTCGATGTAAAAGGTTTGGAACTTATTATGGGCCACCTTTAGGGAGAGCTCGCGTCGCTGGAGATTGTTAGTAAAGGTTGGTTGGTAGACGCGGCGGAGATATTTACCACGCCATAACTCGGCCATCCTTCCAATTCACAACATATATACATATGTTTAAAGTAAAAATATTTAGAATCCAATACCTTTAGGTGAGTAGTTCGTCCCGCGTTTATCCTGCCCTACCTGAGCCAATGCACCTCGGCATGACCCGGAATCTGTAAACGCCCCAGCCGTCTCTTTTTGAATCTTCCTCTGCACCGCTCAGAAGCATGTCAACGGCTCTAAAGATCCTAGTTCCTGTAAAACGGGTGATTGACTATGCGGTACGTTGTCTTTTCAGTCCATCCCACTCTTGTTTAACCCTTCCCCCCACAGCGCCCCACTCCTCACAGGCCCGCCCCCCACTAACAACCTTCCCCACAGATCAAACCCCGCGTCAACAAATCCCACACCGGCATCGAAACCGTCGGCGTCAAACATTCCCTCAACCCCTTTGACGAAATCTCCCTTGAAGCCGCCGTCCGCCTCCGCGAAGCCAAATCCGGCCCGAAAGTCACTGACATCCTCGCCATTAGCGCCGGCCCTGCAAAATGCGTCGATGTATTGCGGACAGCCATGGCGATGGGCGCGGACCGCAGCATCCATGTTGAGGTCGAATCCAAGGATGGGGAAGGGGATTTAGAGCCCCTGGGCGTTGCGAAATTGCTTCAGAAAGTTGTGGAGAAGGAAGGCTCGAATTTCGTGATCTTGGGCAAACAGTCCATTGACGACGATTCGAACCAAACGGGACAGATGCTCGCGGGGTTGTTGAACTGGTCGCAAGCTACCCAAGCGTCTAAGATTGAGTTTGAGGAGGGGAGCGATAATGTAAAGGTTATAAGGGAGGTGGATGGGGGCGTGGAGACGCTGAGGGGAAAGTTGCCGATGGTGGTGACGACGGATTTGAGGCTGAATGAACCGAGGTATGCGAGTTTGCCGAATATTATGAAGGCAAAGAAGAAGGAGATGAAGAAGGGGAAGTTAGAGGACTGGGGTGTGGAAGGAAGGAGGAGGTTGAAGATATTAAAAGTGGAGGGTAAGTGGCTACTTCATGTTCTATGGGCTTGGGGTGTGGAAAGGGTTTATAACCGGAGATCGGCGTACATTCGTCGACAGAACTGGGCTGACTCGACATTATAGAACCACCACCACGAATAGGAGGAGGAAAGGTAGAGAACGTGGATGGTATGATTGCTAAGCTCAAAGAGCTGGGGGCTATATAGTTTCTGAAACTAGAGTGGCCCGTAGCTCATGTACATATGTATATCCTTTCGTACACCTAGACTTTTCCAACCATATGTACCCTGAGCTGCCTTGCCAACTCAGCGATTATACCACCGAGCCTTGGGCGTTCAGTAAGTCGAAGAATGTACAATAAGCTTAGTTAGTCCCGCTAGAATCACTCGGAGCCGTCTGCCAGGAGCGCGCCATGTAGCCTAAACCTGCACCCTTCATGTTCTCGATTATACCCTGTTTGGCATCCTCAGTCTCTGCGGCCATCACTTTCTGCTGGTCGATCAAGGGCATGATTGCTGATACGGCACTAACGAGAGTTTCGATGCAAGCTTTGGGTTTAGGATCGATCTCGCGATACAAATTTTGGGCCTGCTTAAGGAGAGACTCGCACTGTGCATGTAGAGTGACCACAGCTTGAGCGTAAGTATCATGGCTCTTGTCGACGACACTGTACAAGTCTCCAGCTAGGGCGCAAAGGCTGCCAGTGATGCGTTCGTAGCTGACATCGGAAGCATCTGAATGCGAACGCTGATGGTGGGTACTGGGCTTGTGAACAAAGTTTGGCGACATGGGGACTTGTTCGTGCTGGATATCATTGGGAGGCAGGTAGTGCTCCTTTGAATGCTGTCCGTTGTATTGAGCAGCCTGTACTGCGGCCATATCATGGAAGCTTCCAACCGGGTTCAACATCCGAGTCTGCATGATGGAGGGCATATTCGGACCCACACCAAGATTACCATGCTGGTCACGCCAGTTCTCGTAGACCGGACGTGCAGTCATTGCGTTTCTTCCTGCAACAGCGGGGCCTGGACATTGCCAGTCAGTATCAATGTCAGAGACAGAGTAAGGAATTGACTGACGTCCAGGCTCAACTTGCACTGGTGGATCGGCTATCTGCCCGGTGAAGTAATGAGCGTACAAACAGTCCTCATCGCTGTGCTTGCATTTTCCGTGCGCTTTCCAGAAGTAGCAAGTGAGATGCTTGACAGAAGGTGCAGCCTCAGGAGAGACCCTAGGACTTGGGAGTGCATTTACAGATGGAGTGGGTGAGCCAACGACTCGCCAGGACTGAGCTTTGGATGGAGTCTGCGGCATGGCAGGAGTTGGAGCGTAGCGAGGAGCATGTGACGGTGATAAGTTCATTGAATCGTTCGGCTTGTTCCAGATTGAAGGACGCTGCTGAGTTGCAGTATTTGAAGTAGGCCACTGTCCGCGAGCTTGAGGTGGTGTATAAGACTCCATGATTGCTTGTAAAAGTGCAAACTCTGATACCACTGTTGTTAACACAATTGTATATAGTGCCGGGGTAATATTACGAGCTTGCGGAAAGACGACAGCAAGGTGTTGATTATGGCCGAGGTAGTGACTTACATCACAGTAGCTGAACCGGCGCCTTGATATTGATGGTGTTTGTGAAGAAAGTCGAGGCAATTAGGATTGTAAACGTGGCGAGGTTTCAGACGATGAACGCAGATGCGTCATTGGCATTCAAGTGAATGATTGAGAGTGGCATCAAAAGTAACTCAACGTTACGCCGCCTCAACAACACATACTTTGATGAGAGAGAATATCGGAAAAGTTCGACAGAAGCTGGCCCCGCAATGGAGTCGAATAACCAGAAGAACACCACAGCACATACGACAAGCTCCCTCCTTGGTTACGTCTAGCATTGCCTTACATTTTTACCCTACTAGGCCATACTGGTGACTCGAAGCTCTCCGACGCATTCGAATCGATACATGGCCTAAGTTTTACCCCAGAATGCGCCTTTGTTTGACTACGGCCGCGAGGTATTTGCAAAGTCTTTGCGGTTATTTCAGGGTGATATCAAAAGCCTGAAGCCAGGGATTGTCGAAATAAGCGGAAGGACTTCCAGGTTGGGATCTAGGCAGTAAGGTCAGGCTCCTATATTGGAAATGAACAGTTAATCAATTCGAGCGGGCCTTCGACTGCAGGAAGTTGAAGAAATCAGCAAAGTATGTGGAAGATGGAGAATGATTTTACGAGGCCGTGATGTTATATGAGAATGCATTCGGCATTTGAATCAAGCTCTTGATATGCACACGCTATTGTAGTAGGTACTGCCATGTGGAATGACGAGAAGCACTCACTCAGCCAGAAACCTTAGAAGCATGACCTTGTACAAGTCCCAGTGTCTTCGCTTCGATACTGACAGCCTCCGGTATCTCGTCGTTGATAGCGTTACCTTTTGGCGACCATCCTAGTAGTTTTCGAGCCCGTAGAGCTCTACCTCTTGAGTTGGATCCCCATAGCAGGGCACCATACGATCTGAGCTGGTTTGCATCATCGCCAGACATAGCAACCACATCATCTGCAGGAATAAAGCCCTGTTCATGAGAAGCTGTGGCTATCGCCTTGGCTACATCTCCCCAAGCATGCTCCCCGTTCTCAGTGAAGTAGTACCCGTCTTTGCCCCAAGTTGCTTTTCCACCACCATCAACTGCAGCCTCAATAAGCTTGAGATAGCAATCGCTTAAATCGTTTACATGCACATTATTCCAGTACGATTTCCCTTCCCCAACCTGGATGCCTACCTTTGTCTCCAGTGTACACTTCACTAAGTCAGGGATTTGAATACTCCTCTGATTTCCTGGACCACGTCCTGTCCCATATATACATGGCGGGCAGACAATTGCAGTCTTAACTTTTGATGGGTCCTTTGTTCCTACATCAAGAATGATCTTATCGACATTGTGGTGAGGAGCGTGGTCTGGTAGGGCAGTGATCTCTCCAACCCCTTCCCAGTCGTCGTAGATCTTAGAAGAAGCTTCGCCAAATATGTTACGCTCCAAATCAGCAAAAGCTAATATACCAGTACCAGATGTATGGATCAAGTAGCCTGGCTTGTCTTGCGAATTAGCAGTGAGCCCTGTGCCTAGTGTCCTTGCGGCTCCTTCATGATCGGCGTTGGCACAATCTGAAAAGCGTCAAATTCTCCTGTTGCTGGATTCCTCGGGAATGGCTATAGAGCCTTACGCAGAATAATGTCTGCCTTCTGAGCCTCTTCATCCAACAGTTCTGCACTGTCTAAATCGCCATAGACAAGTCTTACGCGCAAGTATTGACTGGCTATCTGGGCACCTTTGTCGCTGTTGCGCACGAGACAAGTAATGTCATAATCGGGATGCGCTTGCACAAGGCGATAGAGAGCATCTCCACCAATATACCCAGTGGCTCCGGTTCTGACGATGACTCTTAGCTGGCTTCTTTATTATATCAGTTGTAGCGCTTACACAAAGACCTTTGGAGTCATGATGAGTGGCCTTTCTGTGGGAGGGAATCCCCAGAAATTGGATAAGCTGGGTTACCACATGGTCGTCAAAAGGGAGTTCTCTGAGGTAGTTGTTGAAGTATGAAGGTATACCTTAGGTAGGTACCGTACTTTACTTTAGCTTAGCCTTACTGTAGCGTCACGGATGACGCATAAAACACTAGTGCTGTGATTGGGTAGAGAATGAGACAACGAGCATCAAATGAAATATTGACGCTAAAACGAGCCAGCCTCACGATACCTTCCATTGTTGTTCGCTGCGTGAATACAGTATGTAGGTATCTACCTTAGTAGCAAAAGATAATGGACAACACTTAGTATACTCCCCGTACACCCGGCACCTTGTACAATTTCTCGGAAACCTAAGCAATCAGACCAGCATATCCTCACCTTTGTTTCAAGCTCGATATCCTTACGCCCAGCTACAACGCCCGACTCTAAACGATAACACCAGATATAGATGCGCAGTGGGATCATATATAAAGCGGCTAGCTGAAGAGCCCGCGTGGGCCTGAGCTAATGGCTCCAGGTGGTGGAGGGAAGCGAAAGCGAGGGGATCGGAATTTCTCCAATGATGATAGGCAGAATGCGTCCAGACCTTCACCCCACCGCCCTGAGAGCTTGAATCTTGCCCAGCAAAGTCCGTCGCCGCAGCAAAACAGCTTCAATAGGGAACAATATGATCTGCGCGGCGGGGCGCGACGACGAGGAAGTCGAGGCGGGCGTGGAGGCGGGCCTCAACGCAGTCCTATGAACAGCTCAAACGCCAACCCGGTTCAATCCAGACCTACAAACCCTCCGCTCAAGCACATGTCTTCTCCCCCTGCGCCAGCGGCGACTCAAGTCGAACCTGCTCCGGAACCTGCACCTCAGCCATCTCCTGCTGGAAACACCGTACCCACTTCCGCTACCAACGCCCCATCGATTTCTAGCTCATCACAAAACCAGCTATCACTACCGCAATATCATTATGATTACGTTATTGACGAGCGGTTGTACACTTGGGCTGACAAGGGGCGAAAAGCTGTTGTGGACTGTGGTGTACAGGCTTGCACTGATAAGGACCCCTTGGTTCTTGGGCTTCTTTTTCAAGAGGTGGTAAGGTCAGGTATCGATAAGCGGTTGGAACCTACAGATGCTGGCTCCCTCATCAGAGAGATCCTTGAGCGAGATGCTTCGAGTCGTGGCTCTCCTAATGCTATAGTCGACCACTCCTCCTTTGATGCGAACTCACTATTTCTGGATTGTATTTCGATTATAACGGAGTTGGCTGGATCGAATGCGGTATTGCAATCCTTGGTCTTAGCAACAGGCGCGTCTCCGCACCTTATGCGGTGCGAGTTGGATAGTACTCTATTGGAAAGCCTTGGAATGATCCGTAATACGTTCGTGAGAGTGGGAATTCGCCAGCAAACAAATCTGCTGTATCGCCAATCGAATTACAATCTCCTACGGGAAGAGACGGAAGGATATTCGAAACTCGTCACAGAACTCTTCACGACTAGCAGTAGCGAACCATTAACCAGTGAAGTCGTCGAGGAAACGTTTGAACGGGTCAAGGGCATGATCGGCGCCTATGACTTGGACGTGGGAAGAGTTCTTGACGTTACACTCGATGTATTTGCGGCTGTGTTAGTCAAGCAATATCGGTTCTTTGTCAAATACCTCCGGGCAAGCTCCTGGTGGCCGCAAGACAGGACCTTCAGGGGAGCTATGAACGGTCTAGCGCCAACTGCTTTACCAAAATGGGCCTTGCCAGGTTCCTCAGGTCGACCCATCAGTGACGAAGGACGGGAAGAACTTGCCAGAACGAGGGACGAACGGGACAAGCTTTTCTGGAAGAGAACAAAGGAAATCGGTATGGCAGCGTTTTTTGAAATTGGTGGTCGAAGGGCCGAAGCTGAAGTGGCTGTGACCGCCAATAAGAATGCCTCCGCTTTGCCCCAATCTGACGAAGACCAGAAATGGATCGAAGCTACCGGTACACTACCGCCTCCCGGCAATAAAGTTGCTGCGCAGGTACTTGGTTTCAAATTGCGGTTCTACAGCTCTTCTGCGCGGGATCCTACTGATGTCCTTCCTGTCAACCTGATATATCTGGCGGCCCTGCTTATCAAAGTTGGTTTCATCTCACTGCGAGACCTGTATCCTCATCTCTGGCCTGCCGACGAAGCCATGGAAGCCGTTAGGATGGAGAAGATGAAGGAGAAAGCCGAAAGAGAGAAGCTTAACCGGCCAGGGGGTGGCACTATGAATGCTTTGATGACTGCGCCAGCTTTGGTAGACGACACTCCGCCAGGTAAGTTGCGAGAAATCGAGAGGTCAAGAGAAGCAGAAAAGGTACGAGCGCTTGAAGCCGCTCGTAACAACTTTCTGAAGGTAGATACCGCCAAAGAATCGACCCCCGCCCCAGTGCCGCCGGAAGAAAAAGAAGAGCTTCCAGAACCAGCAGACCAAAAGGTTCAATTATTGAAGAGCCTTCTCTGCATTGGTGCCATCCCAGAGTCACTTTACATGCTTGGTCGCTTTCCATGGCTCCCAGACGCCTTTCCAGATCTTCCGGAACACATCCATCGCATTTTACACCACTGCATCAGCAAAGTATACGAGCCATTACGTCCGCTCACTGAACGTGCCGACCTGCGAGAACAACAGAAGATTCCGGATCCCGACCAATCAGGTGCAGCCAAAAGTCAAATTAAGTTCGCTGATACACCACCACGCAAAATCATGCGATGGGCACAATTAGACAAGGACGACACGAACGAGAGTATCGACTATCGGTTCTACTGGGATGACTGGGCCGATAATGTCCCCGTGTGTCAATCTGTCGATGATGTCTTCCTATTGTGCTCCACTTTACTCAATTATACTGGGGTCAAAATTGGGCAGGATACCGCGCTGCTACTCAAGTTGTCCCGGATAGGAAGTCACTCTTTGGCTACGAACCCTTCCGAAACGAACATGTCTCGGTGGATCGATCTATCGAAACGATTAATTGTTCCCGCTCTCAGTCTGACGAAGTGCAATCCTGGCGTCGTGAATGAAGTATTCGAGCTCATCAAGAACTTCTCCACGACTACTCGATACTCTATCTATGCCGAATGGTACTTGGGGCAAACTTCTCGCCTACCAGACATGAAGGTGGCATTTGATCTAGCAAGAGCTGAGACCAGGGACGTTCTCAAACGTATCAGCAAGACTAGCGTCAAGCCAATGGCGCGAGCTCTGGCAAAGGTAGCCTACGCATCTCCAGGAATCGTCTTCCAGGTAGCTCTTGCGCAAATTGAGTCGTACGACAATCTAGTAGAAACAGTCGTCGAATGTGCACGATATTTTACATACCTTGGTTACGATGTGCTGACTTGGTCTTTGATGAGCTCTCTTGGTGGGCGAGGAAGAACTAGAGTTCAGGCAGACGGGATGCTAACAAGTAGGTGGTTAGCTACGCTGTCCTTGTTTGCTGGAAGAGTCTTCAAGCGATATTCAGTCATGAATCCCGCACCAATCCTTCAATACGTCGCAGAACAGCTTCGTATCGGCAATTCAACAGACCTCATTATTTTGGGAGAGATTACCAATTCCATGGCCGGGATTGTATCAGAGACACTTTTCAACGACGCCCAGGTCCTGTCAATGGCTGGTGGTGACCTCTTGCAGTCCCAGACGATGTTGCAACTGCTTGATAGGCGGCATGAATCAAAAATCACTGCTAGGCGGCTTGTCAAATCTCTTACAGAGCCGAAACTAGCTGGTCAGATCCTGATATCCATTGCTCATGAACGACAAACATGTATCTTCAAGATCCCAGAGGAGGACGCTCATGTTAAATTACTGGGCAACCTGTTCGATGAGCTCCACCGTATCCTGACACAGTACCTAGACCTCCTGCGAAGTAATTTGTCGATCAGAGATTTCAATTCTCTGGTGCCAGGCGTTTCGCAACTAATCAATGACTTTGGCGTTGAACCCAGTGTCGCTTTCTGGATCAGTCGCCCTAGTATTTCTGCGGCAATGGTAGAGTACGACGCAAGCAATTCGAAGCAGAATCTTGACCAGAGGAAGTCTCCAGCGAGGGAAGTAACCGATGACCTCGTGCCAAAACTAGAAAATTGTGTTTCGGATGTTGATGCAAATTTGAGAGAAGCCACAGGAATGCTCGAGGAGGCTCAAGGCAGCGCATCAATGCCGCTGGTAAATGGGGTTTCATGTAGCGACGGTGTTGATGTAGAGATGAAAGATGTAGCAACGGCTACAGATACTGCACCTCCACCAATTACCACTCAAAGTGATGTCACGAACGAGCCATGGCATCCTGTCCTCCGGAACATTATGGACGAAATCCGCCCTGCACTTCCGGACAAGACTTGGGAAATCTTGAGTCGGCCCTTTTATGTCACATTCTGGCAACTCTCACTCCGTGACATGCTTGTTCCAACCCAAAGCTACGAGGACGAGATTAACCGGCAAAAGAAAAAAATCCTGACGATCAACAGTGATCGATCAGACATCAGTATTCTAGGCACGCAGAAGAAGGACCGAGAGAAGAAGGCTATCAACGATCTACAGGATCGCTTGCGTGCAGAACTCAAAGATCATGTCCAAGTCTATCAACAGAACAGATCACGCCTTGGAAAGGAAAAAGAGCACTGGTTCTCGGGGTCCTGGGGCAAGTGGGATGCATTGAATATAGCTCTAATCGAGCGTTGCTTCTTCCCTCGAATCCTCATTTCTCCGGTAGATGCAATGTACACGTTTAAGATGCTGAAGTTCTTGCATTCCTCAGGAGCCACCAACTTCCGAACCATGGGTGTCCTCGATCAGCTGTTCAAAGAGAAGAGATTGACGTCTATGCTGTTTCTCTGCACAGCTAAGGAGGCAGAGAACTTTGGTCGCTTTCTGAATGAGGTTCTCAAAGACCTTGCTAAATGGCATTCTGACAGGACCGTCTATGAAAAGGAGGCTTTTGGTACAAAGAAGGATCTGCCTGGCTTTTGTAGAAAGATGACAAATGAAAAGTCAATTCTTCTTTTTTGGGACTACGAAGAATTTCGACGGGTAGTATACAAATGGCATCGGAATCTGAACACTGCTTTGAAGACCTGCATCAGCAGCAGCGAGTACATGCATATCCGCAATGCGATCAATATCCTCAAAGCAGTACATCAGCATTTCCCGGCTGTGAACTGGATGGGCCAAAGCCAGGTTACTAGTATCACCGAGCTTAGCAGGTCGGAATCAAGGGACGATTTGAAGATTGCAGCGACTTCCTTGTTGGGCAACCTCAAACGACGAGAAAAAGATTGGGTAATCCCGCAAGCTTTCCAATGCGTATGTATTTGAAACGAATGAGCAGTATAATTTTTGCTAACGTCTAGCAGAGCGAAGCTGTTCCGAATGGTACCACTGGCCGTACCGGTTCTGCCAAACCAGCAACTCCGCAACCTGAGAGTGATTCAACAAAGAACTTGAACCCTAAGGCCCCCGAATTTCAACCAAGCCCTCGACCAAGGTTAGTCAATTAGCCAGACTAGCTATGACGTGTCACTGATTCGGAGTCTTACAGTATCAACGGCCCTCTAAAGTCCGCAAAGACTACATCAGGAAGGCTCGAAGTTGAAGATGGCGAGATTGAAGATGCGAAGATGTCCGATACAGCAATAAAGGGAACAGTCCCGAGTATTGCAGAACACCATGTCCAACCGATCTTGGTAGATGCTACCGAACAAGCTTCCACATCGATGCAACCTGCTGCTCCGCCAGACCCGATACCTAATATCCCGAGCCAAGAAACAACCCAATCTGAATCTCTTCAAATGCCAATAACCACGCAAACAAAATTACAAGGACCAGACACAAAACCTGCTCTATCGGTCCCAATCAGCCACTCTCCCATCCCTCCTCGGCCAGAAGTAAGTAGAAGTGTATCTGATTCTGTTAATGGCCGCCTGCCGCATACCCTCCCTAGTCGCCCTGAAGCGCTCCCAGTCAGACCCACGGAGCATCGAATGCCCGAAAGGCCCAATGACCCGACTTTACGTGATCATGGACGAGATTCGCGATTCCCCGAACGCGGTCGTGTTGATAAACCTGGGGATATACTGCGCGATAAAGTGCCCGAGCGCCATGCTTCTGGGTCATATCCCCGAGGTTACGAGCGCTCTAATGAAAGACACAACATTGGGGATCGAGGTCGCGTTGACCCAGGGTGGAAAGGGGAGAAGGACCTATCAGGTCGACCTGGATTTGACAACGGGCATGGTCTATCGCACTCTCGAGATCCGCGACCGTTGTCGCAGGATAGACCCGAGCGACCTCACAGGGATAGACCATACCCCGAGGAACATAATAGTGCAAGGAATTCCGACACTCAGGGTCCATTTAGCAGAGAGACTGCAATGGCTCCACCGCGATCCACTATCCCTCAACATCCAGATCGAGTTGCTCTTATTCAGGGAAACCAGGATCTTGATCGAACGCCTTCTAGTAGTCGCCATTCCGACCGCCGCCTTGAGCGGCATGAGAATTATCCTGGTACTGAGCGGAGTTCTCGTGGGCCATCTCCATCGAGAGTTGATGATCGCCGTCAGACACGTCAAGACACCCACCGCGATGGGCGTCCACCCCCCGATGCACGTCGTGGGGCCGTTGATTTGACCAATTCTCATCCCTTGCGATGTGATGATTCACATCTCCCAACCGGTCCTCGGACCGATCGCCCAAGCGGAGTAGGCCAGAATGATAGATTCGGAGAATTAAATAAGATTGCATCTGCGGCCTTGCCAGCCCACGATCCAAACCATGGGCGGCTGAATCATGAATCAAGCCACAACAATCGACAGTCAGAGCAATACGGTCGGCTTAATCCAGGCCCTGATGTATCCTCTAGCTCCAGGATGTCAAATGGACATCATGCGCCCTCCATCCGGGGAGCTAGTCGAAATGTCAGCGCGCCGCAACCTCATGTTGCTTCTCACAACTCAATTTCAAGTACAGACGTCCAAGAAAAGCAGGCTCCCACAGGTCCTGCTTCAAACCGTGGCCCACCAAACCGTGGCCCCACGCGTAATTCGGCGCCTTTCCCGCGGTCCGACTATGTACAACCATCAGCGCCACTGACACCAGTAACTGAAACTCCCGATACCGCAGGCATCCATCCGGATCGCCTTAAAGCCATTCAAGGGCCTGGGAATGCTCTCAGTACTAACAGCTCCCACGATCAGAACACTGGTCGTGCACCAAGACCTAATCTTCCACCAGTCGCAGTCCCAGTACCGACTGGCCCTCGTGGATCAAACAGCCAACTGCCGAGTCCCATGGCCCCTTCGCCAGGAAGCCGTGGGCCTCCAACAGGGCCAGCGTTTGCGAACGAAAGGAACCGAGGAGACAAGCGCTTTGCCGGTCTTCAAAATATGCTCCAGCAAGCAGGCACGCCAAATGGCCCTGAGCGCTCAGGTCAAGGCGCGAGCATCCGTGGCAGAGGTGGTCGTGCCAACAATATCGGCCCGCCGGCTTCGCATTCTGGACCACCTACACCTTCTGGGGCTCGACCGGATCCATTTCCTCCCACCCGAGCAGATCTGTTCGCTGGGAGATCCAGTGGGCCACCTACTCCGCAACACGGCGAAGACGACGGGGGCTACGGCAGAGATGGCAGAAGGGAAGGGGCACACGATCATATGCGGGAAGGTGAGCGGCGATCCGAGAGGCACCGCGGCAATGGCTCGCATAGCAGAGACAAGCCACCAGAGCCTCCCATGCCGCCGCGGGAAGAGGAGCGGCCACCACGCAGAGAAAACTTGAGGGAACGGCCACGAGGCGGCGAACATCCGAATGAGAGGGACATGAGAAGACCAACACGAGACGATCCGGGTCGTGAGAGGCGTGCGGACTCTGATCGACGATCTATGAATGATTGGGCAGCAAACGAGAGGCATGGGGCGCAACTTGATAGACGGGACGAGAGGGAGAGAAGGGACGGTGGGAGCATTGGGAGGAAGAGAGGCCGGGGCGGAGAGGAGATGCCGGTCGATCGCTCTCACCCGGACACCAAGAGGCCCAGGAGGATGCAGTAAGGCGGATAGAAGGGAAAGATGGCATGTGGGAGAGGATATACTACTGTACCAGCAGGCATCAGATGGCGTACAACGGGTGCATTCCAGGAAGCTTTAGGATGAGCGTGTCGTGTTCGATATCCATTTCGTGCCCGCCGGCGCTTCGAATGTGTTTTAGTAGCATTGAGAGTTTTTCAGCCACGATTGTTGCTCCACGTGCACACAGCATTGATCTGGCTTTTCCACGTTCTACCGAATTCATTGAGATATAAGACAGCAGTTTTCTACGATCTCTGCTGGACTAGACTTGTGTAGAACCATCTTGTATACGCAAACACCGTTCTATACGACAGCCATATCTTACAGTTCGACTGCACTATAAAATCAAGGTGCTGAAACACGCAACAAGCGGCAATTTGCAAAAGCTGAATGGGGACCTTTTCCCAGCTTGTACTGTACATACATGTGAACCCATCTAGAGTTTTTTTTTTTAAACTGTTTTTGAAAGTGTTCTGGAAAAGAGGCTTTGTTCGGGCTGTTTCAGGATCCTAGACCCGCTGGCTCAGAATAGTCATGGCATGCGCGACGGCGGGGTCTTAGGGCAGGGGGGGGGGGGGGTGTGGGTGCAAAGAATCAGTTTATTTCGGTGCCATGTCGATAAATATGTACTCGTACATGCGTCTGTACTCTGTAGATCTGATCATGACACTTGGACCAGTTAATTACCTTTACAAGGGGTGCGTCGATTCTATGAACCCCCCCCCTCGAGGCTCGAACAGAAGCAATTCATATCACCCTTGCTCTCTTTCCCGTGCATGGACCAAAGACTCCGTTCTTGCCCTTCTGCACTAACCTGCGGCACCCAGGGGTGTTTCCACTTTGTTTCCCACTTTACGCGATCCATGTCCCGCACGCCCTGTCATGGATGTCATTGGGCGCAGCATCCGGGGTAATGGCAGACGGATGTTGACGGTGGCACGCGCTTGGGACGCATCTTCATGGGCTGGACCTAGGGTCAGGAAAAAACCGTTTATTCTACAATAAACGTGTTTAATACCTCTTAGCGGTTTATTCATGTTTGTTTATTGGTTTTATATTATATAAGCAAGCTAAACCCAGCTGGTTTAGCTCGGGGGGTTTGACCTAGCTGTCGCCAGCAATAGATAGACCTTCCTACCAGCCATGCCGCCTCAACGCGGTGGCAAACCTCGCAATCAGGCTGTTATTGATGCCTTTCAGAGCATAATCCTGCCAAACCGAATCGTCCCTGCAGTGAAGTGCTTATACTGTCACCGTCAAATGACGTTCGAAGTCACTCGTCAGCAGAATCTTCGCTATACACAGGGCATTAAAATTGATGAGGAGAAGCTTTTGAATATGGAAGATAGACTGCTGCAGAAGGAAGTTGCTATGGCTAGGCTAAATCCTTCAAACGATGAGGTGCTGGAGGAGTTTCTGAATAGCATCGTCGACGGTGAGGTGGCAATGGAGCACCCAAATAATTGATGCTATTTATATATACCCCTGTGTTTAATACCTGCTTCAATAAACGTGTATTAAACACGTTTATTGACTATCCTAATTTGGTTAAGCAATAAACATGTTTAATACAATCCTGACCCTAGCTGGACCATTGGGTATCGCGGTATACATTGTACATACGGAGTAGTGGGCGACAGGGGGGAAGGATGGATTGAGGGGTGATTTGGTTTGATTGGTTGCAGGCAGGGAAGATGGCAGATGGCGGCTTAGAGATCAATCTCCTCGCTCAACGAACTAACGCCGCCGCCCATGGGCCATGGCTCGCAGGGAATCCGACGAGTATTGTATGTACTAGCTAACCACCTAACTAACCGTCCTCCGTAGTGAAATACTCATCTCTCCTGAACCGACATCAATAGAATTGGATTTCACTCATAATATATTCTATTCTAGCGAATATACGCCTTCGCCAACCCATCGTACCTGCTTCGTCTCTGGAAAGAATCAAAGTCTTGTCCATCAGCAATTGCCCCCCACCGCCGCAAGAACCCGATATGTACCAACAACCCACGGCCTAGGCACTTCAAGCTTCCCTGCTGCTTCGCCTAAAGCAGGACTCGAGAGGCGCAGAGACAGCCACGAAAATTCCGCAGCATCTCTTTCTTTGGAAACCAACCAACACACTGCTGCCCGAATATTGATTGGAAGCACTCAATTGTGCGACTTACCGTCAGGCTGCCCCATCATGAAGCGAAAATTCTCTCTCTCGTCGTTACGACTGGTAAGTGGCTACCGTGTACCCCTCCAGAAGCTTCGGACCAGTCCGTCGCATGTATATGAAACATGCAGTCATACAAAAGGCTGACATTCACCCAGAGGCTGTCGTCCACAACAGCAGAGGAAACACAGGAATTTGATGGATTAGAGTCACCACCGTACAGCCCAACCCCGTCCGAAATGGAACGTCCAACCTTTTCGCCAGAGATCGAAGCAGAGCTCCACCGCGCATGCGCCGTCATAATCGGGGAAACCAATCCTTCGGCGGATGAGGACGAAGACTTACCGGCTCACCAGGAGACACTGAGAAAGTATGAGGAATACAAGGCAAAGAAAGCGGCCGAGCAGGCTCGTGCTGCTAGAAAGGAACATCACTCAACTGCTCGCCGCCGGGATGAGCCTCGCCAACCGACCCCCAAAATCGCTCCGTATGTTCCAACCCACGCAGCCAGGGATAACATGGCCAAGCTGCCGTCCTTTCCTTTCGAACCTCTCGAACCGACTCACACCAAACTGTCTGCGGGTGGTCGAAGCAAGCGCAAGGAAGCCGACGATCCTCTTGCTCATGTTCGTGCCTCTCTGGACACCCGACCGAAAACTTCGGCTGCTGCTTGTATAGACTACAACGGTCCGTCGGCTGACACGAGCGCTTCGACATCCCGCACCAACACGACGTATGATGACCGTGGTCGTCCAATTTCCACCGGATTAACCTCGATAGCGTTGACGCCTGGCGATGAAAAGAGAGCCTCGTACATGAATAAGCGCGTTTCGGAACAGGTCCTCCAAGACGGAACGTCCGCCTCGCTTGCAGACGCTACGGCCAAAGCGTGGATGGTGCACGAACTCGCTCGTCGCCGTGCCGAGTATGACAAGAGTGGCGACGCAGGGAGGCCGGGGAGTACGAGGTCGGTGCAGACCAGGCAGTATGAGCCCTCTGAACGGCCGTTGAGCCGAGCCGGCAGCATAGCCGGCAGTGTGAGAGACGGGATTGTAGGATACATTCGACCAAAGGCTAGTATGGACAGTATGCGGTCTGGAAGGGAAGGCGGTTTATCGAGGACCCAGAGCCGCTCTAGCAGTGTCAAGAGTGGGAATGGGTCCAAGTTCTCATGGCGCCCCAAAGATTTGAGGAGAAAGGGAAGCTGGAGTTCTTTCCGTAGTGCGAAACCAGAACGGGAAGAAGCAACCGGTGCCGGCGACAAGGGACCGAACCTGAACCGTGCGTTACCTGCATTGCCTGGTTTAGATCAGTACAAGGAGAAGAAGCAGCCCACGCACGTTGCCTTGCTTATGCGGGGTGGTCGTAAAGCTGCCGAGAAGAAGCCGCATGTGGAAGCAACGATCATCGATGATGATGGGATAGAGCGGACGCTCAGCCAGTCCGATGAACGACAGCGACAAAAAGACATGAAGAGAGCAGTGCAAGAGAAGATGAAGAAGGGAGCCATTGTCGCTTCCGAGAGATCGACACATCTTGCCGTCTCGGGCCAACACCAGCAGTCGCTCAGTAGACCTAGTACGACCATGTCTGCTGCCACCAATCCATCCGTCACCAATCTGGAAACCCCAAGGGCAGCAGAGCAAAGCGAGAAGAAGCCAGGTCTAAGGCACAGACTGACTAAATTCTGGAGTATGGGCAGTGATAAGGGAATGGGGGGGCAGAGAAAGAATTTGGGAAACATAGTGGTTGCCAACTGATGGATTCTGGTTTCCCGATGGTTTGGTTCGTATGCATTATCGTTTTCGTTTGGGCGTTTAAGAAGCGGACACTCATTGGTCTGTTTCTGTTTCTGTTTCACCGACTATTTCCATTCTGCCACATACTATCTTTCTCTTCTCCTGTGCATCGCAGTGGGATAGGGCGTTTGCTTGACCTTGTTTGAGGGGCTCTCGGATGATTTCACGAGGATCTTTAATGCACTTAATGTCTATACGGCGAGAGTAGGGCGACTCTGGGCTGTTGCTATCCACCGCATCTTTCAAATCTTTGTCTATATATTAACCGGTATTTACGTTTGGGGGTTAGAAAGGGACTCCTTTTACTCATGTATTTAAATTTAAAATAATGTAGATGGTACATAGTTATGGTATATAAGGTACTTCACTCATCCCACCCCAGCATGCGGCACTTTCTGCAAGTCTGATGGATAGAGCAGCAAGAGAACTCTTCTCATGCAAACTGTGCCAATCCTTGGATACGGCTAGCCTTATCTCGGCATTGCTTACTTCGCGGATCAGTCTCCGCTCCATATGTATTACTCTTTCACATAAACGCTTCCATCACTCTTCCACTTATCTCTACCACCGAACCCGATCATGGCTCCCATACCAGCCCTCTTCAGCGTGCCCATTGAGCCCAAAGGCAGCATCATTTGCACCCAGCACGCTCCTAGCACTTACCTCCTCACTTTCCAATCTCCACCAGATAACAGGCTTCTTCCGGCCTTTTGCAAGTCAATGCTTCTTGCCCTTGATATCCTGGATCATCGCTTTCCAAAAGGTGTGGTGGTGACTACGTCTGGGATCATGAAGTTTTACAGCAACGGATTGGACTATGAATCTGCGATGAAGACGAAGGGTTTCTTTGCCGATAGTTTGTACCCGCTTTGGCGGAGGCTGTTGACGTAGGTTCTTCTCCTTGCATTGACGTCTCGACTTCCATCCGCACTTTTCTTTGTGGTGTTGACAAGCTCGCCGTGGAATAGCTACCCCATGCCCACCATTGCCCTCATGAATGGCCACGCCTTCGCCGCCGGCTTCATGACCGCAATGATGCACGATTACCGCATTATGAACCCCCACCGCGGCTTCCTCTGCCTCAACGAGCTCGATTTCGGCGCTCCTCTCAAACTCCCCATGGCCTCCATCTTCCGAACCAAGCTCCCCAGCCCTAATACCTACCGTACCATGGTCTTGGAGTCCAAGAGGTTCAACGCGTTAGAAGCGCTCAAGGAGGGCATTGTGGATGGTTTGGGGGGCGTGGACGAGGTGCTGGCTTTTGTGGGAGAAATGGGACTGGCGGAAAGGGGAAAGAGCGGGGTTTATGGGAGGTTGAAGGCGGAGATGTGGAGGGAAACGGTCGCTTTTCTTGATAATGCTGAGGGGAGCGATCGACGGGAGGAAAGAGAATTACAGGATCGGAACAGGAGACAAGAGGAAGAAAAAAGGAGGGTTGAAGCTTGGGAACGTGGCGGAGGGAGAGTCCTATCGAAGCTTTGATATCAACATGGAAGCACCAGGAAGAGGGAGTGGTAAGCGCTAGGAAACACTGCACTGGGGGATATCCGATGACGTTATGACGAAAAAGGCAGCTCATGCCGATACCGGACTACCAACGGTCTAAATTGGAACCAACGACTGGCGGCATACGATCAGCACGAGCCTAAAGTCGCTGGGCGATCTTTTGGTCATGATGAAGGTTTTTCATACTGATCGCATATCTACTGGAACATAACCATCCTATCCCTTCCTGAAGGCGTTCCTGTCTATTCCCTATGGCGGCCCCATCTTCCTACGCCAGCATCATCACTCCCACCGTGACCAATCTCCCGCCATCGCCCTTTCCTTCGACTCACCCTTCCTCTTCCCTCGGAGATCTCACGACAACTCTCTTTTCACCCTCCAGCCTCCTTTCCTCTCCTTACCTCGACCCCATATACCACCTTATCAACGCCGCATTCGCCGGCTCCCACACTGTCGGCTCGGTCGAACACCTTCCCGGGGATCTCATCCGCCTAGGCAACCCGCAGCAACTCGTTGAAGAGGTGGGAGAGGACGGATTTACTATTGTTGTATTTGCTTCCAATGCTTATACCAAGGGTGAGCCGGAGAAGAGGCCAATCGCGACAGCGAGTGCCAAACCCTGGAAAGAAGACGCAGGTGAATGTGCCGTAGGAAGCGAAACCAACCGACTTTTCAAACGCAAAACCCGATCCACCCCCTCGGTGAGCACCTCCAACCACTTACCCAACAACGTCCCGCAATGGGAAATCCTCATCATGGTCGTTGACCTCGCCTACCGGAACCGTGGTCTCGCCACCACCCTTATCGATACCGTCGTCCAAGAAATCAAACGCCGCGTCTTTCCTTGTCCTTCACCCGCCCCACCAGCCGGGGAAAAGCAAGAAGGAGGACAAGGACAGGACCGAAAAATCGTCCTGATGCTCACAACAATGAAAGAGAAAAGCGAGGGCTACTACCAGAAAAGGGGCTTTGTAACGACGCAGGAACGGAGGTTTGCCAAGGGCGAAGTCGGGTCGAGAGATGGGTTTGGTGTCGCTGAGATGGAGCGCGTCGGTTAGCAGATGGCGCGGTATAGGGTTTGGATATTGGTGTCTATATATATATTATATACACCCCGAACTTAGGATTGAAGATTGCCATTTTGGTTCGGGAACGGGAGCAGGGCCGCTTTAGAGGGAGCATCGAGGGAGCAGGGGGCGCAGCAAGGGAGCACTGAGGGAGCAAGAGGGAGCACTAAAGGAGCAGAGGGGGCTATCGAGGGAACCTGTTCTGACTCCTTGTATGTCGGCTATGATTCCCTATCTGTGTAGACTGCTATTCAACGATGATAGGTCAACGATGTCCATATTGTCATCATCATCATCGACATCATCGCCTAGCTCAGGGAGATTAAACCTTTTATTACCGTAATCGAAGCTCTGGGTTTTCTCGGGGTCGCGAAACGTGTTTAGGCTCACGTCCCGCCTCTCTTTGTCTTTGATGGGGGTGGTGGATGGCGAGGAAAGAATCGCCGACCGTATGACAAGGCGTAAGTATGAGACAATCCTTGAGCCGTCGCCACCTTTCCAATCTAGCTTGCGGCTACGTGTGAGCTGATAAATTGATTTAGCAAACCACTACTCGATAGGAAGAAGTTGATTCAATTACTCACCTCGCTTGAGTTATCCAGACGCCAAAATTGAAACTCGTTGCCGTCTGTGCTTAGCCCATACACAAGCTTGTTCTGCTTGCCTTGACTCTCTCTTGTGCGATGCACAATACCTGTACGTAAATCAATAACAATACAGTGATATAAGTCGAAGAAAACACGATGAATTACTTGCCCATATATGCTACTAGTTGACCATTCGCCATAGAGAGCATGCCTTCTCTTTTCGCCTCGATAAGAATCAAATTCGTCCCCATAGGTTCGTCTTTGTCATACCAGAGCGAATAGTCTGCAATACTCTGCAGTACGCGCTTTTCCTTTCGATAAGTCACAAGGCGATTGAGCTTGATTTCGAATCGCAAGAGAAGAGAAGCTGAATCGGAAGACGGAGTTGTAGAACGAGCAAGTAATTGCGTTGACGACGTCGCGTTAGGTTGGTTATACTTCCGAAGAGCAAGTCGCTTCTCTTCGTCGATACAGATGATGAGAATGTCATGAATCTGTGACCGCGCGAGAGCTTCATTTGCCAACGACCCTTCTGTGACAAACAGATACTCATTCTTGATAGCGACTGCAGAAAATTAGTATCAATCAGATCAACCCAGGATATATAATACCTAGAAGGGCAGATATTTCGCATAGTTCATTATCCGCTAGCGCTCACGCATCAAAGAGCTGGTTGTATCTCAAGTCAAATATCTGAATGACATCTTTCAGATCAAGACTGCTGGCCGGAAGCTTGGGATTGATATCAGCCATCGATACAACGGATGATAATTAATAGTCAAAAGCCATCATAGCTCACAGAAGTCGGCAGCTGCTTCAATTCATCGAGCAGAGCCTCAAGATCCTGCCTGAGAGTGTCATCGAGCTGAGGTAGAATATGCTGTTCGAGCCACTCAATTGAGACAGCCTTCTTCGGCTTTGTTGTGCGCATGTTGAGAAGTGAGAGTGAGATTGGTGCTTGTCAACTTTGATTGGAGGCGGGGGTGTGGAGGCTGAAGGGAGCCGAAGGTGCGGACCTGCCAGCGCGATCTCGCTAACTTAATGCGGCGCTACTAGTCTCAAAATAACAATCGTCAACACTGTCTAAGTGAGCCTCCTGCTGCCTTAAGTCAGTCCTCAGCCCCTCACTAGATGCCTGCCCGTTGATTCTTTGCTCCCCTCGTTGTAGCAGAAGGAATTCAAAAGAGCGCACGTTGGGTATCGAAAACGATAAGAATACGTGATCGAACAGAGGCTATCATCGATTTGATTCTCTTAGCGTATTACCAACCTACTTTTACGGGGTTACGGGCAATGCCCAGCCTGATAGGGCTGGCTGGATGAGGGGTGGATCCTTCTAGCGGCTCCATTACTAAGCTAGATACTTTTTGTGCCAGACCCACTTTTGCATCTGACCTCTCCATTATTCGTCACGCCGTCTCACAAGAACCCCCCGAATATGAGCAAACGACGCATTACCGACGATGGAGTCGAATATATCGGTACACCGCTCGCTTCCATTACGGAAGCTCAGCTTGCCGCATTACAAGAAGCTCGATCTACATTACCTCTCGGCCTGGAAAGCTTATCGCCGCTCCTCGAGAGTATTTTAGCTGCCTGTGGAGAAGTAGTGCCTCCTCACAGAAGACCAATTGCAGTGAGCACTTAGCTTCAGCGCTGGGTGAGGTAATTACTGACGTTCTGCACAGACCCGCACTGCGACAGATCTGAGGGGGACTACAGAGGCCGCTACCATTCTTGGTGTCGATTATAAGCCTAACTCAATGGACTTTGTCCTCGAGCTCAAGGAGAACGAGCAGGAAGCACCAGAGATGAACCCACATTATGGTATGTACGAGTAAATCCCAAAGGACACTTGAGACCATAATAACGCATGGTAGCTGCCGTAATCGAGGACCTCAAAACAAATCAATACGTCTGCTCGCGCACTGATGAAGCAATAACGCGGACCATTCTGGATCTCGTCCTCGTTGATCGCCTGAATCGGCTCGAAGACATGGATGTATCCTGCCGACTACTCCTCTCCGCAGAAGTACCAGTGTCTGTGAAATATGTCGATGAGCGCGGCAAGCCTATACTTCTGAAGGGACGTGCAGACTGGGCTCTAGGTTATGGGACAGACAAGAGAAACACCGGGCCCTTGCTCATCATCGTGGAGGCAAAGCCAGCGGGAAACGCGTCGGTCGGAATGCCTCAGATGTTAGTATATATGGCCGCCATACAAGATGCAAGACAAGATCGGACAAACAAAACAGTATTCGGCATGCTGTCAGATGGCACAAATTATACGTTTGCCTGTCTTAACAATAACAAGAGGCTTCTCATCTCCCGCATTTTCCAATGGCTGTTCGATCGACAAATAATTTTACGGCACATCGATCGCATCCTTCTTGACGCCATACAATCTTCCCCTCATACCACCCCTGTAAAGCTCAACAATTCGAACATATGCGGATATACGCGGTATCTCCAAGGATCCTGGAAATTTGGCGAAGATTCGGATGTTGAGGGAGAGGAGGGCGGCGAGAACGATGAAGAAGGAGATCTGGTCGATGTCATCGACAGGAACGGTCACATCTTTCTCAGGAGCAAAAGAAGTGCTTGAGATTTTATTTCCTCAATAAATACTGCTACCCGTCATAATAGGTAGTACAAAAAAAGGACTTTAATGGGGTAAGACTCTTCCTGGTACTGTTGCACCTTATTACCCGTTCACAGTTGCACTCTCAGCCTCGAACCAGTTCTTTTCACATTTCAAAAAAACGTTCCAGCGTTATGCACGGCTTTAGATCGAGCCCGCGAGCTTCGCGAGACGAGATACCAGCATAGAATCAATTCTCCGCAGGAAAGAAGAGCGAGAGTGAGCGGTAAGGCAGTAGGGAAATGCTAAGGGGGTGCATGAGGGAGCATCAAGGGAGCGTAGGGAAGTCCTAACTCGCGACATCTATACCTAGCCGGAGTTCAGCGATTCCGGTTAACGATGTAAACATAGTTGAGTTGCTAAAAACTGCTAATTAATCGTTAAGCTTTATTACGGTAGCATAGCTTATACAGTCAATAAAAATTATAGTTAAATTTACTTTACAGAGTTGACTCGATATTGTTACGATAATTTCGAAACTGCATCAAAAAGAAAATGATGAAAAAACTGTAAAATATCTGCAGTTAAATTTCGATCATTCTTTCTGTATATTGTAACTCAATAGTCATATCATTGTTTAACTTTCTTATTATTCTAATGATATCTACTGTCACAATGTTGCTTATGTAACAGTATTTACTAACTGTGTTTATCATCATGTTGTCGCATGAGATTCTATGTGTGTATTCTCAATGATACAAGTAACAAATCATTCTCTTTCTTTCTAATGCTCTACAGTCACATTGAGATCATGATGCATCATCACATTTGTTCATTAATTAATATATTGTCAACAGTGAGTCGTTTGAAGGCAGACCTTGTCTATATCTAGTCTAAACCTAGGCTCTAGCTACAGCCTACATCTTTCATAGAAACATCTTGAGATACGGCTGTCTAATTTTAGTTGAAGATAGAAAACAGCTCACATATCTACTGCATCATTCGCTACCTACTCATCGTTCAAATCATTGAGTCATGCAGCGTATGTGTAAAAGCAATACTTTCAGAACGTTTATTCGATTGGGCACTCAGAGCATGATCATCGTCACGTTGACCTAAATCGCATTTTGACATCAAGCCCTCAGAGTCTATGCTGACGGACACAACAGCATCTTACACTTGAAATCTTCTTCGGTCTCGGACCTCCTTCTACAACTTCCATACAGACATGTACTACTTGAGACGGCAAAGGTTGGTCTGGCCGGAACTATGACGACAGAGCAGCATATCCCGAGACCACATGATCTTGCTGTATGTAACATCACACGCCCTTTTTAGGCGCCTCTACCAAACCAGAGCTTGCTCCTATCACGGGCCGGTGCACTGCTTCGCTTCAAATTTGTCTGTTGAAGGCTTGAAGCACATGAGAATATCTCGTGTTGATATGAATAACGCGAGCAGCTACAGCCGGGTACAAGGCAGCCAATTCAGGCTTGCTCCCTCGTGCTCCCTTCGTGCTCTCCCTGCTCCCTTCGTGCCTCCCCCTGCTCCCTTCGTGCTCCTTCGATGCTCCCTCTAAAGTGGCCCTGCTCCCTTCCAAGAACGAAAACGGCAATTGGCAATGCTCAGTTCGACGTGTATATAATCTATATATATACAGCCCATCCTATACAGCCCATACATAATCAACCGTTTCACGATAGAATTTTTGATCGGTCATATTGTCGCTGTGCTTGGTCTTCTCTCTCTCTCACGCGCGCTACTTTCGTGAATTGAAACACCTCTGTGTTACGAAGGTCAAACCTGGATGTGAATAGTCCGGGGCCCGGGACGACCATAGCGCGGGACGGGAACAGGAGAGCCAGCGATGGGTGGTAAGCATCAGAGCAAGGCGGGCAGAGTTATGTGCAAAAGTTTGGGGGGGCAGGGGGCCGGGGGGGCGGGGCCAACAAGGCAGATTGCATACCAGTCTTGGGGCGTGGAGAGGCTTGGCATTTGTAGTTAATGGTGGTGATGGACGTCGCACGGAAGGAAGGATGACACTTCAGTAGGTAGAGCCGGAGGTACCAGGTTTGAGGGAGAGGACAGACACGAACCGGACAGGCGAAGAATGCTTGCGTCGAGATAGCGTGACGCCACGAAATGTCGAGGAAATAACCAGTTCCCAGCCGAGTAGGCTTCCTAAGGAAGTGACAGACTTGCAGAGATGGACGGCGGCGAAGAAGCGATGCATATTAATTGCCATCTCCTACATAAACCGACAAAACAAACCTTGAGCCCCTCATCGTCGCCTCATCAGGCACGCCCTCGCCCACAGCCACAGCGCCCTTAATCGGTTCGCCCCGATTCAGCTGCTTGTTCAATCGCAGAAGTATCAGTCTCAGCACCGTAGCAACGAGTATAGCAAAGAAGGAGGTGACGCAGTTGACGCTTATGGCGACGATGAAGCGTGGACCGGCGCTTCCCTGGTGTATATAGGAGGCATAGATGGAGGAGCTGTTGGAGACTGCGTTGATTGCTGCGAGAGCTGCGGCGCGCTAGAGGTTGCGGTTAGTCAGGACCCGGGGTATTTGGAGGGGAATGGAGAGAGGGGGGCGAGTACCTTCGCAGGAGGCCGTGGTAATGTGTTTGATATCTAAGCTAGGGCGACGACGTATCCCGTATACACGCCTGCGGGCATGAGCATTATAGCGAAATATCTCGGTCCGGTCTTGGTCGTCATGGCGGCAATGAAGAACGCGATGACGGCGAAGTATAAGGGGCCAGTGATGTGGAAATAATGTTTATCGGCCCGATCAGCGTGCTAGGAGTGGAGGAAGGTGGTGATGACGGTAAGTATATAAGGTGGGACCGTGAGAAGGAGGGAGATGACGTTGCTGTAGCCGAGGGGCTTGACGACGGTGGGGAAGAGGTTCGTTACTGTTCGCGAGGCTGCAAAGCAAAATAGCAGAACCATCTGTTTGTCGGTCAGCCAAAGCTATTGGGGAATAGTATAGTTGGAGCATACCAGTATCCCTATCTTAATATCCTGAAAACGCGAGCTTCATCCTATGCTAGAACATTTGCTCGCTCGAATCTACTCAATAATCCTCTCTAAGATCCTCATTCAACTGCCAAATAGCCAGTTGTCGCTCGTTCGCCGTAAGCCAGCTCGTCGTCCGAGGGAAATTAGGCCGAGCAAAGTAAGCGTAAAAGGCGAAAAAGATCGTAATGACATCTTCAATAATAACCAGCCAGCGCTACGCACGATGAACCTTTGCATCGTCAAGACTATTTATAATATCCGCAGATATTAAGTCGGAGAAAGCGTCTAAGAGAAGAGATTCTAAATATGGGTATGCTGTTCTAAAAACGAGTTCTTTTCGTATGTACTATAACCAGAGGAAGAAGAGGCAGCCGGGGAAGTATGTAGCCTTCATAAATTCAAGGAAGACTCTGATAGTATAGCTCTGCGCGTCTGCCATCGCTGATGATATGATATCCTATACAATTATAACCTATGGTAGGTATATCGCCGCATTGAGCGTGCCGTGTCGAGCGTAATAAGATCTCTCCCGGTCACAAAGCACAATCCCTAATTTCGTATGTCGAGAAAGTCTAGATTTGGTTCTAGATATACCGCATGATTCGCAACGAACATGCCTTTCTGCGCGCTGAGGACTGAGCGTGCCGTGTCTAGAGTAATACATTCTCTCTCGATCACAAAGCATCATCCGCAATTCCAAATGCCGAGTAAGTACAGCTTTGGTCCTAGATATACCGCATGATTCGCAATGATCAACGAAAGATATGCTCAATAATTCATCGCGCCAAGCTTTGAGTTCAAGCGGACGCATCTGATCGGAGTTTTTCTGCATGTAATCTTTGCAATTGCTGCACATTGCTCTGCCATCAGAAAGCCTACTATATTGAACTGTAGTGCGGTCCTCTTGGCAATGATAGCAGACCCGAGGCTTCGTTGATCGATCGACAAAACTGCTCGCTATTGGCAAGACTTTGTTCATACGAAGAATGTGAGCGAGTTGCGGTGATTGCGCGGCTTCCTCGGAGTCGACTGACGCCGAGGGGCTCTCGTATATCCATCCCTGAGGTTCTAGGCGAAGAATACGCTCAACGTTTGAGATAGTTCTGGGGGATTTGTTAACCGAGCAGGATTTCATAAGCAAGATGAAAACGGTTTCCAGAAATAAAAGATGCGCGGTCGCACTTGTGCTTCGCGAAGGCAATGTAGCAAGTGCATGATAAGTAGTCGTCCATCCATCCTGGGCTAGTATTCGATGGACCGCAAGGGTGGGTCTAGGAAAGAGACCTTTTTTGGCGTTCTCTATGGATATTTTGTGGCATTTGAAGCGAGTATGGAAACTTTTAGTACTGCCAACATACATTACGTACTTTGGTTCCGGGTGCTGACCTAGAAGCAGGTATATTCCTAAAACCGGCACACGACATGAACCAAGAATGGAACTTTTCTTCCATTGCGGAAGTCTGTTGGCGAGATCGGAAATAGTGACTGTATGCTGACAAATGATCTGTTTCGCCCCTGACACCATAGCATCCTTGACTATGTTCAGTAAGGGTTCTGGATTTGTTGCCGTCGTAAAGAATTCCCAAGCGGTTCGGCCCCACCCACTTCTATCTTCCCACTGTGTCGAGTTCGCATCGTTCAGAAGTCCACTAACTATTGGAGACAGAACTTCGAGTACCTTGCGTTCTAACATCATAAATCAACATCTAGCTTAGATATCTTGAGGGTCAACAGCTTACCAGACGTATTAGGATCATCATCATGGGACGCCCCCGCGCTGTCGCATGACAACGAGAGGGTAGGAGGCTGTATTGATTGTTCATCCTTCTCAGAGTCTTCCTCGCTGCCGAATGATGACGACGAGATAGAGTCTTTGTCATCCTCAAGGTACTCGTCGCTGTCGTATGACGACAAAAGGCCCGGAGATTGACTTGATATCTCATCCTTCGGCAGCGTAGTATAGGTGGTGTGGAAAGACATAGGAGCATCCGAATGATTCGAAGGACTGGCGGCTGCCTCAGGCACTAGAAGCTGTAGTTTCCTGACCGGTATCGTATCAGTCGAGCAATCAATAACACGGAATTGCATGGCTTACCGAACAACATTGCTCCTGAGTCGAACTTTGGTATTTTGGCCGGGGGATAGTGGCTCGTTGTCGGCGTCGTTCTCCGAATCAGATAAGAGGAGTGGATTTTCCAGGCATGAACCTATAACAGTTGTGCTCTCCAGTTTTGAGCGTTTGGCCTGATAAGCATCAGGATCCTCATCGCCGTCGAATGACGGCGATGAGCCATTGGTCTGCAGAACACTCTCAGCACAAGGATAAAAACCTATAATATCAAGCACTTATAGAATGGCTAACATTGATAGTTCCGTTGTAGTTGCTGGTTGTAGACTGCTCAAGAGTCCTTGAAGTAAAGTACTCGGATATGCTTCGCTGTCTGAGCTGCGGAAGGTTTGGATTGGGGTTTGCTGGTACGGAAGGTCTCTTCTTAGTTCGGTACATACTGAGTGTTCAACGATGAGGAATGACAAGAGACGTTGTTTGAGGTTGAAGTAGAGGGAAGAATCGGTTGAGAGGGGAAAGAAACAGCAAATTATTCTTCAAGTTCAGATGGAAGGTCCTCGACATCATCCCGTCATGGGATCTATGCTCCACGATTTATCACCACAAACGGAAGGACCAATCACCCTGATTGGACTGGTTCTCTCAACGAGAGAAACAGATGATATCATGATGGAATCCGCACGTTAGAATCATAAACTGCATGTACACTCGTGAATCGTGAGAGTAAGCTTTCTGATCAAGTAAGACACATGATATTACGAATACCTTCAATAGAATTGCTGAGTATGTTTCAATTATGAAGAGAAATAAGATACCGAAAGGTCATGATTGCGTCTGGCATACTCTTTGAAGCAATGTCTCTATGAAGCAAGGTACTGTAAGTGGACGCAAACTATGAAACCGTTGACCTTTATGCCTTACTTTTTGTGACATACCGATGGCCTGGCCGTGGACCTCTGTAGATACCTGATGCCTATTAGTATGGCTGGCAGAAGCTCATCCGCCTACTCTTTGAATATCAAGAAAGCAGTTGACATTATGAACAAGATATACGGTTGCAATTGAGTTAGTTGAACTACCCTAAGATGTTACACGCGTGTCTGCCTACTAGTGAACCAGATGGTTTGAGTTGATATTTCGAATCGATCTAGACAATCTGCAATGAATGAAAAAATCACCGCACCTTACCATGTGATGTCAACACAACATAGAGCTAAAAACTCACTGTCGTCGTAGTAAGTTAATTGTATTACATTAGATTCGATTCCTAACAGCGCTGGTAAAATGATGTTGTGATTTTCTTTCTTCTTTGACTGCCTCATCTTTGAGGTCTGCTCACTTCCTTCCAATATCAACAACCATCACCGCTGCCACCATCAGCCATTCCACTACTACTCCAATCACCTCAGATTTCTCAAGCATTCTCAATATCACTATCCCTACGATCAAGATTACCCTACTTATCATCATCATCTGAACCATCATTACCTTGACCATCACAATCACCACCCCAAGCAACATCATACCAAGCAGCACTACCCGAAGCATAGCCACTACCATCATAAGCTCGCAGTATGTTCCAACCCTGTAACTCGTGTTCTCTCTTCCTGAAATAGCCATTTCACGTTCATCTTCTTGCGTAAATACTTTCTGTACTATCACAGTTACTTATTAGTTTGATGTCATTCTAGCCATGATTCATACTAACGTGTTTATTACAGACAATGGGAAAAAAAGGAGGTCATGGTTTCAAAAATGACAACGAAGCTCTTGGCGGTCGTCTGGTAGGTGTGGACGGTCTTCGAGAAGCAATGGGAATCTTGGCCCCCAGCCACAGGCCGCTGTCATACGACAGCGGTACGTCGCTTCGGGGCGGCTGCCTCAAAGCCATTTTCATTGGACATGGCGTACTAGAAGACTTCAACCATCTAGAACAGAAAACAGGATTCCAAGCAGATCAGAACGAGTACATACAACATGGGGTCACTTACGATTCAAAGTGGGGAGCGGACCACAATACACTGGCGGGAGGCATCAAGCTCAAGTCTTCTCTCAGCGCTGCAGTGTGGCAATTTGTCGATGCACGCTCCACTAGACTCATGAGAGGATCTCATCATTCCATTAAGAAGCCATCTCTGGTGTATAAAGAAGCACACAATGGCGGAATGGATAGTGTGTATAACCTCAAATCTGCAGTTGGACAAGCATGTCATCCGGATTTCCTACAGTGTGATAGTTTTGAGAACCCTCTCGAAGGCATAGACCTGAACAAACCTCTACCATTCCTGAATGAGAATCAAATCCTGATATGTATGGACATTGAGCATAGAGAATTGGATCCTAAGGATCTAACTGAAGTGGGCTGGAGTTGGTTTTTCCTGAAAGACGTCAAAGATGTTCCTCCGGGACACGGAGGTATGTGGTTAAGATTACTTATCAACAAATTTTCATCAACTAATCTTGCTTTGATAGGTCGAAATTGGTTTCAATATGTAAGGGGCACACATCTTCGAATACAGGAGCATTTATCCTACAGAGTCAGTCTATTCATTGTCGGAGATCCTTTGAGCTGGGACTCTCAGTATGGTCCGCAGGTAATTCTCAAGTTGCAGGACGTTAAAGAGCATTGCGAACGGCTATTCCGTGAATTAGCACAAGGCCTACACGGCGCACCTCAGGTGCTCCCGCGGTCATACGACGGCGGGAGCCCTGAGGGTGCTGCTGTCTCAGACACGGTCAATCAGGCAGAGATAGTCGAAGAAGTCAAATCCGCTAAAGATATACTTACCGACGAGGATGACTACGAAACAATGCTGCGGTTCGTATGTCCCAATAATCTGAGAGGAGGCAAATGTAGAGTCAAGAACGATCCAAAGCACGCTGTGGAGGTACTACATATATGTCTTGATTTCGAGAGAGGAGTTCGTATCTCTTTCGTCATCTGTATGTGTCTTTACTTATCATATACAGATATGTCATCGCAACATCTTTCATGATAACGGACTGATACACATCATGCGCTCTTGCATATCGTTTCAGAAACAACAACCTTGTACAACAAAGAATTGCAACAAAGGTCATGATCTTCCTCAGGTCAGGGCGGAAGTGGAGGCATTGCTCGTTTTGCGCGGCGTTCAAAGAAGACGACTTTATTGTTAGATAGCATAATCTAGATTTACATTGCTTTGAATTCCTCATACTCGCTCTGAAAGCTGTATCGCAGTCTGAAACTCTTTGAAGTTTTCAGTGAAAGTAGTTCGTTCTTTCAAAGCTGTCTCATACAGCTTTTCATCAAGTCCTTCGGCGAGAGTCAGGCGGACACGATCGGTGTTGGTCGAACCGCGAGAGCCATACAGAGTAAAAGCTGGCATTTTCGAGCTGTACAGTAGTTTCGACGCGAATCCAAGGCTATTTGTGAGCCTCGACATTTGTGTAAGTACTCATTTCGAGAGAGATCGGGCCAGCCACTCGGTATATAAGCCGAAGACATCTCGCCGAGAGCAGGAGCTAGCGGTATCTACAGAGCCTGGATGCCTCCACTTCTATCGAGACAATTGGGACTCGGAACGCGGCCACACCTCGCCGTGTGCTGGATGAAGGATGAAGCCCTTCCAACCGCATGTATGGTTGGTGGGTTCGCTTTCGCTACCCAATCGAGCTAGCGCCGACGCCTGCTCCTCGCGCCTCAACTATCTATCAACATGCTTGACACGAAGCAAGTCCAACTCGCCTTCCTCATGGTCCCGGTGATGAATCATGCTGCATCATTTGATTCGTCTGCTCGGATTTCTTGCTTGCTGCGATTCTTCCCCTTGTCTGTGTTGGAATTTCAGGTGTGATTTGGTTGGTAATCTCCGCCCTATGTTCTAGGGCTGGGGGCCGCTAGTAGAGTTTTCACCGTCCACTCCTAGATAGACTCCAATCCAGCTTCAACCCCATCTACTAAATGCCCCATATGACCTCGTATTCCAACAGTCTGAAGGGCGTTGCGCGACGAGCGTGAATGTCCCACCCCCCGCCCCACGATGGCCGGCAGCGTTGTCGCCCGCAAACGGAACATTGAATGTAGAACCAAGGTGAAAACTGGTTGTGCAACCTGCAGGTCAGTCATAGCGGACAGATCCCATCACCGGTCTACACCCCAAGACTGTGGATTTAGACGGGAGGTCAGCTCTGCAGTGATTGTGCTCAATCAGCAATAGAATTAGGAAGGTCAAATGCGACGAGAATAAGCCGTTTTGCCAAAAATGTGTCAACACTGGTCGTACTTGCGACGGCTACGAGTCCCCCTTTAGATTTTTTACCAGCCAACCCATCAACAACGCTCATGCTGGCGGCATCAAGTCAGACGTTGGTTTACAACCCATCCGGCCCACCTTCATTGAGATCGCCCCTCAGGACATCGACCTTCTCAATCGTTACTTCTCAACCAAAACCATGTTCGACGTGAAGCTGGGCTGTGACGAAGAAGCCAGGCAAGTCCTCCAAGCCAGCTTGACTGATCCGCCTATACGACACGCAGTCTTGTCTCTCAGAGCTCTTCGGGAAGATCTCGAGACGTCCGGAGACGGTCCAGCGTCTGTCGCGCAGCAGACCCCGAGCTATCACTATGGCCTCCAGCAATACAGTATGGCTTTGGGGGGTCTTGCGTCTAACTTGTCATCTCGGGGCTCCAACGGGTTGAAGTCGGCATTACTTTGCTGTCAGATCTTCATCAGCATTGAGCAAGTGCGGAAGAATTACGCTGCTATGGCCCAGCATATCATTCGAGGACTCAGGATCATGCACGAGTACCGGGCAAGGCCAGATTTTGTTGCCGCGAACAAATTGGTGCCAGCACACCATGACCAACTACCCTTCCTGGATGTTTTCATCATTAAGCTGTTTGCTGCACCATGTAAATTTGCGGATCCTCCAGCAACAGCCGACGTAAGCGGGACGACGTTCTCTGTGTGTTTGATTTCGCCTCATCAACAGCCTGTTGAATCTCGCGATCTTCGCACGATTGCACCCGACATGCGGACAGAGCTTACAAGGATCGCTGCGTCGACGCTTGAATTCCTCGGCAAAGTGTCGCAAGTCGAATCGGTAGGAATCGCTCTTCGACTACTATCCGAGAAAGCAGCTCTGCTGGACTCCTTAGAATCGTGGCTCATTGGTCTTGAACTCGTTCAGACGGAGACCGGACCTCCTGGCCCTGAGCCTATTTCAGTGTCTTTCTTGCGCTTCTTCCATCTAATACTGAAAATCGTTCTCTTGGGGGCACTAGACTCCTCACCAGATCTTTATGCCAAGCTGCGGACTGAGAACGACCGATTGCAGGGCGTAGCCAACAACGTGGGTGAAAGAGTCAGGGCTTATATAACGTGCAGTGGGACTAGTAGTGGTCGAGGGGAGCGCTCCACAGTGCGCTGATATTTATGGCAAAGTGGCGTAATCTTTCCTAGCCACGCACCTGATTCTTGTCTTTTCACAATCAATGGAATCCACGAACTCCATTGCCAGCAAGTCGAGCGGGAGAAGGCCGGCGGCACTATCGAACGCGGCCTAGTGCAGTTCAAGGTAGAAAGAGAAGAAAAACGAGTCGGTCGGCGTGCGTGCGTAAGATTGCATGCGGCTTCCAATTGCAGTATACAGACCGAACAAACCAATTAGCGGCTGACTCTGTCTCTGAACCACCGACCATGGTTGTCTGCTCTGGAGGACTGGTCAACTTCGTAAATGGATCCGCAACCCCGTCGCCCTTTTTCAACGAAGCCTCTTCGTCTCCCCACAAGTTCAAGCAGACGAGTACTCAACGGCAGAAGCGCAAACAGATGGTATTGAAGAGACCGCTGATGAAGGGCAGCATGGGAGTGGTGAGGTGAGCGATGACCTGGGGGAACGAATGCAAATGCTGCGCAACGCCTGATTGATGGATGTGCGTTATTGTTCTAAGAGGCAGTTTTCTGCGGCATCGCTGAGATGGAAAGATTTTGTACATGGCTTTTCAAATTAAAAGGTCTTGCAAGTCGAGAATGTGCTGGATCTACAGAGTCTTTCTTGAAGATAATCGCTCGCTTCACTGAATAGATATAAATTAGATGGTTGCAAGAATTTTACTCAAGACTCGTTAACGTCGGCGTGGATGAGGCAGATGCCTTTGAGCGCAGTGATATAGATACATGGAGGTGTTGACGTTTGTTTCGAGAACCACAACGGAACGAGCAAGTAAGCAATTACGCGAACCAGTCGTGTTCCAGTTGTAGTATTTGAGACGATTCTTCGAGCCATGAGTTTGTCGCACTAGAATAGATAGTTTCAACGACTGCGCGGTAAAAACGCTTTAGACATCGCTCAGACTGCAGCGTTTTTACATTCACGTTTTAAATTCATCATAATCCATTATCTTGACATCATTTAAAAAGCCGTACTCTTTTTTTATAAACAGTCATAGTGAATGAATGCTTGCATCTTATTTACCAAAAACGATACGCCAAAGTGACGTGTTCCAGTAGATGGGTTTTCCATCTCTTATCCTGCCTAGCACTTTGGCGTGGTTTCATTGCCGGGGCAAAAAGTCCAAGCAGAGTCTCAGGCTCTCGCAGACCTGTAAGTATGTATGTAGCAGGTTGCTTACTGCCATGTATAGGTAGGGACAAGGGACATACATGCAGGCGTGGCGTTACCAAAGGCAAGATGGAATCAGAAATGCATGAGAAGAGAAATATTTCGATGTTTGCATCATCGGAACGAATGAACAAACACTATGATGATTTTTCGTGTGTTTATAAAAAAAATGGTAGAAGATCCTGGGGTGGCGCTCATGCGGTTTTTAGTAAACGACTGTGTCTGGGCAGACGAGTGAGTATAGGAGGGCGCGGTAGGATGAGGCAGCTTTCATTTAAAATATCAGGCAGCGGATTCAGGCTCCATTGTGTTGTGCCCTCTCTTCTAGAACGAGAAGTCAGCAATCTCGATGCTTTCTCGACGCTCACTCCAAAGCGGCCCGTGCTCCCTTTCAAGATCGAAAAAGGGCGATTATGAATCCTGAGTTCGGGGGTGTATATATTTATATATGCGTAATTGGCCTGCTTGGCATCAATTGGCAGACGGTGGCCCCCAATAGCTGCTCGACGGCTCCAAGACAAATCCCTCTATCTGGGCGACTGAGCTATGTGGAGAGAGAGAGGGGGGTAGGAAAAAGCGCTTTCTGGCCGAGAAATCGATGATATGGAGGGCGGGAACAGGTGGGTAGCCCCCCTATTTACGACCTCTGATCTTCGAGTGCACTATCTACCCAGCCAATAGCCGCCAGTCAGGCCGGAGAGAATAACTGGAAAAAACCCCGAAAATTCATTCCAGGCGTTTGGTAGAAGAATAGTAAGAATCGTGAAAAAGAACGGCCAGAGGAACTGGTCAGAACAGTGGCTTCTATGGATTGCAGATGGCCCCGAAACATTGATTCTCGTCCCAATACAAGAAAGTTACGGTCGCTCCATGTACCCATGTTGCAGCATGCTCCAAGACTGGATGGAGGAAGGCAGCATTGAACATTCGCACGGAATATTGAGAATTGGAGGTGCTTAGTGAATGCATGCCGTAGGTGACTTCGAAGAGTTCAAAACAACTTTGTAGGGAAGAGGCGGTGGGAAGACTGTGTCCAGGTCGTGCTCACTTTTAATGTATACCCTCAGGCCTTGTCACAGATATACAAACCTCGTTTTTTTATTTATCGAAATACTTGGCAGAGGCCCAGTACACCTCCTACTGGGACAAGCTCAGAATCCCCAAATGATCAAGGAGATATGAGGAGCGTTCTACGCGCCTGCGGCCCGACATCGGTGTATCAAGTTAGGTTTGTAGAATGGTAGTTTTTTTTTATTAAGATTCATTTGCACCAACAGGGAAGACGATCTGGATCTTCCGCTATCTCGAAAATTCTATGAAGCCACTGGATGGATCTCCGGCAAAGAACATGTGACTCGGAACAAGCTGGTTATATCGAAAGTAAAATAATCCGCGGCATAAGTGGGTCTACGGAATAGATTAGAAGCAACCACATGTTCTACGCGCCGCTGTCAGTGAATCGTTCTTCATACTCATTTGTCCAGGATGGTGACATACCCTGGGTTACTCGGTGTTATTTTCCCCGAAGTACTGATGCAGGCTTTAGATCCACCATTCGGGCAAGCAGGGCATTCGGTCCATAGCTGACAGTGGACAATGGTCGAGGATGGAGCAGGCGCAGTTGAGGCAGAGGTTGAAGGCGAAGGCGTTGAGGAAGAGGTTGAAGGCGGAGGCGTTGAGGCAGAGGTTGAAGGCGGAGGCGTTGAGGAAGAGGTTGAAGGCGAAGGCGCTACAGTTGTTGTCGCTGGTTCCGTGGAATTAGGAGCGCCGCCACCAATAGTAGGAGAGCCAGAGACCGGTGATTGGGACCCAGAGGCGGTGTTGGTGGGGTTTGTTGAAATAGGTGTCGTGTTGTCGGCGGTAGGAGAGACACCGCCAGTAGGGATCACTAGAGCTGAGCCTGGAACTCCTGCAGAAGTTGCCGTCTTCACTGAGGCTGAAGGTCGCGTGAAATTTCCACATGATCCCGCGCATGAGAGGCCATAGTCCCACCAGGCGGTAACGAATGGACCTTGGGGAACTGTGATTGATACGGCACCTGAGTCTGTGGAACGCATCGCGCACGCGGCAACAGTAGTGGAGGTAGTGGTTGTGGTAGAGCCTGTGGCACTACATCCACTGAACGTTAAGAAGCACGTCGTAATACAGGTTTGGCTGGATGTAGTGGTAGTGACTCCTGAAGCGGTACTGACTGTAGGGCATAGCACACTACAATCGCTGGCCGTTTGCAGGCTCGTGCACGATGAGAAGGTGGTCGTCGTCACTGCTGTCAAGTCACAACCAGAGACTGTTTTCGTGGAGGTCGTACAGGAACTGGCAGCCTGCCCAGTGCGACCCGGTGCTAAGGTGGTGAAGCATCCTACGTAGAGGTCCTCTGTAATAGAGGATTTCGTGCAAGATTGTGAAGACGTCGAGGTAGTAGTCCTCTGGGTTGAATCGGATGGTTTGTTTGATTGATTCGAGTTAGTGTCGAGTGGTTTTTCCAGGTTCTTAATGTTTGTCAAGGCCAACTCAATCTCGTTGATATTTGTAAATCCTTGGTCTATTCCATTTGTGATTTCTGTCACGGCTTTGTTCAGATTATCCGTTGCGCAAGAAACAGCATTAAACAGGTCCGCGATTAAGTTTGTGCTGACAGTACACGGCTTTTGCGATCCTGGAGGTCCAGGTCCTATTGCAGCAAACAATTCCTGGGTCACCAGTCAGTTGAAGCTCAATGAGGTAAGGGCGGTCAACGATGCATACCTCAGCCAGTGGCTGCACCTTCTTGATTGCGTTGATAGCATCATCAGCCATGTTTTTTCCAGGTTTGTCAATGAGTGACTGAATGAAGGGAACAACCACGACGAGTTGGCTCTGCAGGGCACTAGCACTGGAGCTAGCTTCTGTTCCGCTTGGATTTATGGTTCCGGTTATTGTTGCGGGGATTGGAGAAGTGACTTGCCCACCGGAGATGACAGCTACGAGATGAGTTGACGTGTCGGACGGTCCAGTTTTTACAATTGTGGATGTGAAAAGCGATGGACCGAAGTCAGCCGAACTTGAATTGTTGGCGGCCGTTGTGTGAGAGGGACCCGTTATAGGAACCGACCCACTTATTGGCCCAGTGGAAGTCCCTGCACCCGTAGAATCTGCTCCACTTGTGGAGGTACCACCTTCAGTGGAACCCGTTCCACCAGTTGGCCCTGTTAAAATCCCTCCACCCGTAGAAATCAACCCACCAGTGGAGATCATTTCCCCAGTGGAAATCGTCCCGCCAGTGGAAATGGTTCCGCCAGTAGAAATGACCGCTCCAGTAGGATTTACTCCACCTGTGGGAAATGAAGCCCCAGTCGTCGTGGCACCAGAACTTGAGATTGAACCAGATTGAAAAGTTGGTCCCGAGGGGCTTCCGGTTTTTGAGGTGGAATTGCCCAATAATGGCAAACTCGCGCGAGTGCCAGGTCCACTGCCGATAGTGCCAAGCCCAGAGCCTGTGGGATGTGTTACAAAGTTGGTACTGGAGGGTCCTGCTTGAGTTGTGGAATTGACAAAATTGTAAACCTCCCCAGGGACGTGTGTAGCCGTGGGCAGTGTCACAGGGCTGACTTTCATATCGGTGCCCACACTCAATGGTGAATAGCCGGGAGGGGGAGATGGAATACCTGCGGGTCCCCAGACAGATTTCGGACTGACGAGAATGGCATTGTAGCTGGAAGGGCAAGACGTGCAGGACCAGACGGGAACAGTAGTGGTGATTAGTGTTGAATTACTTGTTGCAGTGCACGTTGTTACGGTGTTGGCCGTCAGGTTGGGGAAAAAGAGAGTCTCCACGTCAAAGTTGCCTTGCTGGTACGAAATTGCGGTAGATTCCGCACCACTAAGCAAGGTAGTCCCCGAGTCACGACGTTTCAAAGGTGGCCGGCCTGCCTCCACCGGAAGTATTATGGGTGTTGCATCCATCGGTATGTCTGGGAGGAAGTCTCGAGGTTTGTCCGTGTCCTGGGTACCCGTTAGCTCGATCCACAATTAAAAGGTGATGAATCTAATTATCTGGATAGCCATACCCTGTTCACGTCCCACTCAATGTTTTGGACGAATTCCCTGTCCACCTTCGAGAAAGTGATGATTTGCTGTATGTTCAGGTTACGCATGAGCATTGGCAATTCAGCGTAATAGAAAATTTCACCGTTGGTCGCCTGCCCACCATGGGCCGGATCCACATCTTGTGGATTCTGGGACGGAGGCGAGAAGATCGTTCGACAGTTGTTATTATTCATGTACACGTAAGCTCTGCCGTTGTTCGCACCGGCAGCTAGAGCCTTGGACATGCGGTTGATTGCCCTCCACCACCGACCGTCTTCTTCCAAATCATCGAAGCCCATGTACGTGAAATCCGAGTGTGGAAATACCGTGCTCGCCACCACTGCTTGACCCGCCAAATCTATTTCGATGAATTGATCGACATTGGCGGAATCGTCATCGGTGTTGGCCCCGCCTGTCCAAAAAACACTAGTGCGTCGTTGTTTTTCGATTCGCCTAACATAAAGATTGATGGCGTCTTTCAAATACCATATTTCGTCGCTGTCATAACCAGACTGGGTCCCATCTTTTGAAGACATATACTGCCAGCTGACCTCACCTCCTGTATAACACGAGACAACGATGTCAGAATATTGTTCACCCCCGAGATTATTGATGATTGGGAAGCTCAAGATACTTACCGAAATCACTCGGGCTTGTCGAGGTTCCATCCGTTCTGAGCTGGAGATGCCGAGTAGATTGATGAATATCTTTAAAATCACCGGGAAGGGTCGCTGCACCAGGGGAAGCTTTTGCGGCCGTGTACAGAGGGAGGGTGCACGCCGCAGCGCTGAAGAGAAGATTTTTCAAGGAGAAGAACATTTCATACTGCCTGAATAATGGAATAGCTATTTGTAAAAAGAAAGAATGGTGGTCAATGTTGCTCGCAGAGCTCGAAATATAGGAAAGAAGAAATGCTTAAGTAATGAAGAGAGTGTAGAGCTATGAAAGAAGAAGATAGCAGTCCTGAAATAAGTGAGAAGGAAATGCTTAGAGGGCTTAGACGTCGGTTGCCCCATGAACGCCTAAGAATAACGGTTAAAACATGCGGAGTAAGTAGTGAAGAGAAATTGGATTGAGGCACAGAAAATGGTGTAACGTCGGACATTGCGGCGTACCAACATGCTCAATGATTACTTCGCCTCCTCTCCGACACGCCGTCGAGGTAGGGTGGGTTGTTGATGGACACTAAGATAGGGTGCGTTGTGGGGTGCCATCTCGGGTTAAATTTTAGTGTGTCAACCGTCAACCGAGCATACCTGAAGCGGCCTAATTTTAGGTCGAGTCCCAACAGAACCACATACTATTAATTTTATCATGCCTCATAAGAAGGGATTAACAAAGGGAACTGCTAAAATGGAAGCCTTGCGAGTCAGTAAGTCAGGTCATCAGCAAATTCCTTCGGCAATTATTCTAGATCTGCAGCAACGGTCCTGAGCGAGATCTCGGGAAACTCTTTACTTTCTATAGGAAAATCTGTAGTTCTCATGCCGAACACAGTGCATGATATTCTATAGTCAAAGATGCAGAGAAGAAAGCTGAAGATAATAATCGAAAGCTTCTTGATCAACGCAATTTCGAAGACGTCTCGCGATCAGGTAGATCTTGCATTCGGACGACAGCGTTGTCTGTCTCAGCGTCTGTCTAATTCGCCCAGAAAAGGGAGCCTCGAGGTCATAGTCATAGATCAAATCCACGTTGTTCTCATCGATCGTATCGCTTCGACGTTGCTCATGATCGACGACATCGTTGACTTCAGAGCGTCGATGAGAGGTAGAGAAGTTGCGGAGGCAGTCTATATACAGTATTCTAGTGTCAGAAGAGAGAGGAGAGTAAAGGATTTTGATGAACCTACAAACCAACTGAAACCTCTGAGCCATGTGATCTGAATAGCTTCAAAGCACGCAGCGACGGCGATAGCGATAATAGTAATTCTGATGGGGCTGAGGCGGTGGGTAGGGCCCAATTTGTATGTGAGAGGTGCAGGGTCCCCGCTTATGCTCGGTTGACACACTAAAAACTAAGCCGAAAGTAAAAGGCCGACGGATAGAAGTGGGTTCCTCGAGGGTTCCTAGCATGTTTCATCACGTCCTGTTCTTCTAACAGCTTCATCCAACGCTTCTTTACAGGGGCAGATTGTATGAGGGCTTGGAGTATCTAAGCCCCGCTTATGCAATTTCCAACCCGCTGGAGTAACCCTGTAACATTGAGTGTAATTACTTCAATTTATAAACTTGAACACATATGGGGTTGCACGCCTTTGATATCCTGCAGTAGAGTGTAATTCAATGAGAGTGTACATAGAAGTAGTTCACGTAGTAACTAAGGTAGAACTGGATTTGAAATACTATCTCAGTTCTATTCAGCAATGTTAAAGTAGAAAGGTTTAATGATGTTGGCGCAGTGATAATCACGTGCGTCGCTTGCTCTGAATCACTAAATGATTATAATATTTCATGTCATTAAACCTTCTGGTTTTGCTTTTAAAAGCTGCAAAAATGATTTAAACGAGATCAAAGTTGGATTAAAACCGCTGATTCATGTAACGGAGCTAATATCTTCGAAGCTAGGTAGGTTTCCGAAGCTAGCTTAGGGGAGCGGTAATGAGGCTGAGAGAGGCAGGAGAGGGGTGAGGTAGAGTGAGAGGTAGGATGAGAGGTAGGGGGAGAGGTAGGGGTGGAGGGAGGAGCGTATCCGGTCAATTGCTTTTTGGAGAATGAGTAGAATACGAGGTTAGGATTTAGGCGGGGTTAAGAGTATCAAGTGATAAGCATGATGACGATGATGAAGTAAAGATAAGTGATTAGATAAGTAGAGATGATTTGGTAGGTGTTGTTGGCTGCAGAAACGAAGCTCGATAGTGATGTTGAATGAGCGATGAGAAAGTTGATTTTAATCTACATTGGGTGCAGTTTACTAACCCAAGATGGTTAGCTCCCCGTTTACGGAATATGGTTTGTGCGCTCCGCAGTGTGCGCTGGGTTTGTGAGTCCTTCCGGCCTCTACCACCTTCATTACTCGTAGCACAAGCTGACCTTCATAATGCCACCGTCGCATGCTGAGCTCCTTTCGTTCTGCTCAAATGGCAACCTTAAGGAACTCCAAGGTTTCCTTGGAGAAACCATTTACTCGCTGCCTAGAGGAGAACAGATCCAATATTGTAATCACGCGGGCGAGCCATGCCGAGACGTCCCTTGCCCGTCCAAAGTTACCAACCTCGCAGACACCGCAACACAAGCTGAACAGATCACTGTTTTCGTATACCTTTGGGATACCTTTCTGCAACATCTTGGGGTAAGGATCCCCTGGAAGTCGTTACATGCGGCCGCACGCATCGGCTCCATCCCACTGGCAGAAGCTTTTTGCGCAAGAGAGCCAGACTGTTTCAATACGATTGCACCGAAAAGCCCCCACGGCGGCCAGCCTGGCGTCTCGCAGATTGGGATTGCAATGCGCAATGACAATTTCGACTACGTCAACTACATGCTCGCTCATGGTGCTGACATCAACAGCGGATTCCCCGACCACAGCCCGGTCAGAGCTGCGGTCCTGGCCGCAGTCGAGGATGGTAAGGAAACACGCACATTCCTACCGGGACTTTGCCTGCTGCACGCCTAACGGAGGATCTCAGAAACGTCGTTGCGACGGATACGCTTTCTCATCGATCGAGGCGCTTGTGCTATTGGATCCGGTGCGCTTCGTGCGGCGGCTAGCGAAGACCGGCTTGATATCGTACGCTATCTCATCTCCAACGGGGTCAAAGCCGACGACTTGGAATCGAAATCGTTGAACCAGATGATGACTTCTCCGTTGATATCAGCGGCTACAGCCGGTCACGAGGAAATTGTTAAGTTCCTGCTAGACCACGGTGCCGACTCCAACTATCTGGATCGCTCGGGCACGTCTGCACTCACAGCTGCCGAGAAGAATAATCAGAGTCGAACCATAGAGACATTGCGTAATCACCAAGCTGCTTCAGGACGCCTTGGTTCAGCTGGATAGTCGCTCAAACCGATGATCTGCAGGGCTTTGACACAACGACTGCTTCTACAAGAGGTGCTAGGAAGCTCTGCTTCATTCCTGAAGCAGCTCCACGGCTATCCCAACGGCCTCGACTGCCACAGAATCTCCTCACCCTGAGGCAGTCCTACACCCTAAAGATTAGCCGGAGTAGTATAGTGGCCAGAAGTGGCGGGATTATTCGAAGGCAGGAGAGATACAGAATATGTCAGGCAGTCTGTATAATACAGTTTGAATGTAACCAGAATGCAATGACTGTCGTAGCACCCAAATGTACCTACATTTTGGGGACGGCTATCCAAAATTCAGGTACCTTTAATCACCCTCCTCGAAGGAAACTTTGTCTTTTTTCCGGTATGGTGTATCTAGTCAGTAGGCGGGGGCGATGTGTAATAAAAAGTAGTTTCCATTCGATATTTCAAAAAGAGCTCCATCAGAGCAGCAAAAGTAACATGGACGGTTGACGGAGGGAATTTATCCATCGTGTCGGCGTCCCCAAGGCCTAACACAGGGGCTGGTCCCAGACCCCTAACGAAAGCTCGAGATAATAGAAAATGCCTTCCGAGCTTCTCTACCCTCCTGGGATACAAAGTTTCCCGGCGAATCGCCATGCCTCCATCGCATCACTCCACCCTCCCTCATTCCTGTCTACCTTGCATCTTCTGCCGGCACCCTGTATGTCTGCCTATATCGTCCTCGCCCTGAATCGGCCCCTTTCTACCTCGCATCTCCCTTCTACATCGTTCGCGATTTACCCTTCGATAGAGATTTACTGATATTGCTCAAGAGAGATCGGGCGGGAGGGAGAGAGAGCCTATCAGATAGTTAAGCTGTCCCTGTGCTTTCTTCTCAGCTCTACTAGTAGGCCTTACCCGAACTGTTTTCCCAAGTGTGTATACCTACGAGTTTACTAGGCGTGTCAGTAAACTGAAATCTGGCAATGTCAAGGTGTTCAACTTCAGAGCCTTGGTTGACTGGGGAAAGTGCCCGTTACCCTTCCCTCCTCGGGCTGGTCGCGAAGCCCTCGGCTTTAAAGGAAGGGGTGGTACTCCTTCGTCAACCAAGGCGGCGTCGCCTTACTTTGCGCGCTAATGTTGTCCTGCTCTTTCGTATTCCCTCGTCGTGCTCCCCTTCCGCTCCGTTTCGCGCTTTAGATGGTTGTTGGAAATGAGAGGACGCTTATGTTGGATTTGATTGTGGTTTTAGATACAGACTAGTACGGTGTTTTTTTTTCTCAGTTGATGTTTTTAGTTATCAGCCATGTTGTATAACCAAAGTTGTTTTTATCAAATGGTATTTATGGTTATAGAGTTCAGATGTGGAGAAAATATCTGATGGTGGTTTCGATTAGCGTATACGTTGTTAATTGTTATAACTTTTTTTATCACTCAACTATTACCAATATCATTTTCTCTTCTGTGGTCGTTTCAGGGAATCTTATTCATTGATATCGTGACTGTACCTCTTCTCTGGTCGTATGGATCTCTTATCGACACTGTCACAACACAGCGCTTCTCCCCCAGACCAAGCTGGGGTCTTTTCCGCCTTTCGTTCCCGTTTACAAGCATCACAGATACTAACGATAGCCCATCTCTTCCTCGTGTCTTCGTGCCTCAGTCATCAAATTGAACTTTTGCTGCATCATTGCTTCCGTATGTTTGCGTGTGCTTCGAAATACATGTCAGTCTGGTTTACCCCACCCACGATCCGACGAAGAGGACTTACAACTCGGCCCTCTCCGCTAGGAATTCTCGTCTCATAATATCTGCATCATGAAGCGAGATCGGAAAGTCTTGCATCAACTGTTTCATATGTCAGCATCTGATCAATCATTGAAGAGAGTTGAAGATTGAAAACATCAATTATTCTGTCAAATACTTTCAGAGACAAGCTCTTAAACACACTCACTTTCTGATGAAGCTCTTCAACTCATCAGTCTCGGGACCAATCCTAAGTTCGGGGTGTATATAATATATATATAGTAATCTTCAAACCGAATAGCACGTGACCCGTCGTTAACTAATAATATCGCTACTTTGCTCGCGCGCCAAGGCCCGTTTCGTCCATCTGCTCTCCCTATGCTCCCTTATGCTCGCTCGCTGCTCTCCCGTGCTCCCCCTCAGCCACGCACTTTGGAGATCCTTAATATACAATTTTACCATCCGCCGCACGAGGTTTTATACTGCTATGTCGTTACCCAGTAAGTTGGGGTTCTGAAAACCCCAGGAATGTTCGATAGCACTCAGATGCTGTCTGTCTCGATGGTCCGCTCCATCCAATCTTCAGCATATCATCGCTGAAGGGGGACTAGTCGCCCGGGGGCCAGGGACTGATCTGGAGAAGGAATACTCACAGCATCGGCATGCCCATAAGCGAGCGTTAGAGTCCCCTCTTCAGAGGGGCGCGTTAGCCTTCTTCACCTTGGAAAGGATTTGCAGGAATTCTTCACCTGACAGTGAAGTCTGCGGTCGATCTTGAAAGCCTGAAGTTTCTTTTCCGTTTTGCACGCGATGAGATGATCGGAACGCAATACTCGACTTCTCGACTCGATGAAAGACGACTCGTGTGAGCGAAACACATGCAAGTAAAATGAAATTAAGATTGCTGAAAGGAAAGAGAAAGAAAAAAGAAGGGAAAAAAATGCAACGAAAACAGGAGATGAGTCTCCGGGACGGGGAATCGAACTGTGATTTTGGATTAGAATTTAGACTGTTCGCACGGAACGGAGTTAAATTTACCCCCGGTCTCTCGCGGCTGGCCAATTGATAAGCGGAAATTATATAAGTAATTTACCTGCTGGTGTTTGCGCATCCGGGTTTGGCGCCCCCTCAAATTGGGGAAAGCGTGCCGGCACAGCCCATCGCCGCTTTCCCAGTTCATAAATAATCGCTCGTTCCCCCTCGACTTCCAACATTCCTCCTCATCTTCTTTGTCTCTTTCGCCTGGGCTTTTTGTCGGCTCCTCGTTTCCGTCCCATGACCCTTCGCTCGGACCTCAACCCACATCTGGGAGAAGCCTCACCTTTGCGATGATCGATTTTATTGGCCCAGTTTCCACGTCGCCCATCTGGCCCGAGACTTGTTTCTTGCGTTTCTACTCACGGTCTCCCCCGTTTGAAGGGGCGCACTTTTCCCCTTGGCTTCTTGGATCGCTGTCCTTCGCGTCCCTCACCTGCGCCTCCTAGAGTGATCCTCGACCTTTCTGTCTTCCTCTCTCAGCGTCCTCCTGTTTTCTGCCCTCGGATGCTCTTCTGTTTCTCGCTCCATTAGCGTGGCAACTATTGTTCACGGGATGTTGAGCGATCGTCATCGCCACGACAAGGGCGCGAGCAAGGTGGAGCCTGCCCAGAGCTATCGCCTGTGCGTCGAGATCAATTGAACAAATGCCTCACATCACTCTGAGCGTGTTTTCTACTGTGCCGTCGACGAATAGATGACGTGATGCTGTTGTCAGCGATCTGATGACATCTTCTGTCGAAGTCTGGCTTGCGGCAATTGAGCAGTCTCGTCTAGTTCAGCTTGACTGAGTTTCAGGCACCAGTTGATGCTGACGTGGCTGCGGCTTGATTGAGAGAATATGCATGTGCTCTGCGCAGCACTGCCTGAATCGAGACTTGACTGTTGAAGAGACGACATTTTTCTGTGTCGTTCTGTGTCATTTTGTCGAACACCCTTCATTCTTGTCATCTGCATCAAAAATTCCCCAGCTCATGAAGAGATTGTCTCAGTCGTGTCGATGCTGAGTCATGAACTATTGATGAATCATCGACGATCAGCTTTAGAGAAGAGAATTCGCGCGATCTGTGCTCTATCAAGTGTCTTGCGAGACGTTCTACGAGACGTTCTGTGAGATTTGATTCATGAAGATCGACGACGATTCAGCTGACTGCTGCAGTAGAGATCTTCGAATGTACGTCGTTTCAAGAAATACAGCGCGTGAATTGAACGGCAAGAGAACAGAGAAGGGGAAAAAAGAATCAGTGAGAACTGAGCAATTCTTGAGAATTGCGTGTAGTCAAGAGAGAGCTTACGAAGCTTTAGAGTGACAGCGCAGAGATGATGTGACTCGCAATGAAATTGAATGTATCTTTATGTCGAGAGCGACTGATGAGTCATGACATATAGTTCATCTTGCGCTCTTCTGTATGACAGGCAGCCGTTTTCACTGTCTTCTTGTTTATAAGATTCTCTCGCAATTATCTTCTGCAATGACTATCGTTGACATGTCTCGCATCAACTTTTATCAATCATCATCAGCAAGCAGCTCATGCTTCAGCCTAAAGTCATCAATTTTGGGTAATACTGACGAAAAACGCACGATGATCTTAGAGCGCGACTGGTGAAAGAAGTCATTCACGACAAATCGAAAAATCGAACATTTGTTTCAAACTCAGATGACTGAAGATATCAAAGTCGAAGATGAAGATATTGTTGAAATTCAGCGTCATGAGAAATTCATTTAATTACTGCAGAAAACTCGATAAGAGCTGAAAACAATCGAGACGACGACGACAGTGATATCAATAACGAGAAAGACTTCTGCTTTTCATTCATCGAGTCTATCGAAAGCTCTCACAATCTTTTGTTCGAAATCGAGAAGAGCACATCTATTTCATCGAAGAAGATTGATCAAGTTCTGTGTCATGACGAATTTCTCAACGTTGACGAATTTCTTTCTCTCGTCGGACTCTGAACGATCTCGTTAACTTCAGATCAATCTCAGCTTCAAGGAGACATCGCACAATCATCGATGAAGCAGAGTTCTTCATGAAGAATGTCGAATCTAACGCTCTCTACTGATGACGAGCCTATGACAGCAACGGTCACACTGAAGAGTTGAGACTTTCTCAAGCGCAAGGCAGACACAATTGACTTGAACGAAGGTAGCACAGTCAAGATTCATGATAAGACTGTATTCACTTCAGTCTCAACGTGTCTAATAATCTTACAGAACGTTCATTCGAATTTCTCAATAACATCGAAATCAATGACAGATTCGATAAGTCGATCATCAAATCAATCTTGAAATCTAGCAATGAATGAAACAAGAACTCGAACATCATGTCGAGCAGAACGCTCTTCAAGTCACTGAGCAAGCAGATATTGACTTTTTCGAGACTGAGTGAGCACAATTTCACACAGACTCAGCGTTCAGATCAGTGCGAATGTCTTGATTGTCGTAGGCACGCCTGATAATTCTAGAAGACTCGATCGTAATCGACGATACTGATGATCATGATCTCTCTTCATCTAAGAAGCATAGAGAAGCGAAGAACGCGACTCTACAAGCTGTATTCAAAGTTTCTTCTGAACTCGGACTTTACAATCGAGCGCTTCAAGATCACGAGAATACTGCAAGCTCAAATCGATCGAGTGAGATTGATGACAGTCAGAGTAGGTACAAAATGTGAATCTCTAACTCAAAAGTGAAATGATGTCTGACATTTCACAGATAATTCGTTCGTGATGCAGAACGAGAACATCAAGACTGAGAACGAGAATACTTCTGCTGAGATAGAAAGCATTATGTCTAAGACTGATACTGCAGACATTCAACTCAACACATCTTGTTCAACAAAATAGTCAAAGACACATCATTTCTCGAATTCTAATACAATCGTCGAGTCTTTTAATCGTCTATGCTTCTCTAGCATCACTTCATTCGCGAATCGTGAAAGGCGATCTATTCACGCAAATTCTCACAATAGAAGAAGATCAGTCATCGACGATTTCGTCAGCGCTATCGTCATCAGATCACTTGAAATCGAGCAACATCAGAATTCTGATGACTCAGCAGAGATAGAGAAGCAGAAGTGAGAAATTACGAAGATTCTTGAGAAGAGAGCGATCGAGTCAGAAACGAAATATAGGGTACGCTGAAAAGATACATGATTGCTCAGCAGTGAATTGAGAAGCGCACAGAGATTGTTGAAGAAGTTTGAGACAAAAGGTCGAGCACAGCATGAACGTAAACGGGATAGATCGGCTCGAACGGACAAAGGCTGGTGATCGTGCATTTTTTCGTAAGCACGTCGTGAGTGCGTGTACGATCATGTTCCTGCGTCAAGCAAGCACGCAGTCTATTCGTGATCAAAGACTCAGCTGCAGCGCGAAAGAAGATGAAGGAATTGATTTGCAAAATTGATTGATCGTCAACGAAGAACAGAAAAGCAAGCGAAGACAAGAGCGTATTTGAAGATTTGTTAACTATTTTAGAGCTTGAGTCTGCTGCATATTGAATTACAATAATGCAATAAAGGACGAGAAGAGAGTTGATTGTAATCACTTCTTGTACTAAACGTCTAAGAGAGACTTTCAAAATCGCTGTCTGCTTTCTCATCACTCTCTCTAAAGCGTTCTTATCAAATGCGATAATCATCAATTCTAAGTTTGAAATTTATATAATATATATAATGAAACATAAACGATGTATGTAGTCAGCATCTTCCTCTCTACTCAACAGCTGTATATATATATATATATATTATATACATCTCGAACTTAGAATTGATGATTGTTCTTTAGAAGAAGCGCAGCACAGAGTTGACTGTCTGATACTCGGCTATAGCTGCTCACGTTGGTTTGTGTCAACGCTGTTGTCTAGCTAAGTCTTCAAGTGTCAGGCTCAGTCTCACGTCAGATGCCTGCCGTTGATTCTCACAGACGTCGTAGATATTTTGAATTGAACGTCTCTTACGTTCGCTTAAAATGACACTCAGACTCGATCTTCACCTTTCAGAGTGTAAGGCACTCGCACCTATTGATCTTTTCGTCTCAAAGAATCGTGAAGAGTGTGAATGCTTGAGAAGCTAGGCACTAGATGCTAGAAGAGGCTTCGATGACGAATAAACTCGTCTCAATCTGTCGAGATCTGCCTTGACAGAGCCAAATCAACTGTCTCGCATAACTACTATCTCGAACAGTCTACTGATGACTTCTGTTCTCAGTATCGCTCACCTCTCAGACGCGCACAAAGTCTTCGCTACGCATCGTGTCATTGATGTATGAACGCGCAAGCATCTTCAAATATGCAGAATTCAACAAACTCGCTCTTTGCCGTTTAATGAGCAAGCTGCGCGAAGAGCAAAGCTGCTTCTGTGACACTTCTCAGATCTCAGCAAGTGATAGCTTCAACTGAACAATTCTAATTTCGTTCATTGACGAAATGAAGTGAATGCTTCGATTCTCACGAAATGACGATGAAATCAAATTCGACGAAACGAACCTCATACTACTGGCTAGTGAAGTCGCGACTCTTAAGTATATCAAGATCAACAGTACAATTTCTGTTCCCGAGATCTTTGCATATAGACAAGTCATTTCATCGATTTTCTTTGTGAATAAGCTAACGATCATATAGCTGTTCTAGAAACAACGATGTCGATATTCTCTATATTCTCATGAGTAGAGCTCAAGACTCATCTCTACAGCATACATGAAAGACTCTGAAGACGCATGAACTCAACATATCTCAAGAACAAAAGACAAAGATTGTTTTTCAGCTTGAAATTATTACGTGGCAATTATCTAGACTTCGTTTCAATCAAGCTGAGTCACTCTTTGAGGAAAATGAGGAATTTCATATCAAGACATGTCTATCTCGTGATCTGCTACTGAATCAACGATACACTCTCGAAGATATATCTCGTGAATCTTTCAAGTTTGAAAACGACTATTACGAGGCACAAATTTCGACATTTCTTGAACACGTCAAATATCTTGCTTTAGATCATCACTGCTTCTTTGCGTCTATTCTCGCACGAAGCGAATACAACGACGACGTTGAATTTCGAACAGCATCAGATTGATGAAATGACTTCGTCACTGTAGAATCGAAAATCGATAGCTCACACAATAGAATCGATTTTGTCATTGCTGACGAGACTCTTTCAGTAATGATTACGAAGTGAGCTCATAATCTATCAGACAATCTTTTGAGAAATGATCAACGTCGCTTTGTGATTCATCATTCAGATCTCAGCGTCAACAACATCTTCGTTGACGAAGAGTTCAATATCATGTGCATAATTGATTGAGCATTTTGTTCTACTGTGCTCTTGTTCATTCTTCTTACAGCGTCTGATCTATCACAGTCACGACATGAACTTGATGAATCACTTTTATCAATGTTCGAAAAAGAATTTCGGCACGCACTAGAAGAGAATGTACAGCACGAAGACGTCAGTGCTGAGAGTAGACTTTGTTGAATGTTGAGTCGTAGTCGTTCAATGTGATTATTCTCTCGTATTTTAACATTTGATTCAATCACAGACTGTTATCTTTTCAAAGTTCTTTGAAAATCAATTGAAAATTATGATCAAGAAATGACAGAATTCTTTCGTTCAATGCAGTCGTCGAAAAAGTATTCATCGTTACATATCGAGCTGAAGAGAGATGATCAAATAACGCTGCAAGTGACTGAGTTGAAGCGAGAATATTTTGACAAAGATGTTGATCACGAGAATACTGCAAGCTCAAATCGATCAAGTGAGATTGATGAGAGTCAAGATAGATACAGTACGTGAATCTCTAATTCGAGAGTGAAACGATGTCTGACATTGTACAGACAATCCGTTCGTGATGCAGAAGAACGACATCAAGACTGACGACAAGAATACTTCTGCTGAGATAGCAAGCATTATGTCTGAGATTGATACTGCAGACACTCAGCTCAACACATCTTGTTCAATAAAAGAGCTAAAGACACATCATTGCTTGAATTCTAATGCAATCGCCGAGTCTTTTGATCGTCTTTGCTCTCTCAGCATCACTTCATTCGAGAATTAAGAAAGACGAATTGTTCATGCAAATGATCACAATGAGAGAATATCAGCGAACGTCGATTTCGTCAGCGCTATCGCCATCATATTCTTTGCTTTCGAGCAACATCAGAATCAAGATGACTCAGCAGAGATTGAGAAGCAGAAGTGAGAAGTCACAAAGATTCTCGACAAGAGAGAGATCAGATCGAGAACGCAATATAGAGTGCGCTGAAAGAGTACATGACTGTCTAGAAGTGAATTAGAAAACGCACAAAAATTGTTGTGAGAGTATGAGACAAAAGATCGAGCACAGCATGAACGTAAACGAGGTAGATTCGCTCGCAAAGACATAGTTTGATGATCGTTATATATAACGCGTCGATGTAGAATCAGTTTTCTCTCAAGCAATTCTGTATGCTCGTCACTCTCAGCTCTCACTCGTTCTTCTTTGCATCAAGAATAATCGCGAGAATGTAAGAGACATCTGCATCTACATGCATATCATTCTGTTCGATTAGAGATCTAATTATTGATGAGCAACGAAGCATCGTGTTCGAACAAGTCTTTCTTGTTCATTGCTACGAAAATCGATGAGTACTCTTCTTGCGCGCCTTTCTCATCTTTTAATCTGTAACTTCGTCGAGTTATTACTAACACATCTCAACTCTAAGATACATGATAGAATTGTGACTAAATCTTTCTGCTAGTCTGACATCGACGTGATCAATCTTCTCTTTTTCAGAGCTTCACAAATTCTTGTGATCTCTTGTAGATCTTGAAACAAAGCAAACAGCATGTTTCGTTAATAAGATCTGCAAGTGACTCATGCGCAGAATCATTCTGTTCACGAATATGTCTACACAGATGCTTTAATCTCTTGAAAGATTTTCTGCAAGATATGACTGAGCAAGTGTATAATATCGATGTCATATGCAGCGAAGTATACATCATGAAGAAGCTGCTTCATGAATGACGCTTTGACAATACAAGATTACGGATCGATTCTCGATCTAGCAAACGAAATAGTGTAAACGTCAAGATGAGATGATAAGTGAGTGAATGAATGACAGCTCAGACAACTACGACGCAACATCTTCATGTCAGAGCTAGAAGTGACTAATCGCTAATTCACAGTCGCGAGATCAGCGCTTTCATTATTCTGTTCTTCATTTATTTATTAAGAGTAAGATCTTCTACTCAGAGATGAGTTAATGCTTTGATATCAGTGTACTTGCACAAGCTCGAATACAATCGAGGGATTTTGATATCGTCGTTCACTCAAGTCATTCACACGTGCGATCAAGCATGAACTACATATCGAAGCTAGAATTCTTGATCATGCTCTCATCATTTCTTCTCTGTCTGTCAACGTCATATCGTCAATGCTGCTCAGTGTGAAGCGCATTTGATATGACTGAGCTTTTTCAGCTGACGGCGAATACTCAAGCCAACGACTTGCAGAACAGCATAGTCATTGTTTATTTTTTTCCATTCTAAGATATCATCAGAATTCAGACGATCTAAACAATCTTTCACGACTACTTTCTGTTTTAGCCACTGTTGCTTCATAAATAGTCGTTGCTTCTCATAGAAGATAGAAGTCGCAAGATCTTTACTTGCGTTGATAAGTTTGCTAGTGAAAGACTTTGTCTGCTTTCGCGGCTTAGCTCGAGAAGCGCTTGATGTTCTTCGCCTGCGTGACGTCAAAGTGCTCGTGTCTTGATCGAAAGAATTCGCCGACGAAATTGTGAATAGTTCACTTTCATTGAAAGACGCTGCTTCGTCGTAGTCATGTACTCTCTTCATGTGATCACTTCGATTTCAATGTCGCGGAAAATCGTTTTCAGGTACAGAACGATTGCATCTCACAAAAGCACACAAATGTGACTTTTTCTCGTGATCATGCTTATCGTGAGTCTTTCTCTCGTGTCGTAACATGCACGTCGCAGACGAGAAAGATATTGTAACACAAGAAGACTCTCTGCAACGATAAGACTTAACATGAAAGTCTATATGTTTACTAAACATCTTAGTTAGCTACTTTGCAATGAGAAGTCTCTTCAAATATCTTACTCGAAATGACATTTAAGCTTCTCTGATTGATGAGAACAGTTCACAAAGAGACAAATATAAAAACTCTCTTCGATACAATCAGTCTGATAAAAGAGATGTTCTCGTGCTGTAGTGCTTTCGTCTTCGTCTATGACATATACGATCGACGTACTTTCGAAGCTAACGATAGCGTAAATGTTGATACGCCGTTTATTCAGATTCATATCAGACGTCATATCTGTAGTTCGACTCGAAGAAGTCTTTGCGACGTCGAAAGAAGTGTGATCGAGAAAATTCGGCTCTAAAGCATCACAATGATGATCGAAATTGAGACTCATGAGATCGAAGTTGTATTGCATTGAATTGACTTGCGAATATTGCTGTACAACTTCTGACATACTCTACAAGAGAGATTTCTACTGACTGTAAGATAAACTTATTTGCTGCAGAAAAAAACAATCTCTGATTACTATGTTTATGAGACTGTCTGATAGAGGCGAGATCTTGATAGGTACGAGTGAAATGCAGAGAAGAAAACGTTGAGCTCTTGAAGATTTCTCATCATTTCTATTTCTTAGATTAATAGCACTCATTCTTGTATTGTTCATCATTGCTGATAATAATACACTTTCGAGTAAGAGACGACGCTTCTGAGAAAGATGCTAATAGATCGCTTCACTAGCGTAGCTCTAGTGCATTAGTGTCAACATTTATCTTGGGGATGCTTTAGAGATCTCATTTTATGACGTCTTTTGAAAACTTCTTTTTTCTCGCAATTTCACATGCTTCAAAAGCATTCTTGTTGATAAGCATATACTATTCGACCTCGTACTTTCTACAACTCGACTGAATACAATGTCTTCAGTAACAGAAATTGTCGAGAGTCTTGAGAGCATTACTCAGCGAATGTGAAACGTCAATCTTGACAATGATGCTTTCGACGCTCTAAAAC